>VFSW01001265.1_pt1 | contig 38464 bp, 36 predicted proteins | sample 5358111 | NCBI WGS metagenome assembly VFSW01 (sample SAMN11554181, study PRJNA540505) | mine drainage metagenome | isolation source: sediment from site ElyBrook_90M | place: USA: Ely Copper Mine, Vershire, VT | collected 2017
CCAAAGCAGGGCCATCAAAGAGGCCAGTGCGCTCGCAACCGCGACCCGTTGCATCCGAGTTTGCTGCGCGTCCTTCCGGATCTTTGAGAATGGCGCCATGAGTGCGCGTGAGGATAAAGACAAAGTGTGCATTTCGATGGTCGTTGGGGTCTCTAGCGGCGACCCATTATGAATCGCCGACATGCCGCGGTGTGTGACCGGTGCCTAATCCCAGGAAATCTCACGCGTGTTTGCCCGGCATTGCGTCGTGAGGATATTCACGGCGTGCCCGCGCGAGCATGTTTCCAACATGGGCGTTCAAGGCGACTTGGCCGAGTCGCCGGGCCTGACCGGTGTGAATCGCATCATACAGTGGACGCCTCAAAGCCGCTGGCAAAGGTAACAGCTTGGTCCAGTAGTGCAGCGGGTACCAATTGGCGAAGGACTGCACGCTGGCCGAGCGGTAACCGAATTTTCGCAAGGCGTAATTCAAGCTCTTAGGCGAAAAAATCTGAAGATGTTCTATATCAACGATCGGTGAGTGTTTCCCAAGTAAGCGCATGAACCAATAGCCGTTCGTCGATGAGCTGAGGGTGCCATTAATCGATGTCCTCGAAGGTGCTATAATCCAGCTATCGGTCCTTGGTCATGTGCGCCGAGACGTATCTGCCATTACGCGTAGAAAGCGTTTTTGTGTGCCAGCACCGTGTATCCTAGGGTGTCATCGCACTGGCCGGGGATCCATAACCCAAGGTTTCCCACCAACGCCGCAATCGCGGCAACCGGAAGGAGAAAAACGCCGGCCAATCTCGACAAAAGTCCCGCAATGGGGCGCTCCGCGCCATTGGCAAGCAAGAGCAAAACGAAACCAAGAGTCTTGTAAGCGGCGACCGCCAGGGCACCACCGCGGGCATAGACGTGTATTTCGTCGAAGCCAGCTTCAGTAAGCAAGCGTACGATTCCAGAAGGTGTAAATCGCCAGTAGTCGTTTGGAATAAAGTGCCACCTGGCAGCGAACGGTACCGTCAGTACCAGTCGGCCATCCGCGTCCCGCAATACTCTCTGTAGTTCGCTTAGGAAGATTGATGGCGTGGGCACGTGCTCCAGTGTCTCTGTGCACAGAATTGCGTCGATTGATCCAGTCGCGAGCGGCAATCGGGAGCCATCGAAAATGAGGTTGTCGGTAGGTGAGTATCCAAATTGACCTTCCGCCTCTTGAATATCCAAGCCGATGTACCGAACCCCTGGATTTAGGAAATCCCGGAACGGCTGTGCTCCGCACCCGATGTCGGCAACTGTTCCGCCGAGTTGTGGCAAGAGCTTTTTCATATCGCGTCTTATCGAGCCGTATTGAAAGTCGACCCACTGCCGAAGCCATGTTTCGATACCGCCGATGAAGCCATGCGGTCGCCGATGGCGCGGTGGACGAAACCCCTCCTTCCGGCGATCAACCAAGTCCGCGCGCGGGAGGGATAAGTTATTCAACGCCGCTGGCTTTGCGGATTTCTCCGCTTTGGATGAGGTTTTTGCGTATGAAAATCGGCCGGGCTTTGACCTCCTCTAAAATCTTGGCGATGTACTCGCCGACGAGTGCGATCGATAAAATCGTAAACGACCCGAAAAACATGATCAGCAATACAACCGTCGTGATGCCCCGTGGAGCGATCTGCGGATAGAGCAGCCGTAATACGAATTGAAGGACCTCGAGGGCGGATGAAACGATCAGCATCGTGATCCCGGAAAAAGTAAGTATGTCGAGGGGCGTGCGACTGAAGGACAGTATGCCCTTCTTGGCCCAGGAAAAGTTCTTCAGCAAATTGTTCGTCGACGTTCCGAACATGCGCTCCGGCCGGTGGTACGGAACACCGGTCTGGCGGAAGCCGACGTAGGCGCGCAGTCCGCGGAGGAACAAGTCACGTTCCCCACAACTGAGCAGCCATTGCACGACGCGTCGATCAATCAGTGAGAAATCGCCGGCATCATGCGGAATGGGCACCGACGAGAAATAGTCGAATATCCGGTAGAAGGCTTTGTACGCGAATTGCATGTACCACTTGGCATCGCGCTTGACGCGGATACCGTAGACGACGTCGAATCCCTCGCGCCATTTCGCCATGAACCCCGCTATCAGCTCCGGAGGATCCTGCAAATCACCATCCATCAGCACGACGGCGTTTTTCGTCGCCAATTGCATGCCGCTGCGAAAAGCCGCTTGCGATCCGAAGTTTCGCGAATGGGTTATCCCGATCACGTTCGGGTTCTTGGCGCTGAGCGAACGAATCACTTCCTCCGAATCGTCCGGACTTCCGTCATTGACGAAGATGATCTCGTATTCGATGTTCAAATCCGAGAAAGCGCGCTCCAGGCGCTCGGCCATGATCGGTATGGCTTGACCGTCCTTGTAGCACGCGATTATCGCGGTAACGCTGTAAATTCGGTCGAGCGCGCGCTTTTTGGAGGCTTGTTCGTAGAGACGTACGTCTGTCAGTTCAGAGTACCAGTGTGCCGTGCGGTCCAGGCCTTCTTCGAGAGGTACCTCAGCGCGCCATCCTAGTATTTCGGCGGCACGCGACGGATTCGAATACCAATCGTTCAGGTCCCAGGCGCGTCCGGGCATCGAGGAGAAACGTGGATCCTCCGCAATGCCGAATCGCCTCTTCGCCAGGTCGGCGAGTTCGCGAATGGTTGTTTTCCTGCCGGTGCCGATATTGAAAGACGTGCCGTAATGTTCCGGCCGCAGCGACACGGCCGCACACAGGAAGGCTTTCGTCACGTCGTCGGCATAAACGAAGTCGCGCGAGGTGTCTGGGTCCACGAGCGGTGGCAAGCGGCCGGCGGAGGCCTCCGCAATCAGTGTGGGGATCAAACGCGAACGATCCTCCAACGGTCCGTAGACTGAGTAGAGGCGCAGGTTCGCGCAACGTAGTCCGCGGTGTTTTCCGGCGAAGTATACGAGTCCGGCCGCGGCGCTTTTGGTGACCGCGTAGTGGCTGTTGGGGGTTGCCGCCGCACTCTCGTCGGGTGCGGCCGATGCCGCACCATATTCCGAAGAGCTGCCGGCATGGACGTAGCAATACACATCGCGCCGCAGCATCTGCTCAACCAGGTGTTCCTTGAAGAGCACGTTTGTCTGGTACATGCGCTCAACGTCCTGCTCGAACGAGTACGCGCCGTAAGCAATGCAATCGAAAACGGTCGCTGGTTGAATTCGGTCCAAAAGACTCGCGACGTTACCGCGCCCCAGCAAATCCACCGTAACGACGTGGCCTGGGTCGCATTCGATGAGTCGCCACGCGGGATCTCGCGAGGCCGTGCCGAAACAATCGGAACGTATCGCTAGTATCGAACGCAAAATGTTGGCGCCAATGAATCCGCTGGCTCCAAGCACCAAGATTGGGCCACGGATCTCTTGTGTGAGCGTATCTACTGTATTCACCGCGACGCACTTCCCAACTGTTCGGCCAACTGATTGAGGATTGCGGCGGGATCCAATCCGGATTCCTGTCGATGCCAGGTCTGCGAACCATAACGCCCGGAGGGATAACCGCGGGCGTGTTGATGAATGAAATTCGGCAAAGAAATGCCTCTCAAGGCCAGGCCATGAAGGAGTTGTTGGCCGAATCCGCCAACCGCCACATGCTCCTCTGCCACCAGCACGGTTTTTGCGCTCGCGATTGCGTCGATGAATTCGCGGGGTGGGCTGTCAAGCAGTTCTGGCGCCAGTTCGGATATCGCCCAGATTGTCGGGCGCCGATCGTGCGGCAGTTCACGAGTAACACGCCAGAGACCACCGGCAAGAGGGCCTACCGCGATAATCAGTCCCTCATTGCCATGCTGCAATTGCCGCCACGGCGCATAGGCCGGCACGGTCTTTTCATCGTCGATTTCCGAGCGCCCGAGACGCAAATAGGCCGGCTCCGGTCGTCGGGCGATCGACCGAATGATCGGATCGACGTCCACATCGAATGCCGGGATGTATATGCGAATTTTCGGCAAGGTCGACAACACACCGTAATCCTCGATTGCATGATGCGTTGCCCCCATGGATCCATAGGCGTAGCCACCACCATTGCCAACCAGACGAACCGGCAGGTCGTTCAGACAAACGTCGTTGCGAATCTGTTCAAAGGGTCGCGCATAACAAAATGGCGCGATGCTGTACACCCACGCCTGGGCATTGGCTCGCGCCATTCCAGCCGCTATCGACACCATGCCTTGCTCGGAGACGCCGGCATTGATGAAGCGCTTTCCCAAGGCATCGCGAAGGGGTTCCAGCGCCATGAACCCAAGGTCTCCGGTCAGAAACAGATAAGGCTCGCAACCCGCGAGGTCCACCATGGATTGGCAGAATGCGTTCCTCACGAGCTTTCTTCCCCAAGTTCTCCCGGCGTATCGCTCAGTTCGCGCTGGGCAGCCTCGTGCAGTGCGGCGCTCAAAGGCAGGTAGTGCCATTCCATGCGGTCCTGCATGAATGAAACGCCTTTGCCCTTGATCGTGTGCAGAACGATCAACGATCCGGGATTCGCACGAGCCGCCGATTCAATTCCCGCAAGATCATGACCATCGACGTGAACCACGGGCAGACCAAAGCCTTGCAGTCGCCGGCCCAGATCATCCATGGATGCGACCTCTCGGGTTGTGCCGAAACCCTGCAAGCCGTTCAGGTCGATGAACACGGTGATGTTTGGCAAGCGTCGGTGTGCGAGGAAGATCAACGTCTCCCACATCGAGCCCTCCTGCCATTCGCCGTCCGACGTCAAACAATAGATATGGCCGGGCAAATCGCCGATATGCCGCGCGGTGGCCATGCCGACCGCCACCGGGAAGCCGTGCCCTAAGCTGCCGGTCGCTATCGGTATGTGCCGAGTCCATCCCGGCACAGGGTGTCCCGCGAGCTTCGTGCCGTCGGCATGAAAGGTCGAGAGATCCTCGTCGGTGAGAATGCCGCGGCTCCAGAGGGCAATGTAGAGCGCGCCGGCAGAGTGGCCCTTTGAAAGTACGAAGTCGTCGAGCGGCGTCATCAGCCGGTGATGAATCACCAGGATCGCATCGAGCGCGGAGAGGTTTCCACCAAGATGACCCACGCCGCGCTCATAGTGCATGCGCAGGAGCCGTCGCCGAGCCACGCGCGCGAGCCTCGGCAGGTCCGCCGGATCGATGTGTTCAGTTTGCACGGAACACCCATCGGTCGTTGAGCGCATAGGCTAGCGTCGCAAGCGGCAAGGCGAGAATGGCTTGTCCCGCGTAAGGGCCCATGCCGACACGCCCGAGACCGCGAAGCCCTACCACGTTAAATGCATAAATGAGGAGGTAAACCAGGGCGAACTTCGGCATGTTTCGCAAACTCAAACACTTGAAAACGAATTTCCCATAACTGAGGAAATTGAACAATGTTCCAACCACCATGGCCATCGGGACAGCCAAAAACTCCGAGACACCCAGGTAAATCAGGGTTGCGAAGACCAGATATCCGAAGATCGTGTTGACCAGTCCGGTCGCGAGGAACCGGACGAACTTGCCCGGCCTCCATGTCGCCCAGTCCATCACAGCAGAAGCCCGTATCGCCACATCAACAGAATGGCCGGATTATCGCAGGATTCCGGGCCGGATGGACCGGGCGCAATGACCGATGGCGTCTTCATCAGCCGGGCAATCGGTTGTCCGCCCAATCGACCGACGTAGTTTGGCGGATATTGGCCGCAATCGGTACCGACGACAGTTGCGTGCAGGTTGATCGGCCATGCCGGCAAAAGTATGGCGCGAGCAAACTCGTGAATTGGTGTGACAGCCCCGACCGCCAGTATGACTGCGAGAACCGCCTTCTTGCGCAACACGGCCCGTGTCTGAGTTTGCTCGATCAATGCCATGGCCGCGGTGATGGCAAGAATGGCAATGCTCGGGATCGATGCCCGCATGACCAAGTCATTGCCGGGCCCAAATTGCACGATTGGCAAAATGGCCAGTACCACGAGGGCGAGCATGACCTGGCGCGAACGCTTGAGCGCCAGGATTGCAAAACCGACAAACCCGGCCTCGAGCAGAAAAAACTGAGCCTGTTTCAACAGTTGCATGACCGCGTTTCCGTTCGCCAATGGCGAACCAAACGGCAGGTGGCGTAAATCGATCGTCATATACGCTGACAGCACCAGACCAACGACGAGTGCGGGTAGCCAGACGCGTGGATCCAACAGCTTACGAATATGTCCGTCGGCGGTCCTTGCGATGGCGACGTAAAGAACGAATGGGATCAAACCCAGGGCGGATAGGGGGGACCACAACACAGTTGCCACGAGAATGGTGGGAAGTGCCCGGGCGAGAGCCATGCCCCTTGGCTCGCGAAACAGCAGTCCGGTCGTAAGCCAGGCGGCGAGGCAATGGTTCGGCACCCAGAAGAGTTGGGTCGTCATTGAGGAATATTGGTAGGTTCCCGCCCACCATTCGATGTGAGTGGCGATACGGGAATAGCGCAAGTAATGCGGCCAGCTGTCGAGCAGTTCGCCGACGACGTCCATGCCGCTGAACAGAACGATCACGATGGCAACCAGCGCCGCGACCGTAGCTCGCGATGGCGCCAGCGAGAGCACCTGTAACATGAACAACGACGCGCCGATCGCCGTCCACGCGGCCATGCACAAATGGGCGACTGAAAGACCGAATATCTTCCCGAGCAAGGCCGCCGGCATGTAATACCCGAGCGGCGCTCGGAGCAGTAAATATTGGCCGCCCGCTTTGCCGTAGCTTACGGGCCATTGAGCGGACACCAAGTCATGCAATACCGCATCGCGAGTATGCCAGTCGGCGTTGGCAAAGACGAAATGTCCCGTTCCGCCAAAATAGGTCCATGCGCAGCCTACAAGGACGGCGATGCCAAGTTGCAGGGAGGTTATGCCTCGACCGGGAGTTGAATTTTGCTGGTGGGGTTCGAAAAGCGGTGTGATCCCGAAGGCGCTCAAAGCGATCAGCAACAACGCCATCCATGGCCGAAACCAGCCCCAAAAGAAAATGGGCAGTGGTAGCAGGATGTACGCGATTGTCACTCGATCCAGCAGGCGCAGCGATCCGGGCATCGAAGTACGCGATGCGGTTGCCGATCGGGCCGGCCAAAGGGGCCAACGGGGCAGCGTCGTCATTCGATCCCGAGCTTCTTGATCCGGTAGCGCAGGGCGCGAAAGGACATGCCGAGCACCTGGGCGGCGGCGGTCTTGTTGTAGCGCGTCTGCTCGAGCGCTTTGACGATCGCGTCGCGCTCGATGTCCTCGAGATGATCGCCGAGGGCGGCGCCCGAGGGCGGCCTCGCCGCGTCGGCAGCGCCACCACTGCCCGTCAAGGGCGCCTTCGGTCGCAGCTGAATGTCCTCGACCTGGATCTCGCCGCTCGTCGACAGCGTGATGGCGCGCTCGAGGATGTTCTCTAGTTCGCGCACATTGCCGGGGAAGGCGTAGCCCTCGAGCGCATGGAGCGCCGCACTCGAGAGCGCGGGCGGCGTCATTTTCATCCGGCGGCCAAGCCGGCGCAGCACCGATGCGGCGAGTTCCTCGACATCCTCCGGGTGCTCGCGCAGCGAGGGGACGCGCATTTCGATCACGTTCACGCGATAGAACAGGTCCTCGCGAAACCGGCCTTCGGCGACCGCTTGGGCAAGATTTTTGTGGGTCGCGGACAGCACACGCACGTCCACGGCGACTTCCTGCTGTTCGCCGACCGGTCGCACGGCCTTCTCCTGGATCACGCGCAGCAGCTTGACCTGCATGTGCAGGGGGAGATCGGCGATCTCGTCGAGGAACAGCGTGCCGCCCTCGGCCGAGGGGATCAGGCCCTTCTTGTCGGCGACGGCGCCGGTGAAACTGCCGCGTTTGTGGCCGAACAGTTCGCTCTCCATCAACTCGGTCGGGATCGCACCGCAGTTGACGGGCACGAAGGGTGCGCCGCGGCGCGGCCCGGTCTCGTGGATGAGCTTTGCGACCAGTTCCTTGCCCGTCCCGGACTCGCCGAAGATGTGCACCGGTGCCTGGCTGCGCGCGACCCGCGCGATCAGCTCGCGCAAGCTCTGGATCGAGCGCGAGGCGCCGAGCAGGCGTGGGCCGTAGACGCCGGTGTCGCCATCGGCCGGACCCGACAGTTTCAGCGCGCTGCCGACGAGCTTGCGCAGCACCGTGAGGTCGACGGGCTTCGAGACGAAGTCGAAGGCGCCGAGCTTGAGGGCGCGTACCGCGGTTTCCATGTTGCCGTGGGCGGTGATCACCGCCACCGGGATGCTCGGCGCGTGGCTCTGCATCCACTCGACGAGTCCCAAGCCGTCGCCGTCCGGCAGGCGCATGTCGGTCAGGCACAAATCGAAGGGTTCGGACTTCAGAATCCGTTGGGCGGCCGCGACGTTGCCGACGCTGCGCGAGTCGAGTTTCATCCGCTGCAGCGTGATCGTCAGCAGTTCACACAGGTCCGGTTCATCGTCGACGATCAGGATGCGGGGCTGGGGCATGGCTCTATTGTAAACCGCGGGCGCGACGCGGCTACTCTTCCCAGCGCTGGGGATCGGCGAAAACGATGCGAAACACGCTGCCGCCGCCGGGGCGCGGCTCGTAGAGGAGCACGGCGCGGTTCAGCTGGCACAGTTCGCGGGCGATGAACAGCCCGAGGCCGGTGCCGCCTTTGCGGCCGGTGAAGAACGGCTCGAAGATCCGGTCGACCGCCTGGATCTCGATGCCCGGTCCACGGTCGGCGATCTCGAGGAACGGGCGGTTGTTCAGCGCAAGCCGCCCGAGGCGCACGTCGACGCCGTCGGCGCCGTATTTCAGCGCGTTGTCGCACAGGTTCCAGGCGACCTGGCGCAGATGGCTCGGGTCGAAGCGCACCTCGATCGGCGCCCCGCCGTGCATCTCCGCCACCGGCTGCGCCGCGGTGACGCGCAGCGTCTGCGCCGGGATTTGCATGGTCTCGATGAACTCGGCGAGAAAGCCCTCCAGCCAGCCGGCGAGCGCCAGGCGCTCCGGCTTCGTGGCCTCGCGCCGGGACAGCTGCAGGACGTTGTTGATGATCGTGCTCACGCGCTCGGCGTTGCTCTGGATGATCGTCGTCAGGCGCAACTCCTCGGTGTCCAGTCGCGGGCTCTCGGCGAGCAATTGGCCGGCATGGCTCATGGCGCCGACCGGATTGCGTATTTCATGCGCGATGCTCGCCGACAGGCGGCCGAGCGCCGCCAGCTTGCTTTGCTGCACGCGCTCGGCCATCGCGCTGGTATCTTCGAGGAACACGAGTGTCGGGCCGCCGGGGCGGCTGCCGAGGGGCGCGAAGTGCGGCTGAATCAGCCGCGCGCCGTCGGCCGCGACGAAGTTCGGGGGCGGGTCGGTCTGGCGTTCGTGTGTGCGCCAGGTGCTCAAGCCGTACAGCAGTCGCGGCGCGATTTCGCCGACCAGCGCATTCGGCACGGCGCGCTCAGCGCCGAGGATCTGCGCCGCGGACTCGTTGATCAGCCGGATTTTGTCGTCGTCGTCGACCACCAAGAGGCTCTCGCGCAGATGTTGCACGATGTATTGCGATAATTCGGCGAGATTCGCCAGATCCACGTCCTTCTGCCGGACGAGGTCTTCGCTCTCGCGCATCCGGCTCTCGACGAAGCTGGCGGCGGCAGCGACGATGAACAGCACCGCGCCGAGCACGCCCGCGGTCGCGTAGGCCGAGAGGTCGGTGCCGCCGCTCAGCTGCTGCCAGATCGTCAGGGCGAGCATCGACAGTGCGGTGAGCGCGGCGAGGAACAGGGCGCTGCGGGTGGGCAACAGGAACGCGAGGCCCCCGACCGGGACGAGGAACAGCGACCCCAAACCGCTCATGACCCCGCCGCAGGCAAAGAGGATCAAGAGGAGGGCGCCCAAGTCGACTGAGGCTTGCAGGACCAACTGGACGTAGGCGGTCGCCAGCCGGCGACGCACCGCGAACGCGTTCAGCAGTCCGAAGGCGAGGTAGAACAGGGTCGCACCGTAGAAGATCCGTGGCGATCCGACCGTCAGGGCCCGCTGGTCGCTCAGGGAATTCAGGGCAAGGAGCGCGAGGGGCACCAGCACCCGATAGAGATTCAGCAGGCCGAGTACGCGCCAATTCAGTGCGTGGCGGGGTCCTATCGGGGGGTCGATCGAGGTGGCCAAGGGTTGCATCCGCAGTTTCGGCTTTGCGCCGTGGCTGAGCTTAATCCAGAATAACGCGCCTTACGCCGTCTGAGCCAACGGAAGGACGATTCATGAACTTGCACGAGTACCAGTCGAAGAAATTATTTGCCGAGCACGGCATCCCGGTGCCGAAGGGCTTGGTCGCCGATTCGCACAAGGGTGCGATCGCCGCGGCGCGCGAGCTTGGGGGGGCGGTTTGGGTGGTCAAGGCGCAGGTGCATGCCGGCGGCCGCGGCAAGGCGGGCGGGGTGCGGGTGGTGAAGGATCTGGACGCGGTCGGCGCGGCCGCCGCGGCCATGCTCGGCACCCGGCTTGCGACCCACCAGACGGGGCCCGAGGGTCTGCCGGTGGAGCGGGTCTACGTCGAACAGGGCTCGGACATCGCCCGCGAGATCTATCTGAGCCTCGTGCTCAATCGCGAGGCGGGACGGATCGCCTTCGTCGCCTCGGCGGCGGGCGGCATGGACATCGAGGAGGTCGCCCTGCACAGCCCGGAGAAGATCATCCGCATCAATGTGCATCCGGCGGCCGGCTTGCAGGATTACCAGAGCCGGCAGCTCGCCTTCGGCCTCGGGCTCGAGGGGGCGCAGATCGCGCAGTTCGGCCGCATCGCCCGGGCGCTCTATGAACTGTACCTGGCGCGCGATGCGAGCCTGGTCGAGGTCAATCCCTTGATCGTCACCGGAGGTGGCGATCTGGTCGCGCTCGATGCGAAGATCAACATCGAGGACAACGCGCTGTTTCGCCAGCAGGCACTCGCGGCCTTGCGTGATCCCTCGCAGGAGGACGCCATGGAGCGTCGCGCCGCCGAGCACGAGCTGAATTACGTCTCGCTCGACGGCAACATCGCCTGCATGGTCAACGGTGCGGGCCTTGCGATGGCGACGATGGACTTGATCCAGTTGCATGGCGGCGCGCCGGCGAACTTCCTCGACGTCGGCGGCGGCGCGACCAAGGAGCGCGTCAGCGCGGCCTTCAAGCTGATCCTGTCGAACCCGAAGGTCACGGCGATCCTGATCAATATCTTCGGCGGCATCGTCCGTTGCGACATGATCGCCGAGGGCATCGTTGCCGCCGTCAAGGAGGTGGGTGTGACGATCCCGGTGGTCGTGCGGCTGGAGGGAACGAACGCGCCGCGCGCGCGCGAACTGCTCGCCGGCAGCGGGCTCGGTGTGACACCGGCCAGTGATTTGACCGATGCGGCAACCAAGGCCGTCCGTTTGGCAGGAGCGCATTCATGAGCATTTTGGTCGACAAACATACGAAAGTGATCTGCCAGGGATTCACCGGCAAGCAGGGCACGTTCCATTCCGAACAATGCCTCGCCTATGGCACGAAGCTCGTCGGCGGCGTGACGCCCGGGCGCGGTGGCTCCCGGCATCTGGATTTGCCGGTGTTCGACACGGCGAGCGAGGCGGTCGCGAAGACCGGCGCGACGGTGAGCATGATCTACGTGCCGGCGCCGTACGCCGCCGATGCGATTCTCGAGGCGGCCGATGCCGGCATCGAGTTGATCGTCTGCATCACCGAGGGCATTCCGGTCAACGATATGGTGCGTGTCAAGGCGACGCTTGCGAGCTATCGGACGCGGCTGATCGGCCCGAATTGCCCCGGCATCATCACGCCCGGAGCCTGCAAGATCGGCATCATGCCGGGCTTCATCCACAAGAAGGGCCGTGTCGGCATCGTCTCGCGCTCCGGAACCCTGACCTACGAGGCGGTGTTCCAGACGAGCAACATCGGCCTCGGCCAGAGCACCTGCGTCGGCATCGGCGGTGACCCGGTGCGCGGCATGAACTTCATCGACGTGATCGAGATGTTCGAGCACGACCCGCAGACCGAGGGGATCGTGATGGTCGGCGAGATCGGCGGCAGCGACGAGGAGGCGGCGGCGGCGTTCATCGCGAACAAGGTCACCAAGCCGGTGGTTGCTTATATCGCCGGCGTCGCGGCGCCGCCGGGCAAGCGCATGGGCCATGCGGGCGCGATCGTCGCCGGCGGCAAGGGTACGGCGGCTGCGAAATTCGAGGCGCTGGAGGCGGCGGGGATCACGACGGTGCGCTCGCCGGCCGAACTCGGTTCGGCGATCGCGGCGCGGCTGAAGCGGCGAAGCGCGAAGGCGGGCGCCAAGGCGAAGCTCGCCCCCAAGGCGGCGCGCAAGGCGGCGCGGCGGACGCCGGCCAAGCGCGCCACCAAGGCCAAGCGCGCCACCAAGGCCAAGCGCACGGCAGCGGTGAAGCGGGCGCAGCCGAAGAAGCCGGCGCGGCGGGTCGCGCGTCGGCCGAAGTAGGGGATAGCGCCTTGTCCGGTCCGTGGCGGCTGCGCGGCGTGATGGCGCAGCTGAACTCGGTCGTCGGCGATGTCGATGGCAATACCTCGCGGATCATCGCGGCGGCGCTCGAGGCGCGAGAGCGCGAGCGCGCGGACCTCATCCTCTTTCCGGAACTCGCCGTCTGCGGCTATCCGCCGGAGGATCTGCTGTTCCATGCGGGCATGCGCCACAAGGTGGCGCATTCGATCGAGCGTTTGCGCCGCGAGGTGGCCGGCATCACGCTCATCGTCGGCTACCCGGAATACGAGGGGACGTCGATCTTCAACTCCGCGGCCGTGATCCGCGACGGCCGTCTGCTCGCGAACCACCGCAAGGCGCGGCTGCCGAACTACCGGGTGTTCGACGAGAAGCGCTATTTCACGCCCGGCACCGCGCCGACGGTGGTCGATCTGGGCGGCGTCACCGCGGGTGTGCTGGTTTGCGAGGATATTTGGGACTCTGAGCCTGCGCTGCAGGCGAAGGCCGCGGGCGCGCAATTGCTGCTGGTCATCAACGCCTCTCCTTACGAGGTGCACAAACAGGCGCAGCGCGAGGAGTCGGTCGCGGCCCGGCGGGTGCGCGAGACCGGTGTGCCGATCGTGTTCGTGAACTTGATCGGCGGCCAGGACGAACTGATCTTCGATGGGCAGTCCTTCGTGATGGACGCCGCCGGCCGGGTGACGCAGCGTGCGGCGGCGTATGTCGAGGGCTTGCAGGTCTTCGATCTTGCGCTCGGCGCTGACGGCGCCGTGCTGCCGTCCCCGGGCACGCTCTCGCCCTTGCTCGGCGAGGCGGAGAGCGTCTACGGGGCGCTCGTGCTCGGCACGCGCGACTACGTCGGCAAGCACCGCTTCCCCGGGGTGGTGATGGGTCTGTCCGGCGGCGTCGACTCGGCCCTGACGCTGTGCGTCGCGGTCGATGCGCTCGGTGCTTCCCGGGTGCACTCGGTCTCGATGCCCTCACGCTATACCTCGGCCATGAGTCGTGAGGATGCGGCGCTGCAGGCGGCGTGGCTCGGCGTCGAACACAGCGAGATCTCGATCGAAGGCATGTTCGAGGCAACGCTCGCGGCGCTTGCCGGAGAATTCGCCGGCCGCGAGCCGGATACGACCGAGGAGAACATCCAGTCGCGCTGCCGCGGGGTGTTGTTGATGGCGATCTCGAACAAGACCGGCAAAATGCTGCTGACCACCGGCAACAAGAGCGAGATGTCGGTCGGCTACGCGACGCTCTATGGGGACATGGCCGGCGGGTTTGCGCCGATCAAGGATTGCAGCAAGCTGCTCGTGTACCGGCTCGCACGGTGGCGCAACGAGTGCTCGATGGCCATTCCCGAACGGGTGATTGCGCGCCCGCCGTCGGCGGAATTGCGCCCCGATCAGAAGGACACCGACAGCCTGCCGCCCTACGAGATCCTCGATCCGATCCTCGAGGCGTTCATCGAGGAGGATCTGTCGGTCGATCAGATCGCGGCGCGCGGTTTCGACCGCGCTACGGTCGGACGCATCCTCGACTTGGTCAAGCGCAACGAGTACAAGCGCCGCCAGGCCCCGCCCGGGGTGCGGGTCAGCGGCCGCGCCTTCGGGCGCGACTGGCGCTACCCGATCACGAGCGGCTACCAGACGCGCTAGCCGGGGCCTACCAGATCTTCCAGAAGTGCCAGGGCTTCTTCACCACGTGCACGGGCTTCGGCGCGTACACACCGGTGTAGTTCGCGTCGTAAACGCGCTGTACGCTCGCCGCCAGATCCTGCATGCCGAGCTTCTTGTAGGCGGCGATCAGCACCTCGAGTGCGTGTTGCACGACCGGAGCGCCGTCGTAGTGTGCAATGCAGTATTTGGCGCGGCCGATCGCACCGACGTAGGCGCCGCGGCGCATGTAGTAGTCCGCGACATGCATTTCGAAGTTCGCGAGCCGGTTGCGCAGATAGATCATGCGCTGGCGGGCATCGGCCGCGTACGGGCTGTGCGGGAATTTGCGCAGCAGCAGGGCAAACGCCTGGAAGGAGCGCTGCGAATTCTCCGGTGGCCGCGCCGACAGGTCGACCTTGAAATAGCGTTCGATGAAATTGCGCTGGCGCGAGAAATACACCAGACCCTTCATGTAATAGGCGTAGTCGACCCGCGGGTTGGTGGGGTGTTCGCGGATGAAGGTGTTCGCCGCATCGACCGCAAGGTGTGTCTGGCGTTCCTTGTAGTAGGCGTAGATCAGGTCGATCTGCGCTTGGTGAGACTGCTCGCTGAACGGGAAGCGGGCCTCGATCGCCTTCAGTTCCTTCACGGCGGTCGCGAAATCGCCGGCGTCCATGTTCCTCTGGGCGTGCCGATAGAGGATTTCCGGGCCGGCCTTGAAGTCCACGCCGCGGTGGTTGCTGCAGCCGGCGCCGAGCGCGGCGACCAGCACCGTCAGGGCGAGGGCTCGGGCCGAAACTTTCCAATCGCGCGATCTCACATGCGATTCCTTACAATAGTCACGGGGCGACGGAGCGCGGCAGTATACCCGAAGCCCGCAAATACACTTCGAGCATCCCGATGAACGCCGAGTTCCAGTCGATCGATCTGCAGATTCCGCCGGAAATGGCCGGCGAACGGCTGGACCGGGCGCTTGCCCGGCTGTTGCCGCAGCATTCGCGCAGCCGGATCCGCGGTTGGATCGAGGCCGGCCAGGTCGAGCATGGCGGGCGTCGCTGCCGGCCGAGCGATGCGGTCGATGTTGGCGACCGGATCCTGGTCCGGGCCGCCTTGGCGCCGCCCGCGGGCGTCCCGGTGGAGGCGGAGGCGATCGGCCTCGAGGTGGTGCACCGGGATCCGGAGTGCTTCGTGATCGACAAGCCGGCGGGTCTGGTCGTGCATCCGGGCGCCGGCAACCCCCGGCATACGCTGCAGAACGCGCTGCTCGCGCTCGATCCGGAGCTCGCGCAGGTACCGCGGGCGGGCATCGTGCACCGCCTCGACAAAGACACGAGCGGCTTGTTGGTGATTGCGCGCACGCTCCCGGCGCATACCTCGCTGACCCGCCAACTCGCCGCGCGCAGTGTCGCACGCGAGTACCTCGCGCTTTGCCGCGGATTGCCGACCACCGGGGGCACGATCGATCGGCCGATCGGGCGCGACCGGGCCGATCGGCGGCGCATGGCGGTGCGCGCGGATGGCCGGCCCGCGGTCACGCACTACCGCGTGCTGGAGCGGTTTCGCGGCCATGCGCTGCTCTGCGTCTCGCTCGAGACCGGCCGTACCCATCAGATCCGCCTGCACCTGGCGCACGCGCAGCACCCGATCGTCGGCGATCCGGTCTACGGGGGCCGTTCGCAGCGTCCGCGCGGCGCGAGCGAGACGCTGTTGGCGGCCTTGGCGGGGTTCAAGCGCCAGGCGCTGCACGCGGCGCGCCTGCGGTTCGAGCAGCCGCGCACCGGGCGCTCGCTCAGCTTCGAGCGGCCGGCGCCTTCGGATTTCGCCGGGCTCCTCGGCGCGATGCGCGAGGATGCGCGTCGGGACCCGGGCCCGTGACGATCGCCTGGCTCACGCCGCACTGGCCGACGCCTGCGAACGTGCATGCCCTGTCGAGTCTGCGCACCGGCGGGGTCAGTACGGGCGTCTACGCGAGCTTGAATCTCGGCGAGCATGTCGGCGACTCGCCGGCGGCGGTGGCGGCCAACCGACGGGCGCTGCGCCAGGCCGCGGCCTTGCCGGCCGAGCCGCGTTGGTTGCGCCAGGTGCATGGCACCGCGGTCGCCGATCTGGACGGCGCGGCCGAGATCGGGCCGGCCGACGCGGCGATCACGCGCGCGGCGGGCTGCGTGTGCGCGATCCTGACCGCGGACTGCCTGCCGGTGCTGTTCGCGGATGTCGAAGGCGCGGTGGTCGGCGCCGCGCACGCCGGCTGGCGGGGCTTGGCCGCCGGGGTACTCGAGAATGCGGTGCGGGCGATGCAGGTGCCGCCCTCGCGCCTGCTCGCCTGGATCGGTCCCGGGATCGGGCCTGAGCACTTCGAGGTCGGTGCCGAGGTGCGCCGTGAATTTGTCGATGCCGATCCGGCGAGCGCGGTCTGCTTTCGGGCGAGTCCGGCGGGGCGTTTTCTCGCGGATCTGGCGGCGCTTGCCCGCCGGCGTCTGCAGGTTGCGGGGGTGGCGCGCATCGATGACATCGCCGCCTGCACCTATGGCGATGCGAATCGTTTTTTTTCGTATCGGCGCGATGGCGGCGGCGGCCGCCAGGCGACGCTGATCTGGCGGGATTGAGCGCTGAGGGCGCCCGCACGGTTGAATTGAACCTGGCGCGTCCCCACCTAGGAGGCATCTTCAGGCATTGCCATCAGGGTGCGGTATGCGAATGGACAAGCTGACCACGAAGTTTCAAGCGGCGCTCTCCGATGCGCAGTCGCTCGCGGTCGGCCGCGACAATCAGTACATCGAGCCGGTGCACCTGATGGCGGCCTTGCTCGACCAGCAGGGCGGTACCGCGCGACCGTTGCTGCAGAAGGCGGGCGTGAACGTCGCCAAGATGCGCTCGGACCTGGCCGCGGCGCTCGAGCGGCTTCCCAAGGTGGAGGGCGCCGGTGGCGAGGTGCTGCTCGGCAATGAGTTGAACAAGCTGCTCAACGTCACCGACAAGCTCGCCCAGCAGCGCGGCGATCAATTCATTTCGAGCGAGCTGTACGTGCTTGCGGCTTGCGAGGATCGGGGTGAACTCGGACGCATCCTCAAGGCTGGCGGTGCCGTGCGCGCCGCGCTCGAAAAAGCGATCGAGGAGGTGCGCGGTGGCGCGAAGGTCGAGGAGGCGAGTTCCGAGGAGAACCGCCAGGCGCTCGCGAAGTACAGCATCGATCTGACCGAGCGGGCGATCCAGGGCAAGCTCGACCCGGTCATCGGCCGTGACGATGAGATCCGGCGCACGATCCAAGTCCTGCAGCGGCGCACCAAGAACAACCCGGTGCTGATCGGCGAGCCGGGCGTCGGCAAGACCGCGATCGTCGAGGGTCTCGCGCAGCGCATCGTCAACGGCGAAGTGCCCGAGGGGCTGCGCAACAAGCGCATTCTGGCCCTCGACATGGGCTCGCTGATCGCCGGCGCGAAGTTTCGGGGCGAATTCGAGGAGCGCTTGAAGGCGGTGCTCGCGGACCTGGCGAAACAGGAAGGCCAGGTGATCCTGTTCATCGATGAATTGCACACCATGGTCGGCGCCGGCAAGGCCGAGGGCGCGATGGATGCGGGCAACATGCTCAAGCCGGCGCTTGCGCGCGGTGAATTGCATTGCGTCGGCGCGACGACGCTCGATGAATATCGCAAGTACATCGAGAAGGACGCGGCGCTTGAGCGGCGTTTCCAGAAGGTGTTGGTCGATGAGCCCTCGGTCGAGGACACGATCGCGATCCTGCGCGGCTTGAAGGAGCGCTATGAGGTGCACCACGGGGTCGAGATCACCGATCCGGCGATCGTCGCCGCGGCGACGCTCTCGCACCGCTACATCGCCGATCGGCAGCTGCCCGACAAGGCGATCGACCTGATCGATGAGGCCGGCGCGCTGATCCGCATGGAGATCGATTCGAAGCCCGAGGCGCTCGACAAGCTCGACCGGCGCATCATCCAGTTGAAGATCGAGCGTGAGGCGCTGAAGAAGGAGGACGATGAGGCCTCGCGCAAGCGTCTGGCGGCGATCGAGGACAGCCTGAAGGGGCTCGACAAGGAATATTCGGACCTCGATGAGGTCTGGAAGGCGGAAAAGGCCTCAGTGCAGGGCGCCGCGCACATCAAGGAAGAACTCGAGCGGGCGCGTACCGACCTTGATTCGGCGCGCCGGGCGCAGGATCTGGGCCGGATGTCGGAACTGCAGTACGGGCGCATCCCGGATCTCGAGCAGCGTCTCGCCAAGGCGCTCGAAGCCGAACAGAAGCCAACCCAGTTGTTGCGCAACGAGGTGACCGAGACCGAGATCGCCGAGATCGTCTCGAAGTGGACCGGCATTCCGGTGTCGCGGATGCTCGAGGGTGAGCGCGAAAAGCTGTTGCGCATGGAGTAGGTGCTCGGCGCCCGCGTCGTCGGCCAGCACGAGGCGGTCACGGCGGTGGCCGATGCGATCCGCCGCTCGCGCGCCGGGCTCGCCGACCCGCATCGCCCGACCGGCTCGTTCATGTTCTTAGGTCCCACCGGGGTCGGCAAGACCGAGCTGTGCAAGGCGCTCGCCGAGTTCCTGTTCGACACCGAAGAGGCGATGGTGCGCATCGACATGTCCGAGTTCATGGAGAAGCACTCGGTCGCGCGTCTGATCGGCGCGCCGCCGGGCTACGTCGGCTACGAGGAGGGCGGCTATTTGACCGAGGCGGTGCGCCGCCGGCCCTATTCGGTCATTCTCCTCGATGAGATCGAGAAGGCGCATCCGGACGTGTTCAATGTGCTCCTGCAGGTGCTCGACGACGGGCGCTTGACCGACGGGCAGGGGCGGACGGTGGACTTTCGCAACACGGTCGTGATCATGACCTCGAACTTGGGCAGCCAGGTGATCCAGGATCTCGCCGGCGAGGCGAACTATGCGAAGATGAAGGCAGCGGTGCTGCAGGTGGTGGGCCAGCATTTTCGTCCCGAGTTCGTCAACCGGGTCGATGAAATCGTGGTCTTCCATCCGCTCGGGCGCAGTGAGATCCGCGCCATCGTCGACATCCAGCTCGGCCGTCTGCGCGCGCGTCTGGCCGAGCGCGACATGCAGTTGCGTCTCGAGGACGATGCGCGCGATCAGATCGGTGAGGCCGGGTTCGACTCGGTCTACGGCGCCCGGCCGCTGAAGCGCGCGATCCAGGCGCAGATCGAAAATCCGCTCGCGCAGAAGATCCTGCGCGGCGACTTCGTGGCCGGAGACCTGATCGTTGCCAAGCTGCGGCGCTCGGAACTCATCTTCGAGAAGGAGCGCCTGCACTGAGGGCCCTGGCGGATGCTTGCGGCGGGCACCGGCCGCTTCGCTATACTGAAAACGGCCCGACGGCGGCCGTTGGGACTTTTCGATTCAAATTCAGGGGACGTCATGCCTTTCTACGAATACCAATGCAAACGCTGCGGTCACCACCTGGAGGCCATGCAGAAGGTCAACGATGCGCCACTGAAGAAGTGTCCGGCCTGCGGCAAGTCGGCGCTCGAGCGGCAGATGTCCGCGCCGGTTTTCCGTCTGAAGGGCGGTGGTTGGTACGAGACGGACTTCAAGTCCGACGGCGAGAGCAAGCGCAATCTGGCCGATCGTCCGGAGACGGACGCGGCGAAGGCGGATGCACCGAAGAGCGCCAAGGCAGAGGTGGCGAAGGACAAGCCCGCCGAGAAAGCCGCGGACAAGGGGGCCGAGAAGAGTGCGGTCAAGGCTGACGGGGCGGGGGCGTCGAAGCGCGCCGCGGATGCGAAGCCCTCACGACGCCGAACGGCGGCGGCGCCGAAGCGCCCGGCGCCGAAGTCGGCGGCGAAGTCGGCGGCGAAGAAGGCCGCCCGCAAGGGTTCCTCGCGACGCTGAGGGTGGGGGTTGCCGGGGCGTGCGGCAACCCGTAGCATCGCGCGCTTCCCCTGGCAACTCGTGCACTGAGATCTGATGCGTAGCCATTATTGCGGTGAGGTCGGCGAAACCCTGATCGGCAAGGTGATCACGGTGGCCGGTTGGGCCCATCGCCGCCGCGACCACGGCGGGGTGATCTTCATCGACCTGCGCGATCGGGCGGGTCTGCTGCAGCTCGTGTTCGATCCGGATGCCGCCGAGGTGTTCGCGCAGGCCGAGCGCGTGCGCAACGAGTTCGTGCTTTCGGTGACCGGACTCGTGCGGGCGCGTCCGCCGGGCACGGAAAATGCGCACCTGAAATCCGGACGCGTCGAACTGCTCGCGCAGCGCATCGAGATCCTGAACCGCTCGGAGCCGCTGCCGTTTCAGCTCGACGAGACCGTCAACGAAGAGCTGCGGCTGCGCTATCGCTACATCGATCTGCGCCGCGAGGAGATGCGCGAGCGCCTGTTGCTGCGCCACCGCATCACGCGCGCGATGCGCAGCTATCTCGATGCGGCGGGCTTCGTCGACATCGAGACGCCGATGCTCACGAAGGCGACGCCGGAGGGCGCGCGGGATTACCTGGTGCCGAGCCGCACGCATTTCGGCAAGTTCTTCGCGTTACCGCAGTCGCCGCAGATCTTCAAGCAGCTGTTGATGGTCGCGGGCTTCGACCGCTATTACCAGATCGTGCGTTGTTTTCGCGACGAGGACCTGCGTGCCGACCGGCAGCCGGAGTTCACGCAGCTGGATATCGAGACCTCGTTTCTCGACCAGGAGCAGATCCTCGCCCTGATGGAGGGTTTGTTCGTCGACCTGTTCAAGTCCGTACTCGGCGTCGAGCTGCCCGAGCCGCTGCCGCGCATGAGTTACGCCGAGGCGTTGCGCCGCTTCGGGTCGGACAAGCCGGATCTGCGCATTGCGCTCGAACTCGTCGACGTCGGCGATCTGGTCAAGGGCTGCGATTTCAAGGTGTTCGCGGGACCGGCGGCGGATCCTGCCGGGCGCGTGGCGGCGTTGACGGTGCCGCAGGGCGGCAAGCTCACGCGCAAGGAGATCGACGATTACACGGCCTATGTGGCGCGCTACGGCGCGAAGGGGCTCGCCTACGTCAAGGTCAACGCGATCGCCAAGGGACGTGAGGGGCTGCAGTCGCCGATCCTGAAATTCTTGAGCGATGCGGCGATCCAGGGGATCCTCGAGCGCACCGGCGCGGCCGACGGCGACCTGATCTTCTTCGGCGCCGACACCGCCAAGATCGTCTGCGATGCGCTCGGTGCCTTGCGATTGAAGGTCGGCCAAGATCTGAAACTGGTCGCCCCCGGCTGGCGGCCGTTGTGGGTCGTCGATTTCCCGATGTTCGAATGGGATCCGGAGGCGAAGCGCTGGGCGGCCATGCACCATCCGTTCACGAGTCCGATGAACCTCGAATATGCGGCACTCGCGGCGAGCCCGGGGGATGCGCTTGCCAAAGCCTACGATCTGGTGCTGAACGGTTCGGAGGTGGGCGGCGGTTCGGTGCGTATCCATCTGCAGGAGCTGCAGGCGACGGTGTTCGATCTGCTCGGCATCTCCCCGGAGGAGGCGCGCCTGAAGTTCGGCTTCCTGCTCGATGCACTGAAGTTCGGCGCACCGCCGCACGGCGGCATCGCCTTTGGCTTGGACCGGTTGTGCATGTTGATGGCGGGTGCGGAGAGCATTCGCGACGTGATTGCCTTCCCGAAGACCCAGACCGCCGCCTGTCCGTTGACCGACGCGCCGACCGAGGTTGCCGAGGCGCAGTTGCGTGAGTTGCACATCCGCGTGCGCACGCCGATCAAGACCGAGTGATCGCGGATGGCGCCCGCGCAGGAACCGCCGCGCCGTCCCGAATCGGTCTTGGTCGTGATCCACACGGCGACCGATGAGTTCCTGCTGATCGAGCGGCGCAAACCGGCCGGCTTCTGGCAATCCGTGACGGGCAGTCTGGAATGGGGTGAAGTCCCGGAGGATGCTGCGCGCCGTGAGGTGCTCGAGGAGACCGGCATCGAGGCGGGGTTGCTCACCAATCTGCAATGGGCGCAGGTGTATGAGATCCTGCCGGCCTTCGGCAAGGTGTATGCGCCCGGGATCACCCACAACCGCGAGCATGCCTTCGCGCTGAAACTCGCGACGCGCGTGCCGGTCGTCTTGAATCCCCGCGAGCACGTCCGCTTCGAGTGGCTCGCGGCCGATGCGGCGCTCCTGCGGGTCTCCTCGTACACCAATCGGGCGGTCATCGAGCAATTGAGGCGCTGAACCGCCGCGCTGCCGCCGTGACCGATTCCTCGCGCGTGCTGGTCTTTGTCCATGGCCTGTGGTTCAGCGGCCACGAGGCCTTTTTGTTGCGCCGTCGCCTGGCGCGAAGGCTCGGGGCGGCGGATCGGCGCTTCGCCTATCACTCGGTGCGGGCCTCGATCAGCGAGAGTGCGGCCGCGCTCGGCGATTATCTCGGGGGCCTGCGCGCCGATCGGGTCGATCTGGTGGGCCACAGCATGGGTGGCTTGGTGATCGTAAAGCTGTTCGAACGGGCGCCGCTGATCCGGCCGGGGCGCATCGTGCTGCTCGGCTCGCCGCTGCACGGCAGCCGTGCGGCGAGCGGCCTCGCGCGCGTGCCGTTCGGCAAGGCCGTGCTCGGCCGCGGTATCGCCGAAGGTGTGCTCGAGGAGGCGGCCTGGCCGCGGCGCTGGCCAGCGGCGCGTCCGCTCGGCATCATCGCTGGCCGGGCGGGCGTCGGTCTTGGCCGTCTGCTCACCCGCTTCGAGGGGCCGCACGACGGGGTTGTGGCGGTCGATGAGACCCCGCTCGAGGGTGCGAGCGAGCACCACGTGCTCGACGTCAATCACGCCGGCATGCTGTTCTCCCGCGCCGTGTTTGCACAGACCGCGGCGTTCCTCGAGCACGGGTGCTTTACTCGCGATCGAGGCGCTTCAACCGATAGATGAGTTCGAGCGCCTCGCGCGGGCTCAAGCCGTCCGGATCGACGCTGCGCAGCGCATCGAGCGCGGCGCTCGCGGGCGGGGTCGGCGCGGGCGGCGGCGCTGCGAGATCGAGCTCGCCCTGCGGCGAGCTTTGGCGGCGCAGGGCGTCGCGCTCGCGCTCGAGTTCCACCAGGTAGCGCCGCGCCGCCTCGGTCACGCTCGCTGGGATGCCGGCGAGCGCGGCGACCTTCAGTCCGTAGCTTTGGTTCGCGGGTCCTTCGCGCACGCTGTGCAGGAACACGAGGCGCTCAGCGTGTTCGACCGCCGTGACGTGCGCGTTGAAGACACCCTCGGCTTCGCCCGCGAGGCTCGTCAGCTCGAAGTAATGGGTCGCAAACAGCGTGAAGGCGCGGATTTCGGCCGCGATGTAGGACGCGCAGGCCCAGGCGAGCGAGAGTCCGTCGAAGGTGCTGGTGCCGCGGCCGACCTCGTCCATCAACACCAGGCTCCGAGCGGTCGCGTGATGCAGGATGTTGGCGGTCTCGGTCATCTCCAGCATGAAGGTGGAGCGTCCACCGGCGAGGTCGTCCGAGGCGCCGATGCGGGTGAAGATGCGGTCGAGCGGGCCGAGCACCGCGCGCCTCGCCGGCACGAACGCGCCGATGTGCGCGAGGATCGCGATCAGCGCGATCTGGCGCATGTAGGTGCTCTTGCCGCCCATGTTCGGGCCGGTGATGATGAGCATCCGGCGCGTCTCATCGAGGCGCAGATCGTTCGGCACGAACGGCTCGCGGCTCGCGCGCTCGACGACCAGGTGCCGGCCGCCGTCGATGAGCAGGGTCGGTTCCTCGACGAGTTCCGGGCGCACGCAGCGCAGTGTCTGCGCCCGCTCGGCGAACGCGGTGAGCACGTCGATCTCGGCGACCGCGGCGGCGGCGCGTTGCAGCGGCGCGAGTTCGTCGATCACCGCGTCGAGCAGCGCCTCGTAGAGTTCGCGTTCGCGGACGAGCGCGCGTTCGCGCGCACCGAGCACCTTGTCCTCGAAGGACTTCAGTTCCGGGGTGATGAAGCGCTCGGCCGACTTGACCGTCTGCCGGCGCTGGTAGTCGGCCGGGACGCGGTCGGCCTGGCTGCGGTTGACCTCGATGAAGAATCCCTGCACGCGGTTGTAGCCGAGTTTCAAGCTCGACAAACCGCTGCGCTCGCGCTCCTTCGCCTCCAGCTCGAGGAGGAATTTTTCGGTGTTGCTGCCCAGCAGGCGCAACTCCTCGAGCGTCGCGTCATAGCCGGCAGCGATCACGCCACCGTCGCGCAGCTGATGCGGTGGCGCTTCGACGAGCGCCCGGACGAGCAGGGCGTGCAATTCGGCGTGACTGCCGAGGTCCGCGGCGAGCTGCGCCAAGAGCCTCGCATCCGGATCGGCAAGCGAGCTCTTAAGGCCCGGCAGGGCGCCGAGCGCCTGGCGCAGGTTCGCAAGGTCCCGCGGCCGCGCCGAACGCAGTGCGACGCGCGCGAGGATGCGCTCCAGATCGCCGACCGCGGCGAGCGCGGTGGCGAGGGTGTTATAGGCCGAGTCGCGCTGCAAGCACTCTACCGCGTCGTGACGGGCACGCAGGCGGGCGTGGTCGCGCAACGGCCGGTGCAGCCAGCGGCGCAACAGCCGCCCACCCATCGCGGTGGCGGTGTGATCGTACACGCCGGCGAGGGTGAGCTGAGGATTGCCGGCGAGACTCTCGTCGAGTTCGAGGTTGCGCCGCGTCGCCGGGTCCATCAGCAGCGCCTCACCCCGTTCCTCGGTGCTCAGGGCGCGCAAATGGGGCAACGCCGCCTTCTGGGTGTCGCGCACATAGGCGAGCAGCGCGCCGGCGGCGGCGACGGCGACGGGCTTGTCGGTGCAGCCGAAGGCGGCGAGATCGTGGGTCTGAAACTGCTCGCAGAGGGCGCGGGTGGCGGTGTCCGGGTCGAAGTGCCAGGGAGGGCGCGAGCGCACCTGTCGCACGAGGCGTGCGAGCCGTGCGTCGAGCGCCGGTGGCGAGCCTTCGGGCAGCAGGCATTCGGCGGGGTGGATTCGCTGCAACTCGGCCTCGAGGGCATCGAGATCGTTCAGTTCCATGACCGAGAAGCGGCCGGCCGACAAATCGAGCCACGCAAGTCCGTAGCGACCCTCGAGGGCGCAGGCGCTCGCCAGGCAGGTATCGCGCCGCGCTTCGAGGAGCGCCTCGTCGGTGATCGTCCCCGGGGTCACGATGCGCACGACCTCGCGCTCCATGGGGCCGCGAATCTTGCCCGGCTCGCCGCGCTGTTCGCAGATCGCCACGGATTCGCCACGGCGCACGAGGCGCGCGAGGTAGGTATCGAGGGTGGCGACCGGTACGCCGGCCATGGGGATCGGCGCGCCGGCGGAGGCGCCGCGCTGCGTCAGCGCGATGTCGAGCATTTTCGAGGCGCGCCGCGCATCCTCGTAGAACATTTCGTAGAAATCGCCCATCCGATAAAAGAGGAGCGCATCGGGGTGTTCGGCCTTGATGCGCAGGTATTGCTGCATCATCGGGGTATGGGCGTCGAGGGCATTCATCGCCGGCTATTGTAGAGTCTTGCGAATCGAGTAGATTGGTGCAACGCATGAAAATTGACGATCAAGCCCTGTTTCGACTGGCGGCACGGGTCGGCCGGCGAGCCGCCGCGCGTGGCACCCTGATCGCGACCGCGGAGTCTTGCACCGGTGGGTGGGTGGCGAAGGCGCTGACCGATGTTCCTGGTAGTTCGGCCTGGTTCGGCGAGGGCTTCGTCACTTACAGCAATGAGGCGAAGCGGCGGCGACTCGGGGTGGGTGCGGCCTTGCTGGCGCGCCACGGCGCGGTCAGTGAGGCGGTGGTGCGGGCGATGGCCCGCGAGGCGCTCGAGCGTAGCGGCGCGGATTTGTCGGTCGCGGTGAGCGGTATCGCCGGTCCTGGGGGCGCCGTGCCCGGCAAACCGGTCGGCTGTGTTTGGATTTGCTGGGCCCGCCGGCAGGGACGGCCCGTCCTGAGGGCGCGCCGGTGGCTGTTTCGCGGCGATCGGGAGGCGGTACGCCGCAAGACCGTCGCCGCGGCTCTCAAAGGGCTGTTGAGCGAATGAATCCCGAAGCGATCGAGCGTTTGTTCTTTGCCTTGTGGCCTACGGAGGCGGAGCGTGAGCGCCTGGCGTGCCTGGCCTAGCGCCTCGCGCTCCCCGAACCTGTGCGCCGGGTTGCGCCGCAGGAGTACCACGTGACGGTCGCATTCGTCGGCGAGGTCATGGCTTCGCGCGCGCAGGCGCTGCGGCGCCTCGGTGCCGTGCTCGGCGGCGGGCCCTGTGCGCTGCACTTCGATGCCTACGAGTACTGGCCGAAGCCGCAGGTGATCGTCGCCGTGGCGCGGCAGATCCCGCCGGCACTCGAGGCGATGTGGCGCGAGTTGCACACGCATAGCGCCGCGCAAGGCCTGGCGCTCGATCCGAAACGCCTGCGGCCCCACGTGACGCTCATACGCGGGGTGCGCGCCGCGCCGGTCCTGGCGCAAATGCCGGGTTGCGACTGGGCGGGACGGGCGTTGTGTCTCGTGCGCTCCGCCCGCGGCCAGGGGCCTTGCGCTTATACAGTAGTGGATGAGTGGTCACTACTGGATGCGACACCGACGGGCTGAAAAAACTCGCTGAACGGGCTCGTAATGGTGCGAGTATGCGCGGCTGGATATGAAATAATGCGCGACACGTTCGTTCGAGGAATCCCCATGGAAGAGAATCGCAAGAAGGCACTGGCGGCGGCGCTTAGCCAGATCGAGAAACAGTTCGGCAAGGGCTCCGTGATGCGTCTCGGTGACGCCGGGTCGATCTACGAGGTGGAGACCATACCGACCGGCTCGCTCGGCTTGGACATCGCGCTCGGCGTCGGCGGCATTCCGCGCGGCCGGGTCATCGAGATCTTCGGTCCCGAGTCCTCGGGCAAGACGACTCTGACCCTGGCGATCATCGCCTCCTCGCAGCGTAACGGCGGTACGGCGGCGTTCGTCGACGCCGAACATGCGCTCGACCCGGTGTATGCCGAGAAGCTCGGCGTCAAGGTCAACGATCTGCTGGTCTCGCAGCCGGACACCGGCGAACAGGCGCTCGAAATCACCGACATGCTGGTGCGCTCCGGCGCGATCGACGTGGTCGTCGTCGACTCGGTCGCGGCCTTGACGCCAAAGGCCGAAATCGAGGGCGAGATGGGCGATCAGCACATGGGCCTGCAGGCCCGCCTGATGTCGCAGGCGTTGCGCAAGCTGACCGGCAACATCAAGCGCTCGAACACGATCGTGATTTTCATCAACCAGATCCGCATGAAGATCGGTGTGATGTTCGGCAACCCCGAGACGACGACCGGCGGCAACGCCTTGAAGTTCTACTCCTCGGTGCGCATGGACATCCGGCGGATCGGTGCGATCAAGAACGGTGAGGAAGTCATCGGCTCGATGACCCGGGTCAAGGTGGTCAAGAACAAGGTGGCGCCGCCGTTTCGCGAGACCGAGTTCGAGATCATGTACGGCACCGGGATCTCCAAGGAAGGCGAGCTGATCGAGCTCGGCGTGCTGCATAATCTGGTCGAGAAGTCCGGATCCTGGTACAGCTACAAGGGCGAACGGATCGGCCAGGGCAAGGAAAATGCCCGCGCCTTCCTGCAACAGCACCCGGAAATCGCCGACGACATCGAGCGTCAGGTGCGCGCGAAATTGATCCCCGAGAAGGCGACCATGAATCGCGGCGGCGAGGCGAAAGAGGCTTAAGAGCCTGCGGCGTCAGGCGCTCGACCCCGGCGACGGACGCGCGGCCCGCAAGGTCGCGCTCGACGCGCTTGCGCGGCGCGATCACGCCGCCGCGGAGCTGCGGCGTGCGCTGGGTGAGCGCGGCTACGAGCGGGCTTTGGTCGACCGGCTCGTCGAGAGCCTGCTCGCGGAGAAGTTGCTCGACGATCGGCGCTACGTGGCGAATTTCATCGCCTACCACGCCGGCCGGGGCCATGGGCCGATGCGGGTGCGCGCCGAGCTGCGCCTGAAGGGTCTCGATAGCGATCTGGTCGAGCAGAGCGTCGAGGACTTCCCCAGCTGGCTCGAGGAACTCGAAGCGGCGCGGCGCAAGAAATTCGGCGCCCGGCGCCCGAATGAGTATCTGGAGCGGATGCGGCAGGCGCGATTTTTAAGTTACCGCGGTTTCACGAGCGCGCAGATTCGATCCGTTCTAGGATCGGCCGTGGACATGGAAGACTGAACAACATGAAACGAGACGCCCAGAAACACCGAACGATGACGAGCGCGGAGATTCGCTCGAGTTTCCTCGAGTTCTTCCGCAAGAACGGCCATACGGTCGTGCCGTCGAGTTCCCTCGTGCCCGGCAGCGATCCGACATTGCTGTTCACGAATGCCGGCATGGTCCAGTTCAAGGACGTCTTCCTCGGCAAGGAGAGCCGGGATTACTCGCGCGCCGCGAGTTCGCAACGCTGCGTGCGCGCCGGCGGCAAGCACAATGACCTGGAGAACGTGGGCTACACCGCGCGCCATCACACGTTCTTCGAGATGCTCGGCAACTTCAGCTTCGGCGACTACTTCAAGCGCGAGGCGATCCACTTCGCGTGGAATTTCGTCACCGGCACGCTCGGCATCCCGAAAGAGCGGCTCTGGGTGACGGTGTTTCGCGATGACGACGAGGCCGAGCGTGTCTGGACCGACGAGATCGGCATCGACCCGACCCGCTGCACGCGTCTTGGCGAGAAATCGAATTTCTGGCAGATGGGCGAGACCGGGCCCTGCGGTCCGTGCACGGAGATTTTCTACGATCACGGCGCCGAGATTCCCGGCGGACCCCCGGGTTCGCCTGACGAGGACGGCGACCGCTTCGTGGAGATTTGGAATCTCGTGTTCATGCAGTACGAGCGTTCGAGCGACGGCACCCTGACACCGCTGCCAAAGCCCTCGGTCGACACCGGCATGGGGCTCGAGCGTGTCGCCGCGGTCATGCAGGGTATGCACAGCAATTACGACATCGATCTGTTCAAGTCGCTGATCCAGGCCGCCGCCGCGATCACCGGCGCGCGCGATCTGGAATCGGCCAGCCTGCGCGTGATTGCGGATCACATTCGTGCGAGCACGTTCCTGATCGTCGATGGCGTCGTGCCGTCGAACGAGGGCCGCGGTTATGTCTTGCGCCGCATCATCCGGCGCGCCATCCGGCATGGATACAAGCTCGGCGTCACCCGGCCGTTCTTCCACCGATTGGTGGAGGCGGTGGTGCGCGAGATGGGCGGATACTATGCCGAGCTCGTCGCCGGTGAAGCGCACGCGACGCGCGTGCTGAAGGTCGAGGAGGAGCGTTTCGCCGAGACTCTCGCCACCGGGATGGCACTGCTCGACGCAGAGACCGCGAAACTCGAGGGAACCGTGATACCGGGCGAGACGGTGTTCAAGCTCTACGATACTTTCGGCTTCCCGGTCGACTTGACCGCCGACGTCGCCCGCGAGCGTGGCCTGTCGATCGATCAGGCCGGCTTCGATGCGGCGATGGAGGCGCAGCGCGGCCGCGCGCGCGCCGCGAGCAAGTTCGGCGTCGACCTCGCCGATTCGCTGAAGCTCGACGCGAAGACCCAGTTCAGCGGCTATGAACATCTCGATGAGGCTGGCACGGTCACCGCGCTGATCGTCGAGGGTGCCTTGGTCGACGCGCTGGCGGCTGGTCAGGAAGGCCAGATCGTCCTCGACCACTCGCCGTTCTACGCCGAAAGCGGCGGCCAGGTCGGCGACCGCGGTGTGCTCACAAGTGAACACGCCCGCTTCACGGTGCGCGACACGCAGAAGCTCGGTTCGGCGCACGCACACCAGGGTATCGTCGAGCACGGCTCCATTCGTGTTGGTGATCGTCTCGAGGCGCGGGTCGATGCCGCGCGGCGGCACGCCATTGCGCTGAATCATTCGGCGACGCACTTGCTGCATGCGGCGTTGCGCGAGGTGCTCGGTGCGCATGTGCAGCAGAAAGGCTCGCTGGTCGCCGCGGAGCGCCTGCGCTTCGATTTTTCGCATGCGCAAGCGATGAGTTCCGAAGAACTGCGGCGCGTCGAGCAACGGGTCAATCAGGTGATCCGCGAGAATGCGCTCGCGCAGACGCGCGTTATGAGCTTCGATGAGGCGCTCGCCGCCGGCGCGATGGCCTTGTTCGGCGAGAAGTACTCACACGAGGTTCGGGTGCTGTCGATCGGCGAGTTCTCGATGGAGTTGTGCGGTGGCACGCACGTATCCCGTGCCGGTGACATCGGTCTTTTCAAAATCACCGGTGAGGCGGGCGTGGCCGCCGGCGTGCGTCGCATCGAGGCGGTGACCGGCGAGGTCGCGTATCAGTGGTCCGTCGACGCCGACCGCCGCCTCGGCGAGATCGCGGCGCTGGTGCGCGGCGGGCGTGATGACGCAGACCAGAAGGTGCGCGACCTGATCGAGCGTTTGCGCAAATTGGAGAAGGAAATCCAGCAACTGAAGGCGAAGCTCGCGAGCGGCGGCAGCGCTGATCTCGCCTCGCAGGCGAAGGATTTGCAGGGAGTCAAAGTGCTCGCGGCGCGCATCGACGGTGCGGATGCACAAAGTCTGCGCGCCAGCGTCGATCGTCTGAAGGACACGCTGGGCGATGCGGTCGTGGTGCTCGCGACCGTGCTCGAGGGCAAGGTGGTTCTCGTTGCCGGGGTATCCCCTACGCTGACGGGCCGAGTGAAGGCCGGGGAAATCCTGAGCGTCATCGCCGCCGAAGTCGGTGGCCGTGGCGGCGGCCGCGCCGATTTCGCGCAAGCTGGCGGCACACAACCGGAAAAACTCGGCGCGGCGCTCGAAAGCGTCGAGACGCTCGTGCGTGCTCGACTCGACGGCTGAGTTCCAGCGGCGCCGGCTTTGCGCGCAGTTTTTTTTATCATCACCGTGATAAGATGCACGGACGGGCATGGATCGTTCCGGTATTTTTTCGGCGCGGCAATTCGTGCAGCGAACGAATCGCGATTTGAGTTGCCGTATGGGTGTAGACGGGGCCACTGACGGCCTTGCCACCGCGCCAGGGACGCCAGGAGCTCGGTCATGTTGATTTTGACAAGACGTGTTGGTGAGACCTTGATGATCGGTGACGAGGTGACGGTCACCGTCCTCGGCGTCAAGGGCAACCAGATCCGGATCGGTGTCAACGCGCCGAAGGATGTTGCTGTGCACCGCGAGGAAATTTTCGAGCGAATCAAGCGTGAGGGAGACGGCGCCAAGGGCGTGGCCGTCGATGGTGCGCCAGACGAGACGCGCACGCTGAAGCTCGGCGGCGGCGCTTAAGTTCGCGCGTCCGCGCGGCGCTTGCCACGATCTGCTTTGCCTTGCCCGTCCCGGGCGGGTATCATCTCGCGCGCCGATAAAGGGGATCCGACGCCCCGCTGGAGAGGTGGCCGAGTGGTCGAAGGCGCGCCCCTGCTAAGGGCGTATGGGTCAAAAGCCCATCGAGGGTTCGAATCCCTCCCTCTCCGCCATATAGAGTATAGAAAGAGCCTGTCGTTTTAGGCCGATAACCGCGCGTAAAGTTGATGCGGAGGGATGACGCCCGCCAGGGCGGCCCGCAGGGCGAGGCGCACCGCGCCGAGCAATCCCTCCCTCTGCGACGCGGCCCGGAGCATACCGGGCGTCGCGTAAACCGTAACGTCGACGGTGGCGGCGTTTCAAGCATGCAGAATGGCCGATGCCGCGCTACGATGCCCGTCGTAATGCTCGGCGATTCGATGTCGGCGGGCTTCAGCCCTCGAACGAATAGCCGAGATGCAGCAGGATCTTGTCGCCAGCTTTTAGGTTCGTGATCGTCGGCGGCGGAAAATGCACCACCATGTGCGCGCCCATCGACGTGACGTGGACCATGCCTGACTTGTGGTCGACCTTGGTCACCGTGCCTGGCATGGCGTGATTGCCGAGCAGCGCACCCGGCTTTGCAGTGACCTCGTGCGTCGATTTCACGCCCGTCATGTTGTGGGCATGAGCCGTGGCCGCGCCGAAGGCGAGCGCCACCGTGGCCGCCGCCGTGCAGATTGCTGGGTATTTCATGAACCGCTCCTTGAGTATTGGATGATTTGCATTCGTATTGAATCCGCCCGGACCGTTCCCGTCAAATATGGTCGCTATGCAAGCAATATGTGGCGTTGTATATCGGTCGCCGGCGGAAGAGGCATGATATCCATCAGAAGCTCCCTTGCGTCACTGCCGTCCGCCAGGTACTTGCCCCGCTGTTGGGGATGCCAAGTCTCATCCGCGACCTGATCGGCCTCGCCCCCGAAAATGCCGTATGCCGTCGCGAAGTGCTCGTTGAGAAGGTCCCCGGGTAGATCCGGGGCGACTTCCTCGAGCACGGACGTCTTGCGGATCCGATCGATAGAGAAGGTCCGCAGCGCATCCCGAAGCTCATCCCAGGCGTCGAGGTACCATGTCTCCCGGTAGTGGATCACGCGCTGTGGCGAGACGGTCCGGCCAGGCGGGCGACACGATCCACGCGTCGGCGATCGTCGATGAGTCTGGGCGTCTTTACTTTGCGCTCCGCGATCTCAATGATGTCGTCATCGCGCGCCGTCGTCCGGCCGCGCCCACGGTGCCTGTGTAAAGTGCTCCGCCAGGTACCCGATCAGGGCTTGCACTCGCACCGGTCGTCGGCGTCCGGGGGGTGTGACGATGTGCAGCGCGACAGGCTCGACCTCCCAATCGTCCATCGCGGTTTGCAGCACGCCCGTGCGCAGGTCCTGCCAGACGATGAACTCGGGTTGTAACGCCAGTCCGAGGCCGGCACGAAGCGCCGGCATCAGCCCGTCAGCGTTGTTCACGCGTAGTGGCGTCGTCATCGCTTGTGTAAAGTCTCCGTGCCGCGCATGCCTGAAATGCCAGTTCGCGCCGCCGGGGGCGTAGGCGTACTGCAGTGCGCGGTGTCCGGCCAGGTCGCGCGGATGACCAGGCCGCCCGTGCTGCTGGAAGTAGCCTGGCGCGCCCACCAAGAGCACACGAATGCCACACAGACGGCGCGCCAGGAGGCTCGAGTCCGCCAGCCGTGAAATGCGCAGTGCGAGGTCGAAACGTTGGGCCACTAGATCGACGATCTGGTCACTGAATTCCACGTCGAGCTCGACCTGCGGGTGCCGAGACAGGAAGTTCGGAAGCAGCGCCGCCAGATGCGACAAGCCGAAGGACATCGGCGCACTGACACGGACTGGGCCGCGCAGGCTGGACGCCTGTTCGGCGAGTTCCGCCTCGACGGCTTCGGCCTCCTCGAGCATGCGTGAAGCGCGCTCGAGCGCGGCCCGGCCGGCGTCGGTCAGGGACAGTCGCCGCGAGGTGCGATGAAGAAGGCTCGCCTGAAGGCGTTTTTCCAGTCGTGTAATGGCCTTCGAGACGGTCGCTTGCGAAACCTGCAGCTCGCGCGCGGCGCGCGCGAACGAGCCCTCGGCGGCAACCTTGGAGAAAATCGCCCAACCCTCCAGATCTGGCAGCGTGCTCATGATGCTTGGTGCTCCCTGGGTCACTAGATCACGACAAAAATGGAAATCATGTTATTCGATGCATTCCGTTGTTTCCATGATCAGTGGCTCCTACAGTGTGCACATGACGCTTCGGCAGGGTGACGGGCTGGAAAGTCCGCGAGCGGCGCAAGCCTGCACTCACCCCTCCGTCGTCTTTGTCACCGGGAGAGATCGATGATCGAACGCCGCGGCTTCGAAACCCTCGGGGGTGCCAATCACGGATGGCTAGACGCCCGGCATCACTTTGCATTCGGTGAGTACCACGACCCCCGGCGGGTACAGTGGGGCGCGCTACGCGTGTGGAACGACGACACCATCCAGCCCGGAACCGGATTCCCGCCTCACCCACACGCGAACATGGAGATCATCACCTTCGTGCGCGAGGGGGCGATCACCCACCGCGACAGCCTGGGCAATCAGGGGCGTACGGCGGCCGGCGACGTACAGGTCATGAGCGCGGGCGCGGGCATTCGCCATTCCGAATACAATCTCGATCCCGGCATCACTCGCATTTTCCAGATCTGGATCCTGCCCGATCGCGAAGGCGAACCGCCATGCTGGGGCACCAAGCCGTTCGCGCAAGCCGGCCGGTCCGGACGCTTCGTCGCGCTCGCCAGCGGATCGGCCGGCGACGGGGACGCCCTTCCGATCCGCGCCAACGCCCGGGTGCTGGGGGCGACGCTGACGGCCGGCACAAGCGCCGAGTACGAATTTTCCGATCCGACCCGCCACGGCTACCTGGTGCCAGCGACCGGACGCGTGGACCTACACGGCATTGTGTTGAACGCCGGCGACGGTGCGGCCATCACCGGCGAGACACGCATTCGCATTACCGCGCTGGCCGACAGCGAGTTGGTGCTCGTGGACGCCGCGGCATGATTCTGTCTGTCGTCGGCCCGCCTTTCGCAACCCCTGTTTCTACTCATGAAGGATGCTTATCATGTCCAAATTCGGTGCTGATCGCTATTCGAATGCTGCGCTGCTGATCGCGCGGTTCATGTTGGTCCTGCTGTTCTTGATCTTTGGCTGGCAGAAACTCACCAGCTTCAGCGGAACCGAGGCGTACATGACCCAAGTCGGTGCGCCTCTTCCCTGGCTGGCCACGCTCATCGCCATCGTCATGGAGTTCTTCGTCGGTATCGTGCTGCTGCTCGGCGTGGCGGTGCGGCCGCTGGCACTGCTGATGATCCTATATACGTTCGGCACCGCGCTCATCGGCCACCCGTACTGGGCGCTGGCCGGAATGGACCGCTTCGAGGCGATGATCGGCTTCTACAAGAACATCAGCATCATGGGAGGCTTCCTGCTGCTGTACGTGACCGGCGCAGGCCGATATTCGGTGGACGGACTGCTGCAGCACGCCTGAGGAGCCGTCACACGAGCAGGCACCGAGACGCGGGAGTCGCACTCGACGCGACCCAGCAACGCATGGGCCGCGGCGAGTACCTGCACGGTCCGCCGAAGAACTGCCGGCTTACTTGCTCGACACTCCCAACCTGTTCAGGTCGCGCTGGGCAGAGGTGTACCCTTGCGCGGCCGCCTTGCGGAACCAGACGACTGCCCGCGCCGTATCCTTGGGCACGCCGGCGCCGTCGGCACGCGCGATTCCCATGTCGTACTCGGCAGCGGCAAACCCTTGTGCCGCTGCCTTGCGAAACCAGGACACCGCCTTGGCGTAGTCTCTGGGGACCTCGGATCCTTGCGCATACATGGCGCCGAGGCTCGTTTGCGCCAGATAATATCCCTGATGCGCGGACCTTCGATACCACAAAACCGCCTGCCGAGGGTCTCTGGCCACGCCGTCTCCGCTTGCGTAGGCGGCACCGAGGTAGTACTGCGCGTAGCGGTTCCCCTGCTCGGCCGCGAGCCTGCACAGTTCGGCCGCCTTGGCCGGATCCTTGCCTACGCCATTTCCTTCCTTGTACAGCAACCCCAGGTTGTATTGCGCCTTTGCGTATCCGAGGTCAGCGGCCTTTTCGAACCATCCGGCGGCCCGCGTCGCGTTCTTCGGCACGCCAATCCCCTTGGAATACATCACACCGATGTCGTACATCGCATCCGGAAAGTGTCGGTCCGCAGCCTTATGGAACCACGCCAACGCCTGCCTTAGATCCTGCGTTGTCCCGTTCCCCGTGACATACAACATGGCGAGATTCGTCTGCGCAACCGGCTGACCCTTCTCGGCGGCCTTGTTGTACCAGAAAAAGGCCTGCCGAGAGTTCTGCGGGACGCCCCGGCCATTCGCGTACTGGATGCCCAGTTGACTCTCCGCGCTGGCATAGCCCATGTCCGCCGCCTTCTGGAACCATGAAATTGCCTGTGCCAGGTCCTGGCCTGGACCGTCATGCAAAAGCATCATGCCCAAAAAGTACTCGGCGTCGGGCAACCCTTTGTCGGCGCACTTGCGATACCAGGCCGCCGCCTTCACGTAGTCCACGGGCACACCAACGCCATGGGAGTACATGACACCGAGGTTGAATTCAGCATCCGAGTTGCCCTGCGCCGCGGCCTTGCGAAACCATGCGAGGGCCTGCGGGTAGTCCTTCGCAATGCCTTCTCCCGTCGCGTACGCGACTCCCAACCCGAATTGCGCCTTGGCGTTCCCCTGTTCGGCTGCTGCGCGCAGATCGTTGAGCGTGGTCTGGGCTCGCACACTCAACGTCATGCCCGCAATCAGCAGCACCGCCGCTGCCACGACGGTCAGCACCCAGGCACCATGGGTGTACGGTACCTCCGGCGGATTTCGCATTTGACCGATCCTCACGTGAATTTCAATGAACCAGAAGGTCCAGGCGTCGTTGTTCTAATGAGGACGCGACATCGCCGTCAGAACCGACTCACCGCTCGACTTGTGTGTCGCGCACGCCGCGGATTCATCGCGGGGCAATAAGAGGTCTGTCCTTTCCATGCTCTCAGGAGTCCTTGTATCACGGCAACGCCTTCGCCAGGTGCCCATGCGCGAGCGGCACCGCCATTTCGACGGCGGTCGTGAAGTCCGCACGCACCAGTTCGATCGGCACCGTGCGCCAGAAAAAGTCCGCCCATACGAACTCGGCGGAGGGCGTCGACGTTTTCTCAAACCCGCCCGCATAACGCACGTAACCCGCGAGCGAACGGTAAGGGACGTCGATTAGGTTGCGCGGGTGTGCCGGAATCGAACTGTAGTAGTGGCGGACGCCAATCTCATCGAGCGGGTGTATCCAAAGATTCTTCTCCATCTCATGCCAGAAGTCCGTGGCAGCGACGCTCGACAGGTCCGCCTGAATCTAAAAGAAGCCGGTCTCGAACCTCGATTCCCGGGCGGCACGTCCCAGGTGGTGATGATCGATGACATAGACGCGGCCGTGCATCCCTATCACCCGCGGGCATCGTGTGCGCGCGAATGAATTCGGTTCGCGCATCCGGCGCGAGCGCCTCGAGTTCCTTGATTTTGTCCGCTACCTCGATCATCCCTACGGTCATCTGTGTGGGCAGCAGTTTGTCGAACGAGGATTAATTGACTTCCGACATCACGCCGCGGGCTGACTCGCCGCGATTGACAGGTCGATGTTCATACGCCCTTCCAGCTTCGACGTGAACAGGCCGATCAGCTTCCAGCCGATAAATCCGCGATGGATGTTGCGCCAGACGCAGATCCAGGGATTCATACACATTGCGGTCGGCGTCGGCGAGTTGGACGACGAAGACGTGGACGGTCGAGGTGAGCGCCATAATTCTTCCCGGCGCGTGCTACTCGCGCCCGCCCCAGCGCCATGAAGGTGGTTCACCCTTCGCGTAGCAAGCCCACACGAACAACGCAGTCATGAGCGCAACGCCGCCCGCGAATCCCAGCGGGTGTAGCGGCAGCAAGCGCCGTGCGGCGGCGGCGATTCCGGCGAGATAGGCGAGTAAGAGCACCCAACCCTGCCAGGTTTGGGGCGGGCCCCACCCCCACCCGAAGCGTTTCGCAGGAAACCAGTAGCGGTCGTTTCGATCCACGGGTGAGATTATGGCAGTGCTGCGCCGGCGGGTCGAATTCGCACCCCGGAACGTGCCTCGCGCGCTCCCCCTGGCGCGAGCGCAGGGAAAACATGCAAAGTGCGCGCCGAGAGAGTGTTCGTGCCTGCCGTAAGGGCCGGACACCGTCCCCGGTGGCGCCTGGGAAATCCACCGCGATCGTGTCGTCCAAAAGGGGCGTGGCTTGTCCAAAACCTGTCGTTGGCTGGTGTTCATGTGGATCGCGGTGCAGTGGATCATGGCCGATTCGATCTATCCAATCAGACTCATACCCCGCTGGAAAAAGCGAGGTCTGGTCTAGGCGACATTTTCTGGTAGACTGCGGGCCGCAAAACGTAACAGCCGGCCGCTTGCCGTTTCTGTCGATATCGTATCGTTTTGCTTGCGCCCGTAGCTCAGTTGGATAGAGCGCCTGGCTACGAACCAGGAGGTCGGGAGTTCGAATCTCTCCGGGCGCGCCACAATTCCGCGATTTAAGTGTCACTCGACGATTCGAGTTACCCGTCGCGTTGAATTCGAACTCCCGGCAGACAAACAAGCCGAGTTCGACGACAGCGCCGCGCAGCGGCGATGTCGGTCGCCGTAGCGGAGCGAAGGCGAGCCGAGCGCGAGCGAGGCCGAGGGGCCGCACGCCCTGAAGCAATCTCTCCGGGCGCACCAGATGCCCACGCGCCAATTGCCGTAATCCACTCGTCCTTCCTTTTTGGGACCTGGTCGCACTATCAAACGCGATCGATCGGTCCGGCAAAACGTTACGTTGAGATCGGCGTCATCCGCGGTCAAGATCCCCAGCGGTCAGCGACGCCGAGGACGAGTCGGCCTCCAAGCGCTCGTTCATGGGATGCAGCACCAGCCTCGACGCGGACTCAGTGCCGATCGGGCGCAATGGCGCGTCGAATTCCTCGATAGTCTCGAAGTCGCCGAGCTTCGCGTCGCAATGCTCGCAATGGTTCATGAAATACCGGGTCCCGGTTGTTACGTCGGTCTCTGTCTGAGGCGTAGTCGGCCCGTCTGTCCCGCGGTTCACG
>VFSW01001266.1_pt1 | contig 38454 bp, 35 predicted proteins | sample 5358111 | NCBI WGS metagenome assembly VFSW01 (sample SAMN11554181, study PRJNA540505) | mine drainage metagenome | isolation source: sediment from site ElyBrook_90M | place: USA: Ely Copper Mine, Vershire, VT | collected 2017
ATATTAAGGGGTTTTTGGTAATTAAGTTGATAAAATATGACTTTATTCAATATACACTCAATTTCCCTTCTATTCCTTTGAAATCGTTTAGCCACCAAGTCTACTAATTCATCCTCAATTAAAGCTCCACGCTCCTGCAGTTTGGTTTTTATAATAGCCACGCGTGTTTCGTAGTCGGGTACGCTTATATCAGCAACCATACCACCCCCGAAACGGGAACGAAGCCTTTCTTCCAGCGTTGGGATAGATTGCGGCGGGCGATCTGAGGATATAATAATCTGCTTATTCTGCTCGTGAAGGGCGTTAAATGTGTGAAAAAACTCCTCTTCAGTCTTCTCTTTGCCGCCGATAAACTGAATATCATCTATTATCAACACATCTACCGGGCGATAGGCTTTTTTTATATCCTCGGCACGGTTGTTGCGCAGAGCCCAAACAACATCATTGGTAAACTTCTCAGAAGTTACGTATTTAACTTTAACCTTCCCAGCATGGATAGAAGTGATTTCATTGCCGATTGCCTGTATAAGGTGTGTTTTGCCGAGTCCAACCCCTCCATAAATAAACAACGGATTATATTTAACACCAATACTATTCACCACAGCGGTAGATGCCGAGTAGGCCAACTCATTAGAAGATCCGACTACAAATGACGCCAATGTATATCGCGGGTTAAGGTTGGTCTGAGGATCAACCTTCATTTCCTGGAAGGATAACTGTTTTTCGTCGTTCTCAACCTTCGATAAATGTGGCTTCGGGCTGTTTTTAATCAAAGTCCCCTCAACTATATAGTCTATTTTACGCACAGACCCGTCGTGGTTGCGCACTGTCCCTAAGATGAGTTTATGATATTTTGTCTCCACCCACTCTTTAGCGAAATGGTTAGGAAGAGCCACCAAAACCGATCCATCTTGAGCCTCTACCAACCTGCTATTCTTGAGCCAGGTTACGAAATTAGGCTTAGAAATCTGTAATTCGATTTCTGATAGTACCGCCTGCCAAAGTTCTTCCCTACCCCCCATAGTGTTTAGTACATTAGTACGTTTAGACTTAATCTTACTTGATAAACCCAGCCAGTCAAACAAGGCCGAAAGATTATAAGGTGTGTATAAGCTGTTGATAGTACATACATCCCTGGTGGTTATGGATTTATTAACTGTGCCAGTCTATAATACATGCCATGTCTCAGACTTATCAGCCGCGCAAGAGAAAAAGGGCTCGGACACACGGGTTTATAAAGCGCAACCGGACAACCGGAGGACGTAATGTTATTAAGCGTCGCCGGGCGAAAGGACGCAAGAAACTCACGGTCTAGTCCACAGGGAATTATGCTTCCCAAAAAACTTCGCGTCCCACTCCAACACTTCCCACGTAACTCAAAGACGATTGCGCGGACCAAGAATTTAACCATGAAGTCCGCCGCCAATAATCTCGTCTATAACCGCGGCGGGGTTGTGATAGGTAAGTCTGTGGGAGTTGCCGCCCAACGGAATAGACTAAAGAGATCCGTCATGGGAATCTTCCAAAGCAGCCGAAGTTTTATGGACAAGACGACCAGTGGGAAAGATTTTGTGATATTTGTCGGAAGTAACGCCATTAAAGGGGGATTCAGTGGTCTAAATGAAGAATTAAGAACTTATGGGAAACTTTTTTAACGAAATATTATACAGACCCATATTCAACGCACTGATTTTTATATATCAGTTCGCGGCGTTCCGCGATATGGGGATAGCTATAATCCTTCTCACTGTGATTATACGACTATTGTTGTGGCCGCTCTTCCACGAAACCGCCAGGTATCAAAAACTGGCCCCGAAGCTACAATCGGAGATAAAACAAATTCAGCAGCGCCATAAGGATAATAGGGAGGAGCAGACAAAGGCGCTTATGCAACTATACAAGGACCACGAGGTAAATCCGTTCACGCCGTTCTTAGCACTCATTATACAAATACCCCTTCTGCTAGCGCTATATGGATCACTGGTCAACATATTCAGCTATAAAACATCGATCAACCTACTTTACTCCTTCGCGCCACACCCGATAACCCTAAATACGATGTCTTTGGGGATTATTGACTTATCTCAAGCAAATTATGTAATAATAGTTGTAGCAGCGGCCTTACAGTACTATATGGCAAGGCTTGCGTTGCCAGAACACGAGAAGGGGGTCACTCCCAGCCAGGCGGAAAATATGGCTAGGAGCATGTCCTGGATTGGTCCGATAGTAACATTAATAATCCTATTAGGTCGTCCGGCAGCCCTAGGTGTCTACTGGTCAACATTCGCCGCATTTTCCATATTCCAACAACTCATAGTAAACTATCGACTAAAACATGACGGAAGAAACGATAAACCGATTAAGAGAATTAGTAAGCCTGATGGGCTTCAGTGACGTTGAGTTCAATCAAGACAATGAGCACAAGGTCATATCTATAACAATCCAAGACCCATACCTTACCCAGGAACGCGTCCCTAATTTAGTAGTCAATTTAAACAGGGTGGGCAGATTGTTTACCAAACAGACATCTTCCGAACCAATCCTTATAGACGTCAACAATTATCGTCGCGAAAGAGAGAATCTAATCGTGGAATTAGCCAAAGCCGCGGCAAGAAAAGCGGTTGCTTCCGGGGAAGCCGTATCGCTGCCGACAATGAATGCATATGAACGCAGGTTAGTGCATACAGAGCTAGCTGAGAGACCCGACGTTAAAACGGAAAGTATAGGAGAGGGCAAAGACCGCTACGTGATAATAAAGTTGATCGACTAATCCAATCAGATATTCACTAGAGCCGGGTTAATCGTATTAAGGATTAAATAGGCTCCTAATAGGATTAGCAACCCATAAATAGCCGCCTTAATCCACTCCACCGCATCTTCCCTACGCGAAGGAATGCCCGCAGAGGCTGTGTAGAGGACCCCCCCATAAACAATAATACCAAGCGCTAATACGCTGCCTATGCCGACAGCCCAGTTCAAAATGTCGCTTGCGGCACCCAAACCTGCTGCTCTGGTGATTGTGTCTAGGCTGAGCGGATTTAGTCCCATTTACCAAATTATAACCTAGTTCGTTATAAGAATTAAATTACCGACCAAAGAACATATTTAAACCCATTACTATTGGGCGTTTTCACCACTAAGCTCTCTTTTCTCCTTAAGGATCTCTTCTGGGTTGGTGGTTATGAGTTCGTTTTCGAAAGACGAAGGAACTATCTGTATAGCTGCTCGTTTAAGTCCGGCGACAAACAACCCCTGGCCTATATCCGCCTCGACAAGATAGTTCTTTTCCACGTCGGTCAGCCCAAAAGCTTTAGCTGTGTTGTCTATGCTTGCGGGGGCTTCCTTTAGTAGAAGTTGTAATGAGGAGTTGGTTATAATCGGCCGGCCGTATGCCGAGTTAAGGAAGTCGTCTACATCTTGAGTGATGGTGGATATGCCCAAGTAGTACTTGCGGCCGCGCTTAGCTAATCCGAATAAGAAAGATGCGCTATCAGGATATTTCATCATCCACCATGCTTCGTCTATCACCATGATTCGTTTCTTAAGCTGGGCGCGAACTAGGTTCCATATGAAGTTAAGTATTATATACATAGCAATCGGACGTAGCTCGTCTTCTAGGTCGCGAATAGAGAACACTATGAGGCGGTTGGCTACGTTAACATTTGTTGGTTTGTTGGTGAATCCGGCGTAACTTCCCTTAGTGAATCGATATAATCGTTCAGCCATATCTTTCCCGCCCTCGATGCCGTTCAACACAGCCTCCAGATCTTCTAATAGCGGAGGAGCCACCTTACTGAAGTCTTTGTCTGGGGTTATGTCGCGGGAAGCGTAAGTCTCATTGAGAGCTCTATCAATCAGGGCCTCTTCGGCCGGAGTGACCGTCCCCAACATTAACTTTATAAGCCCGGACAGGTTAACGATGTGGGATTTCAACACCTCTCCTGGTTCCTCGTCCTCCGGTATCACTGGTATGTCGAATGGGTTAATATTACTTTCTGAGTCCAGCGATATTTTAAGCACGCTTCCCCCAACAGACTTAGCTAGAGTCAGATATTCATTTTCTGGGTCAACAACAACCACGTCCGTACCCATCATCAATGAACGAATTATTTCCAGTTTTGTCGCATACGATTTTCCGGCGCCGGCCTTGGCAAAAACCACCATATTCGCGTTCTCCAAGGAGAATCGGTCAAATATTATCAGTGTGTTGTTGTGCCTATTTATGCCGTACATTATCCCAGTGTCAGAGGTTAGATCCAATGATACGAACGGGAAGAATGAAGAAGCCGGCCCGGAGTTCATTGGGGTGTGCACACCAATATTATCTTGTCCTAATGGTGCGACGGAGGATAGCAGCGTCGTTTGTTCGAACATGGCCGACTTTATATCTACCAACTTACTGCCCATCATATTATCTATCTCAGCCCCTATCCGGTTAAGCTCCTTCTCACTGTCGGCATATATGGTCATATAGACCCCGATTTCAAACAGTTTCTCCTGGGCCTGCTGTAGACTGTCGCGCAGAGTTTCTACGTCACGCAGGGCTGTTTCGAGGACCGGATCGCGCACGACGCCCTTTTTATCAAGCTCATCCATACTAGCTTGAAGTTCTGTGGTTTTTTTGCGCAGATTGCGCAGGGCTATAGCGGTGTCTACTGGGTGTGTAAATATCGATATGTCTATTAGTTCCGGCAGGTTGATAAGCGGAGAGAACCAACCACTGGACAGATAGCGGGGATAGTTGAGTATGTAGAAAGACCGAGCGAATTTGTTGCCAATCTTCAAGTGATCCTGGCTGATATCCATGTTTTTGGGGGCGAGCAGGTCTTCAACTAATCCATTTTCACCAAGATCCAACTCCTGTTCCTTCTCGATCGTTTGTGGGTTGTAAAAGTTGTATAAAAGCTCTATTAGTTCGTGGTCTTCTAAGGCAACAGCCCGTAAGCCAACTTGTCTAAGGGCATTTGTTGCCTGCTCAACTCTTTGAGCCAACTGCTCGCGGTGGCTCGGCTCGACGATCACTTTTTTAGGCGACGCTTCGGGTGCTACGTCCTTTTTGGGTTTGGCTCCAAATGTAGGCAGTTTCGCCCCGGATCCTGGGATCACAATAGGATCGAATGGGACGATAATGAAGAAACTTTTAGTCATTACCGCATTCGTCTCCACAAAACTTTTTATAAACCCAGCGTAGTCCGTGATTTGTTTTTTTAGCAGGTCGCTTGGTTCGGCTTCCATGCGCTCGTTAAGGGTGTGCAGATAGTCGTCGATGTTTAACTTCCTGGAATGGATGAATGTCTGCAGTGAAAAATCCAGTGAGTTAAGGAAGTTTTGGTAGGCGTATATGATCGTATTTTGCTCTTCTTCCGACTTCAGATCGAAGTTCAGTCCGTCCACTATGATTATCTTTCTAAGCCCGCCATTCTTAAGCACGACAACTCCGTCGCTTATCTCCTTCACATCGACAAAATCCTGAGTTCTTGTTTGCCCTACAGTCATCTTGTATGTATCAACGGTAATCTATTCGGCGAGCAACCTCTTCGTCTCCAGTTATCTTTTTTATAAGTTCGTATCTTTCTTTTATCGACTCGCGGGATGTCGCTTTCAACACCTCGGGCAATGGACTTTCGCGGTTTGGAATAGCTTCCTTGGTGGTGGTAAGCTTGTCCATCAGGTTGCGGAGGCTCCCAATGGGTTTGGCCCTCCCAACTTTAGGTATAGCGGATATCGTCGACACAGGAATAGCAGCAGCGACCTCTAAGCTAGATCGGTAGGTATATGAGCGTGGGTTCCAGACGAAAAAGAATGCCGACAAGGCCAGCACCCTCATTGGCCGCCCGTTAACCTTTACCAAATTAAACACCAGCGTCGTCCCCTCTATTACCAAACCGACTATCACCCATAACCAGAGCGCCAGCACTAAATATGAGAAGAAGACCAAGAGAGAGGCAACAGTGATATATAGGAACTGTTTTAGGGTCAGCGGCCCAAATATCTTATCCTCTGTCTCGATGAATTGCGGGACCTGGAACTGCATTTACTAAAGTTTACCGCTTTTATGCAGATATTTCTAACAGCGCCTTATAGGGATTGTCGTTTAGAGTGGTAGATCTTTTAGGTCAGCCTCTTCGCCATCCTCGTTGGAGCTGTTAGCGCTCTTATCACTTTCAACTCTAATGCGGGCGGAGAATGGATCGTCGAGTTTAGTCCTTAGTTCCGAATAGTTTACCTGCCGCAACCCTTCTGGTTTAGGTTTGGTTCGGGGCGCTTTTCTTGTCCTATTGTCTTCCTGTATACCTAATTCCAAGCGTGCTTTTACTGGTTTAGACGATAATGAATCAGCCTCTTTTGCCGGCGTTGAGTTTGGGGCTTTGTAGAACGTCGGTCGTATCGGCGAGCCGACCGTGCGGACCTCTTCAACCCTGGGAGTAAGCTCTTCCTCCTCCTCGTGTTGGTGCAGCATGAAGGGAGATTCGTTGCTTGTGGGGGTCTCTGGCACTACTTGCGGAGAAGTAGGTGGTTTTGGAGCCACTGGCGCATTGTCTATACTTTGTTCGGTTACGGCCGTAGTCGCAGGTTTATATATAGTCTTCAGCTCCGGTTCCAACGGGTCGAATATCTGCGTTTTTATATCAGAAGTTATATTCGCGACAACACCTCCTTTAAATCCTGGTATGCTGGAGAGTTCGTCCTGTAATTTTTCCGTGCGTATAAAACCATGGAGAATATTACTTATCACAATAGAGACGTCCCTAAGCTCCTGTTCTGATAATGAATACTTGGCGCCAAATTGTTCTAGAAGACTATAGTTGTCCTCAGAGAAAAGCGCTTCCCGAATCTTGCTGGGCAATTCGTCCCAGCGTTCCAATGTCTCTTCGCGTGAAACAGTCAACATATGTTGATTTTATAACAGAACCACCAAGTACCGTTAGCCTGCCTTCTCCTCATTCCCTCCCGGAGGCGTATACGGCATACCTGTTTCGTGGATTGCGAGGGTTTTAGAGAGTGCTTTATATACACCAGGCCTCTCTTTTTCAAGAGCGTCCGTAATGACATCTATAGGCGACTTGCTATCCTCTACATTAAGTTCCTTGGCGTGCTTGTCTGCTAGCTCCGCGAGGCTTTCTTTTGTGAGTCCAGCCCTGGCCTTCTCCATGATGTTTTTGTGCTGTGCGACGAGACCCTCTCTTTGTTTTACTCGCAGTTTGTTAATTTCGTCATAATTCAACTCACCATTTTTTATTATCGGATTTGCTACGGCTCGGTCCAAAACAGAGTGGTTAAAACGGTCGAAGTTTTTACCCTTTATTTCTGGTGCGGCCTTATTCAATGTGCCCGGTTTCTTCAGCATGCCGCTTACTAGCACGCCACGATACCTATTCATACTATTTTCGGATAGTCCTGCGAATGGCTTATTTGCATCATGAGCGCCGAAAAGATTGTTCACCGGCAACTTGCTGTAGTCTTTATTGGACATGTCGTCGAAAAATTCTCCGGCTTTATCTACAGCGGCGCCAGAAGCGGTGTCAACGACCTTATCCAACTCTTTTATCTTGGCCCACTCGGCGTCATTGTTCTTGTACTCAGGAAGAGCCATATCTATTCTGGCCTTATCTCGTGCGCTTACTGCCGCGTCGGCGGCGGCGCTGAGTTCACTTATTCTCGCAGGATCAGCCTTACTCTTGACGGCCTCATCCCTTGCAGCGACAGCGAATTCGGCTGCTCTGTCAAACCCTCCCAGCTCACCCAACCTGTTCGGGTCTATCTTACTCTTGACGGCCTCATCCCTTGCAGCAGTTGCGGCCTCAGCGGCTTCAAAGCTTCGGCGAAGACCCAAGCTCATCCCCATACCCTTCTCAACTGACCCCCAATTCCCTCCTGCTGCCTCTACCGCGGCCTTACTCTCCTCAGTTATTATGGTTGGATCATGCACGGGCAGTTGCCCCCTATTTGCCAGTTCTTGAATTAATTCCCCTTTGTGTTGCGTGCTTATCGTCGGTCTAGCTAAATCATATTTAAGGCTGCCCGTGCTGGAATTTTTTAGAGCCGCCGCCTTATCCGCAGCTCGTTTTTCTGCACCAGTCACGCCGAGGAACTCTGGCGCCTTAGCTGTGCTTACTCCCACATGCCCTAATAGCATTTGATCCAGTTCCTTAGGCCCTATACTCGCTTTGTTCAAGCCCTGAAGTATCCCTATCTTCCTCCGATGTACAAATCTATCCATAGTACCCGCGTTTTCTTTGTCTTCGCCCTTAAGTCTTTCCGCGGCCCTGCCAGCTGACTTCTGCATTCTGTTAGTCAGGCCTATTATCCCGGCGCCGCCTATGCTGGCGGCACCCAAGGCAACAGTTGATATTACTCCGCCAGTCTTAAGCGCCATATAAAGCCCCAGCGTCATTATTACCACCAAAGCGGCCATCTGTCCGAGCGCCGACAACGGCCCCGCCTGCGCCATCATCGTTGCGCCTCCACCTGGACCGGAATCATGGAACCAACTTATCATCGCGCCAGACAATATAAGGAAAAACAACATTACCGGACCGAAGAACACCAATTTGAAGAATTTCCCCCACCATCCATAAAAAGTATTACCCCCCAGTTCTGGGATGCCGATATCGGGGATCATGAAGCTCAGCCAGGCAACGGGAGCTATGCCCAGGAGGACAGTAAGGACGACAAACCTAGCGATCATGAAGACAGCCACAGCCAGCAAGGTTATTGCGCCGATGAACGTTAATACAGCCGCCAGGACAACTACTCCAAAACTGGCTATTATCCCTACAATCCAGTTAGAAGCACTTAACGCGCTTTGCAAACTGACGTATATCGTAGAAATGTTAAATACGTATACGAAGCTGCCGTTACAGACGCTATCCGCCATGCTTTTAGTAAGCGCGGTTCCTATATTCATAATAAGCCCAGCTATCAAAAGACTGAAGTTGACCAATAAGGCGGCTATTATGATGTGGGGCAAGTTTCTTACCCCTACCTTTTCCAGTCTAAGCATTGTGCCGAAACCTACAATTATGAAAGCTAAGACTATCGCGATATTTGCCAGACTTAAACTGAAGCTGTACACCATGCCGACAACGGCATTGCCGGTAAGAAGGTTTTGGTTCATGGTCAGCGCAACTTGGAGCAATCCTCCGGCTATCCATACGACCAAACTCGATATAACACCGAATATCACAGCAAGCAGCCAATAGCTAAGCAGGGAATGCAAAAAGTCGATGACCCCCTGAAGCAGTGTGCCAAAAAAGGGCAGTTTAATGTCAGCGGCTGCGCTGTCGGCAGCGATCAAAGCCGCTCCCTGCGCCAATACCACCCCTATTAAATAGAGAGTATCTAGCGAAGCCGAGCCAAGCGAGCATGTGTTCCAACTGGTCGACGGCTGCTGCGGCGTAATGCCCCCGGGTGCGAGTAGGTTAAAATCGCTGCTGTAACTTTGCGGGCTGATAGATCCGCTATTTGATGAAACAGCTGAGCTGGTCTGCGGGGTCGTCCCCGACATACCGCCGATCAGCGAAGTGTTGCCAAGAGTGGCTGGACTAGATAAGCTGCTGCCGAAGGTTAGCCCGGCGGCTTGCGCGGGGGCAACGCTAAGCATGTGGCTGCTTAAGACAAGGATCATTGCTATAAGCAGGACGGCTGTAGCTCTAAGTCTTGACATTGCTTACATAATATCACGCGCGCTCCAGGAAAACACGACTTAACTTTGCTATCGTACCGATATCTAAGTTCCCTGGCCGCAGGCCAGGCGATACATCAGCCGAGTTGAGTTTGCTCTCAACATCTGTTTTGGCCATATCCAACCCTTCCCTAAGATTGTTCAATATTGTCTTGCGAGGCTGTCGGAACAGCGCTTTTACTAATTTATAGTAGCCCTCTTTGAGTAGATCGTTCGGTAGGGGCTTGGGATCTATTGAAATTATTGCCGAATCGACGTCGGGGCGCGGCTCAAACGCAGACCTGTTTACTGAACCGACTACGCGGGCGATTCCCCAGAACTGTACGCTCGCTGCAAGCAGATTCATCCTCGGCGGCTCCGAGCAAATTCTTTCAGCCACCTCCTTTTGTATAAGTAGGATTGTGCGTTCGGGCTTCGGCTCCAGCTTCTCAAGAGTCCTCATAAGATAGCCGGTTATATAGTAGGGTATGTTCCCGACTAACTTGTACGGCTTTCCGTTTAGACGCGAGACTGTTTCCGGAAGAACCTTCAACACATCTCCCTTTACCACCTCAATCTCAGTTCCCTCGAGGCTTTCCACTAGTTTATCTGCCAGATCGGGGTCTTTCTCTATAGCTATCAGCCTTTTAGGGTAAGCGGCAAGTAGGTATTGAGTAAGCTCTCCATGACCGGGGCCTATCTCGATCACAACCTCGTTCTTCTTGATCTCCAGACTCGCCACAATATTCTCCAGAACACTGTGGTCTTTAAGAAAATGCTGTCCCAGTCGTTGCCGCATGTACTTTGTTAAAAGTATACGTCGCCGTTGCCGGTCCATTGTTGCGGGCCGTCGAACTCCACCAGCTCAGGGGGTATTTCGTATAGGAAGCGCGAAGCCATGCCGTAGAAGCTTATGACAAGTTCCTGTCTTGCGCGGGTCATAGCGACATACATAAGGCGCCTTTCCTCCTCCATCTCTTCCAGGGCAGACAGAGACCTCTGGTGCGGGAGTATCCCCTCGGTCGCGCCGACGATGAAGACCTTGTCGAACTCCAGCCCCTTGGCCATATGGACGGTCATCATCTTCACTCCCTTGCCGGAGATGTTCTTGGCCGGTCGGTCAGCATCCTGGAGCAGGGTCACTCTTTCTAAAAACTCCGACGCGTCACTGAATGTGCCCGCAAAATTCAGAAGCTCCTTAACATTCTCTAGCCGATCCTCCACGTTGTCGGTCTTACTACTGAGGTGGGTCGGATAATCGGTCGCCTTCATGAAAAATCCAATTAATTCCAACAGTTCCAGCTCTTGGCCAAGGCGGGGCAATTTCTCTTCCAGTTCCCGTGCAACTGCCTTACGGAAAGTCTTTTGCATACGCTCCAGACTTACCAAATCCATAGGATTAAGGGCGTAGCGGACGGCGGAAACTATATCCTTTACCTCTTTGCGGTCGTAGAACTTCAATCCCCCGAAAATATCGTACGGCATACCCGCTAGAGACAGCGCCCCCTCAAGCGCGCGCGACTGGGCATTGGTCCTGTAGAGGATTGCTATCTCGCGCGAGGCTGGCTGGGACGAGGAAATTTCGGACACTACCCGGTCGGCTTCGTCCTCAGCATTATCAACGGCAACAATTCGGATGGGCGCACCTTCTTCGTTCGACGTCCATAGTTCCTTCGGCCGCTGGAACTTATTGTTCTTTATAACGCCGCAGGCGGCGCGGACTATTGCGCCACTTGAACGATAGTTCTCTCCCAAATTGACCACCTTGGTCTCGGGCCAGTCCTTTTCGAAATCCAGGAAGTTCCTGAAATCCGCTCCTCTAAACCTGTATATAGATTGTTGGTCGTCCCCAACCACGTTTAAATTCTTATGGTTGGCCGCAAGTAGCTTGACCAGTATGTATTCGGTGCGATTAACGTCCTGGAACTCATCTACTAGTATGTAAGAGTACCGGTTGCGGTGCTTTTCCAGTATCTGCGGGTTAGATCGGAACAGACGCACGGGTTTTTCGATAAGATCGTCGAAGTCGAAAGCGTTGTTTGCCTTCAACTCTGCGTCATAGGCCGAGAATATCGCTCCATCTTCTTCATCCAGGTCATCAAGGCCCAATAGTTCGCTCTTAGTCCTCGATATTCTGCGTGCCGCCTTGCTAGCGGTATGGCGCATAGCGTTCATATCTAGTCGCTGCAGAACCTTTTTAATCACTCGGAGGGAATCATTGCTGTCGAATATAGTGAAACGAGGCGTCCTCCCAAGAGACGTAGCCTCTTCCCTCAGTATTCTTGCCCCGAAGGAATGAAACGTACCAAGAAAAGGGAGTTGCCCAACCATGCCCTTCGGCAGTTCGGCATAGATCCGGCGTTTAATCTCGTCAGCGGCCTTGTTAGTGAAGGTAATGGCCAATATCCGCTCTGTGGCGACCCCTTGGCGGATAAGATAAATGACCCTCTGGGTGAGGGTCCTAGTCTTCCCGCTGCCCGCTCCGGCACCGATCAGCAGCGGCCCTTCGCCATGTTCCACGGCTTCCTTCTGGATTGGGCTGAGACTGGTCATTTTGGGGCCAGATTGATTTAGTTTGTCGCTTCGGTCTATCATTTCAGTACTATTAGTACCATACTACACAAATTAGCCGGGTGGCTAAAGGGCGTACCGGTCATTCCGGTCGTTTCTGCCACAGGATTGTTCGCAGCCGCTGTACTCTTGGTCCAGCCTGTCTTCCCAGCCCCCTTCCCAACGGTCAAGGGAGTTGCATCTGGACCATATTTAGCCCTTGAAGGGGGAGCTGTTGTGAGCGCGGCCGGACCCACGGACAATGTCCAGCCGGAATCGACCTACCCGAGCGGATTTGTCCTGGCAGAAGGGGCTATTCTGGCGTCGGTGACTCCGGTAAGCGGCCTATCCCTTACGCCGGACGGACTCGTACTATATAAGGTCAATAAAGGGGATACAGTCAAAAGCCTTGCTTCGAAGTTCAACATATCAAGCAACACGATATTATGGGCCAACAATATAAGCAGGGGCTCGCCGCTTACGCTGGGGCAGGAGCTAATAATATTGCCTGTTTCCGGAGTTCTGTACGACGTTCAGAATGGGGACACGGTAAACTCGATATCTTCAGCGTATAAAGTTCCCGTCGACGATATAGTCCCGCTTATAAACAGCGGTTCTATCCAGGCGGGCGATATGGTTGTAATTGAGAACGGGAAACCCCCCAAAACATCGCACAGCAAGAATAATCTGCCCAATCTAGGCGGTTATATGAGATCTCCTATAGAGAACGGCCTAAGCACGGGCATTGTCGACGGCAATAACGGAGTTGACGTCGCTTCCTTCTGCGGCGCACAAGTAAGAGCCTCCGCCGAGGGGCTGGTAACCGATGTCGGAGATCCTGGTAAGTCCAACGGAGGTCTGGGTGGGTTCGTCAAAGTCAGTCACCCGCTGTACGGCATACAGACCGTGTACGCCCACACCGCTAGCAATGAGGTGTCCATAGGAGACTATGTCTCGCAGGGCGAAGAGATAGCCAAAGCCGGAAATACGGGGGATATGGGGGGAAGAACAGGATGCGACGTTTATTTTGAGGTGATTGGCGCCAAGAATCCCCTCGCTAAGTAATAAAAAGATCCCAGTGGGGATCTTTTTATAAGTAAGAATAAAACCCTCTATTTTACTTTACGGTCGCCTTACAGCTTTCGCACAGGCGCGATTCGGGGGCAACTGCTAAGACCTTCTCGGAGATCTCCTTATGGCAGCTCTCGCATTCACCATAGGCGTTGTCGCTAATCTTCTCTAGGGCCGAATCAATATCAACCAACCTGGCAGAGTATTCGGCGGCCATGCCCTCATTATCCTCAATCTGCTCAGTTTCCTCAGCTTTCTCTTCGCCATGGTCGGTGTCGCGACCGAAGTCGGTCTCAGCCAGTTCCTGCAGTTCTTTTTCTATGCGAGTTCTCTAGTCGAGAAGTTTCTTCTTGCTCTCCGCTATAAATTCCTTTGTAAGCATTGCTCTTAAAAGATAAGGCAAAATAAGTAGTGCGTCAAAACAAGATTCGGGATAATATATATCTTAGAGTCATGATCTATAGCGTTTCAGGAACGTTAAGAGTAAAAGAGCTGAACTTCGCGGTGATCGAGGTTGGTGGGATCGGCCTTAAGGTCTCTATTTCCTTGCGGACAAGGGATAAGTTGCCGGCGGTCGGTCAGCCCGCCAGCCTTTCGACCCATCTTCACGTACGCGAGGACGCGCTGGAACTTTTTGGGTTCATCGATACCGCAGAAATGGACTGTTTTCAGGCCCTGACCTCTGTTTCCGGAGTAGGCCCGCGACTGGCCCTGGCTCTTCTATCGGCGGTACAGGTGGACGATATTGTTTCGGCCATAGCGGACGGCAAGGTTGATCTGTTGGATAGGGCTCCGGGCATCGGACGAAAGACAGCTGAAAGAATAATCCTGGAACTGAAGGATAAGATGAAGGCCATAAGCAAAGGAGGTAGCGAAGGAGTTATGGCGGCCCTTGAGGCCGATGACGACGTTTACGATGCATTGCGCAGTCTGGGATACTCGCAAAACCAGGCCAGACAGGTCCTGTCCAAGATAGATCCGGGCCTGAAGGACGTTGGCGAAAGACTTCGCGATGCCTTAAAGAAGATGAAAAGCTAGATGGATATCGTAAAGAAGGCGAAGAGAACATATCATTTTCTTTTGGCTTATGCCGGTGCTGTCCTGTATGGGCGTCCGTCAAGAAAGTTATTCGTCATCGGCGTTACTGGTACAAAGGGCAAGTCGACCGTTTTGGAACTTATCGCCGCCGGGCTGGAGGCGGCCGGAGAGAAGGTCGCACTGTCGTCATCAGTGCGCATAAAAATAGGAGCCCTTTCAAAGGTAAACCAGTCCGGCAACACCATGCCCGGACGTTTCTTTCTGCAGGATTTCATGCGCCGGGCGGTTAGGGCTAATTGTCGGTTCGCTTTGATAGAGGTCACTTCTGAGGGCGTCAGACAGTACCGGGACCGATTTGTGGACTTCGACGTAGCGGCATTTACCAACCTCCACCCCGAGCATATAGAATCACACGGGACGTTTGAAAATTACCGCAAGGCGAAACTGGACTTCTTCGGGAACGTGCATAATTTTTCGAGTAAACACCCCAAATGGTTCTTTGTTAACGGCGAAGACGACAACGCAGACTTATTCGTCGATGCGGCGGGCGGACAGGCGACAAGCTATTCAAAGAAAGATGTTGCCGATTACGACCTTTCGCCGGTTCTGATTGGTGATTTCAACCGCGAGAACGTAGCCGCAGCGGAGGCGGTCCTTAAAGCTGTCGGCGTAACGGAGCTGGTGCGCCGCCGGGCGTTCAAGACATTCGCCGGCGTCCCAGGGAGGATGGAGTTCATACAACACGAGCCGTTCGCGGTCGTGGTCGATTACGCCCACACGCCCGGATCGCTCAGTACTGTATATGGAACACTGAAGAAGGAGCTTAAGCCCAAGAGTATGATATGCGTGCTGGGTTCGGCCGGCGGCGGCCGGGACAAATGGAAGAGGCCTAAGTTCGGAGAGATAGCTTCAGAGTACTGTTCGCGCATAATCCTGACGGACGAAGATCCCTTCGACGAGGACCCTATGGGCATCCTCAATGAGATAGAGAGCGGGATAACTCCAGCCAAGAAGGGTAAGAGCGTGAAGATCCTAGACAGGCGCGAAGCTATAAGGACAGCGATATCTGGTGCAAATAGGGGTGATGTTGTTATTATGACCGGTAATGGTAGCGAAACGTATATACGTGTCGCTGGAGGCAAAAGATTAACTTGGTCCGATCGCGGAGTGAGCGAAGAAATATTAAAAAACATTAAAGGAAATGAAAGTTAAATTCCTAGGTGCCGCCGAAGTGGTCACCGGTTCAAGCTACCTGATCGAATCAGGAGAAGACCGCATCCTCGTAGATTGCGGGCTTTTTCAGGGGGAGAAGTACTGTGATGCGCGCAACTTCGAACCGCTGCCGTACGACCCTAAAACAATCAGGGCCGTATTTATAACGCATACCCATATCGACCATACCGGTCTTTTGCCGAAGCTCGTTAAGGCGGGGTATAGCGGTCCGATATATTCAACAGCCCCAACGCGCGACTTTGCGAGGGAACTGCTCCTTGATTCAGTGGACATACTGCGCAAAGAGGCCGAACAACAGGGGCATCCCCAGATCTACTCCGAGACGGACGTGGACTCTGTCACAAAGCTATGGAAGGTAATCGGATACAAAGAGACCGTGGTCGAGGGGGAATTCCAAGTGAGCCTTATAAACGCGGGGCATGTTATGGGGTCCGCAAGCGTCGTTGTCGTTGCCGAAGGGAAGAAACTTATAGTGTCCGGGGATCTCGGCAATGATAATCCCCCGCTCATACCGGAAGGAGATCTCATCCCGGCCGATGCGGACTATGCGATAATGGAGTCTTCTTACGGCGATCGGGTGCACGAAGATTTCAGCAGGCGTAAAGAGATCTTAGAGGACGTCATCGAGAAGTCCGTCAAAATGGGCGGGGCTTTGATGATCCCTGTGTTCGCCATGGAGCGTCTGCAAGAACTCCTGTACGAGATAAATTCCCTGGTCGAAAACAAGAAAGTCCCCCGCATGTCGATCTTTATAGATAGCCCCCTGGCCATCAGACTGACCAGGATATACGAAAGATATGAGAGCTTCATGAATCCCGAAGCGCAGAAGTTTATGTGGCAAGGCCGGCGAGAACTGCTCAACTTCCCGGGTATACGGCTAACTTTGACCAGAGAAGAGTCTAAGTCCATTGAAGACGCCCCGATGCCTAAAATGATCATCGCTGGGTCGGGTATGTCGAACGGCGGGCGCATAACATACCACGAGGCCCGTTATTTGCCCGATCCAAACAGCACGCTGCTCATAGTGGGCTATCAGGTTAAGGGGACCTTAGGAAACCAGATCCAGGAAGGAGCGAAAGAGGTGCAGATAATGGGTAGGGCAATACCGGTGCTCGCGCGCGTAGTATCGCTTAGCGGATATTCTGCCCATGCAGACCAGCCTCGTCTGCTGAAGTGGCTTACACCGGCGCGAGGGAACTTAAAGGAAGTTTTCTTGGTGCACGGCGAAGAGGCTATATCAAAAGTTCTAGCTTCAAAGATACAGAACGACCTGGCAATTCGCGCCTCGGTCCCTCATATGGGCGAAGAGGCTATGCTATAATGCGATACGCATAATGACCGACAAGATCGGATACTCAACTAAATTCAAGATATGCGTTTCTGGCGCGGCCGAAACCAGCCACTGCGGCCAAGACGCATTTGCCCAAGCTGAGGAGCTGGGAAAAGAAATCGCGCGACAAGGGGCGTTACTGATCAACGGGGCCACTACGGGCTTCCCGTATTGGGCATCGAAGGGAGCGAAGAGCGAAAACGGCATAGTTCAAGGGATATCACCGGCATACTCAGAATGGGAACACATCAACGTGTATAAATTGCCGGTGGACTACCAGGATTTCATCATATATACCGGGGATGGGTACTCTGCTCGAAATCTGCTGCTGACCAGGTCTGCAGACGCGGTAATCATCGGCTGCGGCAGGATGGGCACAATAAACGAGTTCACTATCGCTTTTGAGGATAGAAAGCCGATCGGCATACTGCAGGGCGACTGGGAGACAGACATAGTCATAAAAACGATCATTGAGAAATCACATCGGGCCGAAGAGATGAATGGCAAAATCGTTTACTCTAAAGACCCCAAAGAATTGGTCAGCAAGATAATGGCGCTAATCGCCATCGAGAGAGCTGACGCAGAGTCATCCAAGAGACCCCTCTAGGGCAGAATAGGCACCAATAAAAATGGCAAAAATCAGCAGAAAGAGGGCTGTAAAGAAAAAAAGTAAGTCCAAGGTCAAGGCCGCGGCACGAAAGACGACAAGGCCCCCAAAATCTAAAAAGTCCTCACCAAAGGTTCATGCAAAGCCGAAGATACGCAAGAAGACAGTCTCAAAGAAGTCCACGAAGGCAAACAAACCAATCGGCACAGTTACCCACTTCTTCGGGAATATAAGCGTGGCGATAGTCAGATTCTCTAAAGACGTTAGTTTGGGCACGGCCGTGCGATTCAAAGGATTAACGACGGACTTCTCCCAGAAGATATCGGAAATGCAATATGACCACAGGCCAATCGTTAAATCTAAGAAAGGAAAAGAGGTCGGTATGAAGGTTAAAGACCGTGTACGGGAAGGTGATAAAGTTTTTGAAGAGATACGGTGAGCTGTTCTCCACCGCTGCCATCCTCTCTGCGACCATATTCGGCGCAGGGATGTTTTCTTTGCCGTATGTCTTTTCCAAAGCGGGCATAGGTATCGGTATTTTCTACGTGATCCTATTCGCTGCAGTCCTTTCCACGACACATTATCTATACAGTGAGATTATTAGAGCGACTCCAGACAAACACCGTTTCCTGGGTTACGCGCAGATCTATTTAGGGAGGATAGGCTGGTCTGCGGCGATATTCACCACCGCCATAGGCATATTGCTCACGCTCACCATATTCATAGTCCTGTCATCCAGTTTCATCGGGCTCATCTTCCCGTCGTTCCCCCCTTTCTTCGCCAGCCTTGCCTTTTGGGTGGCAGCTAGCCTTCCGTTGCTGCTGAACGTAGGTAAGATTGCCATGCTGGAGTCCGTCGTAGTGACCGCAATCGTGTGTGTGGCGGCAGTCATATTTGTGATAGGTATTCTTAACCCTGCGCAGCCACTAAGCTCTATGCCGCTCTTGAATTTAGGATTTTTATTCCTGCCATACGGTGCAGTCATATTTTCGCTGGCGGGCAGGGCTGGAATATCTTCACTAATGGACTACTCGGCCGAGGAGAAGATTGACGAAAAGACGATCAAGAAAGCAATTGTAATCGGAACCATTATCCCCGCCATCGTCTACTTGTTTTTTGTCATCGGCGTACTGAATCTGTCCAAGACCGTAAGCCAAGATGCGGTTTCCGGCCTAACCTATCTACCCCAACCCCTCCTAATACTTCTCGGTTTGCTCGGGATGTTCTCCGTGTGGGCGTCGTATATCTCAGTGTCCAGGGAGATTGAGGGGATATTTGCCTATGACTTCAAGACGTCACGCGACGCAGCTCTGGCTGCGGTGGCTCTGGTGCCGCTAATACTGTTCATATTGGGATTAAGAAATTTTATAGCCCTAGTCGGAGTTATGGGCGGGATATTTTTGGCTGGAGAGCATACGATGGTAACTCTAATGTGGCAGAAACTTACTGGCAGGAAGCCTATCTGGAGCTACGCGATAATAATTCTGTTGGTCTTCGGCGCGCTTTATGAAGTTGCCAGATTGATCTAAGATTTGTGGTGACTTGCCTCCGTCGTTCAATGGATAGGACACCTCCCTCCGAAGGAGAAAATTGAGGTTCGATTCCTCATGGGGGCACTAAGATGAATATTAATCCGGTCAAAACAAGCGTTTTCAAAGAGAACGAGAATCTTATTGCTTTTATTCGCTTTCATGTGCCGCGGTTGAAGAACGGCTCGGTTCTAGCCGTCACATCAAAGATAGTTGCGCTGTCTGAGGGACGTACCGCCAAGAGCAAGGACAAAAAGCGTTTGATAGGGGAAGAGAGTGTTTGGGCGCTTAAGACGAAATATGGGAGAGTCACACTTAAGGACGGGATTCTAATGTGGAACGCGGGTATTGATACTTCGAATGCTGACGGAGGGATCGTATTGTTGCCTAAAGACAGCTTTGCCGCTGCAAAGTATCTGCGCACTTCACTCAGGAAAGCATACAGGATAAAGGAACTCGGCATACTTATAACCGACAGTCGAATCATGCCTTTGCGTTCAGGTGTAGTTGGAGTCGCCTTAGGATACGCCGGATTCAAGGGATTGAAAGACTATCGTGGCAAGAAAGATATCTTCGGGGATATCTATCAAGTCACGCGTACCGATATAGCTGATTCTCTCGCCACGGCCGCCGTATTGCTCATGGGAGAAGGAAACGAGCGTCAACCACTGGCGATTATTGAAGGTGCCCCGGTGGAATTCTCCGGAAAAGTAGACCGCAAGGAACTACTTGTACCAATCAGGGACGACATGTACGCCCCGCTCTTCAAGAAAATGAAGAGTTGACCGCCGCTGCGAGCCAGCCAAGAAATAAAAACCTGCGTCAGGCGTCATTGTTTAGGCCGCGTCGTCTCCAACCTCCTTTGCAGAGACTACCAGATGAAAGGGATTAGACGGCATTTAACTCTGCCCATGTATTCCGTATAACCAGGCAGTTTATTTGCAAGAAATCTCTCTTCGTCCAATATTCTCCAAACAATTACGAGTGCTATTAAGATGAAAGCAAGCAACCCCCACAGTGAACCAAGAGCGAGGGGCGTACCCAGGAGCAATAAAAGGCTCCCAACATACATCGGGTGGCGTACGACGGCATATGGTCCGGTTGATACGACCTCTTGTTCTTCGTCGGTCTCTATGGTCGCCGAAGCGAATGCGTTCTCCTTGAATACAAGGAATACTATATAGAATCCGACGACCACAAGGAGATCCCCAGTTATAGTTGCGTACAGCGGTACAGCCGACCAGTAGAATCTGTGATCCAACGCAGAGACGACGAGGATCGCTATGAATGCGATCGACGCAATATTTTGTATGATCTTCTGGCTCACTTCTTTCTCGGCGGCGGCGCCCCCTCGCACGCGCCGTTCCAGCAAACGAGGGTCATCATTCATCAGATATATGGTTGTTGCTAGTGATGGTATGAAGAATAGAGCTAGGAACGCCCACCCTTGCCAGTAGTTAAGGGTCCACGCAGGGATAAATATCAGTGCCGCCATGACGACAAAAAGCCACAGAAGTCCGCCGATAGCTTTCTTATTCAGACCATTCATATATTATTAGCCTAATGATAGTAGAAACGTACGGGTTGTAGAAGTAAGACAGACAAATGTTGTTGAGATGATAGAGTTTAAAGTTATCAAGAAGTCTAAGCGTACCAGAGCCCGCTTGGGGATATTGAAGACGCCCCACGGCGAAGTGGAAACGCCGTCGCTTGTTCCCGTAGCGACAAGCGCTGCAATAAAGGGCCTGCGTAGCGATGAGGTTGCGTCAACAAAAACACAAATAATAATATCTAACACATATCATCTCCACCTGATGCCCGGAGAGGGTGTCGTCAAAGCATCCGGCGGAATAAATAAATTCATGAACTGGTCTCGCCCGACGATGACGGACTCAGGCGGGTTTCAGGTGTTCAGCCTGGGATTTGGCCGAGACTTAGGCGTAGGCAAGATAGTTAAAGCTTTCCCGGGAAAGATCGAACGGGCCATCGAAAAGGGAATGCAGCCCAAGTTGTTAAAGATAACGGAGGAGGGGGTCAGATTCCATTCGCCGTTAAACGGCGAAGCCATGTTCATGGGCCCGAAAGAATCCGTGTCCGTACAAGAAAAACTGGGGGCAGACATCATATTCGCGTTCGACGAATGTACGCCTCCGCATGCGACGCGGGAATATATTGCCGCCGCACTAGAGCGTACTCATCGATGGGCAAAGGAATGTCTCATAGCAAAGAAGTCCGACCAGGCGATTTACGGCATCGTCCAAGGTTCTAGTTTCAAGGAATTGCGCGAAAAGAGCTCTCAATATATAGATAAGCTAGGCTTTGACGGCTTCGGTATAGGAGGAGACCTGGGTGAGTCTAAGACGGGCACGAAATCAGTGCTCGACTGGACGCTGCCGTTGCTTAATGAAAAGAAGCCCAGACATCTTTTGGGCATAGGCAATATAGATGATATAGAGCTTATAATAAAAGGCGGCGTAGATACATTTGATTGTACGGTACCGACACACTATGCCCGGCGCGGGATCGCATTTACAAGCGCAGGCAGGGTGGATTTCAATAAATCAGCGTTGCTAAAGAGCAAAGAGCCTGTCGATAAGAAATGCGACTGCCTTACCTGCTCAAGCTACCGCATAAACTATATCGCCCACCTAATCCGCGCCAAAGAGATCACGGGTGGCGCGCTGCTTACGATACATAACCTGTATTTTTTCAACTCGTATGTCGAGAAAATCAGAGAGAAGATAAGGCGCGGGTCCATATAGCGATTCATATAAGAACGCACCAGTTAAGGTTGCTGCAACAACGCTTAGCATGTTAAGCTAACAAATATGGCCAAGAAGCACCAGATCCGCGAAACACTGCAGCCGATCTTCACCCTGGTCCTTATATTCAAGAAGATCGCCAACAAGACGTTGCGGGCAGAGTTAAACACTACGATATCCCAGTTCAAGATCTTAGTCGCGATTAAACGTAGTCCGAACATATCGCAGCAAGCGATAGCCGAATTTTGGGGCGCCACCGAGGCGTCGACCAGCAGGCAGATCGAGATCCTGGCTAAAAAGGGGCTTATCTCAAGAGCTCGCGATCCCGAGAACCGCAGAAAATATGTCCTAAAACTTACCAAAAGAGGGCAAAAAGAAATAAAGCGGGCATCCCTCCTGATGAATGCAACATTCGAGCGGATATTTGAGGAGATATCGGATAAAGATAGAGAGGCATTCTATAATTTAGTGCAGAGTTTCATTTCGGTGATCAAAGAGAAAGACCAAGTATTGGAAATGGCCGGAGTAAATAAATATTTAAAATAAATGACCAATAAAATAAGATTGCTGTTCAAGAGCAGGCCGATACTGTACAGCATCGTCACTGTGATCGTTGTGGGGGGGCTCATCTACACTTTCTATTTCCGGAATACCGGGACCAAGTATCAATTTATAACCGTGCAGAGAGGGTCAATCACTCAGGAAGTAACGGTAACCGGCAACACCACGCCGATAAGCAGTGTGGATATGGCCTTTCAGAGTGGCGGAACGATCGCCGCAGTTAACTACGATGTCGGAGCGCATGTTAACGCGGGAGACGTCATCGTAAGGCTGGATACCAGCGGCCTGGAGGCTCAGCTTGCCCAAGCGCAGGCGGATGTCGATGCGCAAAAGGCTAATTTAGCGCTATTGGAGGCGGGCGCGACACAGGAGGATATACAAGTCTCACAGACGGCCGTCACAAAAGCGCAACAAGATTTGGCCAATGACTATCTGAGCGTATCCGCGACAGACAAGCAGGCCTATTCCGAAGCGAACGATGCCGTACGCAATCTGATAGCGCCGCTATTTAGCGGGAACGAGCTATCCAATCCGACACTGACCTTCCAGGTAAGTGACCCGCAGGTTCCCAATACCGTGGAACCGGAAAGGACTCAAGTTGCCATAGAGCTGAACAACTGGCAGGAAGAACTCCTATCCATAAACAGCAATTCGTCCACAAGCACCTTAGATAAGGCAATATCCACGGCCGCATCCAACCTCAGCAACATCCAGTCTTTCCTAATAGAGATGATGACCGCCGTAAACGACTCGCGCGGGCTTTCCCAAAGTACCGCTGCGTATCAGGCCGATGTTGCAGCAGCTACGACGGAGGTAAATACGGCGATAGTCAGCGTAAACACCAGTATGCAGACGATATCCTCACAGAAGGCCGTCGTGCAGCAGCAAATAGCCGCCCTAAACCTTAAGCTATCCGGATCGACTCCTCAGGCTATACAGGCACAGCAGGCGCAGGTCGAGCAGGCCGAAGCCAGTGTTAGGAACATACAGGTCAGCATATCCAACGGATCACTGGTCGCTCCGATATCCGGAGTGATAACCGTCCAAAACGGCAAGATAGGTGAAATAGCCTCGGCGGGGAGCGTGATCTTCTCGATTATATCGAATAATAACCTTGAAGTAGACACTGAAGTTCCTGAGGTGGACATAGGCAAGATAAGCGTCGGCGACTCGGTCAATATGAATCTCAACGCCTTTCCCGGGGAACAGTTCACAGGCAAGGTGTTCTATATAGATCCGGCACAGACCGTTATACAGGGGGTCGTCGACTATTTGGTCAAAGTGTCATTCGATAAATCCGATCCGCGCATAAAGAGCGGCCTTACAACCAACCTTAACATAGAGACACAGACGCACGATAATGCTTTGATAGTGCCGCAGTTCGCAGTCATTCAAAACAGCACCGGAGCGTTTGTGGAGATATTAAAGAACAACAGCGTCGTACGGGTTCCGGTCACGCTCGGCATACAGGACGAAAACGGAAATATAGAGGTTGTGTCCGGAGTGACCGAGGGTGAGCAGGTTCTGAACATAGGCCTTAAACAATGATCTTGGTAAAAGATCTTAAGAAGGATTATTCGGACGATGGCACGGTGACGCCCGCGTTGAGTGGGGTGTCGTTCAAGATAGATAAAGGAGATTTCGTGTCAATCGTAGGCCCATCGGGGTCGGGTAAATCCACCCTATTGCAGATACTGAGCTTCTTAGACCGTCCGACCGGCGGCATATATACATTCTTTGGTAAAAGTATCGACGATATGTCGGACCAGGAACTGGCTCACGTAAGGAACAAAGATATGGGATTCGTATTCCAGTCGTTTAACTTACTATCCAGACTGTCCGTATACGAGAATGTCGAGATGCCGTTAATCTATGCGGCTGAAGTCCCGCCGTCTAAAAGAAAGGAGCTGGTTGAGAGAGCCATCAAGTCCGTTGACCTGGAGGAAAAGACCTATACCGAAGCTAGTAGGCTTTCCGGGGGACAGAAGCAGAGGGTTGCGATAGCACGAGCATTGGTCAATACGCCGAACATAATTTTCGCAGATGAGCCGACCGGCAACTTAGACTCCAAGTCGGGCGCACAGATAATGGGAATATTGGACGATCTAAACAATGCGGGTCACACAATAGTACTTGTCACACACGAGACTTACACTGCGGAGTTTGCCGACAGGATAATAACGCTTAAGGACGGGAAGATTGAAAGCGATAAGCCAATCGACGGTCCGCGTAGATCGAAGGGAGATTTCTTCAAATAAACCAACCATGAGACTACAAGATTCATTAAGATCGGCAGCGAGCAACTTCAAACACGGCAAGATGCGCTCAATACTGACCATGTTGGGCATAGTAATAGGCGTTGCCTCAGTGATCATCTTAATGTCAATCGGACAGTCGGCGCAGGATGTCATTCTGAGTCAGGTCCAGGGCATAGGTTCCAATTTGGTCATAGTCCTTCCTGGGGGGACGATCAGCGGCAAGATGTCCGCGCCGTCCTCCGTAGCTGGTATCGTTACAAAGACGCTTGTACAGGCGGATGTGGATGCGCTGAACAGAGAGCCGTCCATTTCCCAGACAGTGCCGATGGTAAAAGGCCAGGCCCCGGCTGTATACGGCGACAATAGCCTCAATACGGCATATGCCGGGGTAAGCGCCAACTTCTTCAGCGTCCTAAACTTCCCAACTCAAGAGGGACGGGACTTTACTCAGAATGACGTCGACGCCATGAATCACGTTGCGGTCATAGGCTCGAGCCTCGCGACGACCATATTCGGGAACGTCGATCCATTAAACCAGAACATGCTTTTGGGGAACGTCGAATTTCGCGTCGTCGGCGTACTTAGCAGCAAGGGCGGAAGTTCGTTCGGGCCGAGCCAGGACAATATAGCGGTCATTCCGATAACTGTAGCCCAGAATCAACTGTTAGACGTCAACTATCTCAGTGAAGTCGTAGTCCAGGGCAACCCTGCCTACAATTCCAATTTTGTTAAAGGACGAGTGGAGTCTGTTTTGGAACAGAACCACGGCATAACGGACCCAAACAAGGACGATTTTACTATTGAAACTCAACAAGACCTGCTTTCATTGCTTGGCAGCATAACTTCGATTATGACACTCTTCTTGGCAGCAATAGCTTCGATATCGTTGGTGGTGGGCGGCATCGGCATCATGAATATAATGCTTGTGTCTGTTATCGAGAGGACCAGGGAAATAGGCCTAAGGAAAGCGGTGGGAGCTACGGACGGAGATATCTTGCAACAGTTCTTAATCGAATCTGTCCTGATAACTTTACTGGGAGGGATAATCGGCATAGCTGTGGGGGCCGCATTCGCCGGGTTGGCCTACCTGATACTTTCCAACGTACTCAGCACGGGGTGGACATTTGAGCTTCCTTTAACGGCAGTCGCCCTAGCTATTGTTGTATCCACGGCAACCGGATTGCTTTTCGGCATATATCCTGCACGGCAAGCGGCGCGTAAAAGCCCGATAGAAGCTTTGCGTTACGAGTAGGGCGCAGAGTAAATATTACGCCGCCGTGATATTATTCACAGTAACCGAATGACGCTTTTTACGGGCATAGCTTTATCGATAATAATCGCCGCGACACTAGGAATACTGGCCCATTTATTCAAGCAGCCAGCCTTGATCGGCTTTATCGCCGCCGGGCTGATAGTGGGGAGCGTCTTCCGCGCAATACATGTGGACACGAACATAATCGACAGCCTGTCGTCCTTCGGGATTGCCCTGTTGCTCTTTATGGTCGGGTTAGACCTCGATATACGGGAGCTTAAACGCGTTGGGACGCATGCCATAATAGTCGGATTGGGACAGGTGCTAGTTACTTTTGGGCTGGGATTCGCGTTAAGCCAATCTTTAGGATTCGGAATCGTGCCATCAATATACATATCAGCCGCACTTACCTTTTCCTCGACAATCATAGTTATAAAACTCCTGTCGGAGAAGAAGGACCTGAAAAGCCTCTATGGCAGGATAGTTGTCGGTGTCCTAATAATCCAAGACCTCATAGCTATGCTGGCACTGCTCATACTGTCTGCCGGGGTGCCCGACAGGGGCATTGCGCTGATTTCTTTGGGAACGAGCCTTGTAAAGGGAATAATACTGGTCGCAGTCCTTATAGTACTGTCGAAGTATCTGCGAAAGTTACTGGATATGATCGCGCATTCTCAGGAGATGCTCTATTTGTTCAGCATAGCCTGGGCTTTGGGCATCTCTCTACTTGTGGCGTCGTCTTATATAGGGTTGTCGGTGGAAGTGGGCGGTCTTCTCGCCGGACTTACGCTTGCCAACTCCTCGGAACATTTTCAGATCAGTAGCCGGTTGTCACCGTTGAGGGATTTCTTCGTGATGATATTCTTCTTCGGTTTGGGCACAAAACTGGTGCTCAGTGCGGGCGCCATTCCATTACTACCGCTGATACTTTTTGTCCTTTTCGTCCTAGTGATCAATCCACTGATCGTTTTCTTGGTAATGATCGCACTGGGTTACCGCTCCAGGACATCTTTCCTGGCTGGGATAACCATGTCCCAAATATCTGAATTCAGCCTGATTCTGATTGCACTTGGCACAGAGCTTGGGTACATGAGCGCGTCGGAAGAGTCTCTGGTGATTATAGTCGGGGTGATCACAATTTTCTGCTCATCGTACCTCATAACATACGGTGACAACATATATAGATTGTTGAGGCCAGTGTTAAGATTGGCTGAGCTCAAGAAGTCGCGGTCGGAAGAGAGTGCGCCCAGGGATAATTTTATAAATCACGTAATACTGATCGGGGCGCACAGGATGGGCCTTACGATACTTAAGGCGCTGGAGTCGTTGGGGGGCAGGGTGGTCGTAATTGATTTCGACCCGGTGATAGTCAAGAGCCTGCTGAGCGAGGGGAAGGCCGTCATATACGGAGATATAACCGACGAAGATATCCAAGAAGTTGCGGACATCAAGAAGGCCATGGTGATCATATCTACCATGCCCGACCTGCATGACAACGAAGCGATACTGCAGGCCGTCCGTAAGGAAAACCCGCATGCTAGGGTTATTCTGACCGCCGATGATGAGAATGGCGGACGAAGGCTATATTCTTTGGGGGCCGACTACGTGATAATGCCTCATCTGGTGGGCGGAGAAGAGTTGGCTCGCCTTATATTAAGGGATCACAACTTTGAGAAGCTTGAGGAAGGTAAGAACCACCACATAAAATTCCTAGGGGGGCTCTCTTAGAGGAGTTTTTCCTGTTTAGGCTGTTCTTCCGCGACAACGGTTTCAGTCGCTTTGGTTTTTAGCATATCAGCCAACTTGTTCTTTATGGCCGGCAGTCTAAGGAACGTTTCGCGCAGGCTATTCAAGACGGTGGTCGACCGCAGGGCTGCGGCAGGGTGGTATAGCGGGACTATGATCAAATTCCCTTTCCTGAATATCTTGCCTTGATCGCGCGATATCTTGGCATCGGGCAGGAATACGTTCATAGAGAACCTCCCAAGCGGAAGGATGAGTTTGGGGCCTATTATTTCTATCTGTTTCTTAAGATATGGATAATAGGCCGCTACCTCATCCGGAAACGGATCGCGATTTTCCGGAGGGCGACGCTTAACGATGTTCGTTATATATACATCATCGCGTTTCCAATGTACCTCTTTGAGCATCTCATCCAGCAGTTTGCCGGCGCGTCCGACGAAGGGCCGCCCATCGCGGTTCTCGTAAAAACCGGGGGCCTCTCCAATAAACATAATTTCAGTTTCTGGGTTGCCCTCACCAAACACCAAGTTGGACTCGATCAGCGGTAGCGACCGGTCTGAAACCATCTCCTTCTTCAGTTCGTCCAGGCGTTCAGACTTATTCATTGTGGTCCAAGTAGGATAGGCTGCAACGAAGCCGACTAAAAGCTATTGTACACCAAAGTTTTATGGGATTGTGGAACGCTGCAAGTGCTATAATCTAGCTATGACAAGCGTGCTATACCTCGCCACGCGCTTTTTATATAGGCTAACCCAATTCCTAAACGACTGGTATGTAGCCAGCTTTTCGGCTCTGGCCCATAGGGCCACGTCCATACTTGAGCGCTACGACCGTTCTCTGGCCTTGAGGGTCACTCTGCGACATATGTTTGAGCCGCTGTACCAAGACAGGTCGGTTATAGGATATATATTGGGATTTATTTTCCGCACCGTGCGGATCTGCATAGCGCTCGTAGCATACGCGATAGTGATACTCGTGTTCGTAACGATCTACGCCCTGTGGGCATCCGTGCCGCTGCTCCTAATATACTTCATACTCACTAATCATGGCATCGCCTAATATCTACTTTAAAGACCCAAGGTTGGACATGCCCTCATCGGTGAGGGCCGTGCTTAACATCGTCGTTTGGGTGTGGATGGTCATGCTGACCGTGGCAATGGGCGTATTCTTGCTGTCCGGGGCGATCTGGATGAGGGCCGTCGGAGGGCTGGTGCTTATATACTTGGTCGACCGCTTCATACATCGCAACCGGTCGGATAGGTCTCTGCATAAAATACCCAACGAAGGAGGCGTCAACGTTGCGGAATACATGAGCCCGCAGGCCATGGGCATTCTGCTCACAGCGTTCAATCGGGCCCAAATATTCGGCGGACATCCCTACCTGCATTTGGGGAACGAGCTGCTCACGAGGAGCGAAGTGAACGAAGCCCTGCATAGACTGAACGTATCTCGGGACGAGTTCGGTTCTAAGCTCGTAGAGCACCTGAACAAGAGCGCCCCATCCAGATACACCCGTGAACAGCTGGCCGAGATGGAGAGCAAACTTGCCGTAGCTGCCATGTCCCAGGCGTTGATCGGACAGTCTGACAATATAGCTCCAGCCGACCTTTTCGCCGGCTTGTCTTCGGTAAATGAACCGGAAACAGCGAAACTTTTCAATCTTTTTCAGATAGAGAGCGGAGATCTTGAGAAGGCGCTTATCTTCGGACGGTTCAGAGCCTCTCTTCGTTTCGTGCACCTGCCGTCGAGCCTTGGAGGGTTTGCCGGCCAATCGCGCCGGATAAGGCACCGCTTTATGAACCGCGCATGGACAGCAAGGCCAACTCCGATCCTGGACAGAGTAAGCACCGACCTTACGGACATGGCTAGGGCCGACAAGATAGGATTCATGGTTGGCCACAAAAAAGAGTACGAGAGGCTTGTGGATGTCGTTTCTCGGCCGAACAAGCCGAATGCTTTGCTTATCGGAGACTCCGGAGCGGGGAGGAAGACCTTAGTCGGCCATCTGGCGTACATGATAAACAAAGACGAGGTCCCTTCGCCTCTGTTCGATAAAAGATTGGTCGAGTTGGACCTCAACGCGCTGTTCGCGGGGGCCGACCAAGGGGAACTGCAACAGCGCATAGAGATAATATTCAATGAAATAGCTGCGGCAGGCAATGTGATCCTATACATACCCGACATCCACAACCTATCGCGTACAACCGCTTCGAAAGAGCTTTCCGCCGCCAACACTCTTCTGCCCCTTGTGATATCCAACGACTTTCCGACGATCGGCACCACCTATCCCAAGGAGTACAAGCAGCTCATCGAGACGGACAGCGTCTTTGCGAGCGCCTTCCAGGATATACAGGTTGAGGAGGTCAGTGAAGATGAAGCTGAACGGATCATCGTATATGACAGCGTGATCCTGGAGAAAATGTATAAGGTGGCAATAACATATGCCGCGATAAAGACCGCGGTTCAGTTGGCCAAGAGGTATTTCAGGAGCAAATTACTGCCGTCATCAGCCGACGACCTTCTGAAAGAAGCCCTAACCGAGGCGAGCCGCAAGGGCGAGAAATCGATTAACGGTGAGGATGTCGTCGCCGTTGCAGAGATGAGGTCAAAGGTGCCGATACATCAAGCCGGCTCAATGGAGCGGGAACAGTTGATGCACCTTGAGGACATAATCCATGAACACTTCATCGACCAGGAGGTCGCCGTGAAATCGGTATCAAGGGCTCTCCGGGAGTACCGCAGCGGCCTTATGCGCAAAGGCGGCCCGATAAGTTCCTTTTTGTTCGTCGGACCGACCGGGGTGGGTAAAACCGAACTGTCCAAGATACTGGCCAAGGTCCAATTTGGGTCTGAGAACGCGATGGTACGCCTGGATATGTCCGAGTACCAAGATAAGGGGAGTGTTATGAGACTGATAGGGTCGCCCGACGGCGCCGTGACCGGCGTTCTGACCGATGCGATAACCGAACATCCGTACAGTCTTGTGCTGTTGGATGAATTCGAAAAGGCCAGTCCAGACATACTGAACCTGTTCCTACAGGTGTTCGACGACGGCCGACTTACGGATAATCTCGGGCGTACGGTCAGTTTTCAGAACACTATAATAATCGCGACCTCCAACGCTCACTCGGACTTTATAAAGAGCGAACTTGCCCAGGGGAGGACAATGGAAGAAATAAGCAGCGTATTCAAGGACAAGCTCACCGATGTATTCCACCCAGAGCTCCTTAACCGGATGGCGGTCATAGTGTTCCGCAATTTAGGCCAGGAGGATATCGTCGATATAGCCCGCTTCCAAGTCAATGAACTGAGAAGTACTCTGAAAGACGAGAAGGATATAGAGCTCAATGTGCCGCAGGATGTTCTTATGAAACTGGCCGAGTGGGGGTATGACCCAGTCTTTGGAGCTAGGCCGCTAAGGGAGGTCATATCTGAAAAGCTGCGCGGGCCGCTGTCCGAGATGATACTGTCCGCATCGATAGACCGCGGTGTGGTCATATCAGCGGCACTGGACGGCGACAAGATAAAGTTCGACAGGCAGTAGGGCAATGAAGAACTCCGAGATAGCCAAAATACTTTCAGCCATCGGAGATTTCTTAGAAATGGAAGGGGTGTCTTTCAAACCCAGGGCGTACGCCAAAGCTGCGGATGCGGTAGCCGACTCGGAAGATGAGTTGGCTGAGGTATATGAACGGGGCGGGCTGAAGGCGCTGGAGAACGTGCCGGGAGTAGGGGCATCAATCGCTGAGAAGATAGAGGAACTGTTGAAGACGGGCAGGTTAAAATACTATGAAGATTTAAGGAAGAAACACCCGGTAGATATCGTCGAACTGTCGGGTATAGAGGGGTTGGGGCCCAAGACGATACAGCTGCTGTATAAAGAACTCGGAGTCAGGGACATCGGGGGGTTGGAAAAAGCCGTCAGTAAGGGGGAGATACGGAAACTCGCCGGATTCGGGGCGAGGTCAGAGGAAAAAATAATGAAGGGTATCGAAGCCCATCGCCGTCATTCCGGGCGCTTCCCATTGGGAGAAGTCTATAGTTTGGCGGTGTCATTAAGGGAGGCCATGAACAGGGTTCCCGGGGTTTCAAGGGCGGATATTGCCGGATCTTTCAGGCGGCAGAAAGAAACGGTCGGCGATCTGGACTTACTGGTTATATCGACCAAACCAAAAGAGGCAATAAACGCATTTGTGTCCCAACCAGAGGTTCTAGATGTAATAGCGCGGGGGAGCACTAAGTCGTCGGTCCGACTTAAGAGCGGCATAGACGTAGACTTAAGGGTTGTCCCGGCTGAATCATATGGAGCTGCGCTGGCATATTTTACCGGCTCCAAGGCGCACAATGTCGCCATGCGCATAATGGCACAGAGCAAGGGGTGGAAGCTCAATGAGTACGGCTTGTTCCGTAAAGGCAAGGGCAAAAACGGATGGATACGGATCGCCGGAAGGACGGAAGAGGAGGTGTATGATAAGCTCGGCCTAGAATACGTCCCTCCAGAGATGCGTGAGAATCTGGGGGAATTGGAGCTGGCAAAAGCCCACAAACTTCCCAAGGTGATCGGCTATAAGGATATTATGGGAGACCTGCAGGTGCAGTCGGACTGGACGGACGGCGCGGATTCTATAGAAGACATGGCCTTGGCTGCAGAGAAGCTGGGCCGCAAGTATATAGCCATAACCGACCATACAAAAAGACTGGCTATGGCTCATGGCCTGGATGAGAAGAGGCTTCTGGAACAGGGGGCGGAGATAGATAGAGTAAATAAAAGGCTGAGAGGGCGAATAACCATCCTGAAAGGGACCGAGTGCGACATACTAAAGGACGGCACGCTTGATATATCGGATCAGGCGCTGGCAAGACTGGATATAGTAGGAGTTTCGATACATTCCTTCTTCGATCTGCCCATAAGAGAACAGACGGCGCGTTTGGAAAGGGCTATGCGCAACCCGAATGTCGACATAGTCTTCCACCCAACGGGCAGGTTGATTAATAAGCGAGAACCCATCAATATATATATAGACAAGGTCATTAAGGTGGCTAAAGAGACCGGGACCGTCCTTGAGATAGACGGCATACCCGACAGACTTGACCTTAAAGACGAGTATATAAGAAAAGCGGTAGATGCCGGGGTTAAATTTTCGGTTGACTCCGATGCGCATGCCGCGGCCCATTTACAGTTCGTGAACTATGGCGTTGCCCAGGCTCGCAGGGGATGGGCTAAGCGCAGCGACGTCATAAATGCTTGGCCGCTCGACAAGATGATCAAAATGCTAAAATCATAGATCTATGCAACCTTCACCAGTAAGCCATGAAATATCGGCTGGTATCGTGGTATACCGACGGACCAACGAGGGGACCAAGTTTCTGCAGCTGTATCACGGCGGCCGATAATGGAACTTCCCAAAGGGGCATATCGAGCTCCTAAAGACAGAGGACGAGAGCGCACCACCCGTGAGGGAGACGAGCTTTAGGGCGGCGGTGCGCGAGACATGCGAAGAGACCGGGTTAAAGGAGGAAGACCTGAGATTCAGGCGCGGCTTCAAGGTGTACGAGAGGTATCTTTTCAACAAAGGCAAGACGCGCGTGTCAAAGACGGTCATTTTCTATCTTGCAGAAACAAAGGAACGGCAAATAAAAATATCCGAAGAGCACGAGGGCTTCGGGTGGTTCAAATATAAAGACGCACTACGACTGCTCGGGTCCTACCGCGAGAACGAGTCGGTCATCAAGCGCGCACACAATTTCATTTCCCGTCCTAGAACGGGCCCTACTTCTCCAGAGACGCCAAAATCTTCTTAAACGTTGCTGGTTCGTTCTCAGCCAGATCAGCCAACACCTTGCGGTCAAGCTTGATTTTGTTTGTCTTGAGACCGTGGATCAGTTCGCTGTAGGGCATCCCCTCAATACGGGCGGCTGCGTTTATCTTTGCCTGCCAGCCGGTGCGATTGACCCTTTTCTCCTCTTTACGCCCCCTGAAAGAATGCGACCATGCATGAAGCAAGGCCTCCTTGGCCGCGCGTTCCTTAGACTTCCGGCCCCAACGGAATCCTTTTGTGTGTTTTAGTATACTCCTGCGCTTCTTTGCCGCTACGGTTCCTCTTTATACTCGTGCAATTGTAAGTGTCTATCTTAATCTTATAGGTATTTCTTGGCGATCTTTCTTGATTCGGTGCTCAGGAGATTCCTGTTTTTCCTCTTGTTGCGTATGCTCGCTCCGCTTTTGTTCGCCCGAGAGTGGCCTAGGCCCATCGGCCTGCGCACTATTTTCCCATTCTTAGTTACCCGAAAGCGGTCGGTTATAGCTCGTTTGCTCATAGTAGAATACGGCGGTGATGATACCGTAGAATCTTTTTTTTGTCGAGTCTGGGCTCGTTTAGGCTTTAGGCTCGGTATTTGGCGGCCGACTGTCTTTGCTTAGTTGGGCTAACAGACCCCGCGCCCCCTTCTGTATGGTCTGGGTAAGTTTGTAGGGAGTGGTAATAAGCTTCAGAAAGGCCTCGAATTTCTCCCGTGCAAACCCCTCCATAGATTTCTCCCTGCCGCGAAGGGTCAGTTGTATCTCTATCTTATACCCCTCGTTAAGGAATTCATCAATCTTTTTGGCTTTGCGGGCCATATCGTTGGCGCCCTCGCGTACGCTCACTTGGATCTGCTTCATCCCCAGTGCCTTTGTGGTCGCCTTCTGCTTCCTCAGCTCCTTAGACTTTTCGTAGCGGAACTTATCGAAATTGACGATCTTTGCCACCGGCGGGTCCGCCTGCGCGGCAATAAGAACCAGGTCCAACCCCCTTTCCTTTGCTATGCGGATAGCCTCGTCGCGCGATATTACCCCTAGGTTTCCCCCGGTCTCATCGACTACCCTAAGCTCCTTAGCCCCTATCTGATTATTTAGAATGAAGTTTTCTATGGTTCTAATATATATGAGACTAAATTTTATCGCAACGTTTACATAGATCCGATGAGGCTTTTGGCATAGTTTATGGGCCGCGCGCCGGAAATGTGCATGGGTTCGCGGATATCTATGTCCTTATTTGTCTTGGACTGGATGCGGAAGGCGACCGCCACAATGCCGATCACGCTATTACTCGCCGTATCGATAAGCGGGCCACCACTGTTCCCTGGATTGCTAGCCGCGTCGACTATGAAGAAGCTGCGACGATGGAGGGGGTTGCCACCGTCCAGTTTTATGTTGCTTATCATCCCGCGACTGGCTATCAGCGTTATGCCCCATCCTTCGTTCATAAGATCGCCCGCGTATGGGAAACCCAGGAAATAGACGTCGTCGCCGACCTCCGATCTGTCTGAGTCTCCGAGCGTAAGCGACTTTAAGCACGTCCCCTGATAACGGTCGACCTTGAATAGGGCGATATCGTTGACATTGTCCTTGGAGACTAGCCTTATAGGTAACCAAGAATACTCTTCGCCACCGTAGGAGTCCGCTTTAGACATTACCATCGCCGACAAATTTGGTAGATGTTCTTTCGGGACCTGATTGTATATGTGGGCGGCCGTCAGTATTACGCCGTCATCGGATACGGAGAACCCGCTTCCCAATATCACCGCCTGTTCGGGGCTTGGGCGGTAGGCGATGCCCACGATAGACCCCCTGACATCCTTAATTTTACTTCCGATATCGGCCATTTTTATAAACGTCTCCAGCAACGGATACGTCCTTAGCGCTATAATTAGGATAGATGATTCATAGGGGGATTGCGACATTCGGGTTGGACCACGGGCATTGTCCGCCGTGGCTGTTTCAGCGCATGGTAAAACTCGGCCGCGAGATGGCAGAGGTCCTTGTCGCAGAATACGGGCCCGACGAATTTGTAAGGCGTATGGCTGATCCGGTGTGGTTCCAATCTCTGGGAACCGTGCTCGCTTTCGACTGGAACGCGTCCGGGCTCACGACGATACTCACCGCAGCCATGAAAGAGGCCATCCGCGGGCAAGAGGCTGATCTGGGCATATTCATATGCGGCGGCAAAGGGAAGACATCCAGAAGAACTCCGGAAGAGATAGAGAGCTGGGGTAGCCGCACGGCATTGCCCGAATCCAAGACCAGAAACCTGGTATATAATTCGAAGATGAGCGCTAAAGTTGATAGCGCGCTGGTTCAGGACGGGTTCCAAATATACCACCATAGTTTTATCTTCTCGAAGAACGGAGTATGGGCGGTCGTACAACAGGGTATGAACAAAGATAAGCTATCAGCCCGCCGGTATCATTGGTATTCAGAGAAGGTCGAGGATCTGGTCTGTGAACCGCATGCCGGGATATCTTCGGAAATAACTTTGGCCAAGGCTTTGAACCTGACTTCGCGAAGCAGTGCAAAGACAAGAGAGATATCGACCGAGCTTGTGGACAGTGGGTACGGGACGTTAATGAAGGACATAAACTTGCTAAGGAGGTATTCTTCCTCGCTGTCGCAGATGGCCAGGCTTGAAACGGAGAGGGGCCAGCTTACGCTGCTTAACCTCGAGAGCGTCGAGTTCAAATACCACCCCGTGATCAGAGAGGACTTTTCCAAAAGCAAATATCTGGAAAGGGTTTTGGAGAAAGTTGCGTATGAGAAGCCGGAGAGCTACGAGCGACTGGTGTCTATGGAAGGAGTCGGGCCGAAGACCCTAAGAGCGCTCGCTCTTATAGGGGAGGTAATTTATGGGGCGAGACCGTCCTATGAGGACCCGGCACGTTACAGTTTCGCGCATGGCGGCAAGGACGCAACTCCTTATCCGGTCGACCGTTCGACCTACGATCAGACGATAGCCATACTGGCAAAGGCTGTAAGGAGGACCAAGCTTCCACACGACGATAAGAGGAATGCGTTGGGGAGGCTGTTCAATCAGGCACAGTAGTCAATCGTCCTAAGTTTGTCTGCTTCGTTGGTAACTGTTAAAATAACCAGCAGATTACAGTCTTACTTTGAATGTCCTATTATGCGATAACGGGGTTAATAAACGCAGTAAGCAGTATAGTCATCAGCTTATTCGTTTATCTCCAGGGGAGGAAAGAGCCGGTCAACATAACATTCGCGCTCTATGCCCTTTCCGTGGCCTTTTGGAGCGCGGGATATTTTATGTGGCAGACGTCAGTCACTCCTCAAGACGCGCTCTTATGGTGCAGGGTGCTGATGTTCGGTGCCATCATAATAGCGCCGACCTTCCTGCACTTCATATTGGCTTTCTTAGGAAGGAACGAGAGAAGCAGCAAGCTAATAATTTCATCCTACGCGGTCTTTTCGGTGTTCTTGCTGCTCGACTTCACTCCGCTCTTTGTGAGGGATGTTGTACCCAAGCTCTCTTTTAAATTCTGGCCAGAACCGGGAGTTGCATTCCATATATTCTTAATGTTATGGATAGCCTCGATTGTCTATTCGTTGCTGTTGCTGTTCAGGGCTTTTGTAAGGTCTTCGGGCATACAGCGCTTGCAGATAAAATACGTTTTTATCGGCATGTTCTTCGGGTTCTCAGGCGGTATGACGAATTACTTCCTGTGGTACAACATTCCGATACCGCCCGTGGGCAATGCGCTTGTGATCCTAATACTTATCTGTGTCGGTTATGCAATCGTAAGGTATCACCTATTTAATACCAAGGTTGTCGTTGCGGAACTGTTTACCTTTATGATGTGGGGAGCGGTCGTGTTTAATTTTGTGCTGGCCAGCACCGTGAGCGAGAGGAGAGTGTCCGGCAGCGTTCTGTTGGTCCTTGTGGTATTCGGAGTGTTTCTCATACAGAGCGTCATAAATGAGATCAAACAGCGCGAACGTTCGGAAAACCTGGCCAAAGAGGTTGAGGCAAAAGCCTCCCAGCTCAACAAGCAGCTGGGCGAGATCGAGCGTATGAACAAGTACATGGTCAACCGCGAGATAAAGATGGTTGAGTTAAAGAAAGAGAACGAAGACCTGAAAAATAGACTTAATATAAAGTGATATGCGCTTAGTCCGTAAGCACATTGTTAAATCTATGGGCATGACACAGGCAAGACAACATATATGAATATAACCACATTCTTCCCGTTGATCAGCGCCATCTTTGTTTTTTCCTTGGGGTTTGTTGTCTTACTGCACGGCAGCAGGGTCAGGACTAACTTTACATTCGTCCTTTTCACGGCTGTCATAACAATCTGGCTTTTCGGAACGTTCATGATGTTCTTAGATAAGGGCGTAATCAGTAAGGTGATGTTTTGGGATAAATTCGTATATGCCGGCGTTGTATTCGTTCCTGCAATTTTATATCACTTCGGTCTGGCGTTGATCAACGATACCAGCCGACGACGCAGACTGATCTTGAACATAGCTTATGTCCTATCGGCTATCTTCTTGATATCAATACCGACAAATTTGTTCGTCAGTGGGGCGTTCGTCTACGACTGGGGCGCACACACAAAAGCCCAGCCCCTCCATACACTGTTCCTAGCCTATTTCTTCATCTACCTATTACTTTGGTTCCGCACGGTCTACGTGTATTACAGGCGGAGTTCCGACCCGATAGAGCTGGGGAAGATACGGTTGGTATTCATAAGTTTCGCTATTCTCGCCTCTATGGGTTCGTTGGGATTTCTGCCAGCGTACGGCATATCCATCTACCCGTTCTCATACATGGCCGGTGTGATCTTCGCCGCCATGCTCGCATATACGATATTCAAATATCAGTTATTCAGCGTAAAAATCGTCATAGCAGAGCTGCTGACGTTCATGATCTGGATCACCGTGTTCATACAAGTCGTAATGACGGGTACCGCGCAAAGCGAGATCTTGGGCGGGGCGGTCCTGCTGTCGATCGTTGTTCTCGGTATTTTCCTGATCCGGAGCGTCATCAAAGAGGTAAAGCAGCGCGAGCGTTCAGAGGAAC
>VFSW01001267.1_pt1 | contig 38445 bp, 32 predicted proteins | sample 5358111 | NCBI WGS metagenome assembly VFSW01 (sample SAMN11554181, study PRJNA540505) | mine drainage metagenome | isolation source: sediment from site ElyBrook_90M | place: USA: Ely Copper Mine, Vershire, VT | collected 2017
GGTTCCGCACTGGAAGCCACAGGGGCTGCCGGTCTGGCATTCTTCAATACTCTGTTCGGTGTTGCTGTTGCAGGTGTTGTCTGGATGCTGGTTGAGTGGATGGTTAAGGGCAAGCCAAGCGTGCTGGGTATATGTTCCGGCATCGTTGCGGGACTGGTAGCAATCACTCCGGCGGCAGGCTATGTCGGCGTAGGCGGTGCGTTTGTGATTTGCGCTATCGCCCCTATCGTCTGCTTCTTTGCTGTGACCAAGCTCAAGCACATGCTGGGATATGACGATGCGCTAGATACCTTTGGTGTGCACTGTGTAGGCGGTATCATCGGCGCCATCGGCACCGGCATATTCGTCAATCCTGCACTGGGCGGCACCGGGGTTTGGGACTATGTTGCCAACAAGGTCGGTAGTTTCGATGCGATGGCACAGGTTGTTTCGCAGCTCTGGGCAGTCGGTCTTACTCTGGTATGGTCTGCTTTCGTGGCCTTCGTGATTCTGTATATCCTGAAGAAGACCATTGGCATCCGTGCAAGTGACGAAGCACAGGAAGAGGGTCTGGACCTGGCTGATCACGGCGAAAACGCTTACAACATTTAATTTACTCTCCTCTGGAACCTGACTGGTTCCATTCAAGGGCACCGCAAGGTGCCCTTTTTTTATGGTGTTTCACCGCACATAGCAACTTGATGAAATGATGTATTTGTTGGCTCTGCCGGTTTAACTGCACCAATATTATGCATAGTGCACGGTTTTTGTGCGATGATTTATCATGAAATTTTTAAATAGTTATTCATTCAGAGGGTTAAGCCTGGCGTGTTTATTGCTTCGTTGTGAATGCGAGGAGACAGGTTGAAAAGAATACTGATTATCGACGATGTAAGGGAGCGTGCTGCGTGGTTGAAGGCCAGTCTTGAACTTGCCGAGTACGATGTGGTCGGCGTATTGGCCTGGGAACAGGTGGATGAAAACTCGATCCAGACCGCCTTGGCTGACGTGATCATCGTGGATGCCAATGCACCCGGGCGAGATACGTTGGAGCAGATCAGCCTGATGTCCACGATGCTGGAGAAACCGGTTGTTGTGCTGGGCGCGCAAAAGGATCAGCGCAGCATTGAGGCGGCGATGCGGGCCGGGGTCAGTGCTTATGTGTCGCACGCTGTTGAGGGCGAAGACCTGAGCGGCATTATCCAGGTAGCTGCCGCAAGGTTTGCCGAGCACAAGCGCCTGCGCGATGAGCTGAAAGAAGCGAAGAGTCAATTGGCCGAGCGGAAACTGGTGGATAAGGCCAAGGGCATCTTGATGACTGACCACGGATTCAGCGAGGTGGATGCCTATAAACGTATGCGCGGCGTGGCGATGAGCAAGGGATGGCGGATGGCGCAGGTTGCCGAGGCGATTATTCTTGCGAAAGAACTCAGCTCATAGCCAGAATGGCATGGTTTTGAGGAACTCACGAATGATAACTAAATTTGCATGGAGTGGTAAAAATGATCGTCAACGAAAGCATCATCAAAGCGCTGCACCGAAGTACGTTGGTGGCAGAATTTCGCGAATCAGAAATTGGCATTCTGCTCCCTCTGCTTACGGCTCAACACTACAAAAAAGGTGAATTCATCGCAAGGCCTGGGAAATGTGCGCTGGAGGATGCGCTGCTGATATTGGTCGAAGGCAAGGTGGAAGTTAGCGCCAGGGTGGAAGGCGAGCCCATGGTCATGCACCTCAAAGACTCAGGAGACCTGGCGCGTGTCATCAGCTTTGTCGGCAGCAATATGATGAAGATAGACGCCACAATTGAGGTGATAGACGATTGCACAGTTCTGCTGCTGGAGCGCGAAAAACTGGAAACCTTGCTGGATACGCATCCTGTCATTGTTTATAACGTGATGCGTGGTTTGGTGCGTTTCGCGCACAGTCTGGCGCGTCACAAGAGCGCAGAAACCGAAGAGTTGAGCAACTATTTCTATCGCGTGAATGGGCGTTTTTAACAGCGCACACAGGAACAAGCCAGTGAGACTGCTGGTGCAAGCTGATATTTTTGAGGCGCAATAATAAAAAAGGAAATTGGCGATGTGGCTCCGCACGGGATGTAGCATTACCTTTGACGTGAGCATAGCCACGCCCTTTATTCTCATGCTGCGTCCGCGCAGCGGGCTACAGCAATGGGTGGCGAGAGAGTCGTATACGCTAAAACCTTCCGTGCCTGCTATTGAATATACAGATAACTTTGGCAATCTGTGCCAGCGCTTGGTGGCGCCGCCAGGTGAGTTTTCCATACATACATCCGCGGATATTCTGACAGCCGACGGCATCGATGTAAAACCTGGAGCACCATTCGAGGACGTGCAGAACTTGCCTGATGCGGTGCTCACCTATCTCTTGCCTACACGCTACTGCGAGTCGGACAAATTTATAGATCTGGGCAGGGAGATTGTCGCCGGTGCGGCGCCGGGCTACGATCAAGTGGCCGCGATAGAAGCGTGGATACGTGACAATATCCGGTTCAATCCATATTCCACGCACTTTCAGTTATCCGCGGTCGAGGTTAATGCAGAGCGCGAGGGCGTTTGTCGTGAATTGGCACATCTGGGTATCGCGCTATGCCGCGGTTTGTGCATACCGGCACGTTTGGTTGTAGGTTACCTGTATAAACTCGAGCCTATGGATTTTCATGCCTGGTTTGAAGCTTACGTAAGCGGTCGCTGGTATACTTTTGATGCAACTCAAGTCAGCCCCAGAGGCGGACGCGTCATGGTGGCTTATGGCCGCGATGCAGCAGATGTGGCCATATTCACCCAGTTTGGCCCGGCGTTGCACCCCCGGAAAATGTCGGTTCACGTTGAAATGCTGGATTGGGTACCGGAATAATGCAGAGATTGCGCATTAAACATCAGACGGAATATATTTTTCCAACCCAGGTGACACTCAACACGCACCGGCTTTTGCTGCGCCCGCGTGAAGGACATGACGTGCATATCGAGGCGTCTAAACTTGAAATTACACCGGCCTATAACATTAAATGGCGGCGTGATGTGTTTGATAATTCTCTTGCGATTGTAAACTTCCTGGAGCGCTCCAATAAACTGAACATTGCCAGCGAAGTCGTTATTCAGCATTACGCAACGGCACCCTATGACTTCCTGCTTGAAGATTATGCGGTGAATTATCCTTTTGCCTATGCGGCGGAGGAACAAATTGATCTGGCGGCTTTTCAGCAGCCGATTTATGTCAACGACAGCCAAAATATCAATGACTGGCTGCAACAGTTGGGTTTGCAAGGTATGCAGACTTTTTCCTTGCTGGTGAAGCTGAATCAGGCGATCAGCCGTCAATTTCGCTATCAATCAAGAGAAGAAGCGGGCGTTCAGTCACCGGCACAAACACTAGCCCAGCGTAGCGGATCCTGTCGGGATTACGCCACGCTTTTTATCGAAGCTTGTCGCAGCCTGGGCTTAGCCAGTCGCTTTGTCAGCGGTTATTTGCACGCACCGGCGACCGAGGCTGGGCATGCCACAACGCATGCCTGGGTGGAAATATATTTGCCCGGCACGGGATGGAAGGGTTTTGATCCAACCTCGGGTGAAGTGACCGGCAACCGGCATATTGCCGTTGCGGTTGCGCGCAACCCCGAAGTTGTGCCGCCTGTCTCCGGCAGCTTCATCGGGTCCGATGCGGTACTACCAACAATGCGGGTGAATGTGCAAGTAAGCCAGCTTACCTGAGTGTCAGGATTGGGCATAGTCAGAATACGCTTACATTCTTGTTGTGAGCTTAAGCTGAGCAAAAGCTCTGCTCGCTCTTGCGTCATCCCCTCCTATGGCAATTAGCGCTGCTTTAATAACGCATCAAGCTGTTCAATGGGTAAGTTGGAAACCTCACTGCCAAATGCTTAAATTTTGTTGCCGTGATATGCGAAACGAATGTGATGTCAGGCACTATCTAAGTGCATTAGGCACCAAAAGTAGGCGTTTTCGTTAATTGCAAACCCCGCGTGTTTGCATGCACATCAAGCTTTATCAGGGCGTGTCTCAGCAAACAATACTTGGCATGGATTGTGCTTGATACTGAGCAGAGTAATATTTTTACTCAATTTCGTAATACTAAATCGTTAGAAAGGAATCTTTCATGTCACCCGATAATTTGAAGATCACGTTTCAGCACCTGTTATACAAAGTGGCGTTGCCTATTGTGGCGCTAAGTTTTTCGCTGGCAGCCCAGGCTGCTGAACCCTTGAAAATTGGCTATAGCGACTGGCCGGGCTGGGTTGCCTGGCAGGTAGCGATTGACAAGGGGTGGTTCAAGGAGGCTGGCGTTGATGTGAAGTTTGAGTGGTTTGATTACTCAGCATCAATGGATGCATTCACCGCAGGCAAGATTGATGGTGTATTTATGACCAATGGAGATACCCTCGTTACGGGCGCAGGTGGAGGCCGTGGCAAGATGATACTGATCACCGACTATTCCAACGGAAATGACATGATCATTGCGAAACCGGGTATCAAGACACTGACTGATCTGAAAGGCAAGAAAGTGTCTGTGGAAGTGGGTTTGGTTGAGCATCTTTTGCTGCGCAATGGGATGAAAAAAGCCGGCATGAAATCAGGCGACATTGATATTGTGAATGCTAAAACCAACGAAATGCCCCAGATGCTCGCATCCAAAGATATTTCAGCCATCGGTGCATGGGAGCCCATTGCTGGTCAGGCCAGAAAAGCCGTTCCTGGATCAAAGGCGATCTATACCTCTGCCGATGAACCCGGTTTGATCTATGACGTTTTGGCGGTCAACCCGGCCAGCGTCAAGGATAGACGAGCAGAATGGCTGAAAGTGGTCAAACTGTGGGGTAAGGTTGTTGCCTATATTGAAGATCCCAAGACACAGCCAGACGCCGTTAAAATCATGGCTGCCCGTTCGGGTGTGACTCCGGCCGAGTATCTGCCTCTTCTTAAAGGAACCAAACTTCTTACGCTAGAAGAAGGCAAAAAGGTATATGTCAAGGCGAACGGCTATCAATCGCTATATGGCTCAACTGAGATTGCCAATACATTCAATTGGTACAACAAGGCATACGGCGTGAGTCAAAACGTGCCCAGCTATATCGACCCATCCTTCACAAACGAACAATAAGTGTTTGTTAACGTTTAATCCGGAACGCTGCTGCTGCATGTCTGGCAAGATGAAACTGTTGGCTGGCATGCAGCAATGTGAACGAGCTTAAAAATTATTTATTTTTACATTTTAACTAGAAATAAGGAGTCTTTCATGAAACCCAATGGCTTGAAAAATACTTTACAATTATCCAAAGCGATATTGCCTGTTGTTGCGCTCAGCTTTTCGTTGTCAGCTCTCGCAGAAGAAGGACCGGAACCTGATACCAGCCTGGCTTACAACGTTGGTGTACTTTCTGACTACCGGGTGCGCGGCATTGCACAGACTGCTGGTGATCCGGCACTTCAGGGTGGAATCGATTTTACAACCAAGGCCGGTGTTTATCTGGGCACTGCGGCTTCCAATGTGAAGTGGATCAAGGGGTTCAATGGCGCAACCAAAGGCAGTTACGAACTCGACTTGTATGGCGGGTACAGGGCCCAGATAACCGATACGAATTTTTCCTATGATGTCGGTGTGATCACATACCAGTATCCCGGCAACAATTCCGGCGCAGCGGGAACGCCGGGAAGCGGCATGTTTTCGAATGCCAGCACAGTTGAAGTTTACGGTGATCTGACTTACGGCATATACACGTTCAAATACAACCGAAGTGTTGGTGATTTTCTGGGCAATCTGAACAGCTCGGGAAGCCAGTATTTTGACCTCAGTGCGGCGATCACCCTGCCCAACAGCTTTACGCTTGTTCCGCATATCGGTCATCAGTACATTGCTGGCCAGAATGGAAATTTGGACTATTCCGATATTTCATTGACCCTGAGCAAGGACTTTGGCAATGGCTTGGTTGCCACTGCGGCTGCGATGGATACCAACGCCAGCAAAACTTATTATACGGATTTCAATGGCAAGTATTTGGGTAACAGCACCTTGGCAGTGGGACTGAGATACAGCTTCTGATTGTTTGATTCTGGTAATAAATAAAAGCGTTATAAGGGAACGAGAATGAATATATCCTCCTGGTTTGTGGTACGAAGAGAGCTTTCGCCTCGCAAGCGAACCTTGCTTGGCATCGGTTCATTCCTGTTCCCTTTACTGATATGGTGCATGGTCAGCTATGTGCCTTTTATCTGGCATCCGATGGTGTTGATCAGTAATCCGGGTGATGTGGATTATTTTCAGCAAGGTATGCTGGTTGACAAGTCTGTCTATATGGATGAGTTGGCCAATATGCACGCTGCGGGCAAGCTTGTGCCTCAAGGAAAACCAGCCAACCCGATCTATCTGCCGGCGCCTGACGAGGTTGCAAAAGCATTTTATACGGGATTCACCACGCCGCCACAACAGCCGGATGAACCGTGGCTGCACCAAAGTTTATGGCACAGCATTCAGATCATATTCTGGGGTTTTTTGCTGTCTTCGGTGATAGGTGTTCCCATGGGAATTCTTTGCGGCACCTACAGTGCTGTTTCAAGATTGAACGAGCCTTTTGTCGAGTTTTTCCGCTATTTACCAGCGCCCGCGTTCGGTGCGCTGGCGGTAGCCATATTTGGCATATACGACGGACCGAAAATTGCCATCATCGTGATCGGTACGCTGTTTCAACAGATTCTGATCATCGCCAATACCACACGTAAGCTGGACTATGCGTTGATTGAAGCTGCGATGACCCTGGGCACAAGCAGGATCAAACTGCTGTTTCACGTGATTCTTCCGGGGATACTGCCGGAAATCTACCGTGATCAGCGCATTCTGCTCGGCTGGGCATGGACTTATCTGATTGTGGCAGAACTGATCGGCACTTCGACAGGCATTACCTGGTTCATAACCCAACAGGCACGTTATCAGCATTTCAATAATGTCTATGCAGCCATTTTCATGATCGGGTTTCTCGGCTTTGGCGGCGATCTGCTGCTGGCCTCACTGGGCAAGAGATTGTTCCGCTGGGATCGTCCGGCCAATAAGGATTAGATGTGAGCTCAAACAATTCTTTACCAAGCTACCTTGAGCAATCCGATGCTGTACGGAACCGCTTTGATCGCCTGAAGGCGCGCGAAGTCATTCTTGAAGTTAAGCATCTGGGCAAGGATTATAAAACCACTAAGGGCGATGTTACCGCGCTGAAAGATGTCAATTTCAAGACTCATCGGCGAGAATTCGTGTGCGTGATCGGACCATCTGGCTGCGGAAAATCTACCCTTATCCGCATTCTGGCAGGGCTGGAGCCGCATACTACCGGAGATGTGTTGCTCGATGGCAAACCGGTGACTGGCCCCGGGCGTGACCGTGGTATGGTATTTCAGGGCTACACGCTATTCCCCTGGCTTACCGTAAAAAAGAACATCATGTTCGGTCTCGAAATGAACAACATCAGCGCTTCAGAAGCCGGTCGCGAGGCTGAACTCTGGCTTGAATTGATCGGCCTTGAGAAGTTCGCCAACGCCTATCCGCATGAATTGTCTGGCGGCATGAAGCAGCGTGTGGCGATTGCCCGTGCTCTGGTGAACCAGCCCCGCATTCTGCTGATGGATGAGCCGTTCGGTGCGCTGGATGCGCAGTCAAGAGTCAAGATGCAGGCGCATCTGCTGGAGATTTGGCGCAACATCGATATCACCGTGCTGTTCATCACGCACGATCTGGATGAAGCCATTTTTCTGGCAGACCGCATTCTGGTGCTCAAAGCGCATCCGGGAGAAGTTCAGGAGCTGATCGAAGTTCCGGTGCAGCGTCCACGAAGTCCAGAGCAATTTACCAGCCCGGAATTTCTGGCCACCAAGGCGCGCCTCGAAGAGCTGATTCATCCAAAGCAGCCCGAGCCTGAACCCGATGCAGAAGTCAAACCGCATATGATCCGTTTCGTCAACGTTGCGGACAACGTGGAGTGATCATGAATATGCAATGGTCGCATGCCACTTGGGGCGAACTACCCACCGCGCTCAGCGTCTCGAACAACAGCGCCATTCTGCCGATCGGTGCGACAGAACAGCATGGGCCGCATTTGGGCTGCGGCATGGATTACATTCTGGCCGATATGCTTTGCCGGGCAGTGACAAAAAAGGTGCAGGTGCCGATGCTGCCCGTCATGCCATACGGTTGTTCGGTAGGACACAGCCAGCGCTGGCCGGGCACGATTGCCGTCTCGCCGATCACGTTGATCAACCTGATCAAGGAAATTGGTGACTGGGCCTACCACAGCGGCGTGCGTCGCCTGTTTATCGTCAATACCCACGTCACCAACGCAGCGCCCCTGCGTTGTGCACTCGAAATGCTGCGCAGCGAACACGATGACATGATGGTGGGGGTGTTCAATTCTGGGACGTTAAGTCCCCGTGTGCGCGAATTTCATCATGCAGACGGCGATGACTGGCACGCCAACGATGCAGAAACTTCGCTGATGCTGGCCAAGGCGCCCGACATGGTGCGCACCGAAAAACTTGAACTTGCCGATGATCCTGACCGCACTGCAGGCCTTGTGTTCTCCCATCCTGTGAACCGCACAAGCCGCAACGGCGTCACAGGAAAGCCCAGTATTTCAAACGCAGACAAGGGCGATCTTTGGTTTGAGTGGATGGTGGAAGACCTGAGCCAGTTGATCATGCAGGGCATGATCGAGGAACCACCCTTGGCACATTCTTATTTCGAGCATGTGCAAGGTTAATGACCTGTTTTTTTGAAAGGAATGATGCAATGAAATCTAAAGCAGAAATCAACAATATTCAGGACGAACTGAAAAGGAAAGGCGTAAAGTATTGCATCGGTGCCTATGTCGATATTCACGGCATCCCCAAGGCCAAGGTTGTGCCGATTGACCACTTGCCGCAAATGGCGGCAGGTTCTGAGCGCTATACCGGTTATGCACTGGATGGCTTGGGCCAGGCACCGAGTGATGACGAGTTGAATTCCATCCCTGATCTTGAACATATCATTCACTTGCCTTGGGAGCCAAAAGTGGCTTGGATGCCTGCCGACAACGGCTTCCAGGGCAATCCTTATCCGCTCAATACCCGTGTGGCGCTCAAGAATGTACTGGCAAAGGCTGAAGAGATGGGTTTTGGCTTCAATCTCGGCATCGAGTGCGAAATTTATCTGTTGAAGCAGGAGGCCGATGGCAAACTGGTAGTGCCCAATCCCGATGACAAGCTGACCAAGCCGTGCTACGACGTGCGCGGATTCATGGACAATTTTGGATGGCTGGACAAGATGGCCACCGCCATCAACGGCCTCGGCTGGGATCTCTATTCCTTCGATCACGAGGATGGTAATAGCCAGTTCGAGTTCGATTTCAATTACAGCGATGCGTTGACCATGTGTGATCGCTTGATTTTCTTCCGCTACATGGCCAAGCACTACGCCAAGGAGGAAGGCCTGGTCGCCACGATGATGCCCAAGCCGTTCGCCGACAAGACTGGCACCGGTGCGCACTTCAACATGTCGCTGTACGATATCAAGACCGGCAAAAATTTGTTTGCCTGTGATCCCAAGGACGACCCGCGCGGCATTGGACTTACAAAGCTCGGCTACCAGTTCATCGCCGGTATCCTCAAGCATGGCCCAGCGTTGTGCGCGGCTTTTGCACCTACTGTTAACAGCTACAAGCGACTGGTGAGGCAGGGCAAAATGAGCTACTTCAGCTGGGCGCCGGTATTCAACTCTTATGGCTCCAATAACCGCACCAATTCGGTGCGGGTGCCAGCAGGTGGCGGGCGCTGCGAATCGCGCAATGCCGACGGTGCGGTCAATCCCTATCTGGCCGCCACGCTGGCGCTGGCCGCAGGTCTTGAAGGCATCTACGAAGGGCTCGACCCGGGCGCGCCAAACGAGGACAACCTGTATGCGATACCCGAGGCCGAGCGCATCAAACGTGGCATCGATTTCCTGCCTCAAACATTGCAGGAAGCGGTCAATGCATTTGCAAGCGACTCGCTGATTGAAAAGACGCTGGGAAAAGAGCTGCGGGACGAATTCATCGCTTACAAGACGCAGGAATGGGAAACTTACCACCTGACGGTCAGCCAGTGGGAAATCGAACGCTACAGTTACATGTTCTGACGAATGAATCTTTCCATGAACCAGAAACTGAAAACACGGCTGGTCAATCGCATCAGCATTTCGCTGCCCGATGACCTGCAGACTGATCTGGATGCGATGGTGGCGAGCCGCGGTTTTGGCAGCCGCTCGCAGGCGATCAACGATATGCTGCGCCAGCATATAGCCGATCATCAGCGTCAGCTTGGTGATGAAGTGATGGTGGGCACGATCACCATTCTTTACGACAATACCACCCCCGGCTTGCAGAAGACCCTGGCCGATCTGCAATACCGGCATCTGGATGAAGTGATCAGCTCATTGCATGTGCATTTGATGAATCAGCAGACCATGGAAGTCATTCTGGTGCAGGGGCCGGCGCAAAAGGTGCAGGCAATTGCCGACCAGATTGTAACTCTGCGCGGCGTCATCACAGGAAACCTGCAAATGTTGGCGGCTGTGATTCCGCCAGTGCATCCACAGACTCAACCGAAAGGAATCATGTAATGAACAATATTCTGTGGGAAGAAACCATCCCCGGCGGCAACCACTGGTCCGGGGTGATGCGGCGCGGCAGTGCACTGCGCTTGACGGATATGGAAGGCGGCGCAAACGTGTCAGCGTTGTTTTACAACCGCGAAGAAAAGCTCGAGCGTTACAACATGCCGGATACACTCAAAGCCCAGCACACAGTGTTTCTTACTGCAGGTAATGTCTGTTATTCGGATATGGGCAGGGTGCTATGCTCAGTTTTTGCGGATTCGGTTGGCTGGCACGATACGATTTGCGGCGTTTCGGATGCCAGGCTTGTCGAGAATAAATATGGCAAGGCCAGTTTTCAAACGCACCGAAATGCCATGTTCAGGAGCGGCAAAGACGGCCTGCTGGTGGAACTTGGCAAATGGGGGCTGGGTAAGCGTGATCTGGTCGCCAACGTCAATTTTTTCAGCAAGGTGACAGCAGATGATGCCGGGGTGCTGCATTTTCAGCCGGGCCATAGCAAGGCAGGCGACACGGTAGATCTGCGTTTTGATATGGATGTGCTGGTGGTGTTTTCAACCGCACCGCACGCGCTCGATCCTGGCAAGGAATACAAGCCTGCAGCAGTAAAGCTGACCGCCTGGCATGCGGGTCTTGCGGGCGCCGACGATCTGTGCCGCAATGCCTGTGCGCAGAATCAACGGGGTTTTATCAACACCGAACGTTTTTATGCGAGTTGATCATGTTAACTGCAAGTAAATTGATGCCTGAAACTGCGGTGCTGGATGAAGTCTGTGCCGCAGGGGAGCCGTGGATGGGGCTGGTAAAAAAGGGCCAGATCTTCCGTATTCTCGATCTTGAAGGAAATCAGGCGGTGGACACCCTGTTTTACAACGCCCATGATCCTGAGGAGCGCTACAGCGCGGTGGATACCATCCAGCGAGAGGGGCGTCTGTATCTTACGACGGGGTCAGTGCTGCACAGCAGTGAAGGCAACCCCATGCTGACTATCGTTGCCGACACCTGTGGCCGCCACGATACGCTGGGCGGAGCCTGTGCTGCAGAAAGCAATACAGTACGCTATGCGCTGGACAAGCGTCCCATGCACAGCTGTCGGGACAATTTCATGCATGCGCTGGCGCACTGCGACTGTGCTCATCATCGCGGCATGACCAAACGGGATATCACTGCGAACATCAATTTCTTCATGAATGTACCGGTAACGCCCGAAGGTGCGTTGAGCTTCGCTGATGGCATTTCGGCCCCGGGAAAATACGTCGAGATGCGTGCCGAAATGGATGTGGTGGTGCTGGTTTCAAACTGCCCGCAGCTTAATAACCCTTGTAATGCTTATAATCCGACACCTGTGCGCATGCTGGTTTGGGAGCCATAAGTCTGAATCGACGGGACGACCCGGCGACAAATTAAAACGAGGCGGGACGACCCGCCCGGATTTTCAGGGGAAATACATGTTCAAGAAGGTATTGATTGCCAACCGTGGAGAGATCGCCTGCCGCATCATGCGCACCCTAAAAAAGATGGGGGTCGCTTCAGTTGCGGTCTATTCGGAGGCGGACGCCGGTGCGCGCCATGTGCTGGAAGCGGATGAAGCCGTCTGCGTGGGGCCTGCGCCGGCGGCGGAAAGCTATCTGAATATCAAGCGCATTCTTGCTGCGGCAAAAGAGACGGGAGCGGAAGCGATTCATCCCGGTTATGGTTTCTTGTCAGAGAATCCCGACTTTGCAGAGGCCTGCGAAGCGCAAGGCATCGCATTCATCGGGCCAACCCCGCAGCAAATGCGCGATTTCGGGCTTAAACATACGGCGCGCGAACTGGCTGAAGTTAATGGTGTGCCTCTGCTTCCCGGCACAGGGTTGCTGACAGATGCCGTGCATGCAGAGGCTGAAGCGGCACGCATCGGCTACCCGGTCATGTTAAAAAGCACGGCCGGTGGTGGCGGAATCGGCATGCAACTGATCTGGAGTGCGGATCAGCTGAACCAGGCTTTTGAATCGGTGCAGCGGCTGTCGCGGGCAAATTTCAAGGAAAGCGGCGTATACCTTGAAAAATACGTACAGGCTGCGCGGCACATTGAGGTGCAGATTTTCGGTGACGGCAAAGGCAAAATAGTGGCATTGGGTGAGCGTGATTGTTCCGTCCAGCGCCGCAACCAGAAAGTGATTGAAGAAACGCCCGCGCCGCATCTTCCGCAAGCCGTGCGTGAACGCCTTTGGGAGATCGCGGTCAGGCTCGGCAGTGCCATTTGCTACCGCTCTGCGGGCACGGTAGAGTTCGTGTTTGACAAGGAAACAGGCGAGTTTTATTTTCTTGAAGTCAATACCCGTTTACAGGTGGAACACGGCGTGACTGAGCTTGTCAGCGGCATTGATCTTGTCGAGTGGATGATCCGCCTGTCTGCGGGAGAGACGCTCCCTGACTACTGTCATAAACCGAAAGGCCATGCCATTCAGGTGCGCATCTACGCCGAAGATCCCAATAAGAATTTCCAGCCTTGCAGCGGTGTGCTGACAGAAGCAATTTTCTGTGATGAGGCACGCAACGATACCTGGGTGGAAAAAGGAAGTGAAATTTCGCCTTTTTACGATCCGCTGATAGCCAAAGTTCTGGTGCATGCCGATGACCGCGAGGCGGCTGTAGAAAAAATGCGCAAGGCGCTGATCGACACCCGTCTTGCCGGCATTGAAACCAATCTGGAATACCTGCGACAGATATTGGCCGATACGGTTTTCCCCGCCGGAGAACAGGTCACGCGCTATCTCAATGCGTTCCGTTATCGTCCGGTGACGGTGGATGTGATCGAGCCCGGGGTGCAGAGCACAGTGCAGGATTATCCAGGGCGCATCGGCTACTGGGCCGTGGGCGTGCCGCCTTCAGGTCCCATGGACCACCAGGCATTCCGCTTTGCTAATCGTCTGGCCGGCAATAGCGAAGGCACTGCTGCGCTGGAATTGACGTTGATCGGCCCTACACTCAAATTCAATTGTGACGCCGTGATCGCGCTGGCTGGTGCACCGATGCAGGCCGAGCTGGATGGAAGCGCACTTTCGTTGTGGCAATCACATCGTGTCAAGGCTGGCAGTGTGCTTAGACTGGGCAGCATTCAGGGTGCGGGTTGCCGTTGTTATCTGGCGGTATCTGGCGGATTCAACGTGCCGGATTACCTTGGCAGCAAGGCAACATTTACCCTTGGACAGTTCGGCGGACATGGCGGACGTACGCTGCGGGTGGGCGATGTGCTGCATCTTAACAGCGGCGAGCCAGCAGATGTCGATATTAGCAAGCTGCCAGTTGCGCTGGTGCCGGATTTTCACCATGCCTGGGAAATTGGCGTGCTTTATGGTCCGCACGGCGCACCTGATTTTTTTACCGAATCCGATATCGCGATGTTTTTTTCGACCGATTGGGAGGTGCACTACAACTCCAACCGCACCGGCGTGCGTCTGATCGGTCCAAAGCCGCAATGGGCGCGCAAGGATGGTGGCGAAGCGGGACTGCATCCTTCTAATATTCACGATAACGCCTACGCCATCGGCACAGTCGATTTTACCGGCGACATGCCAGTCATCCTGGGACCGGATGGCCCGAGTCTGGGCGGCTTCGTTTGTCCTGCGACGATTGTTCAGGCTGAGCTATGGAAAATGGGGCAGTTGAAGCCGGGCGACACGGTGCGCTTCAAACGCTTGAGCCAGAGTGATGCCAGCAGTTTAGAGAATATTCAGGATAAGCAGATTGCAACGCTGCAGCACTGTACTGAAGCAACACCTCCGACAATATATTCCTCTGACTGCCCGTTGCTGAATCTGGTGCCGGGAAGTGATGAACAGATCGCTGTGGTCTACCGTCAGGCAGGCGACAAAAACCTGTTAGTGGAATACGGTCCGCTGATGCTTGATCTTAACCTGCGCTTTCGCGTTCATGCGCTGATGATCTGGCTTGAAAAGCAGGCCATCATCGGCATTCTGGATTTGACGCCGGGTATCCGCTCTTTGCAGGTGCATTACGACAGCCGCCGCCTGCCCGTCAAAATACTGCTGGATATTCTGGCACAGGCAGAAGGTGAATTGCCGAACATTGCCGAGATGGAAGTACCTACGCGCATCGTCCATTTGCCGCTTTCCTGGGATGACGCCGCAACGCAACTGGCGATCGAAAAATACATGCAGTCGGTGCGCATGGATGCGCCGTGGTGCCCCAGCAATATCGAGTTTATCCGCCGTATCAACGGACTAAAAAGCGTTGAACAGGTGAAGGATATTCTGTTCAACGCCAGCTATTTAACGCTTGGACTCGGGGATGTATATCTTGGTGCGCCGGTGGCAACGCCAGTTGATCCGCGTCATCGCCTGGTGACAACCAAATACAATCCGGCGCGCACCTGGACGCCGGAGAACGCCGTCGGCATTGGCGGCGCCTACATGTGTGTCTACGGCATGGAAGGCCCGGGCGGTTACCAGTTCGTCGGCCGGACCATACAGATGTGGAACCGCTGGCGGCAGACTGCTGATTTTAGCGACGGCAAGCCGTGGTTGTTGCGATTCTTTGACCAGATACGTTTTTACCCGGTCTCGGCCGAAGAGTTGCTGCAGATGCGTGAAGATTTTCCGCGCGGCAAGTTCAAGCTCAAAATCGAGGAACAGACATTCAGGCTCAAGGAATACAACGCATTTCTGGCAGAAAATGTCGAGTCCATCAGCGTATTCAAGAATACACAGCAGTCGGCGTTCGAGGCTGAGCGTGAGCGCTGGATTGCGAGCGGCCAGGCAAATTATGCCAGTGACCACAATGTGGCTGAGGCAGCTCTTGACAGCGAACTCGACCTGCCGCCTAACAGTCGTGCAGTTGCATCGCATATTGCCGGAAACCTGTGGCGGGTGATGGTCAAGGTGGGTGACGTTGTCGAGCAAGGCAGCATCGTGGTCATCGTTGAATCGATGAAAATGGAGATCAGCGTGATCGCCCCCATAGCCGGAAAAATTACCCATGTGTTTTGTCAGGAAGGCAGTCAGGTCGCCGCAGGACAAGACCTGTTTATCATTCAGACGGAGGACTGACATGTCACTTGACCTGTGTATCCAATCGTTACGCGAACGTTATTTGTCAGGAAAATTGACGCCTGAAGCACTGGTTGAGCAACTGGAAGCATCGATGGGGCTGGAAGACATGCACCACATCTGGATCCGGCGACTTAATAGGCAGGAAATGCTGGCCTATGCACGTAAGCTTGAAGGCATTGACCCCTTGAGTTTGCCGCTGTACGGCATTCCCTTCGCCATCAAGGACAACATAGACCTGGCCGGCATTCCGACGACTGCAGGCTGTCCTGACTTTGCCTATCTGCCGGAGAAAAGCGCAATAGTTGTGCAGCAGCTGATCGATGCGGGAGCCATCCCGGTGGGGAAAACCAATTTGGATCAGTTTGCCACCGGATTGGTGGGGGCGCGATCGCCCTATGGTGCCTGTTGCAACAGCATTAATCCGGAGTATATTTCAGGCGGATCAAGTTCCGGCTCTGCGGTATCTGTGGCGCTCGGGCTGGCAAGCTTCAGTCTCGGCACGGACACCGCTGGCTCTGGCCGTGTGCCTGCGGCGTTCAACAACCTGATCGGACACAAACCCACATGTGGACTGCTCAGCACAAGTGGAGTGGTTCCGGCCTGCCGCACGCTCGATTGTATATCGATTTTTGCTGGTAACGCCGCAGATGCGGCTCTGGTTCTGAAAGTTGCGCAGGGTTTTGATGCGTCTGACCCCTATTCACGCAGGCAAATTGCAGGCAAAACGCTGGGCAGCAGTTTCAGGTTCGGTGTGCCTCAAGAGACCCAGCTTGAATTCTTCGGCAATCAGGAAACACCGCAACTATTCCGTGACGCCATGCGGCGACTCCAGTCGCTGGGCGGCCAGCCGGTCATCATCGACTTTGCACCGTTTCTCGAAACTGCCCGCCTGTTGTATGAAGGTCCGTGGGTGGCTGAGCGGTATGCGGCAATCAAACCATTTTTTGAAACGCGCCCGGAAGCGCTGTTTCCAGTTACGCGCCAGATTATCGGCGGGGCCACAAAGTTTTCGGCGGTTGATACCTTTGCGGCGCTCTATCGCCTCAAGGCTCTGCAACGGCTTAACGAGCCGGTCTGGAACGATATTGATGTGCTGTTGACGCCCACGGCCGGAACCATTTATACCATTGCAGAAGTCGAAGCGGATCCGGTGCGCACCAACAGCAATTTAGGCTATTACACGAACTTTATGAATCTGCTCGATCTTGCCGCCATTGCCGTGCCGGCGGGATTTCAGAGCAATGGCCTGCCTTTCGGCGTGACGCTTGCAGCGCCTGCCTTCAGCGATGCATCGTTGTTGCAATTGGCAGGCCAGCTGCATGCTGCTTCAATCTTCTGATGTGCAGCGCGGTACCTGCCATCTATCAGGGGGTGTGGCGCCGCACTTTGCTGGAAACGCCCCAAGGGCGCGATGCCAATTCCAGTGTCTACTGGCTGCAGACTGGGCTCTGGCATGCCGATTTGCGCGTGCCGGCCGGTAGGCCGGATTTCGCCCGAATACAGTCCCTCGATCAGTGCACGTCAGTGCATTTGCAATGGCTGCTGCGCCAAGAAGGCTTTGCCGGCATCACGCAGGTAGAGGGCGAGCTTTGCGAATGGCGTCATTGCATGGATTATCGCTCGGAGACTTTTCGCGATATCGGCCGCATGAATTTTCACGAGCACTTTCTGGAAGAATTTGGTGTGGAGCGCGAATACCGGGAAGAGTGGCGGCAAGAGCCGCTTGCATACAGACGATTCAAGGCTCTGTGCACGCCGTCTGATGCACCGTTGCAACTGCTGCTTCGCGCGGGAGAGTTTTTTATGCATGTGCGGTCTCGCAACATGAGCCATGAAGATGCGCGGCGGCTGTGGGCCCGGGTTGACGCGCACGATCTCAATGACATGCGGCAATTGGCAGACTTCGAGATTTCATTTGGAAAGCAGCATGGGGATGAGTTGCGTATTTTGCTTTCAACGCTGCCCTGGCTGGAAGGCGTTGTTTTGCCGCATAGTGGAAAATGGTTGAATATATCGGGAGAAAATAATGAATGAAACAGTCGAGGTTGCCGTCTGCGGAGCTCACATGAGCGGATTGCCGCTTAACGATCAATTGCTGAGGCTGGATGCGAGGCTGGTGAGCAAAACCACAACATCCCCAGACTACCGGCTTTACCACATGAGTGATTTTCATCCATCACGCCCCGGAATGGTGAGGGTAATGCAGGGAGGTGCTGCAATCAGCCTTGAAGTATGGGAAGTGTCGCTGTCCAATTACGGGGCGTTTGTTGCCGCGATCCCAGCGCCGCTGTGTATCGGCAGGCTGGAACTGGCGGATGGCAGCTGGGTTCAGGGATTCTTGTGCGAAAGTTATGCGGTTGAACATGCGCAGGACATTACTTCGTATGGCGGCTGGCGACAATTTTTGGCTTCTGCTGTACATGACTAGCCATTTGGCCGCCGCTGGGAAACTGGGTGCGATTAGCTACGTTACAGCTACGGTTAGTGATTTAAAGGAAGAGGCTGTTTTGCCTTAACATTTGCTTATACTGGCTAGTAAATCTTCAAACTCTTCAAGGGGTACGGGCTTGCTGAACAGGTAGCCTTGATAATGAGTGCAGCCATAGGAATACAGAAGTTCTTTTTGTTCATCTGTCTCGACGCCTTCTGCGATGACGTCCAGTTTCAGGCTGCGAGCCATGGCAATAATGGTTTGCACTATTGCGTTGTCGCTACCATCGGCAACCATATCGCGCACGAATGATTGGTCGATTTTGAGCTGATTTAATGGAAGTTTTTTGAGGTATTGCAAGGATGAGTATCCGGTGCCGAAATCATCCAGCGAGAATTGAATGCCGACTTCCTTTAATGCAAGCATGGCCGCGATGATGTCCTTGATGTTATCGATCAGCATGCCTTCAGTCAGTTCCAGCTTGAGCAATGCCGGGTTAATGGCATGGTGTTTGACGGTCGCCTTTATTTGGGCCACGAAACTTACCTGGCGAAATTGCTTGGGGCTTACGTTGACGGACAAAACAAGTTCACGGGTAGATTCGTCTTGTTCCCATGCCTTGAGCTGCATACAGGCCATTTCCAGTACCCATAGTCCTATGGGCAAAATAAGGTCCGTATCTTCGGCCAATGGAATAAATTGAGCAGGTGAGATAAAACCACGTTCTGGGTGTATCCAGCGGATCAGCGTTTCCGCTCCTGTGGGTTTGTTATTTTCATCCATCTGAATTTGGTAGTACAGCTGAAATTGCTGTTTCTCAAGCGCTTTGCGTAATTCGTCTTCAAGAGTAGCTCTGGCAGTGATTACAAACTGCATCTGCGGGTCGAAAAAGCGCAGGGTGTTGCGTCCGGCTTTCTTGGCCTGATACATGGCGATGTCGGCCTGTTTCATCAGTTCTTCAGTTGATTGCTGATGACCGTGAAACAGTGTGGCGCCGATGCTGGGGGAGTTGTGATGTTCATACGTAGCAAGCTTGTATGGCTGGTTGAGCAAAGCAAGAATTTTTTCACCGACGTCTTCAGTTTGTGCCGCCGCCTCCAGCGAATTTTTGCTCAGGTCTTCCAGCATTACCACGAATTCGTCACCGCCCAGACGCGCAACCGTATCGCCTTCACGCACGCAGGATACTAAACGGCGGCTAACATGTTGCAGTAGCAGATCGCCTACATCATGACCTAGGGTGTCGTTGAGGACCTTGAAATTATCAAGATCAATGAAAAGCAGTGCCCCTTGCCTGCCGCTGCGTACACTGTAAGTTAATGCCTGCTGGAAACGGTCGATGAGAAGCCGCCGATTCGGTAGGTGTGTGAGGCTGTCATAGAACGCCAGGTGCTGGATTTTTTCCTCTGCCGCTTTGCGTTCGGTGATGTCGATGTGCGAACCGACGTAGTGGGTCACAATGTCACCTTCACCTTTGACTGCGCTGACGGTGAGCCATTTTGGATATATCTCGCCATTTTTGCGTCGATCCCAGATTTCACCTTGCCACAATCCCGTTTGTTGGATGGCCTCCCAAGCCGTCCGGTAGAAATCTGCTTTGTGGCGGTTGGACCTGAGTATGCTGGGCGTCTGACCTATCACCTCAGCGGGTGAATACCCTGTGGATTCGGTAAAGGCCTTGTTGACACGCAGGATGACCTTGTTGGTATCCATGATCATTAAGCTTTCACGCATCTCAAAAGCGGCGGCTGAGATACGAAGGTCCGTTTCCATTTCTTTACGCATGGAAATATCTTCGACAGTGCCTTCGTAGTACATCAGGTGTCCATTCGGATCATGAACTTCGCGGGAGTTTTCGGATATCCAGATAATGCCGCCATTTTTGCGATAGACCCGTGCCTCGAAGTTCTTCACTTGGCCTTGACGATTCATGAGCGTAATAAATTCGTCACGCTTGCCGCGATCAACATAGAGCTGTTGGTCTATATTTGATATGCATCGGATCAGGTCGGCTGGTGAGTCATAGCCGTATATCCTGGACAGCGCGGGATTGACGTTGATGTAAAACCCGTTTTCTGTGGTCTGGTATATCCCATGGATGGCATTTTCAAAAATTGAACGGAAGCGTTCTTCAGCCTCATTTGCTGCCAGTTCGTTGAATTTGAGGCGGGAGATGTCCTGCAAAAAACCTTCGATTGCTTCAATTTCACCGCGTTCGTTGTACACGGGACAGCCGCGTTCCGACACCCACCTGATTTTACCGTCAGCGTCAATGATGCGGTATTCAGCGACAAATCGCTGGCCTGTCAGGACGGCATCATCGATGAGTTTTCGTACCCGCTCCCGATCTTCCTGGTGAGTAATTTCCTCCCAGTAAAGAGCGGGATTTAATAGCATGGAAGAAGATTCATAGCCGGTTAGCTGCTTGCAATTTCCCCCGATAAAAACCATAGACCACTTGACGTCATACAGGCAGCAATACACCAGACCGTTCAGATTGTGGATCAGTTCATTGAGCATGCGCTCGCTGTTGTTCAACTTCGCTTGCAGAGTTGAACTGATAGCGATACTACCAAACACACTTCTGTTTGGGGCGGGCATACCCGTAATACAGAGCCCAGCCTTAAGCATCGAGATTCCCTGCTATTTGTGGTAGCGTTTGCCAGCGCTTCGCAAGCGTACCCGTCTTGCCAAGCTGTGACGGCCAATATTTTTCGATTCGCGGTAGTTTCGTTATTCCACTGGAAAGCATGATTGGGGTACTGCAGCTATTATTGTATTTTAATAAAGCAAGTCCTGTGCCAATCAAACTTTATGAGTATTTATCTTGGGGTTAATGAGCGATTTTTTATTTTTATCACTAATTAAGGGCAGGTTAAATTTTGTATGCACCCATTTCGTGCGTGCTTGCCAAGATGGTAAATTCTTTACTTGATAGTTGACCCAGGCTGCCTTATTTCGCGAGTAACACTATTACCCAAGCTGATGAACAGCCTATGGCAGATACATACACGAAATGTTGTAAGCCGATAAACCAAGCGCTTTATTGTTTTGTAAAAAACAACGGTAGAGCGCTACCGTTGTTTTCAGGAGAAACTGGATTGACGTACGATAGCAGTCGTCGCGTTGATCCTATTGTTGCTGGGATTGCTGGGCAGGGTTGCCGGGCTCGCTTTCCATCAGGGGTTCAGGACCGCGGCGCAAATCCAGCGTCAGCGGATAATCGGGATTGCGCCCTTCGCGCCGCACGTACATAGGCCCCGGTGTATGCCCGTGATTCCAGAAACGCGCGACGCGGCGTGCTTCGGCTTCGTTGGCATTGACAGGGAAGGTATCGTAATTGCGGCCACCGGGATGAACCACATGGTAGGTGCAGCCGCCGATGGAACGCCCGCTCCAGGTGTCCACCAGATCGAACACGAGCGGCGAGTGCACGCCTATGGTCGGGTGCAGCCCCGAAGGGGGCGCCCAGGCACGGTAGCGCACAGCGGCAACATATTCGCCACGGACACCGGTGCCGCTAAGCGGTAGCGGGCGGCCATTGCATGTCAGAATATGCCGGTTGTCGTTCATGTGACGCACCTTCACCTGCATGCGCTCAAGAGACGAATCAACATAGCGCGCAGTCCCCCCGGCGGCGACTTCTTCGCCCAGCACATGCCACGGTTCAATAGCCTGACGCAGTTCGATCTCGATGTTCTGATGCACGACGGTGCCAAAACGCGGAAAGCGGAATTCAAGGAAGGGCGCGAACCACTCGAATTCAAAGGCGTAGCCGGAACGCTGCAAATCCAGCACGACATCCTTCATGTCCTGTGCCACGAAATGCGGCAGCATGTAGCGGTCATGCAACTCGGTTCCCCAGCGGCTGAGATTGCCCATATAAGGCGTCTGCCAGAAACGCGCAACCAACGTGCGCAGCAACAGCATTTGCAAGAGCGACATCTGCGCATGCGGCGGCATTTCGAAACCGCGAAACTCGACAAGACCCAGACGGCCTGTGGCGCTGTCGGGCGAATAAAGTTTGTCGATGCAAAATTCCGCGCGGTGCGTGTTGCCTGACAGGTCAACCAGCAGGTTGCGCAGCAAGCGGTCGACCAGCCACGGTTGTGCGGACTCTGTGCCGGGTTTCAAGTGTTCTGCCATCTGTTGAAAGGCGATTTCAAGTTCATACAGACTTTCGTGTCGCGCTTCATCCACGCGCGGCGCCTGACTGGTGGGGCCGATGAACAGGCCGGAAAACAAATAGGACAACGCCGGGTGGTGCTGCCAATAAGTGATCAGGCTCATCAGCACATCCGGCCGCCGCAAACAGGGTGAATCTGCAGGTGTAGCCGCACCGAGCGTGACATGGTTGCCGCCACCGGTGCCGGTATGACGACCATCCAGCATGAACTTTTCCGTACCCAGTCGGCATAAACGCGCTTCCTCATAAAGCGTTTCTGTATTCTCCACCAGTTGTGTCCAGCTGGAGGACGGATGGATATTGACCTCGATCACGCCCGGATCAGGCGTGATGCGAAACTCCCTGATGCGCGGATCGGCTGGCGGCGTATATCCCTCCAGTCGCAACGGAATCTTTAGGGCGGCAGCGGTATCTTCTATTGCCGTGATCAGCGTTACAAAATCCTCCAGCAAAGGCACAGGCGGCAGAAAGATGCACAGCACGCCTTTGCGTACTTCGGCACACAAGGCTGTGTGTATGATTTCTCGCGGTTCATAGTCACCCTCTGACAATGATGCTTTGGATTTTTTCGAGACTGGTTTTGCATCGGGTGCTTCGCTGGTCGCATCGAATGGATCGCGGCCGAATTCCTCTTCCCTGTCGGTCGTCCATGGCAAAGATGCAAGCGGCAGGCGCAGGCCCAGCGGTGAATCTCCGGCAGTCAAATAAAGATGCTCGCGTCGCAATGGCCATGGACTGGAGCGAAAACCTGCTGAAGCTATGGATTTTGCGGCGCGTTGGGCAGTTTTGGGTGGCAGCGCTTTAAGCGGTAATACATAGCCTGCTGGTTCACCCAACCCGCGCTCAATCAGCATAGCTTGCCTGCGCCGCTCATCGGTTTTTTTCAGATCGGATTTGAGCGGATCCAGATTTTCCGGCCAGCGCTGTTCCTGATCGATAATCTGAACCACATCTTCAAACGCCGTGATCACAAAGCGCTCATCCAGTCCGAGTTCATGAACCAGTTGCTGCATGAAGCTTTGAGCATCCATGGTCTGTTGTGTGCCGATGCCGTCAGCGGTGACAAGGAGAGTGCGGTCGCGCCAAAGCGGTTGCCCGTCAACACGCCAGTAACAACCCAGCGCCCAGCGTGGCAAAGGTTCTCCCGGGTACCACTTGCCCTGGCCGAAATGCAGCATCGCGCCCGGCGCAAAATGACCCTGAAGACGGGTAAGCAACTCGCCTGACAATTCACGCTTCTTGTCCGAGAGTGCGGTGAAATTCCACTCAGAGCCCTCCATGTCATCGATAGAAACAAAGGTCGGTTCGCCGCCCATGGTAAGGCGAACATCCTGCTCGGCAAGTTCAACATCAACCTGATGACCCAAGGCCAATATGGCTTGCCATTGCGCTTCGGTGTACGGTTTGGTCACGCGCGGGTCTTCATGGATGCGGGTGACACTCATGGCAAAATCAAAGTGTGATTCACATACTTCGGTCACACCGATCACCGGTGCCGCCGAGGATGGCATCGCCGTACAGGCAAGCGGAATATGTCCTTCGCCTGCCAAAAGACCTGATGTCGGGTCGAGTCCGATCCAGCCAGCACCAGGAATGTATACTTCTGTCCAGGCGTGTAGATCGGTGAAATCGTGTTCGCTGCCGGATGGCCCGTCGAGTGCCATGACGTCAGCTTTGAGCTGGATCAGATAACCCGATGCAAAACGCGCTGCCAGTCCCAAATGGCGCAGCGCCTGAACCAGAAGCCAGGCTGAGTCGCGACAGGAGCCAAGCTTGAGTTCCAGTGTCTGTTCCGGTGTCTGCACCCCGGCTTCGAGGCGAACGATATAACCTACTTCATCCTTGATGCGCTGGTTGATACCCACTAGCATGTCGATGGTGCGCAGCGGTTTATTGAGCAATTCTGCCGTGGTTCGCGTTAACCAGTCTGCGAGTCGTGGCGTGGCGGGATCCGCTTCAAGATAGGGGCCGAGTTCACGCTTTAACCCGTCCGGATATTCGAAGGGGTAATTTTCGGCAATCTCGTCCATGAAAAAATCAAACGGATTGATCACCGTCATGTCGGCTATCAGATCGACTGTGATTTTCAGCAATTCGGCTTTCTCGGGGAATACCAGACGTGCGACCCAGTTGCCGAATGGATCCTGCTGCCAGTTCAGAAAGTGGCCGGCAGGTTCAACGTTGAGCGAATAACTTAAGATTGGCGTGCGGGTATGCGCGGCAGGCCGCAGCCGGATTTCGTGTGGCCACAGATTAACTGCGCGATCGAAGCTGTAACTGGTCTGGTGATTTAGCGCAACGCGGATAGTCATGTGTGTCTTTCAGTGGGAGCTCTGGTTAATCAGTATTCGAAATTTGGCAACTGGGAAAATGCACGCCGCACCCCCTCACCCCAGCTCTTGTGCAGTCGTTGCATGTAGTTGTCCTGATCGTCAAAGCGATGAATCATGCCCAGTTGCAGGGCGTTACGGTTGTAGCATGCCATATCTATCGGCAGACCCACTGAGAGATTCGATCTCATGGTTGAATCGAATGATACCAGTACGGATTTGATGGCATCGTTCATGCATGTGTCGGTCCTGATGATGCGGTCTATGATGGGTTTTCCATACTTGACCTCGCCGATCTGGAAATAGGGGGTCTCAGGCGTTGCCTCAATGAAGTTGCCTTCCGCGTAGACCAGAAACAAGCGCTGATTTTCGCCCGCAATCTGGCCACCTACGATGAAATTGGCGCAGGTGTCGACATGGCTTTCAGCAAGATACGGCCCATCGCGATGACGCACTTCCCTAAGTGCTGTACCTATCAGTTCTGCTACCGCGTACATTGAAGTCACGCTCATCAGATTCGGCTCGGTGTTTTGCCGCACTGCCAGCTCAAGATGATTGAGGGTGGCCTGGGTGATCGCCAGGTTGCCTGAGCTAATCGTGACCAGCGCGCGTTCACCCGGACGCTCAAACGTTTTCATTTTGCGAAAAGTTGAGACGTTATCTATCCCGGCGTTAGTGCGGGAATCCGATGCAAAAACGATGCCGGCATCTATCATGGTCGCGACGCAATAAGTCATGGTTATCCTGGCCGTTCACAAAAATGCTGGCCAGGCTGCCGCAGCCAGAAAAAAGGGTTATTCATCGGTCGACCAGAAGTAAGTTGTATTGATCAAGTTTCCCAGATCATAAATTTTCTCAAGAAATTCGGAGAGATATTCGTGCAAGCCATATTCGAATATGCCGTCTATGGTCTCGTTGTGCAGCCTGGCATGGAGCTGACTGCAACGATTGACTAACTCTGTGGAGTGCGGCCCGTTGATGTCACGCAATAAACGCTGCACTTCATTGACACAGGTGATCAGGGAGCGCGCCATATCGGGGCGCAAGATCAGCAGTTCACCGACTCGCTTGGGTGTGATCTGGTCGCGATACACCTTGCGATAGGATTCGAATGCAGATACCGAGCGCAGAACCGCACTCCACTGGTAATAGTCTGCTGCCCCACCGATGTCCCTCAGGCTGGGTAAAAGAATGTGGTATTTCACATCCAGTATGCGCGCCGTATTGTCGGCACGTTCAAGGAAGCTCCCCAAGCGTATAAAACGGAAGGTGTTGTCACGCAACATGGTTCCGTGGGCGATGCCGCGCGACAGGTGTGAGCGTTCCTTTACCCATTCAAAAAATCGTGAAACGCCGTCCAGTGCGATGCCCTCTGCATGTATCCGTTTCATTTCCAGCCAGGTGGCGTTGAGCGCCTCCCACATTTCAGAGGTGATCGAGCCTCGCACGGCACGGGCATTTTCTCGCGCGATAAAAAGGCTGTTGTATATGCTGCCAGGATTTTCTTTATCCAGTGCCATGAAGTGCAGCACGTTTTCCGCGTCAGGTGTGTCGTAACGCTCTTCAAAGCCTTCATGCAGGCCGCTGATAGACAGCATGGCGCGCCATTCGTGGTTCGGTTCGATCAATACCTGTCTGAGCAGCGACATGCGGTAAGTCACGTCCAGCATGCGCGCGGTGTTCTCCGCGCGTTCCATGCTGCGAGCCATCCAATAGAGGTGATCTGCGGTTGATGAAAGCATGTTAATTTTCCTCTTCCAGTACCCAGGTGTCTTTGGTGCCACCACCCTGCGAGGAATTGACCACCAGTGAACCCTCTTTCAGCGCCACGCGTGTGAGGCCACCTGGCACCATGGTGATTTCACGGCCTGAGAGGACATAGGGTCTAAGGTCGATATGGCGGGGCGCCACGCCGCTCTCGACATAAGTTGGGCAAGTGGACAGTGCAAGTGTCGGCTGTGCGATATAGCCGTTCGGATTTGCAATAATTTTTTCCCGAAACAGCTTAATTTCATCTGTTGATGAGGTAGGACCCACCAGCATGCCGTATCCACCCGAGCCATGAACTTCCTTGACCACCAGTTCCGGCAGGTGTGCCAGCACATACTTAAAGTCTTCCGGTTTGCTCAATTCCCAGGTTGGCACGTTGGACAAAATGGGTTCTTCTCCGCAGTAAAAGCGGATCATTTTTGGAACATGCACATAAATTGCCTTGTCGTCGGCAATTCCCGTACCCACGGCATTGGCCAGCGTGACAGCACCCGCCCGGCAGGCCGAAAACAAACCCGGTACACCCAGCATGGAATCTGCGCGAAATGCCTGCGGATCAAGGTAGTCGTCATCAATCCGGCGGTAAATGACATCTACGCGCTTCGGCCCTTCGGTGGTACGCATGAACACCGTTTCATTTTTAACAAACAGATCGTTACCATCTACCAGTTCAACTCCCATCTGTTGCGCCAGGAAGGCATGCTCGAAATAGGCGCTGTTGTATTGACCCGGCGTCAGAATGACGACATTCGGATCGGTGATGCCGGAGGGTGCTACCGAGCGCAAGTTGTTGAGCAGTAAATCCGGATAATGTTCTACCGGTGCGATCTTCTGGCGCGTGAACAAATCAGGGAAAAGGCGCATCATCATCTTGCGGTTTTCCAGCATGTAGGAAACGCCCGACGGGGTGCGCAGGTTGTCTTCAAGTACAAAGTATTCGCCACGGCTGTTGCCCGTGTCAGCGCGCACCAGGTCAACACCTGCGATATGTGCGTAAATATTTTCAGGAACATCAACGCCCATCATCTCGCGACGAAACTGGCTATTTCCCAATACTTGTTCGGCAGGAATGATGCCGGATTTGAGAATTTCCTGACCGTGATAGATGTCGTGCAGAAAAGCGTTCAATGCCTTAACCCGTTGGCGCAAGCCATCCGCAAGAGTTTGCCACTCATGCGCCGGAATAATGCGTGGCACGATATCGAAAGGTATCAAGCGCTCCTGGCTGTTGGGCTCGCCATAGACTGCGAAGGTAATGCCGGCACGATGAAATGCAACATCTGCGGCTTCACGCTTGCGCGCGATTACTTCGTCAGGGATGGACGCGAGCCATCTGGCGTAACTCTGGTAACTTTCGCGTACCAAACCGTCACCAGTATGCATTTCGTCATAGGCATTCTTCATCATTATCAGTTAATTATTTGAACTTAACTAATGCTCAGCATGAATCGTGCCTGAAAAATTATTATTAAAAATCAGGTTGTTAGGATGGATATAGGCGGCCTTGCTAGCAAAGCACGCACCGGATTCAGGCGTTGCGCTTCACAATGGTGCATGGGTAATTGGCTGATAAAATAAGCAAGGATAAGGAGAGAGCACGCTGATGAGCGGGTGCGATTTCAGAAAGATTATGGAGGCGCCGCTTATGATGAATGGATCATGTTTTTAGTTGCGGCGGTTTCGCTCGATATTTCCCAGCTGAATTTAGGCAGATTTTGCAATGCCAATACGAGACCATGATTCCAGGCCTCTGACATTTCTCTGGCAAAAGGGTCTTCTTCGCCCAAGCAGAGCTGGTGTGTAAAGCGCAGGCTGCCTTTGTCATAAACCAGCAATTCGATGGGAGGAGCCACGGTAAGATTGCTGCGAACCGTCGAGTTCATCGATACCAGGGCGCAACGTCCTGCTTCTTCCAGTGACGTATGACGATTAATGACGCGATCCAGGATAGGTTTGCCGTATTTAATTTCACCGATTTGCAGAAACGGGTGCTCATTGGACTCATGTATATAGTTACCCTGTGGATAGACCATCAGCGTTTCGTGACGATCCGTGCCTATCTGACCGGCCAAAATAAATGTCGCTTCAAAATTGACATGCCCGCCGTCTCTGACCACGTGAACATTTTGTACGCTGGTGCTCACCGTGGCCACATAGTCTACGGCTTCATGCATATTTTTGACATTGAGCAGACTGGGGACTGCTCCGTTGTCCAGGTCGGCATTGAGCCGTTTAATCACCAGCTGTGTGGTGGCTAAATTTCCCGCTGAAAGCAGCGCGAAAACCCTGTTGCCCTGCCATGCCCAAGTGTGCATTTTCGAGTAGGTCGAAACGTTGTCAAACCCGGCATTAGTGCGCGAGTCTGAACAAAGAACAAAACCTGTATTCGTATTGATAGCAAGGCAATAAGTCATTTGAATCTCGGGTATTAAAGTTCGTAATATGCTGAATGCGTAAACAGTAACACTATTTTTAGTGTTCAGCAAACTCACTGACATTAAGCGGCATACCGCTCCATATTGGTGCATTTAAGCCTGTTGCTGTAAGGTGATAGCATACTCACTCATAACCATGGGAATGTTTTTAGTATCTGTGGCATCGATATTGCTTGTAACTTTAAGAGCTGCTTCAGGATTTATACACTGTCAAATCTTGTTGCGCTGAAATTTACCGAACAACCAAAGATTGAATTTTAAAGATATGCTCAAATCTACAGGTTTTGCACGAAACGGCGACAAATCCAATTCGGATTTTTTTGAAACATATCTTAAACGTTTGCTTGAGGAGCGTGATCGGTGCGGCCTGACAGATATGATAGGCAGAATTGAAGCGCTCATGATTACTGTCGAGCCGGGAAATTCGATTGAATATATTGCTGAGCTCGCTCTGATGACACCCTACCATTATCTGGTAACGCTCGACAGTCCCAGGCATTGGACGCATATTTTGCGCATCGATATGAATTCTCCGGACATCTTGTTGCGCGAAGTAAAGAACCCGGATTATTACGATATTTTCCGCAGCCTCAATGATCTGCATCCTGCGGGTTCACAGCGCCCACATAGCCGTTACCTGGGTGAAATTTTACGTGTGAGTGATCGAGAAGAGGTTGTGGCATTGCAGAAGGCGCGTGAGTTCCGGTTTTTTTCTCGTGAAGCGCTTGAGATGCTAGACTTGCCCAGCAATGTGAGCATCAGCAAGCCGTCGCCTTATACGCAAAATGTGGTCGGCTATATTGAGCGTGCGGTCGACGAGGTCCGGGTTTACCATCCGCTTGGCAAATGCAGCATCTTGCCGCGGGCTCAGGCGGCTTATGAGAAGGCCAAGGAGCTGCAGAAATCCCTGAATATTGATGACCTTATTTTGCCGATTGATCACCTGGCCACGCGCGTCTACAGTCAGAACCGTGAAGCGGCGCTGCTCGAATATCTGGCGCTGTCCAGTTATTACTATTGGGGCAGCTACGACATCCATGATCAGAACTCTTCGACGAACGTGTGCAAAAGCGTCAGACCTCTGGCTGAGTCGGAAACGCCTGCCAAGGTATTTACCGCCAATAATTTGCCCTATTGCGTGAATCATCTGGATGGCTTACCTTCACCGACAGAGACATTTGTGCGCAATTATGGTGCGCGCCTGCACCACATTGCGCTGTTGGTAAAGGACGGCGAACGGGATGGCAAGGAAAACATCGATTTAGTGGTGGATGCTATTGCCAGCCAAGGGAAAAGTTTTTTGCTGGAGGTAATAGGTTCGCGCGAGGATGGGCTGAAACAGGTGTTTTCCGCCGCCTCACCTTTTTCGGCATTGATCATTGAGTACGTGCAGCGCTTTGGAGATTTTCAGGGATTCTTTACGCGAGACAATGTTGCGCGTCTGACGGAAGCCGCCGGTACTCAAGAGACTTTGGCAGGTGTTTAATATAGGTCCGTCTGTTTTCATGGGAAAGAAAAATTTGAATGCCGCAAAATAATCGAGGTTGTTGCGCCGGACGAATCACTGGGGTGGCTTTATGAAACAGGCAGGTTTTGGTGCGGAAGGAATAGCTCACACGACTGCACATGCAGCGGCTTGGGCAGGCGGGTCTGATGCGCCTGAAATCAAGGAAGTCAATGTAGGTTTTATTCCCTTGACTGATTGTGCCTCGGTGGTGATCGCATCGGTGATGAAGTTCGACGAGAAATACGGCATCAGGATTAAACTGTCAAAAGAAGCGTCCTGGGCTGCCATACGCGACAAAGTTGTAAATGGCGAGCTTCATGCCGCGCATATGCTTTATGGTCTGGTGTACGGCGTGCATCTTGGAATCGGTGGGCCCAAAAAAGATATGGCTGTATTGATGACCATCAACAACAACGGCCAGGGCATCTCGCTTGCCAATCATCTTAAAAATAAAGGTGTTAGCGATGGATTGTCTCTGGCTAAACTGATCAAGTCACAGCCCGATAAATGTACCTTTGCACATACGTTCCCAACTGGTACCCACGCGATGTGGCTTTACTACTGGCTGGCCAGTTACGGGATCAATCCGCTTACCGATGTTAAAACCATCACGGTGCCGCCACCCCAGATGGTGGCAAATGTGCGGTTCGGCAGCATGGATGGTTTCTGTGTAGGCGAGCCGTGGAATGCTGGCGGTATCCGCGACAAGGCCAGCTTCTCTGTTGCCTCGTCACAGGATGTGTGGCCTGATCATCCGGAGAAAGTATTGGGCACCACGGCAGAATTCGTGCAGCAAAATCCAAACACCGCGCGCGCACTCATCATGGCTATGCTGGATGCGGCAAAATATATCGATGAGCCCGATAACCGTGCAAAGGTGGCAGAAATAATTTCAGGCAAGCCATATGTTGATGCACCGGTCGAAGTTATAGAGGGGCGCTTTCTGGGCAATTATGAAGATGGACTGGGCAAAAAATGGCACGATCCAAATCACATGAAGTTTTTTAATGAAGGCAAGGTGCCTTTTCCCTATCTATCCGACGGGATGTGGTTCATCACACAGTTCAAACGATGGGGCATGCTCAAGGCAGATACGGATTATCTGCAAGTTGCCAGGAAGATCAATCAGATTGAACTTTACAAGCAGGCCGCCTCGCTGGTAAAAGTGCTGGTTCCCAATGAAGTGATGCGCACCAGCCGTCTGTTGGACGGCTTAGTGTGGGATGGTAGTGACCCCAAAAAATATGCGGCCAGTTTCAAAGTGCGCGCATGATGAAAGCCATGCACCGGCGAAAGATCTTCTGCCCGCATCGGTAGAGAAAACTCAGCCCGTGCTCCAGGCCCTCGGACGTTTCATGCCGGCGATCTTGCACGCTTGCTTTACATAACCGTAGGGAAACAGCTCAAATATTTTATTGCGCGAATCATGCCCCAATCGTTCCGCGAGATGTTTCATTACATGTCGTACATCCGGGGCTATCTGATGTTCCGCGTAATATTCGCGCATGAAATTGATCGCATCCCAATGATCTTCGTTAAGCTGTATATTTTCCTGAAGAGCAAATTCCCTGGCTATCTCTTCATTCCACAGGTTGGGATCAATCAAATATCCTTCGTTATCAATGTCGGGTAATTCCATGTCGTTCTCCTTTCACTGCAAGTCATTTTCACTTGAATACAAATCATTCTCTGTCGTTATCTGACAAATGGATGATAAACTACATCGTAAATATATCATATATTGACAATATCACAATGTGATGTTAATTTATTTCTAAATTCAATGTGCATCGATTTTCATGGCGAGAAATATTTTTACCAAAAAAGAGTTTGAAACTCTCTCGGATTTTCGTTATCAGCTGCGCTGTTTTATGCGATTCAGCGAGGATCTGACGCGCGGGTTTGGCATCACCAATCTGCAATATCTCCTGTTGCTGCATGTGAAGGGATATAAAAATCGGGAATGGGCGACTATAGGTGAACTCGCCGAGCGTTTGCAGGCACCCCATAACGGCGTTGTATCGCTGGCTTCACGTTGCGAAAAATTAGGACTGATCTATCGGGAACGCGGGACCGTGGATAAACGCGAGGTGAGGATATATCTCACACCGGAAGGAAACAGGATAGTGAAAAAAATCGCGGGTTTGCATCGTAATGAGTTGTTGAACCTGCAGGGTACCTTCAAGATCCCCGGAGCACATGAGTTGGGGGCGGAGCAATGATACAGCCGGATGAGGATATTGACGAGACGGAGCTGACAGACGCAGATATCCTGGATGCGATGCAGCATATACCCGGTTATCTGGATATCAGCACCGAGGATTTCCGGACAATTTACCATCTTGCCCATCGTCATGCGATAGAACGCATGTTCAGGGGCGTGACAGCCGGCCGATTGATGCGCACCTCAATCGCAACCATTCAGCAAAACACAACGCTCGACATCGCTGCAAGGACTCTTGCCGATTCCGGCTACAAAGGGCTGCCGGTTGTCAATGAAAATGGATATGTAACAGGCATGCTCACGGAAACCGATTTCATGAAACGGCTGAAGGCAAAAAACTTTATGGAGTTGCTGTTGAAACTGCTCGACGATTCGTTTGAGTTCACACACCGCTGCCATGAAACGACCGTCAATATAGCGATGACAAGTCCGGTAGTGACCATAGGACAGGATGCAGGATTTGTGGAGATAATGAAAGCGTTTCATCAGCATGGCGGCCGCAGCATGCCTGTAGTCGGGATAGACGGAAAACTGTTGGGCCTGCTGCTGAGGAAAGATTTTTTCGCGGCTTATAAGTTGCACGAACTGTTATGAAATTACGCGAATATTTTAGGAAAATGAAAGGTTCAACCCGCGGCAGTCCGCCTCGGGTCAGCAACGAAGAGATACTGTGGTCATGGATAGGTGCATTTTTGGGTATATCGGCGGTCGCCTGGCTGGACCACTTTTTTTTCGAGGGGACTGATCTATCTTTAATGATCGGCTCTCTGGGTGCCTCATCTGTCCTCATTTACGGTGCGATACGCAGCCCTTTGGCTCAGCCGCGCAACTTGATTGGCGGACATTTTCTGTCCGCAATCATAGGTGTCACCTGCTGGAAAATATTGCATCAATATCCCTGGCTAGCGGAATCAATAGCCGTTGCAACCTCGATCGCTGTCATGCATGCCACTAAAACGCTCCATCCGCCTGCCGCTGCCACGGCCCTGATCGCGGTAGCCGGGTCTCCTGCGATTCATCATTCGGGATATTTATATGTACTGGTATCCGCTACTGCAGCCCCGTTGATTTTGCTTGTTGTGGCTTTGCTGGTGAATAACATACCGGCTTCGCGGCGTTATCCTGAAATCTGGTTTTGAGCTGTCGTCAGGATTGGTGCAGATAAACCGGCCTGCATTCATTGAAAGCATATCTTGGTCTCAAAATTTAGAACGAGGATCGGACTTCTCTTCATAGGCGAGATGACAGCACTCGCTTATATCGGCGGCATAGCGGAGATTGCCGCCTTGACCGGCATTTCGTATATTCTTTTTCCGGAACTTGCAGCTTTGGCCTATGACGTTTTCAAGCGTCCCATGGGAACGTGGGCCAGATCGCCAGTCATGCTGGTTGTGACACCATTGATTACTGCTATCTTCGGCGTATTGCTCGAACAGCATCTGGGCTATGGTGTCGTGTCCATCCTGCTGGCCGTTTCATTTGCATTGCTGGTCATCAAACTGTTGAACTCTCCCATTGCGCCAGCCATTCCGGCAGGATTGCTTCCGATTGTTCTGGAAGAAAAAAGCTGGTGGTATCCAGCCGCAATTCTTTTTGGAACGTCGCTATTGGTGATCAGCCTGTTCATTTATAGAAAGGCCTTTGCAAAATTTATTGATAAGAAGGAAAAATTGGCTGACGTGGTCGACGATATTGTCGAGCAACCACCCAGACAATATGCATGGTTGCCTTTCTTTCTGGTTTTTCTGCTGCTCGATATCTATCTGGCAAAATTGACCGGGTTGCGCTTCATTCTTTTTCCTCCGCTCACGGTGATCGCGTTTGAAATGTTTGCGCATTCGGATGTATGCCCGTGGGCAGAGAAGCCTGCCCTTCTTGTTCTTGCATGCATGATGGCGGCAACTGTTGGCGTCGGCGCCGTGATGGTATCTGGAAACAATCCATGGTCGGTGATGGTTGTTCTTGCATTTTCTATGGGTATCATCAGGGCGTTCAGGCTGCACGCACCCCCTGCCGTTGCGGTTGGATTATTGCCTTTCGTGATCGGACGCCCTGATTTCTGGTTTCCGCTCTCGGTCGGTGCAGGCACGATACTGCTTATCAGTACATTCGCTGTTTATCGCGCCTTTGTTCTCCGGAAGACAGCTTAAGGTTAACACCTGTCATTTTGCCAGCAGCAGGAAAAGCAGCAGCGCGTTGAGAACCAGCGATGCTACGACCAGCAATTTGATGCCTAAGGTCGGATCGCGCTTGAGCAACGGTGTGCGGCGGGCAACGCGCAGCGGACGCTGGGCACCGTGCTCCAGTGCAAGCAGAAATTCCTCGGCGGTTTCAAAACGATCCGCGGGATTACGGGCAACGCCTTTAAGTATAACGGACTCCAGCCATTCCGGTATGTCAGGTCGATAGCGTGCAGGCGGGATGGGGTCGCCAAAACGCGGCGTCTGAAACGGTTCAATCTCGCCGTAGGGATACTTGCGCGTCAGCAGGTAATATAACGTGACACCTACTGCATACAGATCGCTGGATTCATTTGCGGACGTGCCTTTGAATAGTTCCGGCGCCATGAAAGAAGGCGTGCCCGGATTGTTGATCTCGTTGAATGTCTCATCGGCGTCGAGACCATCGGATGCCGCAACACCCAGATCAAGCAGCCGCAGGCGCCCGTCGGCGCCCAGGTGCAGGTTGTCGGGTTTGATATCGCGGTGAATGATGCCCAGCCTGTGGAGAGTCGCCACCGCCTTGAGCATGCGCGTGGCAAGATCGGCAGCTTCTACAGGGGTGAAGCGTCGGCCCATTTCCAGATGGCGTAGAAGCGTGGCGCCTTCATGCCAGGTCATCAAGTAGTAAAGACAGGAACGCTGCGGCCAGTTCAGCACCTGGGGGAAGTGGGGGCTGGCAACACGGCGCGCGAGCCACTCCTCGTAAGCGATGGCTGATATATCCGCCGCATCGGCGTCAGTATGCAACGTCTTGAGCACGTAATTCTGATCAGCCTTGGGATCATGCACGCGGTAAAGTATGGTGATGCGCGAGTCATGAATCACTTCGAGTACTTCCAGACCGTCGATGCCCTGTCCCGGTTTCAGACGCGGCGGCAGCGGCAGCGCAGCAATGCTCGCGACGTTGTCCCTCAGGCTGTCGGGCGGCAGCTGAATGATTTTTGCCACTAGCGCGGTGCAGTTGTCGTCTGATCCTGCTTCGGTTGACGCGAGCGTGATGCGGGCGGCAATATCCTCCGCACTCTCGGGGGTTGCGAGCAGCCTTGTCAATTGCGCGTTGCCCAACACATTCCAGACGCCGTCGCTGGCGAGCATGAACAGGTCGCCTTCGGCCAGATCTCCATCTGTAAAGTCTATGGCAAGATTTGCGTCGAGACCGACAGCGCGCGATAGCACGTTGTTGAGTTCCGGATGTAACCACACATGATCCGCGGTCAGCAGGGACAGCTCGCCATTGCGCAGAAGGTAGACGCGGGTGTCGCCGACATGCGCGATGGTGTAACGTCTGCCGCGAAACACGACCGCAGACAACGTGGTGGCCATGCCGGCGGTTTCACGCGCGCGCCGGCTGTGGGAGTACAGCCAGCGGTTGAGCGCGCCTATGACTTTTTCCAGCGACTGCGGGATGCTCCAGGTGTCGGGTGTTGAGTAGTAGTCGGCCAGCAAACTGCGCACGCAATATTCCGAAGCTTCGCGACCGTTGGCATGCCCCCCCACCCCGTCGGCGACAGCAATCAGTATGCCCTTGTTTTCCAGTGCGTCGTCCTCGGGCGTAACACCGGCGCAGTAGTCCTCGTTGAGCGGGCGCCTGCCTGCCAACGAGGTATAACCGAGATCGATCTGCAGTGAAGTTTTGCTCATGAGCTGATGCGAGATTACCACATCAGATTTTTGCAGCGGTCAGGTGCGATGCGCCCCAGGTCGTGCGCCAGCGGGTTTTGACACCGGTCAAGCCGACCAAGGCAATGATTGCTAACGCAGCGAATATCAGAAATCCTGCCTGATAGCTGCCGGTCATCTGTCTGGAATAACCAAGGCTGGAGGCAAGGTAGAAGCCGCCGATGCCGCCTGCCATGCCGACCATGCCGGTCATCACGCCGATTTCCTTGCGAAAACGCTGCGGCACCAACTGGAATACCGCACCATTACCCATTCCTAAACTCAGCATGGCTACCACGAACATGGCAAGCGCAGCCCATGCGCTGGCTGGTGCAAAGCTGACGGTGGCAAGAGAGAGGGCAGCGATGCAGTACATTACAGTGAGCGATTTGACGCCGCCGATACGGTCGGCGATGTTGCCGCCCATGGGCCGCACCATAGAACCTGCGAAGACGCAGGCAGCGGTGAAGAAGCCGGCGGTCTTGGCGTCGAGCCCATATTGCGTGTTGAAATAGATGGTCAGCGACGAGGCAAGACCGACGAAACCGCCAAACGTGACCGAGTAGAAAAACATGAACCACCATGCATCCTTGTCTTTCAATACGGCGAGGTATTCTGCCAGAGATTTGGGAGGCGGGCAGTCGGGCGCATCTTTGGCTATTTTCATGTAAATGGCGAAGACGGCGATCAGCGGGATTAACGCCATACCAAAAACGTTGATCCAGCCGAAAGCCACCGCCAGGCTTGGTGCGATCAAAGCTGCGAGCGCGGTGCCTGAGTTGCCGGCGCCGGCTATGCCCATTGCGGTGCCCTGATGTTCCGCTGGATACCAGCGCGATGCAAGCGGCAGTGCGGCTGCGAAGGAGGCGCCCGCAACACCCAGAAAGATACCGAGTATGAGCGCCTGTTCGTATGAATGTATCCCTGCGCGCCAGGCAACGAACAGCGTCACTATGATGATCAGCTGACCGATTGCGCCAGCCAGTTTCGGTTTCACCTGATCGACAAGCACTCCCATCACAACGCGCAACAGTGCGCCTGACAATATCGGCGTGGCGACCATCATGCCCTTTTGTATCGGCGTCAAATGCAGACTGGCGGCAATTTGCACGCCAAGCGGTCCCAGCAGTACCCAGACCATGAAGGCAAGGTCGAAGTAGAGAAATGCCGCCAACAGTGTGGGCGCATGGCCTGCTTTAAGAAATTTTTTGTTCATGATGTTGGTTCCCGGATTGTGGTATTTGAAGCAAAGCAATTCCTGTGCCATAGTTTTACGAGGAGCAGTGAGTTTCAGCGCTGGCAGGGCTTGCACGCGCTTTGGGAAAAAACGGAAAAGCAGTACCTGGTATGGCTATCTCTTTTATGGTGCATCGAAATGATGGAATGTGCCAAAGTAGTGCGCAGTTTTGTATTTCATGTTCATGAGGCGAAAAATTGCACATATATAGTGCGTCTCGAAAACGTGTTTGTTGACGGATATAAATTTTCGCAACAAATTGAAACATAATGATTTTTGTTGCATCAATGCATGTTTTGTTTTTAAAAAATGCCAGATATCTGAAAGGAAAGCCTAAGATGGCACGGTGATTGCTTGGTAAATGCTGAGCGACTTTCTGACCCAACGGCGGGTGGAGAGTTAAACAACCGACAAAGGCGTCGACTCGATTTAAGGATGTGCTGAAAAACACCATGTTTGATCAGTGCGCCTAAAAATTGGGCGACGCCTTTTTTATTGCGAGGATGACATGATGACGACGAATAAAACTAGGCTAGTTGTGATTGGTAACGGCATGGCGGGCATGCGCACGATAGAAGAATTGCTCAAGATGTCCCCGGATGAATTCGACATCACGGTTTTTGGTAGCGAAGCGCAGCCCAATTACAACCGTATTCTGCTCTCGCCCGTCCTGTCTGGCGAAATGAAATTTCAGGATACGGTGCTCAATGATTGGAGCTGGTATGAAGAAAATCACATTGCGCTGCATGTCGGTAAAACGGTCACCA
>VFSW01001268.1_pt1 | contig 38427 bp, 22 predicted proteins | sample 5358111 | NCBI WGS metagenome assembly VFSW01 (sample SAMN11554181, study PRJNA540505) | mine drainage metagenome | isolation source: sediment from site ElyBrook_90M | place: USA: Ely Copper Mine, Vershire, VT | collected 2017
GCTTCATCGAAGATCACAATCGCGACCCAAAACCCTTCATCTGGCATAAAACCGCAGACCAGATCCTCGATTCGGTCGTCATAATCTGTAAACGAACTAATGACTCAGGACCTGTTTAAAAACTGCGCGACTTGTACTTAATGCGGAAACAAACAACGACGAAATACGGGGATTCTTCTCCTTCACTCCGTTCGAGGGTCAGAATGACAATCCGTAAATATTCGATGCGAAAGGCAGTTTTTAAACAGGTTCTCAGGACACTAGAAGAGTATGTGGATTCCGCCTTGCAGCTGGCGGCTCGTATTCTGCTGGCCGCTGATCTTGCCAAAGGAAGATGAGGTAACCGAGGTGTTGGCACCTTGGAACTGCGGATGGTTGAAAGCGTTGAAGGCGTCGACACGGGGCTGAATGACGAGCCGGTCCCAGATGGTGAAGTTCTTCAACACGGAGAAGTCAAAGTTGTTCGTGGGATCGGAGCGAAGCAGCAACTGCGGGAAAGTGCGGAAGTTGTTGCCATTCGGCTGATTGCTTCCCGTATAGAACCCCGCCGTATTGAACGAGGTCGTCTGGTAATTATGCGGGTTGTTGTCGAAGCCGGAGTAGTTTCCGGTGTAATCGACATTGCCCCAGGAAAGGGGTGTCCCGGAGAGGAACTGGTAGATGGTTGTAACAGTGTAGCCGCCGAACAGCTTATCGACGAGACTCGACTTGTTGAAGAACTGACGCCCCTTACCGACGGGAAGCAGATAGATGGCAGTGACGGAGGCATGATCTGGGAAGTCGGAGGAGGTTTCTCCATACCACAGTGCGCCGCCCGGGTTCTCAAACATCGTAGCTCCCAGGTTGCGAGAGTAGATATAGTTGAATTCGAACTGGAGCCCATAGGCCATACGCTTATCGATTTTGAAGAGGAACGAATTGAAGTTGCCGGACTCGATCGGGTCCAGCCCATAGGTGACGCCGCTGTATTCCGGGTTGCCCCTGAGAAGGGCCCCGACTGTGGTCGTCTTGGAGGTGTTCGCACCCGTAGTGGCGGCAGGTCCAGTAGAGGCGGCCGGCATGGTCTGATAGAACGGGTTCGGGATGGACGCACTCAACTGCGCGTTGACGACTGGGTCCAACTGCGGCGAACGGCTGAGGAAGGGCAACAGCGGAGTAGCGCTGATGTTGTCGTTGGCGTAGTTGTGGATCTGGCGGTCCCCGACGTAGCCTGCTTCAAAGAGCCAGTTCGTGCCTACCTGTTTTTGCATGTCGAGCGTATAGTGCTCCGAGAAGGGCACCTTGACCGGAGCATAGTATGTGATGCTGGAACCGAGCTGGGTATTGGCCCCGTAGGTTGAACCGTATGGCAGGACGATAGGATTCGGCGGGCCGCCCAAGGCAGTTGTTATCACCGGAAACGGGTCCGAAAGTGTGGTGGCAGGCGAGAGGCTGGAGTTGACCGTAGGAACAAAACTGGTCGATTGGGTGTATCCGTAGGTCGGACCCCAGTTATTGGCATAGTCGAGGAACGGGTTGACGTAGATTGCAAAACCGCCGCGGATGGCCAGGGTGCCATGCGCGAAATCGGGGGCGTAGGCAAACCCGATGCGCGGGCTGGCGTACAGAGGTGCGGTGCGGTAGGCGGAACGATCCGACGGGGTGGCATAGAGTACGTTGCCCGTCGGCTGGAAGGCGCTTACCGCTAGATTCGCATTGGGGGAGGCGGTATAGGCAGCCTCGGCCGCGAAGGTGGAGGCGTTTGCAGCGGTTGGGTTGAAGCCTGCGACGAGGTGGTTGTTGCTCTCCACGTCCGGCGTCTCATGGTCCAGCCTGATGCCGTAGCTCACGGTAAGGTTGTGTGCGATCTTCCAATCGTCCTGGGCAAAGAAGGCGTTGTACCAACTGTCGTACTGGAATTTGGTGGCAACATTGTAGGAGCCGCTGCTGGGAAGGCCCAGTTCGAAGAGAGCGAAGGCTCCTCCGAAGAGCTGGTTAGCGCCTTTGGTCGCGCCGGCAGGGCCGGAGGTGACGAAGCCGTTTGATCCGGAGTTGAAGGCGAAGGTGCCGTTGGCAGCGCCCGGAGAGAGCGTCGACTCCTTGTATGTCCGGATGTCGGCCCCGACCTTGATGGTGTGGTGGCCCCAGACCTTGTTGAGGCTTGCGTAGAACTGGAGCGCGTCGAAATCCTCCGTCGATCCGGGCGCACCGCTCAAGGCCTGGATATGCGAGGCATCGCTGAATGTAAAGCTGGGGAGGGCCAGGAGGGTGGAGTTGGCCGCGACGTAGGAAGGCAATCCTACCGTGGAGGGACTGATGCCAAGACTGTTAGGTTCGGAGCTGGTCTCATAGCGGCTGAATCCAGGCCGTATCTCCAGCATCAGCGTGGGCGAGAATGTTTGAACGTCATCGACCTGCCCACCCCAGAGGACGGTGTCCTGGGAGGTCCCGGTAAGAGGGTTGAAGAAGGTCTGCCCTGAGCTCGATACATAATTGCTGCGATGGACTTCGAATCTGATCTTGTTGGCTGTGACGATGTTCCAGTCGACGGTCGCCTCGTTCGACTTGTAGTTGTTGGTTGTGGGATCGCTGGCGAAGTAGTTGTTCTCTCCGTCCGCTCCGGTGGACGAACCGCTGTAGTTGGGCAGCGGATAGGAGTTGAGATAGGCCAGCGCCACTGAATTGAGGACGAGGCCGGCACCGGGAAGGCCGTTACACGTCGCAACGAGGCAGTTGTTGGGGATCGGTTGGCGGCTCACGTTGCCGCCAACGAGGGTACCGGAGTAGGGATTGTAAAGCTGGTTCGACGGACTGATCGCGAGCAGCGCCGAAAAGTCTCCGGCGCGCTCTGCCTGGGTGGGGACACTCTCGATCACCGGGTTCGGCGAATTGCCGATGTAGCCCTCGAAGGCATAAAAGAAGAAGAGCTTGTCGGTGCCGTTGAAGAGGTGGGGGATCCTAACCGGGCCACCGATGGTACCGCCGAACTGGTTGAAGTGCACTGAGGTCGCCTGCGTCCCGGCCTTCTGGAAGAAGGGTTCTGCCGTCAGCGGCCGGGATCCGGAGTAGTACTCCGACGCAGTCCCGTGGAACACATTGGTACCGCCTTTGGTGTTGATGTTGAAGATGCCGCCGGCGGTGTCGCCGAGCGAAACGTTGGCCGAGAACTCATCGATGCTGACTGAATCGACCGCGTCGAGCTCCGGGCTGAAGCCGGAGATGCGTCCGCCATCTTCCATGTTCGGGACGCCATTCAAGAGAATCTCATTCGACTGAGAGTTGCCGCCCGCTATGGAGAAATCGCTGCCGGTGGAATTGTCGAAGGGCCTCACCTGCGAGGCCGAGTGCTTGCCCTTGGCGACGGCACCGTACATCAGATGGCCGAACCCGATCGGCGAGCGCCCATTGCTGGGGAGGTCTTCGACTTCTTCGGACGTGAGCACCTGTCCCGTGGTGGCGTTCGCTGTGTCAATCAGCGGGGTCTCGCCCGCAACGGTCACGGTTTCACTGACCGCACCTGTTGCCAGCACGATGTTCTCGGTGACGGTTTGCTCGGTCTGGAGTACCAGACCTGTATGCAGATAGTTTTTGAAGCCGGTCTCGGTCACGCCGATCTTGTAATTTCCTGGAAGGAGGAATGGCGCGGTGTACAGGCCAACGTCGTTCGATTGGATCGCAGTCACGAAGCCGGTGTCCAGATTGGTAATGGTGATCTGGGCATGTGGGATAAGGGCCCCGGTCGAATCGGTGATGCGGCCAGTGAGTGTGGAACGAGTCTCCTGGGCAAAGGCGGATGCGCTGACGAACAGCAGAAGCAAAAGGGCGATTCGCTTCATACGCTATCTCCAGTCTGAATCGTGGAAATGGGTTTTTCTCAGGCAGGAACGAAGATAAAAGAGGTGCCAGCCGGTGTCAACAACAATCTGGAAGCTATTGACATTAATATTGCAGACCACAGGAATAACTTTCACTTTGTGTCATCGCGGGCCTGGAGGGGAGAAGCGGACGCCATAAACCTGGGGAAACTGAAGGCAACGGTTGACCGTGACGCTGCATGAGAAATACGGGGGTTCTTCGCTGCGCTCAGGAATGACAACCCATCTTCGGTCGATAGCATTCCCTAAGCTGATCTAATGTCCGTTACTGATTGCTTTCCGAGGCGCTCATCTGTGGGCATGGGGCGTGTGGGCGTCCTCAAGAAGCTTGGCGATGCGGCTCGCGGACTCCAGCAGGGCCGTCTGCATGTCTTTCTCCAGTTGCCCGGACATACGCATGGTCGGTGTCGATATGCTGATGGCGGCTACAACTGGCTTGCCTTCAGTCCGCAATGGTGCCCCGAAGCAGATGCCGCCGCGGATGGACTCTTCGCGGTCGCAGGCGATATTGGTGCGACGGACCTCGGCCAGCTCCTCAAAGAGCCGGTGGCGGTCTGTGATGGTCTTATCGGTGCGCGGGGAGAGGCCGTAGACCTCCAGGATTCGGTTGGCCAGGGGGCGTTGCTGAAAGGCGGTGATGGCCTTTCCCAGGGCGCTGCAATGAGGCGGCAGGACGCGGCCAATCTTGTTGGTCATGCGGATCTCGTGGAAGGTCTCGATGCAGTCGAGGACATGGATGCGGTCATCGTAGAGGTAGGCGGAGCTGACGGTCTCATCGAAGGCGTTGGCGAGCCGCTCAATCTCTGGCCGTGCGATGGCGCGGACGCGATCGGCGGCCTGAACCAGCCATCCGAAGATGAGCTTGGGCGCGAGCTGGTAGGTGCCGTCGCGGTGCTGCTGGAGGTAATGGTGCTTTTCGAGGGTAAGGAGCACGCGGAAGAGCGTTGTCTCGGGCAGCTCGATGCGGGTGCCAATCTCCTTCAGGGAGAGGGGAACCTGGCCGTCGAAGCAATCGAGCACGTCGAGCGCGCGGCCGATGGTGCGAAGGTAGTACTGCTCGTCGGTGGAGGAGGCTTCGCCCGACCGCAAGGCCCACTTCGGAATGCGCCGTCTGATTGTCTTGTCCGCGACTGCGCTGGACGCCTTGGGTGACTCACTTGCCATTGTTCTCCTCGGTGCGGAACCCTTGGGAGACCATACTATAGCAGCGGAGTGGGCTGTGGCTTCCATTTCCCGTCGATGACTCCCGAGAGCAATTGACACTGGCGACCGGGATTGGATAGAACTTCAACCAGCGTCCGGTCCGCTTCCATGCGAAGCGGGTCGCTTGTCCCCGGTTGTCCGACCGGCGAAAGAGAAAGAGAAACACCCCATGCTCCGTAGAGACCTGATCCGCTTCAGCGCCGCTGCTGTGGCGAGTGCGTTACAACCATCGCTGCTCTCCGCCAGGACTGGCACGGCCCCTTCTACAGTGGATCAGGTTGCCGGGGACAAGGTCGAGCAATGGGGGATGTTTGAAGTCTCATTCCCGGGACCGGCAGTGGGGAACCCGTATAAAGAGGTGACCCTGAGTGCGCGCTTCACATTGCAGCACCGCAGCGTGCAGGTGACTGGCTTCTATGATGGCGACGGGGTCTACCGGGTGCGGTTTATGCCGGATGCCCTGGGTCGCTGGAGTTATGTGACGGAGAGTTCGGCGCAGGAGCTGGGCGGACACTTGGGCGGGTTCGAGTGCGTGCCGCCAGCGACTCCGGGAAACCACGGGCCGGTGGGTACGGCGCACCAGTTCCACTTCCAGTACGCGGATGGGACGCCCTACTTCCCGTTTGGCACGACCACCTATGCCTACCTGTTCGCGACCGACGAGAACGCAGAATCATCGCTGAGCGGGATGAAGGAGGTGCAGTTCAACAAGAGTCGCGTGTGCGTTCTGCCCAAGCCTCTGGGCAAGGGACCGCAGATTCTGCCCTTCCCGAATAGCGGCGCTGGGGCCGATGGGCGCGGGGGCACAAACGATCTGACACGCTTTAATCCCGCCTACTTTCGATTGTTGGAGCAGCGGCTGATGGAGTTGCAGCGGGCGAATGTGGAGGCCGACCTGATCCTCTTCCATCCGTACGACGCGTGGGGCTACAAGGCAATGGGCGCGGAGGCCGACGACTTCTATCTGCGCTATGCGATTGCGCGTCTTTCCGCATTTCGCAACGTGTGGTGGTCGATCGCCAATGAGTACGACCTGGTGAAGTCGAAGTCGATGAGCGACTGGGACCGCTTCTTCCGCATCACGCAGGCTGAAGATCCGTACTCTCATCTGCGCTCGATCCACCATAGCCGCGTGATGTACGACCACTCGAAGCCATGGGTGACGCACGCGAGCCTACAGAGCTACGACTTTGAAAAGTCCGCGGAGAGACGCGCGGCGTGGAACAAGCCGATTATCTACGACGAGATCCAGTATGAGGGCGACGTCGACCGGCGATGGGGCAATCTCTCGGCGGAAGAGATGACGCGCCGCTTCTGGCTGGCGATCGTCAACGGGGTGTATGCGACGCACGGCGAGGTCTTCGTCTCGGATGCGGGCGAGTCGAGCTGGTCCGATGCGGGACGGCTGCGCGGCGCATCCGGGCCGCGGATCGGGTTCCTGCGCGCTCTGGTGGAGCGCATCACGAAGGCGGGGTTGACGGGATACGAGGGGGCCTACTATCTCTCCGCCGGCACGCCCGATGAACTCTACCTCTACTATTTCGACTACCATCGGCCTGCGCGCTACGATTTCCCTCTTCCGACTACGGCAAACTTCTCGGCGACGCTGATCGACCCGTTTGCCATGACGATGACGCCGCTGCCGGGACCGTTCACAGGCAGATCGCGGCTGACGCTGCCCAGTCAGCCGTATCGCGCGGTGTTGTTCCAGAAGACTTCGGACGCAAAGGGCAAGCCGAAGTCCTCCGATGGGCCGCTGGTCCCAGCAAACGAACCGGGTTGAGGGGCTGTCGCGCCGCAGCCCGATTTCCTGCAAGTCGAATATGAGAGCCATGAGAAAAAGCCGGATTGCCCTGTTTGTTTTTTTTGTCTTTTCCGTTCCTTCGACAACAGCCTTCGCTGCGCCGCATGTGCGGACTGCCGCCGACGCAAGCCCGCGGGAGGTCTATGCGGGAGAGCGGTTGCAGAAGGCCGTGGCGGGACTTCCCGGCGATGAGCGGATCCTGCTGGCAACGCGGCGCGACAGTCTTCTGACGCCGTATGACAAGCAGATCCCGGGCTTCTGGCCGGACGCCAAGGAAGCGTTCCTGCTGCGGCGGCTGGGCAACACGATCCTGGTTGCGGGGTACGACCCTTCGGGCGTGCTCTATGGCGCGATGGAGTTGGCGGAGCGCATTCAAGCAGCACACGCATTGCCTGCGGTGCTGGACTATGAGGACCATCCGCAGCTGAAGCTGCGCGGAACTGCGATCGGGATGCAGAAGCCGGAGATCACCTACGAGGGCGCCGAGTACGACTACCGCTATACGCCGCAGGAGTTTCCGTGGTTCTACGACAAGGCGGCGTGGACGAAGTACCTCGACCAGCTGGTGGAGGAGCGGATCAACACGCTGTATCTGTGGAACGGCCACCCGTTCACTTCACTGCTGAAGCTGCCGAAGTACCCCGAGGCCCAGGAGTTGCCTACGGCGCAGCTCGAAGAGAACATCAAGATGTTCCGTTGGTTGACGACGGAGGCGGACAGGCGCGGCATCTGGGTGTTGCAGGGGTTCTACAACATCCATCTCTCTCATGCGTTTGCCAAGGCGCATGGGGTCCCGTTCCATCTGTCGGCGCCAAGTGGACTCTCCAGCGAGTACACGCGCTACTGCATCTCGGAGTTCATCCGGCAGTATCCCAACGTCGGTCTGTTTATGACGCTGGGCGAGGCGATGGGGCCGCGCTACGGGCCGGAGTGGATGACCGAGACGATCATTCCCGGGGTGCTGGATGGGCTAGCGGAACAGGCGAAGGCGGTGGGCCATCCGGTGCCCGAGCCTCCGATCGTGGTGCGCGCGCACGCCACCGATATCGACCGGGTAATGGCCGAGGCCAAGCCGCTGTATGGCAACATCGACACGATGTACAAGTGGAATGGCGAGTCGCTGACCTGGACCAATGTCCGCGGGCCCGTGAAGCAGCAGTTCGAGGACCTGGTGGCAGGGTCGAATGTGCAGATAGCGAACATCCACCTGCTCTCGAATCTGGAGCCGTTCCGCTGGGGCGACCCCGACTTCATCCGGCAGACGGTGCTGAACTTCGTGCGCATCGGCATCGGCGGAGTGCATGTCTACCCGCTGCGCTACTGGGACTGGCCGTACACTGCGGACAATACGACACCGCGACTGATGCAGACGGACCGCGACTGGATCTGGTACCAGGCCTGGGCGCGCTACGCATGGAACCCGGTGCGCGACCCGGCAAAGGAACATGCGTACTGGGTGGGGCAGTTTGCCCGGCGGTTCGGCACGGCGGAGGCGGGAGAGCATCTGCTGAGCGCGTATGAGCTGGCGGGGACCTGCGCGCCAAAGCTGCTGCCTCGCATCGGCATCACGGAGGGGAACCGCGAGGTGCTGTCGCTGGGGATGACGATGCCGCAACTGATCGATGCGGCGCGCTTCAATCCTGCGCAGACTCTGTGGACGGGAGATGCGCCGGACGGCGAGCGGCTGGATGAGTACGTCGCAAACGAAGTGAACCATAAGCCCCACCACGGGGAGACCCCGCTGGGAGTGGCCGCGGAGGTTGCTGCGAGTTCGGCCAAGGCGGTGTTGGAGGCCGAGGCCGCCGCACCGGGGATCAGCGCGGGCGCGCGGCCCGAGTATGAACGCGTGGTCAACGATATGCGCGCGATTGCCGCGCTGATGGCGTTCTACAACCACAAGACGCAGGCAGCGGCGCTGACAATGCAGTTCGGCTACGACCACAATCAGGCCGACCTGACAGAGGCTGAGCCTCTGTTGGCGGCGAGCGTCGAGGACTTCGCGCACCTGACGCAGTTGACCGAGACGGCGTACCGCAACGCCGCGGGAATGCAGACCTCGCAACGGCAGATCCCCGTGCGCGGCGGGCCGGCGACGAACCACTGGCGCGACCTGCTGCCGGTCTATCGCAAGGAGCTTGCGACGTTCGAGCAGCGGCTAAAGGCGCTTGGGACGGCGCAGGCCGAGAGTGTGAGCGCGCCTCCGACACGCCTGCCGGAGGCGCCGTTCACGCTGGCCCCGGGTGCTGGCGAAAGGTTTTCCGTGAGACCGGGAGAGAGGCTGTATACCGATGCTGCGACCCAGATCGTGAGCGTTGCCCCAGAGTTGAACGGGATGACGGGGATCCGCGTCTCGGCGCAGCAGGAGACGCCAGTCCACTTTACGCTGCAGCAGCCCGCGCAGATTCTGGTGGGCTTCTTCAAGTCCGATTCGAAGAAGGCGATGAATGTCTCGCCCGCGACGGAGCAGTGGAACATCCTGCTGCCGAACGCGCTGACCACCGCGAAAGGGCTGCCGGTGACGGTGTGGACGAAGCCGTTGCCGGCGGGCGCGAACGATCTCGACCTCGGCAAGGGAGCTTATGTTGTGGTGGGATTTGTCCCGGAGGACACGCAGGTTGCGCCTCACATCGAGCTCAGCGCGACGGATGCGAACGGTAGGCCGCAGAATCTGGACTGGCTCTTCGAAGATTGATCACGGAGCGGTCGCGGTCGCAGTGGCGGGCGGTGGGTCGTGACGGCTGAGGAGACGTTCGGCTTCCGCGCCGGTGACGTGGAAGAAACTGCCGTGCTTCGAGTACTCCGGGAAGTGCATCTTGTCGTTGACGCTTGTCCAGTGGACCCAGTCGCCGGTTTCGACGCCCTCGTAACGCGCGCGGGGAGCGCGGTAGTGGTCGTAGTAGACGATCCAGTGGGCTCCGACCTGAATGACCGAGGGGCCTTCAGACCAGCTCTCGGTGATGGGGCCGGAGAGCGGGGCCCATGGGCCTTCAACGCTGGGGCCAGAGGTCCAGCGAACTTGATAACGCAGCGGGTCGACCGATTGGTCTTTGACGACGAAGACCCAGTCCCGCCTGCCCTTATAACTGCGATGGAACATGGTTGCGTCGATGACGACGAAGCCTGGGTCGAAGAAGACGGCGGGCTTGGAGAAGGTGACGAAGTCCTTGGTGCGCGCGGCCCAGATGCGGTTGCCATCGGTCATGCCGTCAACGGCCGAGGACCAGATGAGGAGCCACTGCTTCGCTTTGTCGTCCCAGTACGTCTCAGGCGCCCAGACGTTGCGGACGTTGGGGAAGTCTTTCATGACCGGGACTTCGGTCTGCTGCGACCACGCCATGAGGTCTGTGGAGAATGCGGTGCCGAGGGTGCTTCCCTTCCAGCCCCACGTCCACACTGCGCGGAATCCATCGCCCGATGGGTTTCGTGTGATGAAGACATCGCGCATGATCTCGCCGGGCATCTCCGGCTTGAGCCATGGCTGGCCGTCGTTCAGCGGCGTGAAGGTGTAGCCATCGCGGCTGAGCGCAAAATAGATGCCCTGTGTGCCTGGTTCTTTAAAGTAGGCGAAGACGGTCGCACCCCGCGCCCCACTGGCTGCGCGCTGAGTTCCGACGGATGCGCCCTGTGCCCAAGCGGATGCGGTGAAGGCGAGAATGGCTGCGAAGCAAAGGATGCGTCTCATTCGGCGTCTGGCTCCTGCGGCTTCTCATCGCTGGATTTTTTTCTGGCGGGCGGATCGGGAACATCGCTACCCAGGAGCGTCTTGCCACGCCAATGTGAGGTTGCGGTACGCTTGCCTGCGCGGTCGAAGTTGTCCCATGTCCATGTGCCGTCGGCAGCGTATTGCTTCACCCACACGGGCGTTCCGTCGGCACGGAGATAGCGCTCGACGCCAACCTTGCGGCCTGCGTGAAAGTCGACCGACCACATAAGACCCCCGTTGGGATAGAAGTAGGTCTCGACGCCGTCGAGCAGCACGCGACCGTCTGGGGCACGGCCCGCACTCCATCTTGCCTGTACTCCAGCGCTGCCGGGATAGCGCTCGGTAAAGTGTTGTACGTTGCGGACGGAATTTGAGGAGGCGATATCAGTGCCTGCGCTTTTGTCGAGTACCCATGCCTCGTTCAGCTCGATCTCGTAGTTGGGGGAGTTCTTGGAGGTGACGACGTGGATGACGCCGTCGGGGCCCTGTGTTGCTGTCGTGTAGCCAACGGTGAGGATGTCGGCAGGCAGCCGCTTGATCGTCCAGGTGGCACCGTCATCGGCGCTGAGGGCGACGTAGGCGCCGTCCTTATGCACATGCTTTTCATCCTTTGGGTTGTAGTCGGCGACAAAGAAGAGTCGGCCGCTTGCGAGACGGATGACGCTGGGCCGCTCGCCGCTGGCGAGGGGATCGAAGATGGTCTTGGACTTCTTCCACGTCTTGCCTCCGTCTGTGCTGCGCGCCAGCGGCATGCGGCCATCGATGTTGGAGTTCTTGCCGCCGAAGCCGAGCAGGTCGCCGTTCTTTGCGATGACGATGGTGGTATGGCGTCCGGCGGTGCGGCCTCCGGTGTCGTACCAGGTCTTGCCTTCGTCTTTGGTGGCCCACACTACGCTGATCGATCCATTGCCGTCTTCATCCTTGCCGGTGGAGTCGGTGGGCAGATAGATTGTGCCGTCCTTCGCGCGTACTATGCTGTCGATGGGCTGCGAGACATAGCGCCCGATCGGCTTTGGGAAGTAGGGGAAGACAACCTGCGACCAGGTTGCGCCGTTGTCGGTGGAGGTGGCATAGCAGAATGGGCCAGCGCCAATAAGCCGCGGGAAGCCCCAGAACATCCATATCTTGCCGGGGTGCGCCGAATCGTTCCAGAGGACCGGGCCGGCGAGCGCTGCGTCGGCGAAGACTGGCCAGGGCTCGGGCATGTCCCAGTTTTCGGAACCTGCACGACGACGCATGGTAAGGATGGTCTGGTCGGGGTCGTCCTCGTTGACAGGCGCGTTGTAGTAGGCGGCGAGCAGGTCGCCATTGGGGAGCACCTGAATCGCAGAGTTGTGATAGTTCACGCCGAGTCCCGGCGCGAGGCCGACCTTCCAGCCGACTCCGGGCATACTCTTGCCCTGAAGATTGGGAAAAAGTTCGTGAACGTGGTACCAGGGCTTCGTGGGATCGGGGCCTCCAATCGGCGCACCGGCCAGAAGGCCCTGCTGCTTGACTGCGGCCTGGAAGAAGAAGACCTGCAGTGGGCCTGGCTTGGATGTGACCGGCGGGGCCTGCACCACTCGGAAGCCGATGTTGCCGTCCTTCGATGCATACGCTGGAGCCATGCTGGCGCGGTTGGCCGCGCGGGCGAAGTAGGGGGCCGTGGCTGGGACGTTCAGGTCGGGAGTCTTCGCGGTAGCCGTGCGACGGAAGTCGAGGCCGCCGCCGCGCACGGCTTTGGTGTAACCGGCAACTGCGCCGACGGGGTCGCTCTGCTCGCCGGACTGGTATGGCGCGTACCAGTCCATCGTCCACTCCGGACGGCCGACATTCATATTCGTCAATCCGAATGCGTTTGCGGTATCGGGCTTCGGCATCTCGTTCGAGTTACCGAAGAGACCTTTGCCGCCCGCTCGGGATGCGTACTCCCATTCAGCTTCGGTGGGCAGACGCCAGGGCTTACCGGTCTTCTTCGAGAGCCACGCGCAGTAGGCCATCGCTTGCTTCCAACTGACTCCGGCGGCGTAGGCGGGGGTTGCATTCCCGGCAATATAGCTGGGATCGAAGAGGCGATACTCGGCGGGGCTAACCTCGGTGATGCCCATCCTGAAGGCCTTGGTGATGTGGACAAGATGCGCGGGGAGTTCGTCGGAGTCGCCGTGCCCGGGCCGGACAGACATCACGCCAAAGCCCTTGGTGACGGAGTCTGGGAGCGGAGTGGAACCCGCTCCCATGAGAAAACTGCCAGCGGGAACCTGAACTGTAGCAGGGACGCCGTTCTTCGCCAGCGGCGGGGCCACTCCGGCCGTTGCGACCGGGCGGCCATCCTTTTGCGCGATGCCGAGGCACACGGCTCCGAACAGAAGCACGCTCATGCTGAACAGGCCGGCCTTGCTACTTGCCCGCATCGTCATCGCTCCCCTGCGTGGCCACGCAGTTTGCGCAGATCATAGTCGAGAGGGCCCAGGTCTGCGCGCACTGCGACCTGCTTGCCGTCTACCAGGAGATGCATCCCCTTGCCTCTGCCGTACCGCTTGCCGGTCGAATCCCAAAAGACCGTCAGCAGATGGCCGTGATACGGAAGCGCATCCATGGCGAAGTAGCTCCACTCGCCCGCTGGCAACAGCGGTTGCAGCACAATGCGGCTGTCGGCGCGCGGCTGCAGGCCGATAAGCCCGGTGATCAGCGGGTCGGCGAAGCCGGAGTGGTTGTAGTAGTTGCCGCGTCCCACCTGGTTGTTCTTGGCAATCAGCATGTCTTTGGCGATCCACTCATCGGTATCGGCGTCGAGGTCTTCGTCGATCCAGTCGATGACGTGGCCGCTCTTCAGCGTCTGGTGCTGCGAGAGGACGTAGCGCGCGAAGAGCTTGTAATACTCCGCATGGTTCATTGCGGATGCATCCGGCTGGTGCTCATAAGCGGCGAGCGCGAGCAATGTCTGCGTCATTGCGAAGGGCCATTCGGGGCCGTTCCATGTGCACTGGTCGGGGCTTGCGAAGCGGAAGCGAGGACTGCGGCGCTCTGCCGTCGTTGCCCCATACTTGCCGTCGAAGCCCTGGGGATCGAAGAGCTGCTCCCATGCCACGGCGTGAGATGCTGCCGGGATGCCGTACATCCATGGGATGTAGCCGATCTGCTCTCGAACGCCTGCGAGTTGCAGTGTCGTTCCCGGATCGACAAATTTTTTCTGCTTGCGGATTCCGGAATCGGCGGCTGGCGACAACACCTCGTAAAACTGGTCCTTCGCGTCCCATAGACGGGTCTCGATGAGCGTGTGCAGCGCATCGGCCTTGCGATTGAACTCGTCTGCGGAGGATTTGTCTCCTGCGGCCTGGGATATCTCCGCGATGGCCCGAGCGTCGCCGTACATGTAGCTGTTGAGCGTGGGCCGATAGCCGTCCCCGCTGATGCTCTTCTCCATTGCGTCGCGCGTGTCGATCGACCAGAAGAGGCCGTTGGGGTCCTGCTGCTCGTCCTCCCAAGCCTTGTAGTTCGCCTTCATGGCGGGAAGCAGCGACACGCCCAGCGCGCGGTCGCCGTTGGCAAGAGTGAGATCGCGGACGGTCGCGGCCATGGCCTCGCTGTATTTATGGCTGTCGACGCCGGGAGAGAACCAGTAACGCGCGTCGTCCTCGGCGATTGCCGGGTCGCGCAGCCAACGGGCTTCCGCGATATGGAAGGGGGCGGCGTCGGGCAGTGCGCCGTAGCTGCCGTCGGTGAACTCCGGCTTGGGCAGCCACTCCGTGATGAGATAGCCGTGGGGAGTCTGGACCAGATGCTTCTTCCATGCATACCAACGGAAGTAGTACATCTCCTCAAAGCGCTTGTCGGAGGCGTCGAACCATGGGACCTCGCGCTGCATCCAGGCCCAGGTGTCCTCGTTGCCTTCGCCCTCGTACAGCTTGCCGGTGGCTTCGCGTTCCTGCTCGCGGAAGGTGTCGACATAGTGGCGATAGTCGGCAGGCCTCACAACTGCGGCGCTCGACCCAGTCTTCCGGTCTGCCGACTGGCACTCTAGTGCGAGAGGAAAGCAGAGCAGAGCGATAACGAGTGGCGCTGCAATCCTTCGACCGCGTAAGCATGTACTGGACTTCTGCATCTTCCCTCCATGTTGGCGATCGCATCGGCGTCGCGGTTCATACAGAATGGTTATTGTCTCAGTTCAGCCTGCGCCGTCTGCTTGCTCCCAACTTCGCTATGATATCCCCGTCAGGATCTCGCGCGCCTCATCGAGCATAAGAGATGCACCACGCTTGAGGCAGGCAATATCGTTGGCGCAGAAGAGCAGATCGATCTTCTGATCGAGCCAGAACCTGAAGTCGGGCGGAGCGCAGGCCGATGCGATGCACTTCCCATTGGCGCGCGCTGCCTGGACGATGCGCGCAGATGCCTCACGGACGACTGGGTGCGCGGTTTGGCCGGGATATCCCAGACTCGCCGCAAGGTCTGCCGGACCGACAAAAAGATCGATCCCGGGGACGGCTGCAAGCTGGTCCAGGTTCTTCATCGCCTGCGATGTCTCGACCTGCGCCATCAGGCACAGCTCGCGATTGAGACTCTGCTGCGTCTCGTTGACGGAGTTCAGCACGCCGTAGCGCACGGCGCGCGAGACACCGAAGTAGCCACGCCGGCCAGTCGGCGCGAAGCGTCCATATTCGAGCATCTCATCCATCTGGGAGGTTTTGTCGACCATGGCGACATCGATGATGTCGGGCCCGCACTCCGCAGCCTTAAGGATATTCTCGCGTCGTGTGTCCGGGATGCGGATCATCGTGAGCATACCGGAGCCGGAGGCCATGCGGCAGAGGTCTGCGGCCTCGGCAAAGGTGATGTGGGCATGCTCCATCTCGATCCAGATGACCTGGTACCCAAGGTGCGCGGCCACCTCGAGAAAGACCGGGTCGTAAAAATAGAGTGCCGCTCCCAGGAGCGTTCTGCCGTTGTTCCGTTCTACCGCCAGTTGTAAACGATTCATGCCGCTCTCCGTAGACTTCTCAGTTTATCTGTTGTTTGTTCAACGCCAACCAGTCCCATAAAGTAGGACCTGCCATGCGGTCGGCAGGCGCCACAAGACTTGCAATACATCCGACCAAAAACATAAGAGTGTTGCCCACCGCGCCGATGGTGAACTCATGCCAAGGATAGTTCCATCGGTGCAGGTCCCAGGTGCTGCCCCCATTCATTGTCAGCGTGGCCCAGGTGGTGAAGAGCAGGTTGACCGCGATGCTGATGAGGGCCACCGTGCGGCCTGCGCGGCGAATCAGGAATGCAAGGAGAAAGAGCCCCGCGAGCCCTCCCGCGACGATGGCGGTCGCCAGATAGTAGCTGGCGAGCGCGGAGCCGTGAGTGCGAGTGAGTACGAGTGCAACTGCAATGGCGAGTGCCCCGCTGACGGCAACGGAGATCTTGCCGATGCGCAGACGGCGCTGGTCGGTGCTGCCGGGAGCGAAGCGGCCGTAGAAGTCCTCGACGACGATCACGGCAAGACAGTTGAGGTCCGATGCGAGCATGGACATGGCTGCGCCGAAGAGCGCCGCGAGGAAGAGTCCGGCAACGCCCATCGGCATCTGCGTGACCATAAAGTGCGGAAAGACCTGATCTGGCTTGGTGATGGTCGCGGGGAGGAGCTCGCCCGCAGTACGATAGAACGCCCAGAGAAGGCTGCCAATGAACATGAAGGCTGTCCACACCGGCAGACACAGCGCTGCGCCCATCCCGATGCCACGCAGCGCAGCACGGTCGGTTGTCGCTGCCAGATAACGCTGCACCACGGTCTGGTCCGCGGTGTACTTCTGCAGGTAGAAGAAGAACCCGTAGATGGCCATGGTCCAGAACGTCTGCAGATGCAGATTGAAGCTCATGCTGCCGAGGCTGGTCTTGTGGTTTGCGGCGATGAGGTGGAGCACCTCGGCGGTATGGACGCGTGGCGAGAAGAGCAGCAGGCCAATGGACACGGCTACGCCCGCCCAGAGGACGAAGCCCTGAAGGACATCGGTCCAGATGACGGCTTCGAGACCCCCGATGAGCGTGTAAAAGACGGTGATGACGCCAAGGGCCACAATGATATGGCTGAGGTCCCATCCGGTGATGCCACCGACCGATAGCGCAAGCAGATAGAAGACGAAGCCCATCTTCGCGAAATGCCCGGTCGCAAAGGCGAAGGAGGAGTACATCCTCACCTCTGGACCGAAGCGCTTTCCGAAGTACTCGTAGACGCTCATCGAGACCACATGCCGAAAGAACGGAACGACGACGACGCCAGCCATGGCAATCACCAGCACGAACATGATGCCGGGGACCAGCAGCGACCAGTCGCCCGCATACGCCGCGCCGGGATAGGCGATGAAGGTAACGCTTGTGATGATGGTCGCAAGCAGCGACATGCCGATCGCCCATCCCGGGATGGAGCGTTCGGCCAGGAAATACTGGTCCGTGGACCTCTGACGGCGCGATACGCGCACTCCGACCCCGACGAGGACAGCCATGTACAGCACGATGACAATGCTGTCGAGAGGATGCACGTTAGCGAGTCTCCTGCGCGCTGGAGCGCATAGTCTCGACGGAACCTGGTGCATGGGACAGGCTCTTCAAGCGACCGGCTGCCATCATCGCGGCCATGCGCATTGCGGCCTGCATATTGCGGCAGTCGGCGCGGTGCTGCCCCGCGATGTCGAAGGCGGTGCCGTGATCGACCGAGGTGCGGATGATGGGGATCCCGAGAGAGATGTTGACGGTCCTCTCGAAGTCGATGAGCTTCATCGGGATATGTCCCTGGTCGTGGTACATCGCAACGATAAGGTCGAACTCCTTGCGCAGACCACGGATGAAGATGGAGTCCGGCGGGTGCGGGCCTGTGCATTCGTGCCCCAGGCGACGCGCTTCTTCGACAGCAGGCGCGATGACCTCGGAGTCCTGACGTCCGAAGAGGTTGTGCTCTCCGGCATGCGGGTTCAGACCGCAGACGCCGATCTTCGGCGGTCTTCCCAGCATGAGACGCATGGCTTCGGCACCCAGTTCGACGGTGCGAACGATGCGGCCGCGATCGAGCTTGCACGCCTGTTCGAGCGCGATGTGGGTGGAGACATGTACGGTGGCGAGTTTTTCGCTGGCCAGCAACATGCGCGATTCAGTGGTGCCGCAGAGTTGGGCGATGTACTCGGTGTGTCCGGTGAAGTGTTGCCCGGAGATTGCGACCGCCTCTTTGTTGAGTGGCGCGGTGACCATCGCATCGGCTTCTCCAGCCAGACACATCTGGGTGGCCCGACGAACGTAGTCGATGGCGGCCAGGCCATAGTCCGCGGAGAGCTTGCCGAAGCGGACCGGCTGCGTTGGGTCGAGAGCGCCAGCGTCGACGAAGCGAACGTGTGCTCCGACTGCATCGCGGTAGCAAGGATCGACGGACTCAAACGCGATGGGGTCGCCGATGACGATCCACTCTGCAAGCTCTAAAAGATCGCAATCGGACAGGGCATTCAGGGCAATCTCCGCGCCGACTCCTGCGGGGTCCCCGATGGTTACTGCAATTTTAGGCAGGCTCACACGACCTCCGAGCGCAGAATTCAAATGCTTCGACGAGCGCGCCGGGTTCGCCAAACCCACCAGACTTAGTGACGACCATGCAGCCATCGGCTGCGCCGCCTTCAATCCATCCCCAGGGTATTCCGGGAGCAATCTCGCCGGCGAGCACCAGGGACGAGGCGTCCAGAGCGCGCAGAACGAAGGCTGCCGTGTCGCCGCCGGTGAGAATCAGCGCAGCGACGGGCGCAACCGAGAATGCAGCGCGAATCTCCTGCCCGGACGCAGCACCGAGGCTGACAGAATGGACGGCACGACGCAGGGGACCAGAATACTGATCGAGGTGAGCGAGCTGGCGGCTGGTGACCGGATGCAGGGTGCCGACAAAGAGGAGAGTGCGGCCATCGCGATGGGGGACTTGGAGGACGCTCGTCGCGGGCAACGCCGGGAGCACCGAGGCCAGTGCGCGGGCAAGACCGGCCGAGCCAGTCCAGAGAACAGGATAGCGGCTGCGATAAGCGGCCGACGCAAGCCGGTCGAGATCTGCCTGCGTCTCTGCATCGCAGAGGAGGATGCGTATGCCGTTCGCGATTGCAGCGCCAATCTCCTGCTCCAACCCCGGTTCTGTGCCGACAGGCAGCGTATCGACGCGCAGGCCGTGCGATGTGGGAAACAGCTCGCGGAGCGGGATCGTTGCGTTCCGTCCACTCGAATCGCGGACACGCAGAATCCCAAGTTGGACGGTGCGTCCGGCCTGCGGGAAGGCAGGTGCAACCAGGGCCAGCGCGGCCCCCGTGCATTGCAGTGCAGTTATCGTCTCGGCAGCGACGTGGCCACGGGCCGCTGAATCCACCTTCTTGAAAAAAACGCTTTCTGGAAGCAGGGGCGCGAGTGAGGCGATGAACTCTGCAACGGATTCGCTCGCATGTCTTTCTTCTCGATTTCGAGTCTCCGCAGTAAACGCCCAGACCGACGGCGCGTGCCCGCCGATTTCACGCCGCACGGCGTATGCGCCGGCGCAGGGTGCATCCAGCAGTATGCGGATTCGGCGTCCAGTGTTGAGGAACGCAGCGGCGCTGTCACATGCGCCGGTCAAGTCATCGGCCAGGATGATGACATTGGTGGCAACTTCAGGCGCGAAGGTGGAGGCGGCAGAGCGCATCTACTTGCTTTCTCCAGTCTTCGGCACAGTCGCCTGCGCATCCGCCAGCGCATGCTGCACCCAACTCGCATAGATGAAATCGTTCTTGCGCAACTGCCACTGAGCGGGACTTAGGACATCGGTCTGGGCGGAGGTCATCAAGGGTACGTCGCCGACGATAGCCTGAATCCCGGCGTCGCGGTCTTCGCGGCTGAAACTCTTGACAAGCGGGTAGCCGACCGACGATGCCCAGTCTCGAATCGAATTGACGGGAAGGCTGGCGATGCTGCTCTCGGGCCAGTTTGGGAAGTGGAGTTGACTGCCGAGCCACTCGGCTGCAATACGTGTCATCCACGACGGCCGGTGGCTTGCGCCGGGATCGAAATAAGTCGTGAAGACGCCGCGTTCGCTCCCATTGAGCGCAATGACGCGTTGGCGAAGCGCGTCGAAGAAGTCCTGCTCATGGTGGGGAATATCGACCACTGTGTCGTCGGTGCCATTGATGATGAACGTGGAGCCACGACGCGCGTTGAGCGTGAACAGCACTGCTGGCCGGTCGCCCAGAACGTCAAGCGCCTTGTATGGGCCGGACTGGCACATGACGGCATGGCTGGAGTCCCAGTAGCCTGCGGGGCCGTCCAGGTCTCCGCCGCCGACCAGCAGCAGAGCGTGGATTCGCGGATCGGCAGCACCGGCCAACGCAGAAAGAAACGACCCCATGGAGAAGCCCATGACCGCGATGCGGTGCGCGTCGACGTCGGGCCGCTCGCCGAGGTAGGAGACGGCCTGCATGATGTCGGTGACCATCAGCCCGCCCATGCGCGGCGCCATGGTGGGGACGTCGATGACCCTGTCGTGCTCGCCGGTGTAGTCCTTGTGTTCGTCGTTGCGCTCTCCTTCGCCAATGGGATCGTAGGTCAGCACGACCGCCCCGGCGCGGGCATAGAGAACACCTGTGTAGTACGAGTACCAGCTCGACTTGTCGGCGCCGTGCCCGTTGACGACGACGATCGCGGGCATCTTACCCTTCGGCGGGGTGGCGGGACGATAGACATCGGCCGGGACACGCAGGCCGTACTCAGTGCGATAGGAGATGCGCTCGACCACGACTCCGGGAGCAGCGGTGAATCTTCCATAGGATTCAGGCGTGGGTGCGGGAAGCGGGTTCGGGATGAAGAGCGCGTCGCGCATCTGGCGACGCCAGAGGTTAACCTGCTTGCGACTCGCAACCTGCGCGGGCAAAGCGATGCCTGTGGCAGCAATCAGGAGCGACGCGAGAACGCCGGTGCATCTCTTGCGCAGTGCGATGTGTCGCGCCGATGGATTCTCTGCGCAGCGTCGTCGGCCCAGTTCACGAATCGGACGGGCTAGGAGCTGAAGCGGATGCGGTGTTGTCATTTGGGGCCTCCCCGCAGGGCGAATGCGTACTCGCCAGCGTTGTGCAGGATTAGAATAGACCGGCTTCCCTCTTCAGTTCCAACAGCAGACACGGGCCTGCCATTTTGCAGCAGAGTACCGCGTCCCATGGGGAATGGAAGAACCATTGTGGCGACGGTATCTTTGGGGATCACCACGCGAACGATGTTGGGTCTGATGTCTACCTGGATCGGCCCGCGCGGTGTCGGTTCCGCTCCGCGCGCCCATGCCAGACCGGCGAGATCGGGCCGGATGGTCACCTGCTGGAACCCCGCGGCGGTGGGTTCGATGCCAAGTACCTGCTGCATCAGCCACGCCGTGGGACCGCTGGCCCAGCCGTGGGCCAGACTGACGTAGGTCCCGCGTTTCCCATCGGCCTCAAGATAGGCGTGAAAGTCCTGCTTCGGCCAGCGCGGATCGTACGCCTCCCAGAAGCTCGTCGCACCCTCGGTGAGCATTCCTCCCCAGTATTGACGCATCCATGCGAGCGCCTCCGGCCGGTGGCCGAGACGCGCCATGGCGCTGAGCACATAGAAGCCATAGTAGGGTGTAACCGTTGTCTCCGGCGCAATTCGTGTGCCGGGAGCCGTGGACGGGACCACCTGCGACAGCACCTTGCTCCAGATCTCCTGCTGCTCCTCCGCCGTAGCCGCGCCCGAAAGCACGGCCATCGCATTGGTCTGCCAGCGACTGCCGAAGGTGTCGGTGGCTGGGTCGAGCAGGTTGTTCTGGGCCGCTTGCTGCAGCCGGTCCGCCTTTGCACGATACGCTGTTGCATCCCCGATGTCGCCCGTCTCGCGCAACAGGTACGCGGCCTCCCGATAGGCGAGTGTGAACTCAAGATGGGTTGCCGCACGAGCTTCGGCGGTGTCCGAGCTGAAACCGTCGGACCAGTCGACGAAGACCTTGTGCTGTTCGCGATTCGTAAACAGGCCGTTGGGATCGAGTTCGCCATCCATCACCTGCAGCAGTTCGAGCAACGGACGGTGCATCCTGCGCAGATAATCCAGATCTCCGCTGTGCCGGTAGAAGTCGGCCTGCCCGGTGATCCAGAGCGCCGAGTACCCGGCGATCGTATTGACGTCGCGCTGCACCGGCGATTCGCCGATCACGGCGGCCATGGTCGACTCCATCAGATTGCGGTCGGCAAAGACGCTGCTGACGACTCGGCCGGTTACGTCGAGGTCGCCCATCCAACGCCCTCGGTCGCGCTTGACGCCGTCCCAGATGCCCTCCTGCATGCAGAGGTGCGCGGTGTACGCGCCGGTCTCCCAGATGCGGTTGAGCAGCGGGTCGGAGGACTCGAAGGAGCCGAGGTATTCAACCGGGTAAGCGATACCCTCAACGTCGACCGAACTCCATGCCGATGGTTCGTTTGCGCGGAAGGTGAGGCGACCATAGCGAAAGCCGCTCTTCGGCCCGAAGGCTTCGCCGTGCGCTGGCACGACGATCGGCCTGACACCAAGATACGGATGTGCAAGCGCCTCCTCGGCGGACTCGCCGTAGCTCACATCGACCGTGACGGTCTGGTCCGAAGCGGAGACAAGATGAATCCGGCCGCTGACCTCCTTGCCAAAGTCGAGCGTGAGCGCGGTTGGCGTGCCGCCGGTCTGGGGCGTAACGGTAAACACTCCACGGCTGGAATGCGTGGACTGCAAAAGCACACCCGTATTGCGCAGGCTGGCCGACTGCGTAAGATCTCTCAGACTCACTGGGAGCAGACGAAAAGTCCGCAATGCGGAACTAATGCCGACGTAACCCGGCCATGCGTACAACCCAGCGTCGGCGTTCCATTGCAGAAAGTCGTTGCGACTGCCAAGGACTCCAAGCGTCTGGACGTTGGGCCATGAGGAATCGTTGAAGCCGGTCGACGACCAGTTGGGCGTGGCATCGAGAGAGCTGCGCCAGAAGCCGTCGGAGACCAGGATTGCAGGTGAATCGACTGCAACTCCGCTGGGTACGATCTTGACCGCCAGCACCTCGCCGTAGGTGACCTGGTTGATGATCGGCCCAGCGCCGGTGTGAAGCGAGTTGTGCCCACGCACTTCCTGAATGGCGATCACATTCTGGCCAGGGCGGAGCGCCGCTGCAACATCGGCGGAGACGACATGGAAACCCTTGCCGCTTGCGTCTCCATCGGCGAACTGCAATACCTTGATGCCGTTCAGCATAACGGTGGCAGAGCGTGGACCGGCGATATACAGCGTCGCCTGCTTTGGCACAGCCTCGACCTGGAAGTGCGCTCGAAAATAATGTGGCGCAACTTTGTCGTTCTGACCGCGAACTGTACTCTGGTAGGCAGGATTCAGAGCCGCAGCATCCCCTCTCGTCCAGATAAACTGCTCGGTGAGTGTACTGGCTTTGGATGGCTGGAGAATGGATGGATCGCGCGCGGGATCGAGGAATGTGGATGGTGTCGCACGAACGCTCTGAGCGATGCCGGTCCCGGCGAGAATTGTTGCAAGCAGGCAGCACGAGACTGTCCACCAAGCTGGGAGTGACACCTCTACGCCTCCACCTGCTCCATCGCTGCCCAGCATCTTCCCCTCGTTCCGACCATTGTGGATTGACTTCTTCTTCCGGCAAGGCACAGTATATGCACACAACTGAAAGTTAGCGAACTGTTTTGAAGGAGAGATTCTGCATGGCACAGCTTCGGGTTCATGGCCGGACGGGAAACGCAAGACGGCTTGGAGCAATCCTGCTCGCATTGTTCGCCTTTTCTTTGTCGGGCCAAGCGAAGCAGACCGTCTGCGATGCGCGCTCGATGGGTGCCACAGGAGACGGCCATACCAAGGATACGGCCGCACTCCAGCGGGCAATCGACGCGTGCGCCAAGGGCGAGGGAGGCGTGGTCCATCTGACCGCCGGGACGTACATCTCCGGGCCGCTCGCTTTGAAGAGCCATGTGATGCTGTCGATCGACCGCGGGGCGACGCTGCTTGGTTCGCCCGACATGGAGGACTACCCCATTCGGGCCGATGCGCCGTGGCGCAGGGTCTCGTTGCTGCACGCCGACAACGTTGTCGATATTGCGATCGCCGGTGCTGGAACCATTGACGGCAACGGCAAGATATGGTGGGATGCAAAGGCGCTGCGCAAGAAGGGCGAGCCGGAGCTGCCGCGTCCTCTGCTGATCGATCTGACGAATTCAAAACAAATCCTGATTGAGGGCGTGACCATTCAGAACTCGCCACAGTACAACATCGCGACGTTTCTGTGCGACGGCCTGACGGTGCGCGATGTGACAATCCTCAATCCGGGCCGGGGCGCGCCGAATACGGACGGCATCGATCCCTTCTCTACCAGTCATGTGCTGATCGAGCACACCACAATCGACACCGGCGACGACAACGTCGCGATCAAGTCCGGCCTGGTGGAGCGCGGCGATCCGAACGTCCCAAGCAGCGACATCGTCATCCGCGACTGCACCTTCCGCGCGGGACATGGGCTCTCGATCGGCAGCGAGACCGCGGGCGGCGTGCGCAACGTGACGGTCGAGCGCGTCACCTTTGCCGGGACCCGGCAAGGCATACGCATCAAGTCGGCGCGCGGCCGCGGAAACGACATCGGCAACTTGACCTATCGCGACATCAAGATGGATGGCGTGGAGACCCCCATCGAGATCACAAACTACTACACCGGCATGGTGAAGGACGATCCGGGACAACCTGTAACGGAACACACGCCGAAGTTCCACGACATTACCATAGAAAACCTCACCGCGACGGGCGCAAAACGGGCGGCGCTGGTGATGGGGCTGCCAGAGAGTCCAATCAAGAACCTGGTGCTGAAGAACGTCAACATCTCCGCGACCGCTGGAATGACGGTCCAATATGCGCAGATTGCCGAGGGCCGAGTTGTCATCACGCCAGCCAGTGGCGATGCGGTTATCCGAGGCCCCGGCGTGACGATCAACGGCAAGTAGGGCGCGCGGAAAACGTCTAGCTGCCGATTCCCACCTTGTACCTCGGCCATTCGGAACGGATGAGGTGATGGTTGACGACCGGCGGCGCGTCGCACTCGACCGCAAGCACCGTGACAAGGTCGTCGGGCGGCGCGACGGGCAGACCGGTGAGGCGCAGCGAGATCTTGTCCTGCGTGAACTGGATGGGCTGGCCAGTCTTCAACACGCGGGCCGAGAGGGCCTTCACCCGCACGCCTCCGATGGCGACGACGGTCTGTGGGCGGTAGAAGCTCAGCCACTCGGCGGCGGGCGTTCCCGTAGGCCAGAAGTAGACGTGGACATAGAGTGTGTTGCCCTTACGCGTGAAGTTGTCGTAGTTGCCAAAGCTGACAGAGGCACCGCCCTCCGTACCGTAGATTGCCTTGCCGTTGACCTCCAGCCACGCGCCGACGCGCTCCAGTATCTGCACTGACTCCTCCGGCACGGAGCCGTCGGCCTTGGGGCCGATGTTCAGCAGATAGTTGCCGCCCTGCTGCGCGCAGGTGGTCAGGTCGTTCACGATGCGCTTGGGCGTCTTCCACTCGGTATCGTTCTTCTGGTAGCCCCATCCGAGGTTCATGGTGTCGCAGGTCTCCCACGCGCGCGCGGCCGCTTCGATCTTGTGTTCGGGTGTGGAGAAATCTCCGGCCAGTCCGTTGCGATTGTTGACGACGATCTCCGGCTGTAGCTCAAAGACCATCCGGTTCATGCGCTCAGACTCCCACTGCTCCGGCGTCAGCGGCCAGTCGACGTCGTACCAGAGGATGTCGATCTTGCCGTAGTTGGTCATCAACTCGCGAATGAGTCCGTGGGTATAGGCGACAAACCGCTTGCGCGCCTCGGGATCGGTCTCGCACCTGGCGCCATCCGGATGGTGCCAATCCATCAACGAATAGTAGAAGCCGACGCGCATCCCCTCGGCGCGCGCCGCCTCGACGAACTCCCGCACCAGGTCGCGTTGCGGGCCTTGCTTCGCCGCGCAATAGTCGGTGAGACTGGTGTCCCACAGACAGAACCCCTCGTGGTGCTTGGTGGTGAGGACCATGTACTTCTGTCCAGCGCGTTTGGCAAGGCGCGCCCACTCCCGCGCGGCCCCCGGCTTTGGCCTGAAGTTCTTCGCCAGGATCTCATATTGCGGGATGGGGACGCCCTCGGACTCCAACACCCACTCCTGATGGCCGATGATGCTGTACAGGCCCCAGTGGATGAACATGCCGAACCTGGCCTCGCGCCACCAGGCAAGGCGAAGCGCGCGGGAGTCCGCCTGCTCTTTCGTCTCTGCCTGCGCCGGCGCGACGGTCTGAGGCGCACCCGCCTCTTGCGCCATGGCTGCTCCGACCGCTGGGGTAACTAGTCCGCTGGCCCCGAGGCCAAGCACGAAACTTCGTCGGGAGACCTTGTCCTGTGACATTTCGATTGACTCCAATGAGGCGGAAGCGACCTGCGTATGGTAGCAGAGCACGCGGTCACGGCCCTACAACACCCCCTTCCGCGCGCAGCTCTCACGTTCAACTTGACATGGCATTGCATGCACTCCGCATAATGGGTGCGGGATCGGATAGAGTGTGAGTCTGCGAGGAATAGCGAATGCCTGACGGTCGGCTGCTTTATCGGTGTCGTGCGGTCCTGCTTGCATCCTGCCTGGCTCTCGCGGGTCTCTTCCCGTGTCTGCTCCGGGCGCAACAGGCCATCGAACTGCCTCCGCCTCCAACTGTAACGCAACCGGTTGCACAATCGTTTTCCTTTGCGTCGGATGCGCCTGCGGGACCGGGATGGTCGCGACCGGACGAGATTGCGCGCACCTATTTTCACGAAGATCTTCCCGCCCTGTTTCGCCGCACCATCGTCTTATCCGACGACCTGCCCGCACGGGGCAAGCTCTCATGGGTCTTTACCGGCCCCCATGCCGGGTTCACGGTGGAGCTGACGCCCTCCAGGGTTCGGCTGTTTCAGCGCTTTTACGACTCGACCGGCCTGTACTCCGGTCAGGGGAACTTTCCCGAGAAGACCGTTCACGATGAGGAGCAGCAGGTCTTCGGTCCTGTACGCACACTGACGGTCGTAATGGACGCTCATCTCTCGATCCAGATTCTGCTGAACGGTCAGTCGGTCCTGCGGCAGCAGTGTGTCTTCGACGTGACGCGCCATCAACTGATGTTCTCTGCGCCGAGGACGGAGCATCTGGTGGCTACGGGCGCGCTGCTCGCGGAGCCTGTACAGGATGCAACGATTACAGTGGACGCCGCCAGGGCGCATCAGACGATGATTGGCTTTGGCGGCAGCCCAAGCATTCCCGCGTATGCGCAACTCGGCGAGGCGGGAAAGAAGCAGTATTGGGAGTTGCTGCGGCACTACAATCTTTTGCTCGATCGCGAGTACCCCATGGGCACGCAGTTGAACAAGGACCTCTCCAACCTCGACAACCTGCACGATGCCACTCCGCACTATTACGGCGACAACTTCCCCAACGGCGAGGTTTCAGACTTCGACTATAGCCGGCATGTTCTGGCGATGGGCGGCGAAGTGATCTATGAGATGTGGACGCTGCCAGCCTGGGCGTCACGTCGATACACGGCTGCGGGCAAGCCGCTGATCGACGCCTGGGGTAAGCCGGTGCGCAACGCCGCAAATCCCGAGGAGTATGCGCGCATCGTGGTGCGATACTGCCAGATTGCGAAAGAACGCACCGGCTCTCCACCAGCGATCGTCGGCATTCAGAACGAGGTCGAAGAGCCAACCTCCGTGTTTACCGCGATGGCCGTGACGTTGCGCCGCGAACTCGATAAGGCGGGCTTCCAATCGGTACAGATCCACATGGCGGATGCGAGCTACATGTACCTCGGCGTGGACCGCGCGCGCGCGTTGCAGAAGGATGCGGCGGGCTGGGCCGCGCTCGACTACACGGCGACGCATGAGTACGACTACCAGGAGTATCTCGCCAATCCAGACCTGTACGATACGCGCGTGCGCAGCATGAATTCCGCGAGCGCAGGAAAGCCGTTTCTGGCCACCGAGATATGCATCAACGACCCGCGCTATCAGGAGCCGTCCTACCGGATTGCATTCAACGTAGCGCAGTTGTACCAGAAAAATCTGACCGAACTCGATGCATCCGCGCTGATGTACTGCTGGCTTCTGCTGGATGTGGAAGAGCCTACGTTTGGCGGCTCCCGTTCGCTGTTGGTGCCGGACAGGACGCGCGGCGATGTCCCTGTTCCATCGAGCTTTGAGCTGCGCGTTCTGGGTGCGTTCAGCCGCCATGTTGTGAAGGGCATGAGGCGGGTGGAGGCAAGCGCATCGAATCCCGGTCTGCTGACCGTTGCATTTGAGGGTGCCGCGAAGTCCACCGTCATTGTGCTGAACCGTTCGACTGGGCCGCAGAGGCTGGACGTGCAATGGAAGGGAAAGCAGTGGAGCGAGATCGAGCGCACAGGGCCCTACTCCGAGAACGAGATCTCCGCTGCGCTGCCTGGCGAACTTGTCGTGCAACCGGGCGAGATCGTCACACTCTCGACCTTTGCGGTGGATGGACCAATACAGCAGTTCTGAATGGGGGTTGATCGATTGAGATTGTTTGGGAGTCTTCCTATCGCCGTCCTGGTTGCCTCGACGATGGCCTTTGCGCAGAGCAAGCCTGCGGGCGAGTTCATCTTCGAGCCAGGTTCAACGTCGTTTCCGGAGAGCCATGCCTCGACCGTCGTTGCGTTGAAGAATGGCGAGCTGATGGCGGCGTGGTTTGGCGGGACCAAGGAACGCGCGCCGGATGTGGCGATCTGGGGTTCGCGACGGGTCGATGGCAAGTGGACGGCCCCTGTCGAACTGGAACGCGAAAAGAATATGCCGTCGTGGAACCCCGTGTTGTTCCATACCAAAGACGGCACCCTGTGGCTTTACTACAAGGTTGGGCCGTCGCCTGAAGAGTGGTCCGCGGGAAGGATGTCCAGCAAGGATGAGGGAAAGACATGGTCGAAGGGTGAGCGTCTGCCTGCGGGTTTGCTCGGGCCAATCCGCGCCAAGCCGCTTGTCCTGGACGACGGGACAATTGTCAGTGGCAGCTCGGTTGAGGCGTATGGGACGTGGGCGGCGTGGGTGGAGAGGAGTACGGATGGAGGCAAGACCTGGGCAAAGATTGGGCCGATCACGGTATCGCGCGAGGCCGATGCGGCGGCGGTACCGGCTGCCGACCCGCCGAAGGATGCGCCCGGCTGGGCGGCGGACAAGGGGCCGAGAAAGTATATGGGGATCATTCAGCCGTCGGTTGTCTCTCTGGGTGGAAAGCACCTGCGGATGTATGCCCGGTCTCGCAGTCTGGCCTCGAAGATTGCCGTCGCGGACTCGATGGACGATGGCTTGACCTGGACGCAGGCCCGCTACCTGGACCTGCCAAACAACAATTCCGGGATCGATGCAGTGACGTTGAAGGATGGCCGAGTGGTGATGATCTTCAACGACACAACGGTGGGACGCACACCTCTGAACCTTGCAGTCAGCACCGATGGAGAGCACTTCCGCGTCTTTGCGACGCTTGAAGACGCGCTTGGGCAGTACTCCTATCCCGCAATCATTCAGGGGCCGGATGGTTCGCTGGAGATGACTTACACCTGGCAGCGCAAGACGATTAAATATGTGCACCTGCCGCTGGCTGAGGTGCCGGCAGAGTAGAGGGTCGGTGCGGACACTGAGTGGCGATACGGAAGACATAGGCGATGCCGCTCGGTGGGGCGGCTGCGGGCAGGGTGAGATGCAGTCCGTCGGGCTGCTGCGCGAAAGGGACGCTGGCCGTTGAGCCGATGAGGTGCACGGAGCAGACAGTGGCGGGAAGGTAAGGGTTGCCGCGGAAGAGCGTGTGGATGACAAGCGAAGCGTCAGTGGGCCAGCCGAGCTCCGTGGCATAGAGTATCTTGCCGTCGCGGGAGGTGGTGAAGCGAATGTCCTGTGCGGTATAGGTCTGAATGTCGGAGTTCTTTTCGGTGGAGTTCTTCGGAGCTTTGGTGGGTCCTTCGCCGAATACCGCGAAGGGCCGGGAGGCGTAGATGGCCTCTCCGTTCAGACTGAGCCATGCGCCCATCTGGAGCAGTACGGTACGGGCTTCTTCGGGAATTGTGCCATCGGATTTCGGCCCGACGTTGAGCAGGAGGTTGCCGTTCTTGGCGACGGTATCGACGAGTTGATGGATGAGCGACTGCGCCGTGCGGTACTCGTCGTGCTCGACGTAGCCCCAGGAGTGGATGGAGACGGAGGTGTCGGTCTGCCAGGGCAGCAGGCGCAGCGTGTCCAGCTTGCCGCGTTCAATGTCCAGGGTGGCGGCGTTGGCGGGCATCGACTCCTCTTTGTAGGTGAGGACGGGTTGCTGTCTGCGAGCTGCGCTGCGGTTGTAGTAGTAGGCGGCAAACTCGCGCAGGGCCGGCTTGTAGGCGGGCTGGCCGATCCACCAGTCGAAGTAGAAAAAGTCCGGATGGTATTTATCGACCAGCTCCGTCGAACGGGCAAGCCAGTTGTCGAGCCAAGGCTGATCGGGTGGAAACCAGCGTTCCAGGTGCGAGGGGTCGGGATACTTGGAGTCGGCCTGCGTGCCGACGACGTCGCCGCCCGGCCCAGGAAGGTTCATGGCCTCCGCTGGCCCGTAGAGCAGGGCGGAGGGCGTCCCGGCTGGATGCATCATGGCCGCGCGGACATCTGAGTCGAAGCTGCGCCCTTGCCCATACCACCACCAGTGCTCGGCGCTGTGCGAGCTGACGCCAAAGCGCAGGCCGCGCGCGCGTGTAGCCGTGGCAAGCTCACCGACTACGTCGCGATGCGGTCCCATTGCAACGGCGTTCCACGGAGTGATCTCGGAGGCGTACATGGCAAAGCCGTCGCTGTGTTCGGCGACCGGGACGACGTAGCGCACGCCCGCTCGCGCGAAGAGATCGACCCAGGCGGCGGGGTCGAAGTGCTGGGCGCGAAATTGCGGGATGAAGTCCTTGTAGCCGAAGGTCGCCTGCGGGCCGTAGGTTGCAATGTGGTGCTTGTATGCAGCGTTGCCGGGGATGTACATGTTGCGCGAGTACCACTCGTTCCCGAATGCCGGAACGGAGTAGACGCCCCAATGGAGGAAGATGCCGAACTTGGCATCGCGAAACCAGTCGGGCGTGCGGTACTGTGCGAGCGAGTCCCAGGTCGGGTGGAAGGGGACGCGGCGGTTCGCAGGGGCGGTTTCCGCACGGACCCTCACGACTTGCCGGGCAATGTTGGCGTTGAAATCCCGATTGGCGCTGGAGTCCTGGGGCGGCGCGGACTGGGCTGTGAGCGAGGGCGCGAGGCAGAGCCATGCAGTGGCGAGCAAAAAGAGTTTCACGGCGACACAATAGCAGATGGCGATGTAGTTTTGGTAGGTGTGCATGGAGCGGACTGGATGAACAGGCTATTGCTCGGTGTGGCGCTGGTTGTGTGCGGGATGAGTCACGCGCAAGCGCAGCGGAGGTGGACTGCGCAGTGGATCGGGGCCCCATGGAGCACGGTTCGGGATGGCGCGGAGACGGACGGAAGCCGGCCGATGCCGGTGTTCCGGCGTGAGTTTGCGGTGCATGGCACGGTGACAAGGGCCGAGCTGCGCATCGCAGGGCTGGGGCAGTTCGAGGCGCGCATCGGCACGCAGGACGGAGTGCGGCTGGTAGGGCCGCGCGGGCTGCATGAGGCATGGACCGATTACAAGAAGACCGTCATGTACCAGAGCTACGACGTGACACGGCAGATGACGCCGGGGCAGCACGTCATCGGCGTGATGCTGGGCAACGGGATGTACAACGTGCAGCGGTCGCGCACAGCGGACGGCAGGTCGCGCTACACCAAGTTCGAGGGCAGCTTCGGCCCGCCGAAGATGATCGCGGAGCTGCGCCTGACCTATGCCGACGGACGCACGCAGATCGTTGCGACGGACGCATCGTGGAAGGTTGCGCGGGGGCCTGTGACCTTCAGCTCAACCTATGGCGGCGAGGACTTCGACGCGCGTAAGGAGGCGCCTGGGTGGGATGGCGTGGGCTTCGACGATGCAGCCTGGAGTGCCGTCGCCGTGGTCGATGGGCCGGGTGGCGTGCTGGTCCCGGCGCTGGCCCCGGAGGTCGTGCAGTTTGGGCCGTACCTGCCCGTGAAGACGACCGACGTGGGCCAGGGACGTGTTGTGTACGACCTGGGACGGAACTTCGCCGGAGTGCCGCGGGTCCGCGTGCGGGGGCCGGCAGGAGCGATGTTGCGGCTGATGCCGGAAGAACTGGTCGAGCCGGATGGAAGCGTCAACCAGTCGCACACAAACCGGCGCGTGTGGTGGACTTATACACTGAGCGGCGCGGCGGACGGCGAGCAGTGGGAGCCGCGCTTCGGCTACTACGGCTTCCGTTATGTGCAGGCCGAGTGGGTCGGGGCCAGCGGAAAGGTGCTGGGCCTTGAGGGGATTGGGATACACTCCGCCTCGCCGGTCACGGGCAGCTTCGAGAGCTCCAACCCGATGCTGAATGCAATCCACGGACTGATCGTCGCTGCGATGCACAACAACGAGGAGAGCCTTCTCACCGACTGTCCGCAACGGGAGAAGCTGGGTTGGCTGGAGGAGACGCATCTTGTCGCTTCGGGGCTGATCTTCAACAACGACCTGGAAGGTCTGTACGCCGCAACCGACAGGAACATCGCCGATGCGCAGCACTCCGATGGACTGGTGCCGACCATTGCGCCGCAGTACACCGTCTTTGGGCCGAAGTACTCGCTGTATGACGACTCGCCGGAGTGGGGGTCGGCGAGCGTTCTGGCTCCGTGGGCGGCCTACCGGTTCTACGCAGACAAGACCGAGCTTGCGCGCAGCTACCCGACGATGCAGGCCTATGTGAAATATCTGCAAGGCAGGGCCGTCGATGGCATCGTCGCATACGGGCTGGGCGACTGGTACGACATTGGTCCAGGCGCGCCGGGGCTGAGCAAGCAGACGACGCTGGGCGTGACGGCAACCCTGATGCTCTACGAGGATGCAGCGGCAATGCAGAAGATTGCGACGCTGCTCGGACATGCAGACGACGCGGCCTCCTACGCGGCGCTGGCCCTGAGCGAGAAGAATGCCTTCAACCGGCGCTTCTGGGATGCAGAGGCGGGCACCTACGACAAGGGCAGCCAGACCGCAAATGCAATGCCGCTTGCGCTGGGAATTGTGCCGGAGGCGCAGCGCGCGGCAGTGCTGGCGCATCTGGTCGCGGATATCCATGCGCACAACGACCATGTGACCACCGGCGAGGTCGGCTATCCCTACCTGCTGCGCGCCCTGATGGAGGGAGGGCGCAACGACGTAGTGATGGCCATGATGATGCGCAAGGACCCGCCGAGTTACGGCTCGCAACTGGCGGCAGGCGCAACTTCGCTGACCGAGTCCTGGGACGCGAATCCCAAGAGCAGTCAGGACCACTTCATGCTCGGCGGTGCCGAGGAGTGGTTCTACCGCGGGCTGGGCGGAATCGACTTCGACAGGTCGCGCGCAGGGCCGATCGTGATCCGGCCTGCAATTGTGGACGGCGTGGGCTGGGTGCGCTGCGGATATATCTCCAGCCTGGGAAAGATTGAGAGCGACTGGACGCGGGATGCGAATGGGACCACCCTTGTGGTAACGATCCCAGATGGGGCAAAGGCCACGGTGCTGCTGTCTGGGGAAAAGGCGCAATCGGTTGGAGCTGGAGTGCATCGGTTCCATCTGAAGAGTAGCCCCATATCCTAGTGGGTCTGGTCGGACGAGGAGACAATACCGGGTCCGATAAAGCGGCGGCGCGTAATCACTCTGCATCCTCCGGGACAAGCACCGCTACGCCCTGCGCTGGAAGGTCGATTGCGGTTGAGTGAGTGGAATCGATCTTTGTGTGGGACGCAGAGTCCGACTCCCTGGCAGAAGTGATTCCTGCGTCGGGAAGCAGGCTGCGAAACCGGCCGGAGAGGAGTGCCTGTGCGGACGCACTGCCGTGATTGATGAGGATGAATACTTGCCGGCCGCTGGGCGCGGCGCGAACACAAAGTTCGAGACCATCCGCAAGCAGCATTTTGCGTTTGAATGCGTGCGCTTGCTCGGCTTGGTCTGTGAGGATGCGAGTCATCAGGTCGCTTGCCGGCAGCGTGCCGAGGTAAGCAATGCTGCCCAGCCCCACGCTTCGAGTGAGCATTGCCGGCTGACCGTCGAGCCAGCCGGCGGGATCGACGTAGCGCAGATCGACGTGAGTCGAAGGACCCGATGGGGTGAGCGCCTCGGCCCAGATATCGGCCCTTCCTTCTCCGAGTTCCCCTCCGAGTCCACCTATGAGGGAGACGGCGGCATCGAGTGCGTAGTATTGTTCGACGCGACCGCCAAGCGCTGCGGCGAGTGGGCCGGGCTGGCGCTGCGGGTTGAGCGAGTTGAACTGGTCCTTCATGCCGGAGCGCGGGCCGAGGAGCAGATGTCCGCCTTGCTGCACATAGGCAAGAAGTTTAGCGGCCAGTGCGTCCGAGATGACATTGAGCGACGGTGCCACAAGCAGCTTGTACTGGTCGAGCGGCTTATCCTGCGCGGGGTCGATGATGTCGACGGCGCTGCCGGAGGACTGTGCGATGCGCCGGAGTGGTTCATAGAAGCGCAGGAGGACCTGCTGCTGGTCGTAGTCCTTGCTGAAGGGCTGGAAGTCAATGGCCCAGCGCGAGTCGTAGTCGTGCAAAATCGCTACCTCAGCGTGCGGTGAAGTCCCGGCGATCGCTTCGCGGGTGAGGTCGAGGTCGCGCCCGAGCTGGGCGATCTCGGTGTAGATGGGCAGCGGGCTTCCGTCTGGGCCGACGATGGCTCCGTGATACTGCTCCTGGCCATTGAGGGCGTTGCGCCACTGCCAGTAGAGAACGGCGTCGGCCCCGTGGCCGATGGTCTGCCATGCCAGCGCGCGAGTCTCTCCCGGCGACAGGGCGTTGTTGACCGGCGCCCAGTTGACGCTGCCCGGCTCGGTCTCCATCACCCAGAAGTTCTGCCGCTTCCATCCGCGGGCAAAGTCGTTGAGCATTGCATTCTTGGGTGCGTCGAGATGTCCCTGACCCACATAATCGTCCCAACTGGCGATGTCGAGGTCGGCGGCGATTGCATAGTGGTCCCAGTTGTCCGACCATCCGAGGCCTCCGATATTTGTGGTGATGAACTGCGTGGGCAGAATTCGCGGGCGCAACACGTCGATCTGGTTCCGCTGAAAGGAACGCCACGTTGCCGTAACGAAGTGCTTGTGATCGAGCAGGAGACCGGGATTTCCGCCGGTGTTCTCCATCGGGATCTGCGACCAGGCTGTGTAGCTCTGCGACCAATAGGCGGTAGACCATTGCCGGTTCAGATTGGCGAGGGTCTTGTACCTCGCGCGCAGAAACTGCTGGAAGAGAAGGCGCGTTGCTGGATCGAAGGACTCGTCGCTGTACTCGTTTCCGATCTGCCAGCCGATGACGTTGGGATCGTGCCCGAAGCGGCGTGCCATCTGGATGACAATGAGCGCGCAGAGCCGGCGATAGCGCGGGCTGGCGTAGTTGAACTGGCGGCGGTTGCCGTGCTCGCGCAGGTGGCCGTCGGCGTTCATCCCGAGCGTGTCGGGATACTTCGCCGTGAGCCATGCGGGGGGCGCGTCAGTCGGAGTGCCAATGACGACTGCGATGTGGTGCTTGGCAGCGAGAGCGATGGCGCGTGCCATCCAGTCGAGCTTGTAGTTGCCTTCCGTGGGCTCGAGCGACGACCAAGCAAACTCGCCGATGCGGACGACATTCATGTGCGCGTCCTGCATGAGCTGTAGATCGGCCTCCCAACTCTGCTCGGGCCACTGCTCGGGGTACCACGCCGCGCCCATCCGCGGCGACCGGGGAGCAGCAGACGAAGGCTGCGCGGTGAGATGCACGGTCCACGCCAGCAGCAGGAGAAGAAGCGTTTTACGTCGTAGCAAGAGGACCTCTCGATGAAGCGGCGAACTCAAGGGAAGCGTTCATGCTTTGCTGAAGTAAGTGGAGTAAACCTGGTTCTGCACATGGTACAGCGGGACGAAGACGATCCGGTTGCCGGCGTAGTTCTCGACAAACGTCTGCGCTGCAATCCGCTTGAGACCCGCCGGAAGCGTGAGCCGCTCCTGACTGAGTTGCTCCGTCGGATTGAGTGCGACGTACTGAACCGGCCCACGCATCAGCGCGACGGTCTCGGGATGAAGGTCGTCGATTGCCTCGGTGCGAAACTCCTGCGGCAGGTCGAGATCAATCCGGTCGCCGGGATGCCAGATGCGACGAAGGGCCACATAAGTCCCCGGTGCCGCCGGCGGTTGCATCTCTCTGCCGTTCAGACGAATCGTCGCTGGCCGCGCAATCCATGATGGAATGCGCAGGTACACCGTAAATGCGGCAGCTCTGGCGGGGGTCACGATCAGCGTCGTGCGGTCCTCCGCCGGATAGCGCGTCTCCTGCCGCAGCTCGATGGGAGTCCCGGCGTGCGTGAAGCGCAACCGCGACGGCGTGTACAGGTTGATGTAGAGTCCGTCTGAAGCGTGGAAGTAGAGGTTCAGAGGATAGTCGGCAACAGTCTGCGCGAGCGTACCCGAACAGCACGGCCACTTTGCGGTGTAGTAGGTCTTCTGTGCTACAGCCGAGTATGTGGAGTAGTAGGGGTAGTCGCCATCGGAGTCGGGAGGCTTGGCGGCAAGAACTGTGTTGAACAGGACGCGCTCCAGATTGTCGGCGAACTGCGTGTCCTTCGGCCCGTCGGTAAAGCGGATGAGATAGCGAGCGAGCTTGGTCGCGGCATAGGCGCCGCATGGCGTCTCGAAGTGGTCGACCGTTGTGGAAAGCGAATCGTAGAGATGGCCCTTGTGCGGCGTGATGAAGGTCTCGTTCGGCCCCCATCCGCCGGAGGAGAACTGCTGCTGTGTCGTGAGCAGAGTGAAGGCCTGCTGCATCGCCTGCTTGTATTTGGAATCGCCCAGTGTGAGCCATGCCTGCGCGGCGGAGCTGAGCGCAATGGCGTGGGAGTAGGCATGTTGACCGGGAAACGGATCGCCCCCGCGGGCCAACGGGTCGAAGAGCTCGCGATCCAGCAGATAGCGTCGTGCGAGTTTGCTGAAGGCGGAGTTCCCGGTTAGACTGCCAGCGGTAAAGAGGTTTTCCGGCATAACATAAGTCTCATCGTAGGGAGGATCTTTCCTGCCAATGCGGTCCCGCCCCTCAGCCGGAAGAAGCGATTGAGATCCGGCAAGAACGCGGTTGAGAAGATCTTTCGCACTGGTCACGTCGCTCAACGTCGCCGCATCGATGAGGCCCGCGAAGTGCTTGTCGAGCGTGTAGCAGATCCAGAGGTTCGTCTTTGGCCGCAGGATACTCTGGTTGCCGGGGCCAAGTGTCGCGGCAAAGCCCTCCACCAGATCGGCGACCTTCTGGTGGCAGGCGGCGTCTCCGCTGCACGCACCGAAGCGGGCGAGCCCAGAGATGTACTGTCCAAGCGCATGGCCGGGCACAAAACCATCGAGATCGTACCAGCCACCCATATCTTTGCCTGGAGCAGATAGCCCGGCACGCTGCCGATAGACCTTCAGCAGACGATCGTTGGAGAGCGAAAGATAGTGCGCCTGAAGGGCTTCGTATTGCTCGGCAAAAGGGCCACCGGTAAGTTGCACGTCGGCGTATTCAAACTGGTGCAGCGGCTCGCGCGCTTCCGTGGCCCCAAACGTCCTGTACGGAGACGTTGCGGCAAGAACGGCGGCCGCTTTGACAAAAGATCGTCGGCTCAGTTGCATGATGCCGCCCTCAGTTCAGCAGGAGCTTCGCTTTGGCCGCAGCTGAAGTTCATGCTGCGAGAAAATATCACTTCGGTAAGACGTTTGACAGGCCCGTCCGGTGTGCTGCGTCTCACGCCTAGAGGTTGGGCATTATTTTTCGTCGCGCAGGAGAGCGGAAGCGGCCCAGAGGACGGGTGCCTGGCCGTGCAGGTTGCCGGTCTCGCGCTTGCGGTCGAGGTAATACTGCGCGCTGTCGAACTTGTTGGTCCCCTGGCAGACCTGGGTGACGTCGTAGTTCTGGTCGATGTAGCCAGCGACGGCGATCCATCCGCGGCGGGCGGCTGGGGCGTAGGTGGCGGAGTCGAGCCAGCCATGCTTGACGCCGGCGATGAGGGCGAAGCTGAACATGGCGGAGCTGGAGGACTCGGGCCACGCCTCGGGGTGGTCGATGAGCTCACGCCACATGCCGTCCGCACCTTGATACTTGATGAGCGCAGCCATCATCAGCCGGTAGCCGGCGAGGATGCGCGGGCGGTCGGGGTGGTCGGCGGGCAGTGTGCGCAGCATCTCGGCCATGCCGGCGGCAAACCAGCCGTCGCCGCGCCCCCAGAAGAAGGGCACGTCGGGCGCGTGGTAGAAGAGGCCGTTGGGCTGCTGTAGCTTGTCCAGGTAGGCGACCATCTCGTGCGTGTCGCGGTCGAGATACTTGCGGTCGCCGGTGGCGCGGTAGGCCTGGAGCTGGAGCATGGTGAGCATGTACATGTCGTCCACCCAGAAGCGCGTCTCCGGCGAGAGGCCCTGCTGCACCATCTGCGCGATCGCGTCCGGCGCGAATGCACCCTGCGCGCCGGACGGCAGCGGCCCCCACTGGCGGTCTGCCCAGTAGATGCCAAGCTGGAGGAAGCGTGGGTCGTAGGTCGGCAGGCCCTTGGTCTGCATGGCGATCTCGAAGGGGACGACGCCGAAGATGGAGTCGTCGACGTGGTGGCGGGCGGGCGTGCGCTGCGCGTCGGTGCCGCCGGGCAGGAGTGGGACGAAGCGCGCGATGAGCCGGTCGCGCAGGGCGTCGTCGTGGGTGAGCTGGGCGAAGGTGAGCGCGCCGTACCAGGCGCAG
>VFSW01001269.1_pt1 | contig 38416 bp, 28 predicted proteins | sample 5358111 | NCBI WGS metagenome assembly VFSW01 (sample SAMN11554181, study PRJNA540505) | mine drainage metagenome | isolation source: sediment from site ElyBrook_90M | place: USA: Ely Copper Mine, Vershire, VT | collected 2017
AACATGGGGATGTGGCATCGCGCGTAGTCCTCGATTTCACGAGGGACACAAACGAAAAAAAGACCCAATCGGAACGGGAGCGCCTCTCCCAAACAGCGCATGCCGAACTGGTTGAAACCGCATGAGGAAGAGCTGCGGCGGGCAACGATGAGAATTCTTCTGGCGATAGACGGCTCCGGACATAGCGAAGCGGCGGTGCGTGAAGTCGACGGTCGGCATCTTTCCGCAGAGAGTGAGGTGCGTGTGATTTCGGTGGTCGAGCCGATCCAGTATTACTACGCTGGAGAATATCCGGGAGCCGTTCCGAGCATAAGTCCATATGCAGAGGTCGAGAAAGCCTCGGGCGAAGGGGCGCGTGCGGCAGTCGAAAGTGCTACGGCCAAACTCCGGTCAAATGGAGAGGCCCGCCAGCTCCGGGTCACGACAGACGTCATCTCCGGTTCGCCGAAGCAAGTGATCCTCGACGAAGCGGAACGGTTCGGGGCTGATCTGATTATCGTGGGCTCACACGGACACGGAGGAATGGTGGAGCGTTTCCTCCTTGGCTCAGTCTCACTGGCGGTGGCTCAGCATGCCAGGTGTTCAGTTGAGATTGTGCGCATTCCGAAACCCGAAACACCGATGAGCGGAGTAAGCGAACCCTGATGCTTGCCGATAAAAAGTGATGAAGCAATACGCTGCCTGTTGAGGAAAAACCTCGCCCATCCGATTTTTATCGTCCTCGCAGCATGTGAAACTTCTTCATCCTGAAGATCAGCGTTTTTCTGTTGAGGTCCGAATGTTGGCGCGGGCTTGTTCCAGTCGAATTTACGCAGCGCCGTCAGGATCAATTCTTTATCGATGCCATCCGGACATGAACGGCAGCGAGCCCGCGCGCATCCACGGTAGCCTGCTGGAGCTCCTTGCTAAGGGACTCGCAGTGTCAAAGTACCGATCCTTCCCCAGTTCCTTCGCAAGAGCGGGGTTCCGTTGGTAATAGGGAGCCAGTACTCCGCGTCCCTTGGCCGTCACCTCGTACCTGCCTGCTTCCTCGTCGTAATACTGGGCGCAAGATTTGAGGCGCTGGGATCTGGACGGGATTCTAACCGCCTTCGCTGGTGTTTGCGACAAAAGAGGCCTCCGGGAAATCATCCCCCGTTAGAACTCGGGCTCCGTTGCTCGCCACAGACCTGAGTCTCCCTCGCGGAGGCCAACACTCGTGCCTGATTTGAGGCAGTCCATGGACGATTTGGGCGCGACGTGGCTACTCAGGGGACTAGAAGCCCATGAATTTTGACCAACAGCTAAAGGCACTCGGCGTGTATTCAAGCACGGCTACTGTTCATAGGAGATATCCAGTGCGGCGCATAAAACTCGCGAGTTCATTCCTGATTATGGAGGGCGTGGCAGCCTGCCGCCTCCTCTTTATAGGCCCCGACCGGCTGGCTCAAAAAGGTCCAACGTTTCAGTCACTTTAGTTTCTCCATGCCGGCCGAAACAAAAAGCACTGGAAGACCGGCAGAGCACCACGGCTTCTGTGATGCCTGCCGGCGCAGTGGCACCCGCGTACACGTCGAACCAAAACGCTCTATTTCGCTGCTTCTTTGGCCATTTCCCTGTGACCGGCTGCCATCATACGAGCTTCCTGCGCGGCTTCTTTGAGTTTTGCCCCAAGGTTGGAGCAGTGACTCTGCATGTCCGTCGAGTAGACGGTGTCTTTGCCATTAGCTGGATTAGAAGGGTGCGAAGCGTAGTCGCTCGCCTCTTCGTCGTGTTTCTTTGCGTCCGCGTCGTATTTCGTTGCCTCAGCATCGAAATACTGTGCGATCCGCTCATGGGCGACCGGAGTTTTCGCGTTGGCAATCAGATCCTTGAGTTCACTTTTGCTTATGGTCTTGTCCTGCGCTCCAGCTGGGACGGAAACAAAGGCTGGCAGCATCGCCATGGCAGCTGCGAAGACCGCCAACCTGAGTGTTCGCGTATTCATCAAATGGTTCAACATGTTGGCCTAACTTCCTTTCTGATTTGGATTGTGGGAGGGTTCACGACGTGGTTTCCAGCCGTCAGGTCGGGGATGGATGGACTTCCTGTTCACGTCATCCGCCTAACACTGTAAGCACACGGCGTACCGTTTGATATATCGAGATGTGCATGGTTTACAGCATCGCAGCCAGAACGTCTGTCCGACAGCAGGCAGATGCTGCCTCAAATCATCCAACTTCGGGCGAACTGAAGCCGGTGCATTCCTTAACCGTGCCTGCTCCGCCGTATATCCTGGCTGATCTGGGGCAACACCCGCGGGTGCTGGAGCAATGAATGCCTCGAATTCGCAATAATTTTCCAATGGCAGTCGGCCTGCTCGGATTCCGATCGGGGAAGCAGGGCAATCCGCATGGCGAAAGTAGTTTTAATAGTGCATCGAGCAGCCAACCGTGAACTATCTCCAGCGCGCGCTCGCCGTCGAAATTACTTTTACTGCGCCCTCTTAGCGCAAACGGATTAATAGAGGAATAACAAAAATGAAAAGACAATTTGCGCAGCTCGTTTTGGCACTGGGATTGCTTGCATTGACGCCGGAAACCCACGCGTTCGGGCAGAAAACCGAACCGAGCCAGGATAAGACGGACCCGCACAAGATGGGTCCGGGCAAGATGGGCGCGAACGATATGGGTAACGGTTCACAATCAGACAGCAATATGAACAAGAAGAAGCAGCAGAAAAGCGACAAGAAGCCGGGCGGCAAGATGTCAGACAAGATGTCGCACGATCAGATGCCGGACCACAAAATGCCGGACCACAAGTAGTCCGGTCGCATAGCTGCCGGATGAGGGATCTGGCTTGTTCAACCGCGCCAGCTTGAACTCCAATAGGGGCTGCCCGCCCACCTAACTTTCATTGTCTTCGCCCCGGAAGCCAAATTTTTCCATTCGGTAAATCAGCGTTTTTCTGCTGAGATGGAGGTGCTGGGCGGCGCGGGATTGGTTCCAGTCGAACTTGCGCAGCGCCATCAAAATCAGTTCTTTCTCGATACCCTCAAGACTGATTCCCTCCGGCGGTAAGTTCAAGTTGAGCGTGTTCTTCCGGCCCGGCTCGCCTCGCAGGAAGTCCGGAAGATCTGAGAATCGAACCTGATCGCCGTCTGCCAGCACCACGAGGCGCTCAACGACGTTCTCCATCTCGCGCACATTGCCTGGCCAGCGGTACTCCGTGAAGTGCGGCATCAATTCCTCGGACAACTTCAGGGCTGGCCGATTGTGTTTCGAACGGGCGCGGGCGAAGAAAAGCCGGACCAACTCAGGGATGTCTTCCGATCTTTCTCTAAGCGGCGGTAATTCCAGCGGGATCACTGCCAGCCGGTAATATAGGTCCTCCCTGAATGTTTGATCCTCAATCATGGCCTGTAGGTTCCGATGGGTAGCTGCCACAATCCTCACATCGACTTTGATCGGGCTGGTGGCACCAACCTTTTCAATCTCACCGTGCTGAACCAATCGCAACAACTTCACCTGAAGCTCAAGGGGCATGTCTCCGATTTCATCCAGAAATAAGGTTCCACCATCGGCCGCTTCGACCTTTCCTGTCTTGTGGGTGATTGCTCCGGTAAAAGAGCCTCTTACATGACCAAACAACTCGGATTCGAGAAGGTCTTTCGGGATCGCGCCGCAATTGATCGTAAAGAACGGCTGAATCTTGCGGGGGCTGTTAAAGTGGATCGCCCGCGCCACAAGTTCCTTGCCTGTTCCGGTCTCACCGGTAATAAGTACTGTTGAACTGGTTTGGGCCGCTCGCCCGGCCATATCCAATATGGAGAGTAGTCGTTTAGATCGGCCAAGAATCGATTCAAATCCGTACCGCGCGTCAAGCGTGCGCCGCAGGCGCCAAATTTCCGCACGCAGACTCAGGTTTTCCAGGGCGCGCTCGACCACCAGCCTCAGCTCCACCACGTTTACGGGCTTCGTCAGAAAGTCGTACGCTCCTGCTTTCATCGCCTCCACGGCAGTTTCCACCGTGCCGAACGCGGTTAGCATGATGACAAGAGTCGGAAGCTCGCCCCGATGACCCCCAGCCTCAGGCCGTACAATCTCTTTCAGCACTTCGATCCCGTTCATCTTCGGCATCATCAGGTCGACGAGGACGACTTCGGGCCGGTCACGCCGGTAAAGACGCAGGCCCTCCTCCGGGTCTGAAGCGCCCGCGATATCAACGCCTTCTTTTTCCAGCGCGGACAAAACAAGTTCCAGGCTTGGCGGATCGTCGTCGATGGCAAGGATCTTAAAGTTCGGCACTTTTCGTCTCGTCCCCGCCTGAAAGAAGGCGTTTGACCTGCTCTCTCAGATCGGAAATACTGATCGGTTTTGAGACATACCCATCGAACCCGGCCTCCATAATCCGTTCGCGTTCGCTCTCCATGGCAAGAGCCGTAACTGCTATCAACAGGGTTCTATTGGGTGGGTCTAATGAACGGACCGCTTTGAGCACCGCGAAGCCGTCCAGGAAAGGCATTTGAACGTCCAGCAGCGCGAGATCTGGGGACTCGCTCCGAATCATATCCAGAGCTTCCTGCCCATCAACCGCTTCAAGCATCAAAGCTCCGCTGGGCCTGAGCGCTTCCACCAATAATTCGCGGCTGGGCAGATCGTCGTCGGCAATGAGAACTATTTTCATAACTTACGTTTCGCGAACCGCGAGTCGCAACTGATCAAGCAGCGCCTCCTTCCACGTGTTTCCTTTTAAGAAAATGCCATGCGTTTTGCCCGCGAGATTCCGGAGGTCCTGATCCGTCAGGCGTTTTGCCGTGAGGACCAGCACGGGCACGTTTTGGAAAGACCGGTCTTGTTTCATCCGGGTCAGGAACTCGAAGCCATCCATCCCCGGCATCAGCAGATCCAGGAGGACAGCTTCCGGGCGGACTCGTCCCAGGATCTCGAATGCCTCCGCACCGCTCGCCGCCAGCAGTGACGTATATCCTTCAGCCTCCAGGATTGCCGCAACAAGGTAGCGCGTTTCCGCGTCGTCATCTATCACCAGAACCTTCGCCCCGCTCTTGGACGCTGGAATATGCTTCCGCAAGGCGAACAGCAGCTTCTCGTTCTCGACCGGCTTAGTTAGGTACTCCGCCGCGCCTAACGCAAAACCCATACCGCGCTCATCGAGAACCGAGACCACAATAACGGGAATGTGCGCCGTGGCGGGATCGGCTTTCAGTTGATGAAGAGTATTGAGGCCCTTTCCGTCCGGAACCAGGAGGTCGAGCGTGATCGCGTCGGGAGACAACCGGACCGCTTGCGCGAACGCATTCGCGCCTGTAGTGGACCACGCGGTCACATAGCCCTCGGATTCGAGGTAATTCGCCAACAGCTCCTTTGCAGCCGTGTCGTCTTCTACGATCATGACTAACGGCGCGGGTCGCGGCTCTAAAGACTCTCTATTCGCTTCCTGCGTTTCTCCGCTCTCCTGTACGCGCCGCGCTGGCAAATCAATCGAGAAGATGCTGCCCTTTCCAGGCTGGCTTTCAACCCAAATTCTGCCCCCATGGGCCTCCACAAGATGCTTTGTGATTGCGAGGCCGAGGCCGGTGCCTTCACGGACTCCCTTTGTCGTTGCTGCTACCTGACGAAAGCTTTCAAATATGGTGTCAACGTCTTCGGGGGCGACGCCGATTCCAGTGTCGGTGACGCAGATTCGGCAGACGTTGCCTTCTTCGTGCGCCGCAATTCCGACTTCGCCGTCTTCGGGCGTGAACTTTACCCCATTGCTTAGAAGGTTATAGAGAATCTGCTTGAAGTGGGTGCGGTCGGCCAGGATCTCCAGGCCTGGAGAAATTTCAGCCTTGAGCGTTAGTCTTTTTTTGTCGGCTCGCGGTCGAATGGCGGCTAGTACTTCGCCGATCGCTTCCTCGGCCGACAACGTCTCGATCCGCAGTTCCACTCGTCCCGCTTCGATCTTCGACAGGTCGAGAATATCGTTAATCAGCCGGAGCAAATGACGGGCGCCCTCACCGATGTGGCCTGTGTACCGTTTCTGCTTTTCGTTCAAATCACCGGCGCTTTGTTCAGCAAGTAAGTCGGAGAAACCGATGATAGCGTTCAAAGGCGTCCGGAGCTCGTGGCTCATGGCGGCGAGGAACTCGCTCTTCAATTGGTTCGCGCGCTCGACGTCACGATTTCGGTGTTCCAGCATTTGATTCAGCGCGCGGATTTCTTCCTCGGCGCGCTTCCGCTCGGTAATGTCGCGCACCACGCACATGATCCGCACTTCCTCACCAATCGTGATCGGGCTGAGCTTGATATCGACCGGAACCTCGGTGCCGTCTGCCCGCAGCGCCCACAGATCCAGCCCGGACCCCATCGGGCGCTTGGCCGGATGTTCGTGGTAAAGATTGCGATACGCGGCATGCCCAGGGCGGAACTGACCCGGGACGAACTGGTCGATCTGTTTGCCGAGCAACTCCGCGCGGCTGCAGCGGAACAGGTTTTCGGCTTCCAGATTCGCCAATTGAATCAAGCCGGCGCGATCAATCTCAAGAATCGCGTCCGGAGCCGCCTCGGCAAGCTGCTGGTATCGGGCGTCGCCGGGCGAGTTTTCAATTGTCGCTTCCATAACGTTCGTCGTCCCCGTTCTTTGTGGCGGGTTATCTCCCATACTTCACTTCGCGTGGTCGTCGTGGTCGTCGTGGTCAGCCGCGCTTACGTTATGTACAGGTACGCGTCTATATCCCGCCGATGGTCCTCTGCGATCGCGCTCCATGCCAAACGCCGTCAGAGCAATCATTTTGTAAGGCGCGCCGTTTGTATCTTTCCGGCTCCCGAATTCCCCCATGCAATCCATGTCTCACTTCCGGCATGCAAGAGCCGCGGATAACCTATGCCTGACCTTGAACCTTGGGCAACTTGCGTTACAGCACCGGCAACACCGGCGCCCGTAACTTGACGGACGAGGAGCAGGACCCCATCCGCGCCTTTGCCTTCCTCAAGCCACGACACGAACGCGCCGCCCTGGTCGTCCAGCGCTGCCGAGACGTGTCCGAAGGAATTCCCAGTGCTGACGCGGACTGGCTTGCCAAATGTCGCGCCGCCATCAACGGAGAAGACAAGCTGCGTACGTGGAGAGTCCTGGGCTTCTGTATACCAGGCGATAGCGACCCGGTTATCCTTTGCCGCCGCCGATGCGCCATTGACCGGGCATGCATTGATCTCCCATTTGTCGGGATTCAGAATCTTCGACGGCAACCAGCGGCCGTTCTCGAAACGAACGACAGCGATATCGCGAATCTCTTGTGGAGTGTGGTCGCGGTAGGCAACCAGCAATCCCCGCGAAGTTCTCACAATACTTGTCGGACAACAGGTGCACACGTCGGAATCCACGCTCTCTTCCCTCACAACCTTGCCCTCGCTTTTAACAACCGTCCGCTTCAAAACCGACGGCGCATCCTCACCCTTTAGTGCCTCCAGCCAAACAAGAGAGGCTTCGTTGTCTCCGCTTGCGACCATTGACACCAGCGCGTGCTGTACAGGACTGCGGTCTTGATGCGCCATAACCGGTGCTGTCCACTGATTGCCGTCCTTCGACGCCGAGACATAGATATACTCGGCTTCGCCGGATCCGGGGGGTATCTCCACCCATTCCGCCAGCAATGACCCGTTCGCAAAGGAAATCACCGATGGAGACTCCGCAGGCTGTCGGAAAAAGTGGCGATTCGTGGCGATCGTGCGCGGCTCGGACCACTGCGCGCCGCGGCGGATTGCATAGCGCAACGTGTGGGAGCCGTCCTTCAATATTTCGATCCAGCTCAACAGCGGACTGCCGTCTTGAGCTGTGGACCAATGTGCCTGCAAGCTGGCTGCGCCGGATGGATTTGCAATAGGCTCAACCTTGGGAGCCTGTCCAAACCCTGGCACCGCCAATGTTGCCCAAAGACATGCTCCAAAAACGTAACGTTCTAAGCGCTTCATTTCGATCTCCTATTCCTCTCGGGCGTCGCCGCCGATTGCTCCATACCGCATCACCGGCATCAGAAGACAATTGTCCTTTTCGAGCCCGCGCCCGAGACTCCGAGTCCACCCGTCAATATCAGTCTTCAAATTTCCCCGAGGCGATCCTTTAAGTGACCGCCCCGGAGCAATACGAATCGTGTTGGTCCGCCCTAGTGCTTCGCCGTTTGCTTTGCCGCCGCCCCAAGCTCGACGCTATGGGCAACCAGCTTCTCGTTGACCTCCATGGCGTGGATGACGATCTTGTCCCCCACCTTGATATCGGTTTTCTGGATCGGCTGCTTGGCGCGCTCGTAAGTGGTCATCTTTGCGTCAAAGCCGACTTCGACGGTTTTTCCCGCCGTCGTTTTTACAGTGACAGCCGTGTCAGAAATACCGGTCACAGTGCCGGTCACGTGCTCTTCACCGCCGTGGGCCGTCGCAATTGCCGGCAGGAGCGCAAGTGCCATTACCGCGAGAAGCGCGATCTGGATCTTGAGCTTAATGGTGTTGATGTTGTGCGTTTTCATTTGATTGTTCTCCATTCAAAAACTTTCTTTCTTCCTCTTCTTCCTTCAGCTCATCTGGACTCTTCGGATTCGCCGCTTCCATTTGCTTCTCCTCTTCAGCCGTAAGCTTCGGAAGGTGACGAATGAAATGAACGAGTTTCCACGAATCCTGCTCATCGCGCTTTGTGCCACTTCCCCAGGACGGCATCCCCGTAAGCCGGATGCCGTTTTGGATGATGTAGAACAATTCGCCATCTGTTAGATTCTGCGTATCCGCCTGCCGCATGTCGGGCGCGGGCGGATACATGTGTTTTCCCATCTCGGCCTCGCCGCTGCCATTGTTTGAGTGGCAGGCGGCGCAATGGTCGGCCCAATGTGCGCGCGCATCGGCGAGAACCTCAGGTGACGCCGCGACTATGTTGACGCGGTTTTTGGCACCGCCGGGCAACGCCAAGCCACGCGCCTGTCTCGCGGCCAGCCGTTCCAGCAGAGTCGGCTGCGCCCGAGCGCTGAATCCATTAGCACGCGTCTTCAGGAAAATGAAGCCGCCGAAACCGGCCAGAATGACCAGCGCTATTGCCGCAGCCAGGAATCGAATCAAATTCCGCATGATGGTCTCTTTTCTCTCACGACGTTATTGAACCGGAGCTGCACTTAACCGTGAGCCCGCTGCTCCTGAACTTCCCGGCCGGCCACCACTTGTCGATGGATTCATCGGCGCGGAAAGCCCATCCATTAATCCAAATCCGCGAATCATCAGGGCAGTCTGCCAGGCGTTTTGCAGCGCCTGAATATAATCAACCTCCAACTGAAAGAGCGTCCGCTGCGAGATCAGAACCTGCGGGTAAGCAGCGGCCATCTTTTGATAATTCGTCCGGTACATGTTGTAGGCTTGTTCCGCCCGTGGCAGCATCTCAGCTTTGTACTGCTGAACCGTCACTCGTGACGAGTCATAGTCGCGGAAGATCGCGGCCAGATTGCGTTCCAGTTCGAGCTTCACGCGGGCCAACTCCTGCTTCGCGCTCTCGATCTCACCTCTCGCGGCGGCTATGTTGCCCTGGTTACGGTCGAAGATCGGCAACTGGATTCCGATTTGGGCGCCGCCCATCAACCCGGTGGGCATTCGCGTTGTATCCAGCGGCTCATAGTTTTGCGTGAGAATCCCCGTGAGTTGCAGATCCGGAATCGGCGCTTTCCTGGCCTGAACGAGCGAGGCCTCCGCACGATCGACTGCCTGTTGCGCTAGCTTCACTTCAGGACTCTCCCGCAGTGTGGTCGATAGCCATTCGTCGAAGCTGAGGTCTGGCACTTCTTCCAGATTGCCTTCCAGATGAGAAAGCGGCAAGCCGGGTTTTCCCACTACGACTGCTAGTATTCTCCAGGAAGATTCAAGGCTCTGCTGAGCGACCCTGAAGCTCACGTTTGCTTGCTGTTGCTCAACCTCGGCCTGTAGAATATCCGGGCGGTCGGCCTGACCGACGTTGCCCAATTGACGTGAGGTCTGCGTCGCGTCTCCGGCGAGTTTGGCGAGATTCTGCCTGACTTCTGCGAGTCGCTGCGCGGCGAGCACCTGATAGAACAACGCTCTGACGTTATTCAGAATGCGCAGGCGCTGAAGCTGTCCGCTCGTCTCGACTTCGTTCGTTTGGAGTTCCGCCACGCGTCGGGCGGCGCGCAGCTTCCCCCCCGTCACAATCGTCTGGCTTACGAACCCACCCTGTTTTCCGCCACCGATGACGCCACCCCTGATTTCATCGCCATAGTAACCAACCGTGGGATTGGGATAGAGGCCGGCCTGTCTGGCTAAACCCGCCGTCACGCGAAGGTTTGCCTGGGCCTGAACGACTGTTGGGTTATTCGCCAGCGCCATCTGCTCCAGCTCTTCCAAGCCAAGTCCGACCGCCTTTGCCCGCCCTCCGGGTCCGGCGGCGTTTGCCTGCGGAGCCACCTGCACATCATGTAAAGTGAAATCGCCATCGTAGACTGTCGCGGTGATCTGGTCTCCGGCTTTCACGCGATTGAACACGTCATCGTTATCAACGGCAAATCCCATCGTCATCGCGCCCATCCAGCCCTCGATCGGTTCGCTGGTTACGGTGAGGCTTCTTGCGCCAGTGTCGACCTGCTGCACTTTGCCACGAAATGCGTATGATTTCTTCCCATTCTGTTGCCCGTAGACCGGGAAGATCAGGAAACAGAACACGATGCTCAATGCCGCGAATTTCACTTGCTGCCGTCCTTTGCCGAACCCTGTCTGGCTTTGAGCTCCATGATCTTTTCGAATTTGTCAGGAGGCAGGACTCGGACCAGGGTCATCATCCCCCCGATAAATCCGCTCCAGCCAGTGGGCAGCCCGTATGTTTCGGGTTTATCCAGGTCCTTGTCCATCGCCATCATGGAGCCTTCCATATAGGCATCCTGTGGGAACAGCGGTACCTGATCCGCGTTCTTCGCCACCTCCGGCATAGCCATTCCCGGCAACTGCGAATGGTCCATTCCGGGCATATTGACCATTGCTTTATCAGCCTCTGTTTGCGACAGCGGACCGTTGGCGCGAGCCATATCCGTTGTCGATCCGACTCCGAGGCCGCGGCCCAGACTCGGGGCCTTGTTTCCCGACGTTGCGTGGCCGTCCCGCAGCATGCCCATTGCCTCCTCCATGCTTGCGCCCGCCTGCATTCCCTGGCCGACGCGGGTCATCGGCCCCACATTCGAAGACATCTGGTTCATCATGTGGTGGGGGAGATGGCAGTGAAACATCCAATCGCCCACGCGATCGGCGTTGAACTCGATATCGCGAGCCTGCGCCACGCCAACAAGAGTGGTGTTTCCGCGATGCCAGAGCGATTCCGGCTGCCGCGCCCCTTCACGGCCCGTTTCCCAGAACGTGAATCCATGAAGGTGCATGGGATGGTGGTCCATTCCGAGATTGATTATTCGAATGCGGACGCGCTCACCCTGCCGGATGATCAGCGGCGTCGACGCCGGACCCGCCTTGCCGTTGAACGTGAGCCAGTTGAACTCCATATTCATGCTGTTGGGAATCGTGCTGTTCGGCAGCACTGCATATTCCTGTAGCGCAATCAGGTAATCCTTCTCGACTCGCGGAGCATAGGGCGTCTTCGGGTGAATGATGAACCCGCCCAGCATCCCGACCATCTCCTGCATAGCCATATGCGGATGGTAAAAGAACGTGCCGTTTTGGTTGAGCGTGAACTCGTATATGAATCGTTCGCCGGGCATCACGGGTTTTTGCCCGATGCCGGGGACGCCGTCCATCTCGATGGGAAGTTCGATCCCATGCCAATGGATGCCGGTTGGCTCAGGCAGATGATTGTCAAACACAATGCGGACGTGATCCCCCTCAGTGGCCTGTATCGTTGGGCCCGGCGCGCTTCCGTTAAATCCCCAGAGATCGAAAGTCCGGCCGGGAATGATAACTTGCTTCACGGGCTCGGCGATCAGATGAAATGCTTTGACGCCGTTATCGGTCGTGAACGGCAGATCGGCGACATCGGGCGTGATAACCGGAACCGGCGCACCGCCCCCGGGCGGACTGGCCTGTTGCCCCGGCAATGATCGTTGTGCCGCGAAAATGCTGGCGCCTGCCGACGTCAGGCGGCTAAAAAAACTTCTGCGATTGCTGCTCATAATGACTATCTCTTTTGCTTTGTGGGCTCTCAATTCCGAGCTGGTGGAATGCGACCACAAGTAGAACTGGGCGCGCAGGCGCGCACTTTATGCACGCGAGCGGGCAAAGACATCAGACAACGCCAGACAGAAGACAGATGACTAGATTCGAAGAACGGAGATCGAGAAGTGAGGAGGAACCGGAGGAGAGATGTCGTTATCGACCCTTGTGTGCAGCGCCGGTTCGAGAGTCTTGGTGACGGGCAGGGCGCTCAATTCAGTAATCAAAAAGTGCGCTGGAATGACACTGAAGTTGTTCCCATTCGCGTACACGATCGAGATCTCATGCGAACATGGCTGGCTCGCCGGTTTCCCTTTGTCGGGCATGTTCCCGTGATGACAGTGCGAGGGCGGCGCTTCGACCGATCCGCCGGGCTCGAAAGAGCAAGTTATGGCACACTGGGCGTTCGCAGCAACCAAAGTCGCGGCAAGCAGGACTACCAGTTTGGATGGCCAATGCACTCAGGCCAAGTGTAGCACGGAGTTGAAGTCGCTCACTCAGGGCGTCGGGATTCTGGGACTTCCGCGTTCTCATCGACCGGCAGAAATAGCCCGTGGTACCGATCGGAGTCAGGTGACCGCATTATGCGGCCCTCCGTGTACCTCCCGGCTCCAATTGGAGACGACGTCTTGAAATCGCTCACCCGTTTATCTGAGAGACGCGACTCGGAACACCAGCGGCGACTGCCGCCGATCAGGCGGTTTCACCAGATCAATGTTCGTCGGGAGGCAGCTTTCGTCGATCACGCAATCAATTCATCAATTCCACCAGCGTGGCAATTTCCGTCATCACCGGAGTATATATGTCGATCGTCCCGTTGACTGCCCGGATGGAGACAATGAGCGCGTAGCGGATGGGCCGGTCGTAGCGCTGGTGTGCCGGATTCTCTTTCCACCACCCGCCAATCGGATAGACTCCGATGGCTGATCGCCGGGAAAGCTCGGCCGCGGTCCCTCGCCAGTAGTCCGAATGAACCGATCCGAGGTTCCTGAGTCGAGCGCCCAGAAACCAATCGTCGGACCCGGCGTCAATCGCTCCGAGTTCCTCCTCTTCAGCAACTGCCGCGGCGTTAATGCGCGTGCGGAATTTGTCCACCGATTCGAGGGACTTCTTGACGGCGAACCGAAGTCCGTACGACGGGTATCGATGCCGGCGGATCCATCCCCGCTCGCCGGGATTCGGCTCAACATAGTAAGAAAGCGTCACCCGCAATTCCACTTCAGTTTCGCCGAGTTGCTCCAATTCCGCCCGCGGCCACGGGAACTGGTGCAGATTCATGTGGCGCGTCTTGATCGCGCTGCCGTCCTTCTGAAACGGCTGAAAGCTGTCTTCCGCGATCAGCGTCAAATCGTTGGCCGCGCTCAAAACCGCGCGGTAGTAATCGGGCACACCGTATCCATACTTCCGGAGAAGAACGCGTTTCTGCTGCTCCGAACCCGCGGCGTCGAACTTTTGTCGCATCGCGGGCGTCCATTCCGCCGAGTGGATCATCAGCGCCCGAATGGTCTCGGGCCAGCGTTGCGGCATGGCCGCGATGATCCTGCCGGCGAGATTTGCCCCGAGGGCCGTTGCCGCACTGGTGTCCCGAAAGATGTCGAAGTGACGGGTGGTGGGATCCCGGTATGTGGTCAGGAGGCCGAGGTCGTCCGGACAATCTATCTGATCGCCGAGCGCCGCCCAGTTTCCGCCTTCGAGCACGATGTCCGGTTTCAGCGGCCATTTCTGTTCCCAGGAGACGGATGTGCGGCTGGTCGGGCACAAATCCCCCACAGGCGCGACAGGTTCCCACCCTTCGTACGTCGGATCGGTGATCACGGACTTGTCGGTGAAGGCGCCTACCGTGATCGCATTCCACGCCTGGGCCGGGTTCTCGATCGGTTCAATCTCGTTGCGGGCGGGATACCCGGCCTTCGAAAGACCCTCTCGAATATTACCGGCGGAAACGAGGATCAGGCGCCTGGCGTCGTCCTCGCCAAAGCAAAGTTGATCGACGGCCGCGGACCATGATGAGGGAATTCCGCGATTGGTTCCGACGTCGCTCGTGACCGCCATACAAACCGCCCGGCGCCGCCCGGGAGCCTGTACTTCCGCCCGCGCAATGGACTCGCGCGTGATCGCTCCATAGAGTTTCGGTTCATTCTGTCCCTGATCGGGAAGTATCTTCACCGATTCAAGACAATGCGTGAGCGGGACCCGGCCGTTGCCGGAAAACAGAGGAGTGAGATCGCCATAGAGCGCGGAACCCGCCATGTTCGTTCCGTGCCCGCGACTGTCTCCGCCGGGCCATGTCGGGTCGTATGCCTGGACGTCGCTCGAGTCGAGCGCAAGAGAAAGCAGAGGGTGTTGTTGCGTCACGCCGGTGTCGAGCAGGCAGACTGCGACCTCGGGGTTTTCCGGCCCGTCAACCCGGCCCGCGAGATCGGCTGCTCGCGCCGCCTGCTCGACATTGGACCAGCGCACGAATTGGGCGGGAGTATCCCTCGCACGGCGTATCTCAGCGATCGCATCGGTGTTCACGAAGAGGCGAGCGACCGTGATCTCACTGCCATAGATCAGACGCACTTCACGATCCGGGAACACCAGCTTTTGCGTCTGCGCCGGGATTTTGAGCCGCTGAATTACCGCATCGAAGCTTTCGGCATGACCCTGGCGAAGCCAGATCTCCCACCAGATCGGCTCGGCCGCCGCCGGGAACAGCGCGGCATCGTCCGTGTACACCGACCGGACCGCAGCAAGCGCCACACTCTGAATGCGCGCGATCAGCGCTTCGTTTTTCGGCTTGCCGTTGCGCGTATTTTCGTCACGGTACTGCTCAACCTTTCTGAGGAAGTGATCCGCTGCGGCATCCGGCACAAAAACTGTCGCCCTCGCCGGCGAATCCGCTGATTCCGGTCGGACCGCGACGAGTTCGATGTGTTTGTGACGATTCTCCAGCCGTTCCGCTGCGTCTTCCGATCCGACCGTGAGTTCGAAATCGAGATAGAAACCCGGAGTGCCGGTAAGAATGTCCGGCTCGCGTTCCCCGCGCTCGACAGCGGCCGCGGCGATGGCTCCGGCGAGAGCAAGTCTCACCGCTTCGGCGTGCACAGCCCGGTCCCGCTGAGGCAGCGGACGACTGCGCGCCCGCAACCTTGTTGTATACGGCTCCGCTTGCCCGCTTCCCCGCAAATAGAGGTGCGGGAGATTGCGCGGCAGTTCCGGCATTTAGCGGGAGGCTGCCTTTCGTTCGTGGACCGCCGCGATCAGGGCGTCCGAGGTGATGCGGGTCGATCCCCCCAGAACGGCCTTCTTGGCGGCCTCTTCGCTAGCGCGTACCAGCTCGGCCTGGCTCAATCCCTCGGTTTCGGGCAGAATGCGGGGCCAGTCGATGTCCGCCGTCTGGAACATCGCCAGCTTGCGCCGCAGAATCTCTTCGGCGAGCTTCGCATCGGGAAGGGTGTACTCGATCACGTCGTCGAATCGGCGAAAGAGCGCTCGGTCGAGCATCTCGGGGTGGTTTGTTGCCGCGACGATGAGGCTCTGCGAGCTGTCTTTTTCCAGCAACTGCAGGAACGAATTCAGGACGCGGCGGATCTCGCCCACGTCGTTCGACTGGCTGCGGTGAGCGCCGAGCGCATCGAATTCGTCGAAGAGATAAACGCCCTGGGTCTGGCGGATGGCTTCGAAGACGAGCCGCAGTTTCGCCGCCGTCTCGCCCATGAACTTCGTGATCAGACCTTCGAGCATGATCGTGAACAGCGGCAGATGCAGTTCGCCGGCGAGCGCCGACGCCGTCATCGTTTTCCCCGAGCCGGGAGGCCCGAGAAAGAGAAGCTTCCGCCGCGGGCTCAGGCTGTGTTCGCGCAGCCGCTTCTGCTGCCGCTGTTCGAGAAGCACGCGCTTCAGCCGCTCGGCCAGAGCCTCGGGCAGAGCCATGTCGCTGAAGCGGATCGAGGGCGTCTGGACGGAGAGCAGGTTTGCGAGTTCGCCGCGCGGCTCGAGAACCACGAGCTGTCCGGGCCGGCTTTGAATCGCCGACGAGCGCCGCTTCGACTCATCGATCAGATCGCGCAGCTGCTGCGCGATGGCAATGTGGCCCAGCCGCGCCTCGTGAGCGGCCGCCTGCATGGCGACGGACAAAACCTCTTTGTCGTCGCCTTCGAGGTGGCTCTTCAGCAGGGCGATCATGTGGCGAGCCGCGCTCATAAGTTCTCCAGTTCGATTCCCAGATGGTCGCACGGCGCATCGGCGAGGTCCTGCCGCACGTTGAGATACCGCTCGGTGGTCAGGATCGATTCGTGCCCGAGCGAGAGCTGGATCTGTTCGAGCGGCGCCTGGCCGCGATGCGCCAGTTTAGCAAATGTGCGCCGTAAATCATGAGGAGCGGCTCTGAGTCCCAGCCGATCCGCATAGCCGCGCACAATAAGGTAGACGGCCTGTGCGGTCAGGCCGTTGCCCACGTTGCCTTTTTGTGTGATGGCGCGGAATAGTTGCCCGTTGCGGATGCCGGCGGCGGTAGTCCACCGATCGAGAGCACTCTTCGCCCAAGGCGGCATGGGAATGGTTCGGACGCGATCGCCTTTACCTTCAATATCGACGACCACCCACCTGTCTTCCCGTTGCGCGACTCGGTCCCAGGTGAGGTTCGCGAGTTCATCCCGCCGCAAACCGCAGCCGAGCAGAAACGCGAGTAACGCGCGATCCCGTTTCCCACGCAGGCTGTCGCGCGGAGGGGCGTCAAGCAAGGCTTGTGCCTGTTCGAGAGTCAGCCAAGTTCCCGGCCGAACACCTATCTGGCGCCGCCCCTTCACGGTGATGATCGCCGCCGCGGACTCGTGCGAGAGAAGGCCATTCGCGGCGGCTTCGCGCGCGAGCTTGCGGATGGCAGTCAGATGCGGATTCAGCGCTGAAGCCGACATGCCGCGCGACTCGAGGTGCTTCCGATATTGCTGAACCGTTTCGCGCGCAAGAATTCTGCGCTCGGATCGCTGCGACCAGCGCCGGAAATCGTCGAGGGCGCTAGTGTAGGCGCGCCTGGAATGCGCGGAAGAAACGCTGTCGACGACGAGCGCGCGCATGCGGACCCAGCCCCAGACCGGGGAGCTGTCGGAGGCGGCGGCGATGGGAACCGGAAGCGAACTCATAGTTTAGCCAGTGGAGACCGTCCAACTGCTATCGATAAGACACTTTATCATAAGTTGTCGGCAAGCGTTGGCGTCCGCAACATCCTGCGAGTTGGTCATTTTCTCGTTTCCTGAAATGGGCGTTCTGGGCCTCAAGGACGTTTAGTGACGGAGCCCATCTCGGCGACCTTGCCCGTTGGCGGGCAGAAGTGTCCTGGTGCAATTTAAATGCATCGACGGCTTAGCAGAGGTGCCCTACATTGCCTTCGGAGGGGTAGGGAGCTTGATCGTTGTTGCGTCATTTCCAGGTTCGACCATTGCTCGCCAGTCGTGGGTAAGCTTCGCCTTTTCCTCATCGAGACCCAGTAGGTAACGCCAAAGCCGCCGAGCTAGTTTCTCGGCCGCGACCGTTACGTTCATCTTCTTGGTAGTCGAGTTCCACAGAACGCCACTCCATGGGGCTTCGCTTACGTCATGAAATTTGGATACGACGGCCTTAATATGCTTGATCGTAAGCGTAGGGGGCGCCGTGGAGACCGCGCCTACAAAGGCGGTGATACCGATTGGCCTCACAAGGATGTGCCCGCCGGTGGGGATTCGGTATTGCTCCACTGTCGCTTCAGTCTTGAGCAACTCTTTCCAGGGATCAACCGCCTTGACCATCTTGTCCCAGGAGTCTGAAATGCTGGTGTACGCTTCCTCAAGGCTATCGAAACTAGGAATCTGTTGTTCTTTCTTAAATTCATCCGCCAGATGTTTCGGCAGCAAGTCGGTATTGCATTTGCGAAAGCTCTCGATGGCCATGAGGTAGGCTCTGTCCGCCGGGGACATGGCGTTGCCGCTCGCAATGATCTGCTTGCCATTTTTCACAATCATGACCTTGATCCGGCGGCTAAAAAGGGGATGTTCGCGAATCAGGCGGCGAGGCACAAGCGCAACGCCATCGTCCTCACTCATCGCAGTGTGCGTGGCGGGGGATGTCTTCTTTGCGTAGCGATTAACCGTTGTGAAGAGCCGGCGCGCACGGGTGCGGCCTTCCTGGTCGCTGTCGTGACAAATGACGATGGCGGAAACCTGATCCTCCTCGTACCGTTCCGGGGCGCGCTCTAACTCGATTTGGAGTGCTGCCAGCCGATGCTGGCCGTCGAGCGCGTAGTATTGTTCGGTGCCATCGAATTGCAGTACGCCTACACGGCCGTCATCATCCAGAATCGTCTCACCCAGGGTAATCGGCCGAAAACGGGGCTTGCCGTCGAGAGCGGCAATGATGAGAGAACCAAAAAACCGTTGCTCGTTAGAACCGAGATAGTGAGCGATTTCTTTGGCTCGCGTTGTGAGCTCTCGCTGGAGCATGCTGTCGAGATCCTTATTCGGGGACAGCTGTTCGGCGAATCGCACATATTGTACGAGATCTTTCACGGCCATCACCGTCGTGTAGTACGTCCAGTCGCCCATCGTTCCCCGAACACACGGAAAGTAAGTGGTTTTCATTTGGCGAGTCTCCCTTTGAGTTCGAGTTGAGTGTTGCCGTAGGGGGTCAGGTTGTCCTTCAAAAGCGCTTCCGCCTTCGTCAGCTCTTCTTTAGGAACCAGCGTGTAATGGAATTGAAGGTAGCCGTGAAAGTGATTGAGGAATATCACAACGCGTTCCCGTGGATTTGCTCCGCCGCCGGCCTTTTCGGTCAGGTATTTGGGGTAGCGCTTCTTGAGGCTTGTCGCTTTGCCAACGTAAAAAATGTAGGAGTGATCTGCCAGCCCGCCACAATAAGGTCCGGCCACGAACATGTAAATGCCCGACTCGTCCGGCAATGGTGGAGGAGGATCCGTGAACGGAACCACCACCCACTTGCGGCCTTTATAGTAGGAGCTCAGTTCCTTCGTGCTCCACAGCTTGGGATACAGCTTGAAATCGAATATGCCCTCTTTTTTCGCCAGGAAGTCAGCCAGGACACGGTTCTCGACCTTTGCTTCTCCATAACGAACCATTTACGCGCTCTCCAGCTTCCGGGTCGAATTGGCAACAGAAGCGGGCACCAGTTCGGTAAGCACCTGGAGGAACCCTTCAACCTCCTGATCCGTCGATTCGACCGAAAGGCTTATTCGCACACAGCTCTTCGCCTGCTCGTAGGACAGGCCGTGCGCGAGGGCAACGTAGGACGGCTTTCGCGCTCCATACGCACAGGCAGAACCCGCCGAAATCGCAATGTCGACCGCCGCCATTCGATCAACCAGATCTTCCGCATCGACGCCTGGAAGGCAAACGTTGACAGTATTAGGAAGCCGCTCGGTCTTTGCGCCGAGCACAAAAGCGCCAGTGTGTATGGCGGTCAATCGCGATTCGAGTTCGCGGCGCAGGCGTGCAACATCCGCAAAACCGAGCGATCGGGCGAGAAGATCCGTCAAAGCGGCAACCATTCCGACAACAGCAGGGGGGTTCTCGGTCCCTGCTCGTAATCCCTTCTGCTGGCCCCCACCATGCAGCAAGGGAGCCACCAGGTCAGAATCCCTAACAAATAGCGCGCCGGTGCCCTTGGGGCCGTGAAACTTGTGAGCTGATAACGACAGAAGGTCAACGTTACCGAGGAGGCCCGACAGGTCCACAGGGATCTTGCCGACTGCCTGTGTGGCATCGGTGTGAACCAGGATCAGAGGATCGAACTTCTTGACCGCGTCCGCAATCCCGCCTACTGGCTGGATCACCCCGGTTTCGTTATTTGCCAGCATCACTGACACCATCAGTGTTTCCGGGGAAAGGGCGTTGACTAGTGTTTCTACGTCGACGATGCCCTCCTTGTCCACCGGCACCTGGGTGATACGGTAGCCTTCCATCCTTAATTGATCGGAGGTTTCTAGGATCGAAGGGTGCTCGACTGCGGAAACGACTATGTGCCGCCTTGTCCGGTTAGCACGTGCGGCGCCCGCAAGCGCCAGATTGTTGCTTTCGGTAGCGCCGGAAGTGACGATGAACTGATCGCCGCTGTCGGCTCCGAGCGCTCTTGCTAGTTTGGACTTTTGCGTCTGAAGGACGCGGGTAACGCCGTTCACATGAGCGACAGCCGATGCAGGATTCGCAAACTGCTGCGTCAGATAAGGGACCATCGCTTCGACCGTGCTTTCGAAGACACGCGTCGTAGAGTTGTTGTCGAAATAGATCATTTGGGCATATCCGGCGGGCGTCCGTGCTCGGCACGAATCAGGCGAACGATCTGAGGGACGGTTCGTTCAATGTCGATGTATGGAACCTGCGCAAACACAGCTTCCGGCGTGTCACCGGTTTTTGCGAGCATATGACCGCGCCCGAGCAGCCGTTCCGCCCCGGAATTCTTGGTGCCCATGGCGATTTCCGCCGTGGCGGCGTTGTCGACTTTGAGGATCAGCCGGTTGCCGAGCTGCGAACGCAACTGCATCGGCATTACGTCCTTGTCGGGTCGTTGCGCCGCAAATAGCAGGAAGATGCCCGCCGCGCGCGCTTTCACACTCAGCCGACCCACAATATTGGGAACGGCATCACGATAGTCGTCCGTCTGCATCCAGTCCGCGAATTCATCGTGCACGATCCAGAGAATAGGTAATTGGTTGCCGGTGCTTCGGCGATAAGCGTGGACATTAGGAACTTTCGCCGCCTTGAACAATTCATATCGCCGGTTCATCTCGTCCACCAGGCCTTCAAGAACACGGACCGCCGCATGCGGGTCGTCAATGATACCTCCCGAACCCACCTCGACATGAGGTAATTCGTCCAGGGGACGGTAGTCCACGCCGTATTTCGGGTCGATCAGGTAAATGTGGGCTTCGGCCGGAGTGCGGGTAATCGCGATGCTCAGAATAAGGTTCTGCATCAGCACGGATTTTCCGCTTCCGGTAATCCCCGCTACCAGCGTATGGGGCTGATTGAGTGGATCGAGCAGAAGGGGTTGTCCATTCTCCTCCTGGATGCCCACGCAAAGCTTCTCACCCATGTCCTTTTGACGAAAATCACGAAGGTAGGCGAGCAGGACCGGCTCCGTGTGCAGCACCTGTCGATTCGGGCGCTCGAGAGCAATTGAGACGCGTCCGGATTCGGGCGTTGCGTGGATGATCTTGATGCCTTCGGATGTATAAATCTCGTTCGAGCGAGACTCTACCGCCTGCACGGTCAGATCTTTTGAACCCTGCAGCTTGATGATTCCGGAATTGGGGGTGAGGGTAGGGGGCATTCCCTCAACAAGGCGGGCTGGCAACCCGCGGCTAATGAGAGCCTGGCGCAATTGCGCCGTGATCGCCGCAAGCCATTCCTGACCCTCGTCCTGGGAACTCTGGTAGAGAGCGGCCTGTTCTTCAAGGAAAGCCTCAAGCGGCGGAAGCGCCGTCTTTTCCTCGGAAGGCAAGGCGGTGCCGGGGAGCGGTTCCGTACCGTTGACGGGGAGCGTTTCCTGAGTCGCTATTGGTTCCGCAACTTCGGTATGCGCGTGCTCCGCAGGCGCGGCTGGAACTCCGGCCGGTGCCGTAGTCGTCCTTGCCTCCGGCTTACCTGTCAGACTGTAAAGCTTTGACTTGCCGAAGGGGGGATGTCCATTGCGCAGCCGGAGATCTGCCGTTAAGGGAAATGCCATCTCGAAATACTGATTGATGAGTTCCCGAACATGGCCGGGTCCGAAAATCTCCTGGAGAGCATCGAGGTTCGCGGTGCCCTTCGTGTTGACGATCCCCTTCGCCGTTGACACCTGAGCTGACAGGTCTTGCGGCTCGTGCACGAAGATGTGCGAGTATCCCCAGATACTGACGGAACACTGACGTTGCCTTATCGCGCGCCTCCATGCCACTGTGTCCAACTGCGGGCGTCCGGGAGCGACCATCGTCTGAGATGCGACGAGATCCGAGAGTCTTGCAAGCCAGATGTCCTGGTCGATGGTCTTCGTTTCGCCGTCCATTGCTTCCGTCATCTGAGACAGTGTGTCGACGAGTTGCTTCGCAGAGGCGCTCGCCGCCCCGCCCATCGCATCGTGCGTAATGAATTTGGCTTCGGTGACGATGATGTCAAGGTGCATGTTCCCGTCACGCTGCGTGGGCGCAAGCACGAGAAGATCCGCGATATTGGCACCCTCCTTCTTGCCAAGCCACTCGCTGTAGTCGTCGAGGAAACACCACGCAATCGGACGCTCCAGGCCGATCTCGGACTGCACGAGATAGCGCGAAAGCACCATGCCGAGCAATTCATTCGTGTTGTTCGCGCGGCGTGCTGCCTTGAGGACCAGACCGCCGGAAATCTTGTTCGCATCCTGTATGAAACGCTGCCATAGCGTCTCGATGACGTGATCGGGCGTATCGGAAGCCAGCAAGGAACGCAATTTTTCCTTCAGCGTATTCACCAGCAGCGTCTCTCGGGCGGATGACGAGATGATCAGGTTGCGTCCGTGTGTCGCAGACTGAACGTATCGGATAACTTTTACCTGCCGGGCTTCGAGAAGCTTGCGGTCCAGGAGTTCATCCTGATTGACCACCCACGTGGCGAGTTCGTGCGTTTCGCGGAAGATACGATCGACGCTCTGATCATCGAAGTCCAGCGTCCGCATTAGCACCGGGCATTTACCGATATTCCACGCTTCATCCGCGCCATGGGCGCAGAGCGCAGCCACCGAGTACAGATACGCCCAGCCTGTCTCGGTTTGCGCCGGGCAGGTGAGCTGCAAACGAACCTTGCGGTCACCTTCGCTGACCGGCAGTCGTCTGCTCCACTGATGCGGCTGCAGTTTGGTAGGCTCCTCTGTTTCGCGGGGCAACCACTCCCATGCGGGTTTGGATTCCCGCGAAATCAGATCCCGGCAGTACGCAATATCGACGGGCTGCGACCGACCCTCGCGGCGAAGACGGTTCGCCGCGGTGATATTCACGCGCACCTTTGCGAGGAAGTCGCCCGAGCCTTCGGTCGGATCTGCCTCGGCATCAATACCTCGCGCCACCAGATCGCGATAGATCTGGCGAAGGTGCACTTCGTCGCGGTGCATCAACAGCACCTGGCACGTGATGCGGTTGTCCTCCCGCCTGGCATTGATTCGATTGATGCTCTCCACCACCGCCGTAGGCAGATCCGGCGAATCGCAGTTATAGAGAAGGATCGAAAAGTTGTCGCGTTCATGCGGCTGCAGCCGGAGGTATTCCACCATCTCGTGCTCAATGGTTGCCGCAGCGGGCCTCGATTCATCGTCGGGCGAGAGCATCGCCGCATCGCTGCTGGGTTCGGGGGGCTGATGGAGCGTGTACCCTGCGAATCCCTGCGTGACGATGCGAGGCATGGCCTGAGTTCCTTCCCAAACCACGGCCATCTCCGGGTATGAGGGATGCCCAAGCAATTGCTCGACTTCGCGAAAGAACAGCGCGCCGCTCGTGCCATCCGAGAAAGGCGGCCGGTCCTTACCGAGCAGCTGCTCCACGAGATCCAGCACCTGCTGCTGGCGGGCGGCAAGCGCCTCCATTCGCAGCGGGTGCCAGGGGCAAATCACCGCCATGGGCGGTCGCCGGCCCGAACGGGAAACCTGGGCAAGACCCACCCGCATTGTGATTCGAAGGAACTGCCTGCGGGCGTCCTGATGCTGTATCTGATTGATGCGCAGAAGAAGGGAGCGGTATGCCGTCGCCACATCGGCTGCATTTTCCGGAGCGAAAGCCGACTTGCGCAGCGTGATGACAGCGCTGTTATAAGCCGATTCGAAGTCGTTAAATCGCTGCGAGATATCCGACAGTTCCGCCTGCGGAAGCCATAGCTGGCTCGCTGCGGTCGCGATTGCCTGCCGCCAGAGAGCGGTCAGTGACTCTATCCGATCCTGAGCCGGAACAAAGGCTCCCCTGCCTCCGCCGCGGGCGACATCGGCAAATCCCTCCACGTTCTGAAGAGACAGCGAGACCGGCGTCCCCTTGCGTCCCACCACCTCGTATTCGGCCACGCAGCCTACCAGCGCCGTCCCGCGATGCGTATGGTAGCGGGCGATCGCGTCGAAGTCGGCGGTTTCCTGAACAAGGACCGACCCAACCGGAAAACGCCACGTCAGGGAGAGCGTCGCCACCTTACGTTCGCTGCCTCCGCGCTGTTTCTGAAATATCGAGATCAGGAAGTTGAGAGTTGTTGCACGGCCGGTCTTGCTCGATCCCTTGAATTTCGGTTTGTCCTTGATCTTCGGAAGCACCGCTTGCGAGTAGTTACAGACCAGCGTCTGCTTGAACTGAATCTTCTTCTTCGCGCGCGCTTCCAGCGATCCATAGGCGCGTTCAAAATACTCGCAGGCACGCTGACTCATCTCGATAAAGCTGTTGGGCTTCGACTGCTGCTTGCCTTCCAGCACAATATAGGCGGATTCATGTGGTGCCAGGCCCCGGATAGAACGGTGCAGGCACTCAAAGATGCCCTGAAACAGATCGGTGCATTCAATCCGCCGGCCATGGACGAATTCCTCCCATTCCAGGAAGAGGCTGACATCGGTTTCGAGTTGCTCCGAGCGCCGCTCAAAAAACTCGCGGAATTCGTCCGCCGCGGAACCCGCCTTGCGCGCTACTTTCGAAAGCGCCTGGATGACGAGAACATCGTCGTCGGAAGGCACGACACCTTCGTTCTCCAGGGCGCTTCGTGTGCGTTCCGCAAAGTCCTTGGACGTGGTCTTCTTTGCCTTTTCAAAGCAGTGGGTAACGTCTTTCCAGTCGAATTCGAACAACAGGCGCTCTGTGGCCCGATTGCGAGCACCCTCCGATTCGATGTAGTCATGAAACGCGGTCAGCAACTCGTCCGTCGGGGGAGGTTGCTGCTCATCGGAACGAAGCACCGGGAGCCGCTTGCGCAATACCTCGGCATCAATCATCTCCTGTGACAATCCACGCTTGTCGAGATAGCACTCAAGCGCGTAGTGAGAGCGGAATTTGGCCGCCCACTGCGATGCCTGGACCATCTTCGATTCGTTGAGGGAGCTGAAACAGTCCTCGAACAGCGGCAGCCCAATGATGGGAAGCGCCTTCCCAGCCGCCCGGTTCAACGGCTCGCTTCTGAAATTCTGCAGCACCGCCGTCAGGAACTCCCCGGCTTTCGACGTGGGGCAGCGCCCTGTCTCGAAGAGGCCCTTAACCATCGCCTCGACCTTTCGGCGATCCTCGGGCAGCAGATTGATGGCGACGCGGCTGGCTACGAAATCCACCCAGATATGGGCGATGTTTTTATCCTTAAGGTCAGAGGCATCGGTCCGATCGCTGTCGGCGAGCGACGCCTCGGCGTCGGCCTCAACCTCAGCCGTTAGCGTCACCAGCCCGTTTCGCTCACGGTTGCGTACGTTGACCGACGAATCCGGAGTCGTAAAACGCGCATCAACGCCAAAAGGACGCAGTTCGAATTCCGGAAACTGGATCGCAAGCCGGGACGCGCGTGCGCCGGCCGCGATGCTGGCGTCGACGAACCCTGCCAATTGCTCGGCCGAGAAGCCGGAGAGCACATGAAATGCGCCCCGGAAATCGGGATCTTCCTCCAATTGCGGCTTGAGTTTCAGCAGCACGAACTCAAGCGCGACGGCTCCCACCAGGGCATCCTGCGGACTGATGCTCATGCGACCACCTCCATCGGATTTACGACGTAGGTGCAGGCATCTCTCTTGCGCTGGGCTAATCCCATCCCGACAAGATGCTGACCGAAGCGGTCTCGGTTCTTCTTGAAGTCGGTTTCGTCAAACTGATAGCTCAGGACCTCATTCTTGGCTTCCGTAGGGCCGATGCTTATCCGGTAGCGGCGGTGCAGATGCCGTAGAAAGGCGCTTTCCTCGACGGGCGCGGTGACATTGGCAAGGACCAGCGCGCGGAGTAGATCATCCGTGGGCGCATAGCGGTAGCGATTCGTACCGCGCTTGGAGACGAGACCGCAACCGGTCGCAAGACTGGTAAGCCCGTCGGCTGTACCACCCCGATAGAGCTTTCTTGCAAATGCATAGAACAGCTCCGTCATCTTTCGTGGGTCGGTCGTATCCGGCCTTTTCTTCAATGACACGGACCGGGAAAGGTGTTCCGCCAGATAGTCGGTTTTGGTCACATCATCCACCGCGTCGTCTTTGAGTATCTTGTTGAGATCCGGATCGCAGAGCACTGTCGTATCGATGAACTTCCGTACGGCGAGTTCACCGATGCCGTCATTATGGAGATAGGACGCAACCGCGGCCTTGCGGACCAGATCGCTTCGGGGCGCCAGGATTTCGCACACGATAGGCGGCAGACCCTCATGGCCGAGCCACGCAAAGGCGGTTTCTATCCCGTAAAGATAAAGATGCAGTCCTAACAAGGGCTGAAGATACTGGAATGCATCCTGATCGGGCAGGTTAAGGCTTAGGATAGCTGCCACGTCTTCAGCCATCCGGTTGAACGCCGGGTGAGATTTGTAGGGAAGATACGTACCGCCCTTCATTTCTCCGCGATCGGGTTCCGCAGAAGAGATCAGGCGCATTACGAGCCGGTTCCGCGATGTGGCGGCATCGAATGTCGGGGTCAGCCGACTACGGATCTTGGTACGCAGCGGCTCGGAAGCCCGGCTCAACATCAAATAGGCGATTTCCCCGGTACGGGTGAAGACGCGCCGCGTTCGCTCGAAGCCGTCTCCCTTTTCAAGTACCGCTTCGTAGAGGGCCGCCGGGCCGATAGGATAGAGAAACTGCGTCGTCCACCCCCGCTCGCTGCCGGGATCGACCGTGATGCGGCGCAGGAGCCTGACAACACTCACGAGTTCGGCAAAAGTATCAAACCGCGTGCGCAGGTACGAAAAATCGGCCGATAGCCGATCGCCGAGCGAGGCGGTGTCCTTCATCACCTGGAGCCACGCCGACCAGCCGTCCTCATCGCTTCCCTGAGCATTGCGAAGAATCTCTTCCATTCGCGGATTGTTGAAAAGAAGATTTCTCAGCTGCAGACACCGGCTCGCAACATACTCGGGGTTGTCCCCCGGCCGCGTGGCCTCCAGCAACCTTTCCTGACGAAACATGCCCTCTGCCATGCCGAGAAACTCAAGCAACAGTGCGGAGAAGGGCTGCCGCTCCAACCGGTGACCCCAGATGGCCTCGGCGATCCAGGCCTCGTTCCGATCTTTTGAGCCGTAGTAAGGCTCTGTATTGTCAGGAGCTATCATTGGTCGGCCAAGTGTATTGGAAGGCGCTGAATCGTCCCGTTGCCCAAGACATCAATCAAATGCAGGGACCGGGAACTGGCCCGCAGGTGAAGATCTCGCAGGCATCGCTGCTTCAGAGACATGAAGTCCGTGCATGATTCGCGAGAGAAGCTTGACGGCATCGCTCCGTCTGCAACGCGGCAAAGAAACTCAAATCGCGGCAGGGTCAGGTCAAAACGGAACTCCCTGCCACCCGAATGCATGACGGCCACCGGAACACTCGTACCCTCCTTGCCGACGATCTGGAGACCGGGGGGATCGGAATCGAGCTCGATCTGGGTCAGATAGATATCGCTTACCGGCGAAGTCGTCAGATCGAGCCCCGTCGTGAGGTAAACCTCATTAGCCTGGTCTGCGAGCAGCATGCCGGTCCAGATCCGATTGAGTCCGGACGCCATCTTGCGTAGAAGAAGCCGGGAAGGGGGCTTTTGGGACTGTATCGGAATAACGATATCGTCAAGGAATTCCCTCGCGTGATGGAAAACGGAGGTTTTCCAGAGCGCATAGGTGCGAAATTGCTGCGATGACGCCTGAACAAACACCCGCCGCCGCTCGCTGCTCAACTCTGCAAGAAAATGCGTCGTCTCTTCTTCATCACCCATGTCGCCGCGAATATAGCGCGTGACGAGTCCGTCGAAATCAGGATTTCGCTGAAGGAATGGGTCCGCTGCTATCAGTTCCCGGTAGGCCGCGCCAAGCTCTTGGTCCCTCGAACCAAATATGAACAGTTCGTCGAGATCATTGGTAGTTTCTTCGCCGATATGAAGCATCGACAGGAAGCGATAGACTTCGCGCTTACGGCGGTTCGTAGCCGTCAGATTTTCACCGAACAACGTCCGATGGAGTGCCGCACGATGTGAGTTGCCGGCATTCACAAGCGTATCCGCTTCCACACCAGGCCGCATCACCCGGTCGCGCGCATCGGGGTGTCCCAGCAGTGCATTTGAAAGCAGACACAACACGCCGCGGATAGGCAAGTGATGCCCGCTCGCGTCAGCGATGCGGGCAAGGACGCAAAGCCTCTCGCGAACATCTGCGGTATTCAGAGCGCTGAAATTGCGCGCGAGCGACGAAGCGGGGGAAAAGAGCGGGTTGCCCTGTTCATGTTCGAAACATGCCCACTCGGAGCGATCCAGCACCGCCGTTAAGCAGAGCTGCATAATCTGTTCGCTTGGGATTCTGCTGAGATTGATGAGGCGAAGCCGTTCACCGCAGTCGCTTTCGTTCCGGGCATGCAGATCGATGAGGCTTCGTTCCAGCCTCCGGACGATCTCCGGCGCATCAGGCGGCAGGGAGCGAAAAAGCTCGTGCATCTGGCCATCGTTTACGGCCAGAACAAAAAAATCATCCCCGTCGCCGAAGGACGATTGCGCCATGCTTTCCAGCAATGCCACATTCTCGCTGCTAAGATTTCCGTCGAGGCGCTTTCGCCATCCGGTGACGTCGTAGATGAGCGTGAGGGTCCGGACGCCGCGCCCGGTTTCGATGCTGACTTTCTCAATGCCGTTGTTGGCCTGCGGGCCTCGTCCCGTAAGTTCAGCGACCAGCTCGAAGCAGAGGGATGTCTTCCCGTCGCCGGCAGTGCCGGTAAGGACCACATTGCGAAACTTGGCGGTCGCTTTCGGAAAGCAATCTAGCAGCAAAAGACGCGCGGGGTGATCGAAAGACACCTTGGGGATGCCGAGACTCGCAGCGAGCTTGTCGACCTGCTCTGCCTGCATGGCTTCGTTGTCAGCGACCGGACAATATGCCCGCAGCAACCGAATCCATTTCTCCCCAGGCGTCCGAATTGGCATATGGTTTTGATCACCGGTGACAGAGCAGGCACCCTTGCTGGTTTTGCGGCAAAACTTCGAGTCCGCCCAGCGTCTCGGCCAACGTCCGATTCTTTTGTCTGCTTGCGATTCGGGCCTGGGTCTTCGCCCAGTTCTCTTCGATCTGCGCCATCCGCTCTGGGCGTTCCAGCTCCGTGAGCGGCTCGTCATCATTCCAATAGAAGATGTTGCCGTTGACCGAATTGGGCTTTTCGTAGCCCTTGGCCTGCTCGTACAACTCCGGGTATTTCTGCTTCAGGCGAACCCATTCGATCTTCTGCTGATAAAAACAGAAAAAACATCCGCTCCTTGTCCTGCCCCACTCGGTGTAGGGCGGCATCCCAAGACCGGAATCCTCCAGAATGCGCTGCACACCGTTGTAGTCGATTCCATCGTCGCGAAAGGGGAAGACTGCCTTGATATTGGGCTTGTGGCTGATATAGCCGATTCGATCCTCATCCGCCCGGATGCCCACGTAGTTGATGCAGAAATCGCTGCCGATATAGTTTTCAAATGGCTTGAGCTTCATCAGCTCGGTGCACCAGCGCCGGTGATTCGAAGGCAGCATTCCACCTTTCATGCGCAGGATGCTGTCGAACGTCGTGCCGAAGGTCGTGCGGGTAATCTTCTGGCCGAGGTAGCCTTCCAGACGCTCCAGATATGCCAACGTGTCCGGCAGTTCCTTGTCTGTGTCGTGGAAGATGTACTCCATGTTGGACACGCGATCACGCATGTGGACCGCAAGCGCGGCACTGTCCTTGCCACCTGACAGACTCAGGATGTGGCGGACTTGCGAAGGATCTTTGGGCCACTCGGACATGGAAACATTTTCGGCCATAATTGTTTATTATTCTTTAACCTTACCGCTTGTATCCAGCTGAGTCCAGATCGCTCGAAGGGCCGCCGCCAACCCGTGCCGTCCATGCTGCGCCAGAAGCTGCTGGATCTGGCCTTCCACCGGGACAATCTTACTTTCGTCCATTCCGTCCCAATTAATAAGGTCTCCGACTTCATTTCCATCGCTTTTCGTCAGTGCGATTCGGCAGGCATGGCCATTCAGCCGCTTTGACGTGCCTATGCGGGCAAGCTCGGTACGCTTGAACCGGCCGGCAGCGATTTCCAGTTGATGATGGAACTCGGTCTCGTCAATGTCCAGCCAGCGTTCGGGCGACTTCCTGGTCAGAAGGTTGGCAATCGATTCAACCCAGGCGCGGTCTTCGAGCACCGAATCCGCCACCCGCAGGACAAAGGCTTTAAGCACTGGCTCGGAGAGCACCGCGGAAAGCTGCACGGCCCGACCGTTGATAATCTGGCGTGCGGCCCGATTCGACTTGTCCACGTCGAACGCGGCGAAAATGGCCATCTCCAGGCGATGGATCAGGGACGGATAGGCGGTTCGTATTTCGTGAAGGCCACGTCGGAGCCGGGAGGCCAGTTCCTCAGGATCTTTCAGACCCTCTTTGCCGATCGGAGGCAGTCCGCACGCCTCGGGCAGCATCGTAAACACGAGCCGTACGGGATCACGGGCGTCAAGCAAAGCGCGGCGCAGCGCCACGGCGGTGGAAGAAAGTGTGTTCGTTCTGCGGGAGTATTCCGGCACCTCCCGACTGATGAAGATGCTCAGGGGCCGGACCAGGTCGATGAGGTCCATCTTAGCCGCGTCACGAGGGTCGATCTTCATCAAGCGAAGCAGCCGGTTGAAAACATCCGCCCGGACACCGTCGATCTCGCAATACTGAACGTGGAAGGCCTGCGGTTCCTTCATCAGCCGAAGGAACATTTCGCCCTTCATTTCGGGGAGAAAGGTTCCGTCCTCATAGAGCGCTACCCGTTGATGATTGGCCGCTAGATAGATGGCGAGAATAAACGGCTGCAACCCTTCGCGAATACCATAAGGAAGCTGCGACAGTCCTTCAAAAACGCCGTTTACCGGCACCATCGCATCTGCGCCGGCATTCTGGAGCAGTTCCGTTATCCGCTGCATCGAGGGCAGGAGTTTGCACGCATCCTTTTGAGGCGACGGATAGCGGAAGGACCAGCCGTCCTGGGTTTCGGCATGGAACCCGCCCTTCTTCAGGATCGACAGGTACAAAGCCATTTCCGGCGGACGTTTGGTATCGTCCATGCCCAGGAAGGGTTTGTCAGACGATGTCCCCATCGCTTCAGCAAGCTTCGTGCGCGCCGCCACCGCGGCGGCGCTCGGAATGCGACGGTTAATTAATTCGTTCAGAATACGGGGTGCCTTGCGGTAAATGTGATCGCACTGCGTGCTGAGAAACTCAAGCAACTCGCGACCTGGTTTGAGCCGGGCGGCTTCGCTGCCTGGCGAATACCAAGTCAGCGGATCGCCCACGGGAACTTCCAGATTGTCCAGCCCGCCGAGGCGCTCCCGAAAGTAACGTTCGGCGCGAGCCACCTGACGCGTTACTTCCTCACGCGCGTAACGGTCCCCGGCCAGGGCAGGGGTATTCGCCTGCACCCATTGCCATGTGATGAGGTCGGAAAGTGCCGCGATGCTGTTTGTCGGCGGCTGGGCAACGGCGACGAAGAGGCCTTCCTTCAAATCCTGCTGGCTTTCCCGAATAAGCTTCTCCGCCTCGCGGAGCTGAGACTGGCTTCCCGGCAGGACGACCCGGAGATGGAGATCGGCACTTTTGCCATTGAGGACCGGCTGATGATCGAGCAAATGGCGCAGGCCAGCGACAGGAACAAACTGGACCTCCGCATAGCGAAGCGTGCCCGAGCGGAAATAGTGTCCGCGCGGAACGATTTGCTCCGGCGGGAGCTGCTTGCACAGGAGATCGATCGGATCGGCCGTATTGCGGGTGGCCGCTTGTCCGCGCTCGAACGCCTCATCGAGATTCACCGACGTGTGCGGCCACAAATACAAGGCACGTGTGGAACCTCTTTCATACAGAAGTCCGCGTGCCTTCATGTCCGCGATGGCCTTCGATACGGCGCGATGGTTCGCGCCGTCGTCCAGCGCCAGGTGAAGGAAATCAGCCCTCGCCGGCAGGTCGGGGCTATCGAGCAACGTCAGTAGGGCGACCGTGCGGAATACATTCTCCTCTTCGCGACTGCCCAGCGGGGTGCCCGAAAGCAGCGAATCGACGAAACTCCAGTGAATATGAGAGTTGCTCGCATTGATGGCCGGAAGGAGATTTTGACGCACGTACTCGAACAGATGGTGGATTCGATACGGCTCCAACTTGGGCTGAGTCGATTGAATATGCTGTTGCAGGCCCATAGGCTCGAACGCCGACATGAAACTGAACAGCGAGCGTTCGTTCTGCCCGAACTTGCGCATGGAGCGCACGAGCACCGGCAGCACCGTCGGATGAAACGGAAAAATCTTCGGGCCGAACTGACCGAGGCCGGACGCCGCCGAAGAACCATATACGCCTGCGCGTATGGCGCTATTCATCGCCTTGCGCGCCTCATCCGCTATCGCATGCGGTAAGACGTTCAACTGGACATTCAACGTAGCTGCAACCAGAGGCACCAGCTGCTCTAGCGGCTGCGCATAGACGATTTCTTCAAACCGACCTGCAACCTTGTCCCATTCCCTTCGTGCCGTCGTATCGAGACCTGAAGCGTAGGCGGCCACGCCCTGATGGAGCATCGCGACAATGACGAAAGGAATCGAACCGCTGCGCGCCGCTTCTTCTGCGAGCCGCTGCAGCAGAAAAATATCATCGGCTTCGGGGTTCTGGGCCGCAAATTCCAAGTTCTTGCCCAGTTCATCAATCACCAGCAGGACGCCCCTAAAGCCCTTGGCCTGTGCTGCCGCCAGCGATCTCTGCACTCTCCCGAGTACATCTTCCGTGGATGGCCGTGAGCCGTTCGATGCGCGCGCGCCAAGTGCTCGCAGCACGGTGATTCCCAACGGCTCATGATCTCCCGTAGCTACGTGTGCCCGCAGTCTGTTACGACCGCAAAACGGGCGCACTTCCTTCGGCAACGCGTTTGCCTGCCCCGCCGCAACGCGGGCCAGAGCGAGCCCGAAGGCACTTTTTCCAGAACCGTAGTCTCCGGCAATACGGAAGGCCCGTTGTGTGGAGTTGCTATGGAAGCTCGCAGATATTCGCGTTAGCGCATTCGCGGCGACCGGCGTGAGGATGTAGCCCAGCGAAGACGAACCATCGTCGAGGTCGCGCTCAAGATGCACGGAGCGCATGAACCGTGGGCGAATCTGCAGCAGCCTGTCCATCGCCGTTTTGTGGTGATCCGGCGACCGCTTATGCTTCCTCATAGGAACCTCGGGGTACGATAAGCGGCTTTCAGCTCGCCGAGTCCGTCGCTCTCCTGCAGCCGATGGAGCTGGCGCAGGTTCGCTGACTCGACAATCTGGAAAACTTTGGGTTGGCGGGTAGCCAGCTCGTTGACGCGCTGAATGATTTCAGCTTCCTGCATCTTCAGCAGCCGTCCCGGACTATGTTCACCCAGCACGATCTCGCGCAAGGGCACCGTACGCTCATTGCGGTACTTGCGGTTCCACCAGTCATGAAGGAAGAAGGCGAAGAGTTGCTCGGAAATAGCTTGTTTCCGCCCGAAATCGAACGAGTAAAGCGTCTCCCATTTACCGGCTGCGTTCGGACGCTCGCCGAATTCACGGATCAGGCGCAGCGTGGACATCGCGCTGTCCAGATGGTCTTCCCCCTTGTCGGCCTTTGGCAGACGATAACTGTGGAGAAATACCTCCCAGTGCTGCCGCAACGTGACGGGGGAGGCGGGTCTCGCCGTCGCATTGGATTCTCTCTGAAAAGCTTCCAGCACCTGCGACGCGCTGAATTCGGTCGCCGGCCACCGGTTGAACAGGCATTCCCACGCAAAGAATGGAGCGTTGGTGTTGGTACTGATGAGCCAATGCAGCAGCCACGACGTGGATACGTCCTCAAAATACGGATCGAGACCATCCGTCGGGTCAAATATCAGCGATCCGATGGCGCTCAGCTTCCATTTGCTCTGGGTTCGCGCGGCGATCTGGAAAGCTTCAATCCAGCAACGCAGCGCTTCCACCATGTTCTTTCCGAGGCCGAGCTGGGTGATACCTTCGTCGATGTTCGATAGCGGGTCGCGGCCAGCCACGATCTCGCCCACTGCTTTGGGAATCCAGGTGATGCGCAAAGGGAACGTCTGATGTCCCGAGAAGCGGAAGGTTACGCCGGTCTGAACTGAAGGTAACGGGACAGGGGAGGGCGGTCCTCCCTCCGCCTCCATCTCGCGCGCGGTGCTCGCAGTGGCCATATTCTCTACTTCCGTCATTTTCAACAGTTTGCCGTCCCAATCGCCGTCGTCCGCACAGGACTGACAGCTCAGAAAACTGTCCCAAACTACCGGACTGTAGACGAGGAGAACCGAAGCGTCCAGGCTATATTATTGCAGTCCTGTGCAAGCGCACGATGTTGATGATCTTAGCAGGTCGCCGGACCGTTGTCGTAATCGCCCCGGTCAGCGGCCGCGTCGGTCGCGCAACAGCCTACCGGAGCGCCGTCTGCGCTGCATGCTCCAGCATCCCGTCACTCCTGCGTTGGTCAATAATGAAGACGGCGTGCATGGAGCCGATGTGGGTCTTTACGTTCGCAGGCTCTCCCGCGTGACCGGCAACGAGATTTTATATGGTCGTGACTCCCGTGAACGATTGGACTCGCCACCGAGAACTTTTAAAGACCGTTCCGTATGGCAAGGTGTTGCCCACGGCCACCTATATCCATCGTGTCGGTCAGGTGTGCCAACAGGGACTTTTCGGCCAGTTGCTGGCGCGACTCAGCGAACATCACCGGATCGGTGAAGAATTCAACGTGGTGAAGTTCCGGACGGATGCTCCACGTCTTTCCTTTCTTCGGTATTCGAGTTTTTTTGAAGAGGCACACCCATGCCTTGAAGAGTCGATCGCGATCGATCTTACTTCCGGCCGTTCATTAAGGACTACCTATAGAGACAGTCTTAACCCGCCCATACTGCACCGAAAAGAGTTGATGCTCGCGCCTGAGCACCCTCGCTTCGAGGAATTCGCGGCGCTCTCACGGGCTGAGGAGCAAGCCGGCCTCTATTCAAACACCGCCGTTATCGGATTCCGGATTAACTGGGAACGGCTTCTGGCTGCTCACGGGCTTGCAATCGAGGGACACTCCCTGCTTCGAACAACCGGGCAAGAAGCCGGCGTGGGGACTGGCGTGGCAGTCCACCGGCACAAGACCGCACTTACCCGCTATCAGCTATCCGGGCCCGTCAAGACGCTCATCGAATACTCTCAGTTGCAGCCCGGCTCTACTTTCCTCGATTACGGCTGCGGCCTTGGAGGCGATGTCCGGGGTTTAGCCGAGCTGGGGTTTGATGCGAACGGTTGGGACCCGGCGCATGCTCCCGATGGCCCGCGGAAAGAATCGGACATCGTCAATCTTGGCTATGTGCTGAACGTTATCGAGGACCCTGCCGAGCGGCTGGAAACTCTCTGCGCTGCCTGGCGGTTTGCTAAACGGCTGCTCGTCGTTTCCGCCCAGATTGGTGATGCGAGCAGCGAGGCACCACGGGCCGCCACGCTCAACGACGGCGTCCTAACCCTTCGCAACACTTTTCAGAAGTATTTCGGACAGCAGGAACTGCGGTGCTATATCGAGGATGCGCTTGAGATACCTGCTATGCCAGTAGCCCTCGGAATCTTCTACGTTTTTCGCGAGCCCGGCGACCATCAATCCTTTTTGCAGTCGCGTTCGCGGCGAAGAGTCGATTGGGAATCCGTCGGCGTCGGCTTGAGCAAACCTGAGCGGCCGCCGCGCGAGGCTCGCACTGCCCGGCGTCAGCGGCCTGACCCCTTCGCCGAGCACCTGGAGTTGATCGAACGATTCTGGTCGTTGACTTTGCAACTTGGGCGACTGCCGGTTGCCAAGGAGTTCCCAGGCGATGCAGAACTACGCAGCGCTTTCGGATCAACGAAACGGGCATTGCGGATGCTCCTGGCCCGAAGCGGGCAGCAGATTTTCGAACGAGCCCAGGCGGCGCGCAAGTCTGATCTTCTTGTCTATCTGGCCAGCTCACACCTGCGAAAAGCCATTCCGTTCGGGCATCTCCCCGAAAGCGTGCGGGCCGACATTGCCGTTTTCTTCGGCACCTACAGTCGAGGCCTGAAGCAAGGGCGCGACCTGCTCTACTCGCTCGCCGACGCGAGCACGATTATGCTGGCTTGTGACGAAGCAGCCGTGGGATGGCAGGACGAACGCAGCCTGTATGTTCGCAGCTCGCACGCGGGCCAGCTTCCAACCGTTCTTCGAACGTTGCTCGCCTGCGCCGAACTGCTATATGGCGATATCAGCGAGGCAGATATTCTCAGAATCCACAAGTTCAGCGGCAAGGTAACATTTTTGACCTATTCCGATTTTCAATCGAAGCTGCTTCCCCAGCTAGCCATACGAACTAAAGTGGATTTGCGAGCAGCCCGCGTGGACGTCTTCGATCACACGGGCGATCGCCAACTCCTTTATTTCAAGGAACGATTTCTTAATGCTGACGATCCGCAACGTGAACGACTCCTTTTGATTTCCGACAAACTCCGACACTTAGGCATTTCGGATTCGGTTTTTCTCGGACCCTCAGTTGTCGCCCTTAGGCAAATGCTCTGCGATTCGGCCGAGTCGGAATTGGTCTGCGAACTCGGCTTGGATTGGAATGAGTGCCCGCGATGATCGAGATCGCACACAATCTCGAACCGCGCGATTTCGTGTGGCTCTGGGCGAAATACGTCACCGGCTTCAACCCCAAGCACCACTGCACGAACAGCATCCGCGGCCGGTATTCCCGAAAATTTAGCAAACATAACAAAGAGCTGACGGTCTCGGAGGTCATAACTATGGATGAGTGCATTCCCAATTCCTACAGCGCCATATATATATGTGGTGTGGCGAGGGAGGGGTATACAAGGAAGACAAACTACGAACACAACCTGCATGCGGTCATATCCCCGCGACCTGGCGTTTTCGAGACATGGTCGTTCGAAAGATGGCACTTGCAGGTACGTGGCGGAGCTTTCCTACACATCCCAGCGAGCGCACAGGAACTTCCCCACCGATACAGGGATCTTCCTCCGGAATACACTACTTGTCGGATCTTTCGATGGTCAGCGTGTTACTTCGAAGCCGGTAACCAAGGTTTGATTTCTGAATCGAAACCCGCCTCCGGATCTCGCCTTCCATAACCGTTCGCCTGTCGTGGTCCCGACGCTTTCTCAATTGCCTTCACACCGAAATCCGTTCGACGATATTCCGGCTGGTCTTTCTTTTTCCTGTAATAGAGGCCCGTGCTGCGGCTCGGCATGCCCGGCTAACGGGACAGGTACAGTTGGTCGAGGGCGAAGAAGCAAACGAGGGGAATCGACTGGTTCGATGTCTGAATGAACTCGCTCGCCCATGAGCAGCCGCCATCTAATAACGACGGACCCCCCGCGCAGTTGGGCGGTTGACGGGCCTGCTCGATTTCCATTTCTTTTTCGGCCACTTGGGCCTCGCAAATCACGGATCTCCAGAATCCCCTCCATCTCGGAGAGCATCGTGCGAATATCCTCGGCGTCCACAACCAGAGAGTTGCCTTGCCGCATTGGCACCATATCGTGGATCAGGCGCCGGGCTTGATCTGAGCTTACGCCGAACAGTTCTTCGATTTGGCGCCTATTGATGAATTCGGTGGTTATGGCGGTCAATGCGGCTCGTATCAAAGGTGTGCGTCCCGCCCAGGCAGGCAGCACGCTCATCGGCGCTATCCCATTTCGGGCGTGTCTGGTGCGCATGGTGTCCACACTGATCACAATACAGCCTGTGATATGGTTCACGGTATTTTACTTTGGCGGCCCGCTGATCCAGCTCAGGTTCGCTTAGCCTCAGGGCGCCGCGACACCGGCCGCTCGTGGTTGGCGATCCAGAGTTCCATCTGCTCCGTGAGCTTGCTGAGTGGGGTCTCGAGCACGTCGGCAATCGTCCACAACCGGCTCACGGTCGGATTGAGTATCCCTCGTTCCAGACGGCTGATGTAGGTGCGGTCGAAGCCGCAATCGGCGCTGAGGCGTTCTTGCGAATGGCCCGCCTGTTTCCGAAGTTCGCGCACGACGATTCCGACGGCTCTCGCCTTCAGATCGGTCGGCTGGATTTGCCGCTGGCGCCGTTGCATGGGCAAATCCGATGGTGGTAGTGTTGAAGCGTATTAGCCA
>VFSW01001270.1_pt1 | contig 38415 bp, 44 predicted proteins | sample 5358111 | NCBI WGS metagenome assembly VFSW01 (sample SAMN11554181, study PRJNA540505) | mine drainage metagenome | isolation source: sediment from site ElyBrook_90M | place: USA: Ely Copper Mine, Vershire, VT | collected 2017
TTGATGGTTTCCACGTTTTTTAAATTATGCGAGCCACGGTGAGAAGTATGGGAATCAAGGTGGTTGATTAGGCCACTAACGCCCGAGTTTACATCCGCAAGAACAGCTGGTAATCTTACACCAGCTGTTTTTGTTAAACTTATAAGCAGGAGAATGCCATGGGAAAAGCTTTGCTAGTAAATCTAGAGGGTCCCGACGGAGTCGGTAAGACCACGCATAGCATCATGCTAAAAGATGCACTCGCCGAGAAGGGAATTGAGGCTGTGATAGACCATGAACCGACGAGCGGCGATTTCGGCCGGATGATAAAGATAATCTTGAACAAACAGACGACCGCTCAAGATTTCATCGTTGAAACCCAAAAATGGTTTCGCAGGTCCATGGAAAGCTGTTTCACCGAGAGCATAGTGGTCAATCATTATTACGATGAGCTGCGAATCCGGGCGGACGGCATTTTGCGTTTGCTGGAGGCCGGCAAGCGCCTGACCGGACTGGATATGCAATTTCTGTTCTTCTTGGATAGGTTCTTTGACATCCGCGATGCAATAAACCCCAGCTTGGAAAAGGGGGTATGGGTTATCGCGGATAGGTACAGTCTTTCATCCGGCGCTTATGGTTTCGGTCAGCACGATATTCCGGTCGCGGAGACGTTCGCTTTGGAAAGCAAAGTGCTCTCCGGGATCTATCGTTATCCGGACGTAAAGATATACCTGGACCTTCCGGCCACGAAATGCTTAGAGCGCCTTAAAAAGGCAGGTCGGGAAGTGGACATATTTGAAACGCTTTACGGCCTGGAAAAGACGACCCAGGGATATAAGCAGGCTATTGCCTTGAAGGAAGATGAAGGCGGCATGACATTCATCGTTGACGCCGATCAATCCATAGACGTTGTTTTCCAGAGCGTCTTGGCCTGCGTGCGGAAGGTCTTTAAATTTAATTTTGAGACCGCTCCAATATAGTTGCGCGTTCTCACAACAACCGCCGCCCCGTTATTTTTCCGGGGCGCCTTTTTTTTCTGGTTTCTCCTCCTGTTTTTGGATATGTCCGGATGCCTCCATCTCGCGGTAGACGGTTCCGAGGACGCCGTTCACGAATTTGGGGGAGTTCTGGCCGCCATAGTTCTTGGCGATCTCTATCGCTTCGTTGATAGCGACCTTCGGCGGAACCTCGTTTTGGTCGGCGTACATCAGTTCGTAAAGGCCGATCCGGAGAACGTTGCGGTCAATGATGGCAATCTGGTTCAATGGCCATTCCGGGGCGACGCGAATTATGGTCGCATCCAGGTCTTTCAGGTGCTCAATGACCCCTTTGGCGATGCGCCAAACGAAATCCGGCTCGTCTATGCCGGGCCCGAACTCGTTCAAATTCCTTTCAATGACGGTCGTGAGGTCGGTTTCGCGGCCGTAAAAATCCCACTCATAAAGGGATTGCAGAACGATCGTTCTTGCTAAGTGGCGGGTCGCCATGGTTTTTAAAAATTCTGATAACCGCGCTCCCTCAGGGATTACGGTTCCTCTGCTACTTTGCGCTCGGCGCCGCTTTCGGCTTGGCGCCTGATTTTACATACGTGCCGCAGTTCGGGCAGATCCGATGCGGCAGGGTCGGGCCTTTGCAGGTCGGGCAAACCACCACGTTCACTTTTCTGAGCGCGAGTTGGGACCGCCTGCGGCCGACCTTGGACTTGGAATGATGCTTTGTAGGTACGCCACCCATAGTTCTTTAATATTAGGACAACTTATTATTCGTGTCAATTTTTAGCCCTGTGGCTATTATTATGTCTCTGGCCCGAATTTGCAATTCACAATTTTCAATTTTCAAGATAGATGTTTGCAAATTAATCGTTGAAAATTGATTGTAAATTGATAATTGGAAATTGTAAATTTTAATTAAGGAACATTTTGAGATGGGTAGTAGCTTCTTTATAATCCCTGACCCAAACAATGCGCTTATCCCTGCGGAACCACGTCATCTGGCGCTTGGCATATTGCATGGTATCGCCCGCGATGGCGCTGGCCAGGCCCCTTTCAGAATTGATTCCGCCCTGGATATATTTGAGAGCGTCACGGTATTCAAATCCGAAGTCGCTCATCCTTGCCGCGCTGACGCCGGACCTTAAAAGCTGCCTGGCTTCATCGGCGAGGCCGAGGCGAATCATCTTTTTAACGCGCATTGAGACCAGTTTTTTTAATTTTTCGGTTCCGGGATTCAGTCCAATCATTTCCATGTCATAGAGCGAATGGCCGGCCGGCTTGGCCATAGGAACCCGGCCCAGCGCATTAACGATCTCTATGGCGCGGATTAGCCGCACCGGATTTTTCGCATCTATCGTCTTGAAGCGCCCCGGGTCCATCTTTTTGAGCATGGCCGCAAGTTCCGCCGCGGTTTTTTTGGCGAGGCGCGCCCGCAGCTCTTTGTCGGGCGGGACTTCCGGCAGAACGACGTCGTCCGTGACGAACCGGATGTAAAGCCCCGTTCCGCCGCAGAGGATGGGCAATTTGCCCCGGCGGGATATCTCTTTTATCTTCTTTTCCGCCAGGCGCTTGAAGTCGGCGACCGTGAAGACCCGGCGGGGGCTCGCGACGTCAAGAAGGTAATGGGGGACGCCGGCCATCTCTTTTTTGGTTATCTTGCCGGTGCCGATATTAAGCCCCTTATACACCTGGCGCGAATCGGCCGAAATTATCTCGCCGTGGAATCGTTTAGCGAGCTTTACGGCCAAGGCGCTCTTGCCGGAGGCCGTCGGCCCCACGACGACGAGGAGTTTCTGTCTATTTGACTTTTTGTCCATTTATGGTATTATACCGTCAATTCAAAAAGGAGGTTGTAAGTTGAAAAAAGTATTGATTGTCTTGGCGGTCACTGCGGCGGTCGCAACCGGAGTCGTAATCGTCTCAAGGGCGTTGTCCAACGGAGACGCCGTGATAGCGGACGAAGACGATGAGCTTGAAAGGCGGATGGTCGCGGAATGCGAACTCCCGGTTCGCAACGCGGCGTAGTCATATCCAGTTTCCGGGTGGTCTTTATTGGCCACCCATTTTATTTAATGGGCTTAGCATTCTGAAAAAGTGCGTAAGACTTGGCCAAGCGGCCCGGAGCGCTCACTTTTTGAGAATGCTAAGCCCTATTTCTTCTCTTCTACTTCCTGCTTCACTTTCTCAATGAACTTCATCGGGCTCATCGTGACCGTCTCTTTCTTGTGCCTTTCGCGGACATTGATGAGCTTGCTTTCTATCTCCTTGTCGCCGACGACCAGGATATAGGGAATCTTTTGCATTTCCGCCTCGCGGATGTTCTTGCCGAGCGTCTCGCCGGTAGAGGCAACCTCCGCGCGAATGTCGCTCCTCTTGAGCTCGGCGGCGATGCCCTGGGCATAATCCAAATGCCGGTCGGCGATGGGGATGACGCGCGCCTGGACGGGCGAGAGCCATACGGGGAAGTCGCCCGCAAGGTGCTCAATAATGACGGCCAGGAAGCGTTCAATGGAACCCATGATGGCCGCGTGTATCATCACGATGCGTTCCTCCTTTCCTTCCTCATTGATGCAGAAGAGGTTGAAGCGTTCCGGCATGTTCACATCTAATTGGATGGTAGCCACCTGCCACTCGCGGCCCAGGGAGTCCTTGGCCATGAAGTCCAGCTTGGGGCCGTAAAAGGCGGCTTCGCCCAGACCTTCCATGAGTTCGGCGTTCTTCGTAGCGGCGATCTCGCGCAAGGTGCTCTCGGCGAACTGCCACTTTTTCTTGTCGCCCAGGAACTTTTCCGGGTGTTTGGGGTCGTGGGTAGAGATGCGGATGCGGAGCTTGAAGCCGAAGGCGCCGTAGAAGGTTTCAATAATGTCCCAGATCTTCACGAACTCCTCTTTGACCTGCGAGAGGCGGCAGAAGACGTGGGCATCGTCCTGGGTGATGGCCCGCACGCGGGAAAGGCCGGAAAGTTCTCCGGTCTGCTCGTCGCGGTAAACTTTCGTGGTGTTAGCGTAGCGCTGGGGAAGCTCCCGGTAGCTCCAATTCTTGCGGGCGTAGATCTGGGTGTGGTGCGGGCAGTTCATCGGCTTCATCGCGAAGACGTGGCCCTCGCGGGTCTCTATCTTGAAAAGATCATCCTTGAACTTCTCCCAGTGGCCGCTCCGCTCGTAAAGGTCTTTCTTCGTGATGTGGGGAATGTCCACTTGTTCGTATCCGGCTTTCTTGCGGAGCTGCCAGACGAAATCGTCCAAGAGGTTCCGGACGAGCGTGCCCTTGGGCGTCCAAAGCGGCAAGCCGGCGCCCACGAGGTCGGAGAAGGTAAAGAGGTCCAATTCCACGCCGAGCTTCTTATGGTCGCGGCGCTTGGCCTCTTCCACCATCGTGAGGTAGTCGTCCAGTTCCTTTTTGGTCTCAAAGGCCAGGCCGTAGATGCGCTGGAGCTGGGGCCGCTTTTCGTCCCCGCGCCAATAGGCACCGGCGATCTTATCCAGTTTGAAGGCGACCGGGTTTATCTCCGACGTGTTTTTGACGTGGCCGCCGCGGCACAAATCAACGAAGTATTTAGTATCTGGTATTTTGTATTTAGCAGACGACGGTTTGCCGGTGGCATAAACCGAAAGCGGACTTTTCTCTTTTTGAAAATCTTTTATAAGTTCCAGCTTAAAGGGTTGCTCCTTGAATAACTTCTTCGCTTCGGCCGGCGTCACCTTTTTTCCGGAGAAAGGCAGTTTGGCATTCACCCATTCCCGCATGGTCGCCTCAAGCTCTTTTAAGTCCTCGGGCGCGAGGGGGCGGGGGAGCTTGAAGTCGTAGTAGAAGCCGTTTTCAATGACCGGACCGATGCCGAGCTTCGCCTTCGGGAACTTCTTTAAAACCGCGGCCGCCAAAAGATGCGCCAGCGAATGCCTGATTCCGTCAATTTTCTCCGCTTTTGCCATAGTGAATATATTATAGGCAAATTCGGGTCTTTTTGGTATTCATTGACTATATTCTAATTTTGTGCTAGATTATAAGCGCAATTTTACAAGAGCAGGTGGTCCGCTGTCTTTCCCCGAACTAACGAAGGGAAGGCCGGGCGCCAAAAATAAGGAGAATCGTCATGGCGAAAAAGTATATCGTCACAGGCGAACAGTATGTTCAGATTGACAGGATCATGACCGACATCAAGCGCCAGATCTACACGCGAAGCGGTAGTCCGCTAGATCCGGAAGCGGTGATAAAAAGGTTACGGGCAATCAATGACCCGATGCAATACATCATCGGACAAAAATTGCGTTCGTTTGAGATCATTGCTGCCGGTGTTACTCTAAAAACCGCGCCGTTCCTAAAGAAAGACTTCTTCAAAACAGGTGGCTCTCCAGCGTTCTACTTCTGGAATGATTTCACGAAGCTGATTCTTTCGGAAATCCCCGATGAGATACCGGATTGTGTGGGAAGGATCACCAAAACCAAGCTGACCAAAGATATGTACAATAAGCGTATACTTGCCGAGCTTGATAACCCGAAACCCTTCACCGTTTTGGAATTCGCCGCCATTATGTATGCCCTTTTAATGGACACGTCTAATGAAGGCGAGTGTTTTTTGTTTCACGTCCAGCGGAAGGATGGTTGCGTCGTGACGGTGGACGTGCACTGGGACTCTGGTGGCCGCTTGTGGCGCTGTGATGCGGGCGCATTTAATGACCACGGCTTGCCTGTGGGCAGTGTCGTCGTCTCCCGAAGCTGATCAGATTTTAGATTCTCAGGTTTCGTTTCGTCCCGTTCGTCGTTCCATGATGAGCGGGACTTTTATTGCCCCTTCCTCATCATTTCGAGGGAGGGGCGTTTTTTTAAAAAATAAAAAGCATCTGTAGATTTTCTCTCCCAAAGAAACCTCTCGCAGCGAGGCAACGAATTCACGAGCGAAGACGAAGCCCTGCACTACAACGCCGTTGTAGTACGGGGCGAAGGAGCGGGAATTTATCACTGTCCGAATCCCGCTAGTATAATTAATTATACCAAGGTTGAGTTTGATAAATTCCGTCGCGGATGAGGATGAGCGAGCCGGAAGCCGTCCGAGCGAGAGCTTGGTTGATGAGGGAGAGAAAATCTACAGGACTTTCACCGAGTCGGCAATGAACTTGGTGTCGCCGTTCTTCCAGGAGACGAAGCCGTCAATGAGGACGGCGTTATTGTCCGTCCAGGCCTCCGCGCTCTTGCCCAGCGTGTCGTTGAAGACGAGCACCTCCATGCTGTCCTCTTTGTCTTCCAGCGTCACGAAGAGCATCGGCTGGCCTTTTTTGGTGACTATCTTCTTCATCGCGCTTATGACGCCCGCGATGGAAAATTTCAAGGACCGTTCGCCGTTTTTGGGGAGGGTCAAGGCATAGTGGATGGTTTTCACTCGGTCGCTTATCTTCCCGTTATGGCCGTTCAAAGGATGGTCGGTGAGATAAAGGCCCAAGAGATCCTTTTCCCACGAGAGCATGACGTTTTTGGCGACCGGCGCGGCGTCGTGCAGGCGGAGCGATGTAAAAGTGGCCGTGCCGCCGAAGAGCGAGTCCTGGTTTGAGTTTGCGCTCTTCTTGGCCGCCTGGTTGAATTTGATGATGTCTTCAATATTTTCCAGGAGCTTGCCCCGGTCCGTGCCGAAAGAGTCAAAGGCGCCGGCCTTGATGAGGCTCTCCAATGATTTTTTGTTCAAATCGCGGTGCTGGATGCGGGTGAGGAAATTGGTGAGGTCGGTGAAGGGGCCGCCCTTGCCGCGCTCGGCAATGATGAAGTCAACGATGTTGCTGCCGACGTTCTTGATGGCCAGGAGCCCGAAGCGGATATTCTTCCCATCCACGGCGAATCCCTGGAAGCTAAGGTTTACGTCCGGCGGCAAAACCTTGATGCCCATTCGTTTCGTCTCGGCGACGAGGAAGTTTATCCGCTCTATCTCCGTGCCCGAAACATTGAGAAGGCTCGTCATGAACTCCACCGGATAGTGGGCCTTGAGGTAGGCCGTTTGGTAGCTCACCATGGCGTAGCAGGCGGCGTGCGAGCGGTTGAAGCCGTAGCGGGCGAATGGCGGAAAGAGTTCCCAAATGGCCTCGGCGGTCTTGGGAGCGATGCCGTTCCCCACCATGCCCTTAATCAGCTTTTCCTGCTGTTCGTCCAAAAGCGCCTTGATCTTTTTGCCGATGGCTTTGCGCAGGGTGTCGGCCTCGGCGAGCGTAAATCCGGCGAGGTCGCGCGCGATGCGCATCATCTGCTCCTGATAGATGCCGACGCCGTAGGTGCTTTTGAGTATCGGTTCCAGTTTCGGATGGAGGTATTCAACTTTTTCCCTTCCGAGCTTGCGGCGAATGTAACTGGGTATCAGTTCTATCGGTCCCGGGCGGTAGAGCGCGATCATCACGATGATGTCTTCCAGCTCGGTGGGTTTCAGGTCTTTCAAATAGTGCCGCATGCCGGCCGACTCCAGCTGGAAAATTCCGGTCATCTCGCCGGATTGGAAAAGCTTGAAGGTCTCTTTGTCGTCCAAAGATATTTTTTCAATGTCTATCCGCTCGCCGAGATCTTCCTGGATGAGGCGCAATGTCTTTTCAATTATTGTGAGGTTCTTGAGGCCCAGAAAGTCCATCTTCAAAATGCCGATGTCTTCCACGCTGTGGCCTTCAAACTGGGTGAGGGTGATCTGGTCGTCCTGAGGCGCGTGCTGGAGCGGCATGAAGTGGACGAGCGGTTCGGGGGCGATCACGACGCCGCAGGCATGGACCGAGGCGTGGCGGGCCGTGCCTTCCAGTTTTATCGCGGTATCCATTATCTTTCGGGTGTCCTCATCCCGCCGGTAGAGTTCCTTGAGCTCCGGCACGCTTTCCAGAACCTGCTTCAGGTTCACGTTGAAGGGGATGAGCTTGGCGATCTGGTCGCCGGCACCGTAAGGAAAACCCATGGCCCGGGCGGTGTCGCGCACGGCGGCCCGCGCCATCATCGTCCCGAAGGTGATTATCTGAGCGACGCTCTCCTCGCCGTACTTTTCGCGGACGTAGGCCAAAACCTCGTCCCGGCGGGTGTCGGCGAAGTCAATGTCTATATCCGGCGCCTGGATGCGGTCGGGGTTCAGGAAACGCTCAAAAATGAGGTCGTATTTCAAGGGGTCCAATCCGGTGATGCCCAAGATGTACGAGATGATGCTCCCGGCGGCGCTGCCGCGCCCCGGCCCCACGACGATGCCGTGGGCCTTGGCCCAGTTAACGTAATCCTGGACGATGAGGAAGTAATCGGCGAAGCCGGTCTTCTCAATGACGCCGAGTTCCATGTCCACGCGCGCCTGGACTTCCGGCGTGACCTCCGGATAGCGGTCCCGGATGCGCTCCTTGATGAGCTCGTTCAAATATTCTTTGGCGGTCACGCCGCCCGGCGCCTGGAACTTCGGCAGATGCAGTTTTCCTATCTCCAGTTTCCAATCGCACTTATCGGCTATCCTTGCGGTGTTCGCTATCGCTTCGGGAACGTGCTTGAAATGCTCCGCCATCTCTTCCGGCGAAAGGAGCGAGACGTCGTATTTCTTCAAAGAAAGGCGGTCCTCATCGTCCAGCTTGCTGTGGGTCTGGACCGCGAGCAGAACCTCGTGGGCGGTCTTGTCGCTCTTTTCTATGTAGTGCACGTCCTGCGTGGCGACGAGGGGAATGCCGAGTTTTTTTGCGAGCGCGATGAGCGGCTCGTGGATTTCAACGTCGTGCGGCTGGAGTTCAATGTAATAGTCGTCGCCGAAAAGTTCTTTGTACCAAGTTGCGACCTTCTCGGCCTCAGCGATATTCTTCGCGGCGATGAGCTTCGGCACCTCGCCGGAAAAACATCCGGAAAGGGCGATGAGCCCCTCGTGGTGTTTTTCCAAAAGTTCTTTGTCAATGCGCGGCTTGTAATAAAATCCCTGGAGGTACGAAGTCGTGACGAGTTCAAGCAAATTTTTCCAGCCGATGTTGTTCTTGGCGATCAAAACCTGGTGGAATCTCTTCTCGTCTATCTTCGGACGTTTCTCTAAATGGCCGTAAGGGGCGATGTAGGTCTCCACGCCGATGATTGGTTTCACGCCCGCCTTCGTGGCCTTCTTATAAAATTCCACGGCGCCGTAAAGGTTGCCGTGGTCGGTCAAAGCGATCGCCTCCATTCCGTATTCTTTCGTTTTCCCCACGAGCTGGTCTATTTTCGCGAGCCCATCCAATAAGGAATAATGACTATGCACATGAAGATGTACAAACTTCGTGTTCATAGTGAGTGGACGCTTGCCCCGTTAAATTTGAGCGTAGCGAAAATTTGTGCGGGGTGAAGATGAACGAATTTCATGATGAGTGTTTGGAATGTCGGCGACGGTCGTCCTCCGAACCGTTGGTTTGAGGGCGGCGTTCGCTCATCCCTAAGTTACCTCCCCATTTTATTCGCGCGGGGACCGGGACGCAACATGTTCATAACCTCCTAAAAGGCGATATAATTCGGATAATGGGAAGGGCCAGATACATAATCGGTTTGGATGAGGTGGGCAGAGGCTCTTTGGCCGGTCCCGTGACGGTCGGGGCCGTGCTTTTGCGGCCGGGCGCCCGGCCGAAGGCCGGTGCCGGCCTATTTTTGCGCGATTCCAAGAAACTTTCGCCGCGCCAAAGGGAAGGTTGGGTTAAATACGTCAAAAAGCGCGGGGATATCCCTTACGCCGTCGCCAGCATTTCGTCCAAGCGCGTAGATAAACTGAATGTCACGCGCGCGGCGAACCTCGCGGCCGGAGAAGCGCTCAAAAAACTTTCCCAAAGGCACCATATTGATCTGCGGCAGGCCAAAATCTATCTGGACGGGGGATTATTTTTGCCGAAAGGCGCGGTCAGGTTCGTAAACGCAAGGACGGTCATCAAAGGGGACGAAAAGATACCGGCCATCTCTCTGGCCTCCATCGTCGCCAAGGTCCACCGCGACCGGCTGATGGCCGCTCGCCACGAAAAGTTTCCGCGCTACGATTTTGCCCGCCACAAAGGTTACGGCACCCGCGCCCATATCCGCTTGGTGAAGAAGTACGGCCTGTCTCCGATGCACCGCAAAACTTTCTGCAAATTCGTCTGATCCGTCAATGTAACGGAGCTCAGCTCCGTTACATTGTTTGTGGGGTTGCTTTTTAGAAATCTCTGTGGTATAAATAGATTAGCAAGCGAAACAGCAGCTCCGGCATTACAGTCGGAGAGGAAAGTCGGGACACTCTCTTCGCGCAAGCGAGGATAAAAATGTAGCAGCTAACGGCTGCCGAGCGAAAGCTTAGAGGTGCGAGCAGAAACGTCCTGAGGCGAAAGCCGATGGAGGACCCAATCCCAAGCTAGTTGGTCCAACTCCGCGATAGGGACAGTAAAGCGGAGATGAAACGGCCAAATCCTTACAGAGTGCAAGGCCGCGTCCCGAGAGCAATCAAGGGAAGTGCCGCTTGAGCCCGCGAGTAATCAAGGGCCCAGATGAATTGCTGTTTAAAACAGAATCCCGCTTACAGCTTGCCAAAACAAAGACCGCGGAAACGCGGTTTTTGTTTACAAAATCCAGTATTTTTATTACATTATTATGTATCGCCACCTTAGCTCAGTTGGTAGAGCGCGTCTTTCGTAAAGACGATGTCCCCGGTTCAAGTCCGGGAGGTGGCTCAAGATGAATAACCCGAACGTAGCGACGATTTCCGTCATGGCCGGCGCGGGCGGCGACGATGCCAAGGACTGGGCCCGGATGCTTATGCGGATGTACCAAAAGTACGCCGACCGCAAGGCCTGGAAGTGGCAGGAGGTTTCCGACAATGCCATTGAGGTCCGCGGAACAGGCGCCTACGAAAGATTGAAGGACGAGTCCGGCGTGCACCGGCTGGTGCGCATTTCGCCTTTTGACGCCAAAAAACTGCGCCACACCTCATTCGCGCTCGTGGATGTTTTGCCGGAACTGCCGGCGATGGAAGCAGCGAATATCCGGATACCGGAGAAGGACCTTAAGGTGGACTTCTCGCGCGCCGGCGGCCCCGGCGGCCAAAACGTGAACAAGGTTGAGACGGCCGTGCGCATCGTCCACCTGCCGACCGGCCTCGTTTCCGCCTCGCGGGCGGAGCGTTCCCAGGCGGCGAACCGCGAAAAGGCCTTAATACTCCTCAAGGCCAAGATACTCGCCGTCATGCGGGAGAAGCACGAGAGCGCCGTGGAGAATCTAAAGACCAAAGTGGAACCGGAATGGGGCCACGAGATCCGCTCGTACGTTTTGCATCCTTACAAACAGGTGAAGGACCACCGGACGGGCGAGAAGATAAGCAAGGTGGAGGAAGTTTTGGAAGGGAAGCTTGATTTGCTAAAAAATTTCTAATTTCTAATTAACCTAATTGACCTAAACACGGTTTTTTAGACATTAACTCAATTAGTCATTGATTAGATCAATTAGAACTTAGAGTAATTAGGTCAATTGTCAAATATCGGGAGAGGTTTATAATACCCACATAACGCCCGAGGCCATGAAGTAAGGCCTTTTATTATGATAGTTTTCCAAAACGTATCCAAAAATTACAACCACAACGCCGTCGCGCTGGACAAAGTAAGCTTTAAGATCCAGCCGAACGAGTTCGTGACGCTCGTCGGCCGTTCCGGCGCGGGCAAGTCCACGGTGGTGAAGCTTTTGATCGGCGAGGAAAAGCCGAGCAAGGGCCAGATTTTCTTCGGCTCCTACGAGGTCCAAAAACTGAAGCCCTCGGAGCTCCCGGAGTTCCGGCGCCATATCGGCGTCATCTTCCAGGACTTCCGCCTGCTCTCCAAGAAGACCGCTTTTGAGAACGTGGCTTTCGCGCTGGAGGTGGAGGGCCGCCTGCAGAAAGAGATCAACGAGCTCGTGCCGCAGGTCTTGGACATGGTGGGTCTCAAGGACAAGATGCTGAACTTCCCATCGGAGCTTTCGGGCGGCGAAAAGCAGCGCGTCGCCATCGCCCGGGCGATGATAAACCAGCCCGACGTCCTCATCGCCGACGAGCCGACCGGGAACCTGGATCCCTTTAATACCTGGGAAGTGATAAAATTGCTTAAGAAGATAAACGAGCTGGGGAGCACCGTCATCCTCGCCACGCATGACAAAGAGATAGTGAACACGCTGGGCGAACGGGTTATCACGCTGGAGAACGGCCAAATACTGCGCGACGAGGCCCACGGAAGATTTTTAATAGATTAGAATGGTCACTTTGTTCCGGGTAATTAAATACGGCATCCAGAGCTTTCTGCGGAACGGCTGGCTTTCGGTTTCCACGATCGGCATCATGATTTTGGCGCTCCTCGTTTTTGAAGGGCTCATCCTCTTCAACGTCGTGAGCCAGGGCGCGGTGCAGGCGATCCAGGATAAGGTGGACATCACCGTTTATTTCCAAAGCAACGTGCCGGAAGACACCATCTTGAACCTCAAGAAATCGCTGGAGGGTTTGGACGAAGTGCAATACGTCCAATACATTTCGCAGGACCAGGCGCTCGCCAATTTCAAGGCGGCCCACGCGAACGACCCGACCATCACCCAGACGCTTTCGGAGCTGGACACCAATCCGCTCCTCGCTTCGCTGAACATCAAGGCGAAGGATATCCATCATTACGACGCCATTGCCGCCTATCTGGATAAGCCGGATTTCACCGGCATCATTCAGAAGGTCACTTACGCTCAGAACCAGGTGGTCATTGACCGGCTGTCGTCATTCGTGGACAACATGAGCCGCGGCGGATTCATCCTGACTCTCTTCCTGGCCTTCCTGGCCGCCTCGGTAACTTTCAATACCATCCGCCTCGGAATATTTTCCAACCGCGAGCAAATCGGCGTCATGCGCCTCGTGGGTGCCTCCAACAACTTTATCCGCGGGCCTTACGTCATTGAAGGCATCCTCTACGGGGTCATCGCCGCGGTGGTCGGTTTCCTCGTGTTCATCCCGATAATCGCGGCCGTTTCGCCGCAGATCGCGAACTTCGTTCCCGAGGTCAACCTCCAAAATTATTTCAACGCCAATTTCTTAGCCCTATTGTTTTACCAGGTCATCTTCGGCGTCGTGCTGGGCATCGTTTCCAGTATCGTTGCCACGCGCCACTACTTGAACGTCTAGTCGCGGGGCTTCTTCTTTGAGTCCATCTTTACCGTCGCAAAAGTGCCGACGAAGCCGCCGGCGACCGTGGGCAGAAGATACCAGCTGTTTTGAATATAGGTCACGATGACGAGCGCTCCCAAAAGGATGAGGAACGAGGAGAACGCGGCGGCGCTCAAAGCGGCGCCCGAGTTCGTGCGCCGAATGTAAAGCACCCACAAGAAATCGCCGACGGCCGTCGCGGCGAAAACGAAGAGCGTCTCCCAAAAATTAACCGGTCCGAACGTAAGCATTGAATTGGCTTATCTTGATTATCAGCCTACTATAACGCCGGCCGTTGTTCAATCATCGGGCGTTCTGGACTGCCGCCTTCGGCTCGGCCGTCTTGACGGATAATTGACAGATTATCTTAAGCGTGCTATTTTAAAGAAAAAGTTTTTGTTCTCTGACAATCAAAAAGGAGGTAGTAGATAATGGAAGCCAAGATCATTTTTGATAACGGTAGCGCAATCGTGCCGAGTAGCCATGTGGCCTTCCGTGCGATAAAGCGCTTGGCTAAGGGGCAACCGCTGAATAAGCCGTTCTTCATTAAGGATGGTGTGATTGCCGAAGTTCATGCAGTTGGTGATGCATCGCAGATCGCAGTTCAGATTCGGGAAGGAGGCATGATTGACTATGAATATGCCATCCTGGACGGCGAGCATAAGCTTCTGCAAGCTTATATTGACGACTGGACTAACGGCCGCTGAAACCATCCTTATTGCTTTTTGCCGCGTTTTCATGCGCGGCTTTTTATTTTTTGACTTCCGGCCATGCCTCTGCTAAATTAATGAAAAGGCCAGCGAGCCCTTTTATTTTTTCACTAAAGTTAGTATGCCCACGAAGTTACGCACTAAAATAGTCGCCACCATCGGTCCCGCTTCGGACGCCTATGAAACCATCCACAAGCTCGTGGAGGGCGGTTTAGACATCGCCCGCATCAACTTTTCCCATTGCACGCCGGAAGAGTTTTTTAGCCGGCAAAAGTTTCTGAAAAAGGCGGCGCGCGCCCTGAAGCGCGAAGTGGCGCTCCTCCAAGACCTTCAAGGGCCCCGCATCCGCGTGGGCGAAATGCCTAAGGAGGGCCGCGTCCTCAAGGAGGGGGAGACCGTCGTTCTAAATGTTGCCGCGAAGAGCAACGGCGATATTTTCGTGGATTATCCGCGCCTGGCGCGGGAAATAAAAGTGGGCCACCCGATATTTCTCGCGAACGGCGACATGGAGCTCATCGTGCGCCGCGTGAGCGGCGGCAAGATAAGCGCCGAAGTGGTCCGCGGCGGCATTCTTTATTCGCGCAAGGCAGTGAACGTCCCGCACACGAAGCTTTCCGTTTCCGGGCTCACGGCCAAGGATATGAAAGACCTGAAGTTCGGTTTGAAGCACGGCGTGGAGTTTGTCGCCATTTCCTTCGTCCAGTCCGCGCAGGATGTTTTAAAGGCCAAGAAGCTCGTGGGCGGGAAGGCGCGCATTATCGCGAAGATAGAAACGGCCTTGGCGCTTAAAGACATTGACGCCATCATCCAGGCCGCGGACGGCATCATGATTGCCCGGGGCGACCTCGGTATTGAAGTGCCGGAAGAAAAACTGCCTTTTATTCAAAAAAACCTCATCCGCCACGCCGCCTGGCACAATAAGCCGTCCATCACGGCGACCCAGATGCTCACCTCAATGGTGAACCATCCGCACCCGACCCGGGCCGAGGTATCGGACGTTGCGAACGCCGTTTGGGACGGCACGGATGCGGTAATGCTCTCGGACGAGACCGCTTCCGGCAAATACCCGGTGCAGTCATTGCGCATGATGGCGAAGATAGTAAGACAGGCGGAAGAGTACCGGAACCGCGAGAATCGCTTGGTCTAAAGCCGCCCGGCGCGCTTTGCCGAAAAGACGAAAGGCGTTTAATATTTAAACAATGCCTCCGGAACTTGCGCTTTACATCACCAGGTACGGCTATGTGGCGATATTTTCCCTGGTCTTTCTCCAGGAGATTGGCATTCCGAACCCGGTGCCGAACGAGCTCATTTTACTCTTCGCCGGATATCTCGCTTCCATCCACGTTCTGAGCCTGCCGCTCGTTTTCGTCACGGTGGTCATGGCCGATTTCATCGGCACTTCGCTCCTTTACGCCTTCTTCTATCTTTTCGGCGATTATGTAATGGACCACAAGCCGAAGTGGCTGCCCATCTCCAAGGAAAAGATAATGAAGCTGAGCGACAAGATCTCCAAGCGCGAGCAGTGGGGAATATACGTCGGCCGGCTCATTCCGTACCTCCGGGGATATACTTCGGTCGCCGCCGGACTTTTAAAAATTCGTCCGCGCGTTTTCTTGACGGCCGTAATCGTATCCGCTATAACTTGGAGCGGCTCTTACGCATTGGTCGGGCAATTCATGGGCAAGTACTGGCAGGAATTCGCCGGCCAATTGGGAGGCTATGAGAGCATCGCGTTTCTAGCTATCGCACTTTTAATAATTATCTACGGCATTCGGTATGCCGTTCGCTACAGACAGAAAAGGAAAGAAAGATTGGAGGTTGAAAAATGATCAAGATGATCAAGGTCAGCGTCGTCATACCGGCTTATCATGCCGCGGGAACCATTGGTGATACGGTGCGGAGCCTGCAGAAACAATCCGGCATCGCGCGGAGCGAGTACGAGGTAATCGTTGTCATCAACGGCCCCGCGGACGAAGAGGTACGCGTAAAGGCGCTCGCGGCCGGAGCGGACAAGGTCATCCGCGAACCGGAAAAGGGGACGAACATCGCCCGCGGCAGCGGCGCCAGGGCGGCCGATCCGGATTCTCGGTTTATTTTCGGCATGGATGCCGATTCGCAGGCGCCGGAGGATTGGGTCAGTCGGATAATGGATATCTTCCAGGACAACAGCGTCCAAGCTGTTTCCGGGCCGTACGATTACGGTTTCACCGGGATGAGAGCGTGGTCCGAGAACGTTTACACCCAGGCGATCTTCCCTTTCATCATCGGCTTGCTCAACTTGTTCAAGGGGACCGCGATAATCATCGGCGGAAACTATGCCGTGCGGAGATCGGCTTTGGAAAAGATTGGCGGCATTCCGCCGGCCAAATTCTGGGGCGACGACGCTCTGCTTGCCACGCTCATCCAAAGAATGGTCGGGAAGGTGCTGTTCGTCAGGGACTTGCGGGTTAAAAGCTCGCACGACCGGTTTGACCGCGACGGTTTCTTGAAACTGGCCGCCACCTACGCCATCGCCTTCTTCAAGGTCTGGTGGCGCGTGCCCGCGCATCCCAAGCTTGAGGATCTGCCTAAGGTTCTCCGCAATCTATAACATCAAAAATGTCACCGTCCCCGTTCAATTGAACGGGGATTTTTATTTATGCCGCGATTTTAACATATTGACAAATACGTATTCATAAGTTATAATGTAAACGTTAATGAGTGTTCTTTTCTAATTGAATAATTGAAAAACGCAGAAAAAGGGAGGTAGCAAGTGAAACAAGTTGTGTTGTTTGCGGGGCTAATGATGGCGCTGTGCACGGGTGAGATATTCGCGCAGACGGCAGATTACCGGATATCGAGCGTTACGCTTTCTTCCGGTAGGAGCGCTCTAAGCGACGGAATTGGCGGCTCGCTCACGGTCACGAACAATACCGAGACATTGTATTTCCAGGTCGCCGCGAACTACGTACAGGCGATGTACGGAACCGATTACGGCTGCTGTTTCGTAAGTGCCAGTGGCGGGTTTTATGACAACACGCCGTGGCTCGGACCATACGTGTTTATTCAACCGCTGAAATATGTGACGTTTACGACCTGGTGGGGAGTATTTGCTGGGACGGGAGGCCATCCTGGTTGGAGGCCAAACTTCTCATTCGCATATAATTCCTTGAGTCTGAACATCGGACCGGCATACATCGCCTACACCGTCCTTCATTATCAGAAGGACGTGCCGAATAATCTTCCCGGATTCGGCTTTAAACTGAATTTCGGTACGAAGATTAGTAGTGTGATAGGATGTGATTATTCGCTCCGCGATAAAGGGCCGCTGTTCTCCTCATCGTTAACTTACAGCTTCTAGACGGCAATATTGCCGCTGGCCGTTCTCAATTGAGGACGGCCATTTTATTTTGCATGGTATACCCCGCACTACAACTCGGTTGTAGTACAGGGTATAATTTTAGAGAAAAGGTCGAGGGAGAAGTCAATAAACATTTATGAAAGGATTCATCGTTAACATTGAAAAGGCGACCGAGGAGAACGGTAAGTTCCGGCAGGTGCTTTACACCGCCCATTACAGCCAGCTCGTCGTCATGTCCATCCCGCCCCAAGGGGAGATTGGGGAAGAGGTCCACGGCTTGGACCAGTTCCTGCGCATAGAAAGCGGAGAGGGCAAGACGATCTTGAACGGCGTTGAAACGCCCATCGCCGCCGGTTTTGCCATCGTCGTGCCGGCCGGGACGCGCCACAACTTCGTGAACACGAGCGCGACCGAGGATTTGAAGCTCTACACGGTCTATGCGCCGCCGAACCATGTGGACGGCACGGTCCATGAGACCAAAGCCGACGCGGACGCGCACGAGGAGCATTTTGACGGCCTGACGAGCGAGTAAGAAATAGCGCTACTGATACTGGATAAAGCTCGGGCGGGGCGAAAGCTTTAAAACGTCCGCCGGCGTGAGCAGATAACTGCCGGGCTGTAAGATATCGTTTTTGTAGAACAGTTTAATGCCGGTGAACTGGACGGGTTCCGAGGCGACGATGTCCTTGTATATCTTGACCTTCTGGGCCGGCGTGCCGAAGCCGTCCATGTCCATCACGACTTCCACTTCCGGCAGGGGTTTTATCTCCTGCCAATTGGTCACCATCTTGTCGGTAAAAAGATGGATGACGAGGATTTTCGGCGGCAGATGGTTTTCGTCCACGATCTTCGCGAGGTATTGGATGGCGTAGTTGATGTCTGCAGCGTCCATGGTGCCGATTTTGCCGCCCGGCGTGCCGCCGTCGCGCATGGAAAATTCTGAGTCCAGCGCCAGGTTCACCTGTGGCAGTTTCAAGTACGGCTCAAGGGGCGGCACCTCCTTTTCCACGGTGCTGAGGCCGATCTGGACGTCCAATATGACGATGCCATCCACCTGGCCCGCGAGGTCAACGGCCTTTTGGATTTGGCTGCCGGGCATCCGCAGGCGATACAGGCCGTCCGGCCCGGGACCCGCTTGGGCGGCGACGGCAATGTAATCCAAGGCGGGGATGACAGTCGTTGAAGTATCGGCCGTCTGCCATTCAGCGGCCTGGTCTTTGAGCATCTGGATCATCTGGTCCGGCGGATACTCACCCAGGACGCCCATTTGGGTGGAGTAAAAGTTGCCGTAATAGGCGACGATGCGGTCAAATGGCAATAGCGCGCCGCCCAATGGGTACGGAGCGGTCTTCACGGGCCACTCGCTCGGCGTGGACGTGGCCACGGTGACCGTGGATGTTGTGGATGAGGAAACGCGCACTTTCACGTATCGGATGGGCACGTTGGCCAGCTGGACCAGTTTTGCATCGTAAGCCGCCTTATCCAGCGGGGGATAAGTGAAAGAATTGGCGTCGCCGCTGATCGTAAAAGTCGGCTGGTAGAGGAAAAAAGCGGCAACGGCCGCGCACAGGAAAATTCCGGCGGCGAGGAGCGGCGTTTTGTGGCTCATGTACGATCAGCATACCTGAAAGGGTATGCTGATTCAAACTCATTTTGATACAATAGGCGGATGGTCTTAATTAATTACCTCATCGCCATTCCTTGGCTGGCATTCCTGGTCTACTGGAGCGTTTCCGCAATCGGCGTCAAAAAAGATATGGTGAGGCGTGCCTGGTGGCGCTGGTCTTGGGTCAGGCTCGCCGCCATCGCGGCCGTCCTCGTCATACTGTCGCTCAATCACGTCAAAGTTGGCGCCGCCTGGAGCCGAGCCGGCCTTTTCGCGCCTGCATCGTCAGTCGTCCTGGGAGCGCTCGGCGCCGTGCTCTGCTGGGCGGGCATCGGATTGGCAATTTGGGCGCGTTACCATCTGGGCCGCAATTGGAGCAATCATCCGGATATCAAAGAGGGCCACGAGCTTGTCACCTCCGGTCCGTACCGCGTTTTGCGCCACCCTATCTATACCGGCATGCTCGCCGCTCTTTTGGGTACGGCGTTTTTTGCCGGCTGGTTCTGGTTCCTGGTCTTCGCCGTTGCTACCGCCGTCTTCATTCGCCGCATAGGCATTGAAGAGGGTTACATGCTGAAGCTTTTCCCGGAAACTTATCCGGAGTACCGAAAGCGCACCAAGGCCCTCATTCCCTTCATTTTTTAGCTATTCTCCGGAAAGCGTGTTAAGCTGGGGATATATGAGCACCCCGGGGAATGTCCAAACAACGCTAAACAAGAGGTTTAAAGAGGTAAACGAGGCCCCTGCGGGCTTTGATTTTTTCGTCTCGCTCCACGATTTCGTCGGTTTTATTGAGTCCGCCCCGTCGTTTTCGGCCTTTTTCGCCGGCGCCAAAAAGGGCAGCCGGGCGGCGGAGATACCCCCGAAATATTCCGTGATGAAGCAGGTCTATCAGGGCATTGAGGACATCAAGGCGCCCCAAAACGGCGACATCGGCCACGACCGCTACACGGCCGTCCGCGAGCTCAGCGCCATCAAGAAAAAGGACGTCTCGGACAGCAACGGCTTTTGGAAGCGGCGGGAATCCCTCCGCAAATTGGCGGGCGACGTCCACGCGACGCTCAGCGCCCATATTTCCGGACCGACCGCTGAAAAATAAGATAATGCCCAATCCAGAACAAGCCAGCTTTCTCGGTCTCGGGATCGCTCCTAACATCCTCGCCGCTTTGGATAAGCTCGGTTTCAAGAACCCGACGCCCATTCAGGCGCGCTCCATTCCGCCGGCCTTGGAGGGCAAGGACCTGATTGGTCTCGCCCAGACGGGCACGGGGAAGACCCTGGCCTTCGGCGTGCCGCTCGTCCAAGCGGCTCTTTCCGGTAAAAAAAGTCTGGTTGTTCTGCCGACCCGCGAATTGGCCTTGCAGGTGGAGGAGGAACTGAAAAAGATCGGCGCCGCTTTGGGCGTCCGGACGGCGCTCCTCATCGGCGGCGGCTCAATGGGCGAACAGCTCCGTTCCTTGCGCCGGGACCCGGCCGTCACTATCGGCACGCCCGGCCGCATCTTGGACCATCTCCGCCAGCGCACGGTTTCTTTCCGTGAGGTTAAGGTTCTGGTCCTGGACGAAGCGGACCGGATGCTGGACATGGGCTTCGCGCCCCAGCTTAAGCAGATAATGAACGATGTGCCCAAGGAAAGGCAGACGATGCTCTTTTCGGCCACGATGCCCGACGAGATTGTAAGAATGGCGAACGCCTATATGCGCCTGCCGCTTCGGATAGAAATGGCGCCGCCCGGCACGGCGGTGGAAAAGGTGACCCAGGAACTTTATTTCATCTCCAGGCCGGATAAGCCCCGGCTTTTGGAGAAATTGCTCTACGAATACAAAGGCCCCGTCCTCGTTTTTTCAAAGACAAAATTCGGCGCGAAGAGGATCGCCGCGAGCCTCCGCGCCCTGGGCCACACGGCTGCAGAAATCCACTCCAACCGTTCCTTGAACCAGCGCCGCGAGGCGTTAGACGGCTTTAAGAACGGCCGCTACCGGATACTGGTTGCCACGGATATCGCCGCCCGGGGCATTGACGTGAAGGGAATAGAACTGGTTTTGAACTACGATTTGCCCACCAATCCCGAGGATTACGTCCACCGCATCGGCCGCACCGCCCGCGCCGGAGCCGTCGGCCGGGCCATCTCTTTCGCGACTCCAGACGAGCGGGGCGACGTGCGCGACATTGAGCGCCTGATACGGACGGCTTTGCCCCTCTCGCGCTTGCCGGAACTGCCGCCTTTACGGCCGATGCCGCGCGGCGTCCGCCGCGAGCCGGATGCGTCGCGCCGCTTTAATTCCCACCGGCCGAGGCATTTCCATCCCGGTCCCCGTCCTCCCCGAAAGCGTTTTTAAGTTCGTTCGCCCGGCAGATATCGCGGTAAAGAAAAGCCGATGGCCGGGGCGTGCGCTTCAGTGTTTTATGATCTATGGCGATGAGTCCGAAGCGCGGCCAAAAACCGGACTCCCACTCAAAGTTGTCCAGGAGCGACCAGTGGAGATAGCCGCGCACCTCCGCGCCCGAGGCGATGGCTTGATGGACGCCCTTTAATGTCTCGCGAATGAACCAGGGCCGCAGTTTATCCTCGGCGTCGGCCAATCCGCTTTCGGTAACGTAGAGCGGTTTTTTGAAATGTTTAAGGCCTAAAAGGACGCTCTTCAAAGAATCGGGGTGCAGTTCCCAGCCGAGGTCGGACTTGGGGACGCTCGGCGCATTGCCGCGGCCGATGCCGACCGGCATGCGGAAGTAGTTGTTCACGCCGATGAAGTCCAGGCAGTCGGCGCTTTTTGCGATGAAGCGGCCGTTCCACCACCAGTCCGCCAGTTTCTTAATGAGCCATCCGATGGGATCGTGAGGAGCGGAGACGAAGTGGATTTGATGGGAAGCGAGGCCGACTTGGGCGCCGGGCAGCATTTGGCGCATGACGGCATAGGCCGCGTGATGGGCCAGGACCAGATGGCGCAAAACCCGCAGGTAGGCGAGCGGACTTCTCTTTTGCGGCGGCCGGATGCCTTGCAGGTAAGACTCTATCGCATAAACCTCGGGCTCGTTCAGTGTCAGCCAAAATTGCACATCCGCTCCGAATTCCAGCGCGACTTTTTCGGTAAAGCGGGCGAAATCGCCGATGGTCTTGCCGTTCTGCCAGCCGCCCTGGTCGCGGACCCAGAGCGGCAGAGTCCAGTGCCAGAGCGTGACGAATGGCTCCAGGCCGTTTGCCCGCGCGGCCCGGATAACCTCGCGGTAGTGGGCGAACTCCTTTTCGTTGAATCGGCCTTCCTCCGGTTCCAGGCGCGACCACTCCAATGAAAAGCGCGTCGCGTTATGGCCCAATTCCCTGGCCAGTTTGAAGTCGTCGGCGAAGAGACGATACTGGTCCGCCGCCCGGCCGGACATGAAATTATCCTTTCCGTATTTTTTAATGAGTCCGGAGCGTTCCAGTTCCGCCAGCCGTTTCGGAGAAGCTTCCCATTCCGTCCAGTCGTTTTTAAGGCCGCCTTCAACCTGATGGGCCGCGGTCGCCGCGCCCCAGAAAAATCCCTTTGGGAATATTATGTCTTTATCCTTCATTCTAAGAGCAGTTGTTTGCCGATATCCCAGAAGCTCGGGTCGCCGTGAACCTTGCGATAGTACCACCACTCCGCGCCCCAGAAGTAGACGGGGGAAAGGCCGGTGCGCTTGGCGAAAGCGAAGTTACTAACGAGGGTGGAGGTCGTAAAGTCGGTGGTTTGGGCGCTCATACTCTCGCCCGCGAGGGGCGTGCCGTTTATGGTCCAGGGCTCGGCCTGGAGTTCGGTGATGTAGACGTTTGATACGCCTTCAAACTCTTTGACCAGGGCGGCCTTCAGCGTATAAAAGGCCGGCGGAATGAAGAAGTAATGGAAGATGCCGATGTAGGGAGCAACGGCCACCCGATAGAGCGTCGTGCCGAGGATATCGGCGTGTTTCGCCGCGCTGAACCAAAACCCCAATTCGCCGCTGTCGGTCGTTACGACCGGCCGCGTCGGGTCAAGCTGTTTCACGAGGGCGATCTCTTGGTCAAAGAGCTTCCGGTCAAGCGGCAGGCACTCGCCGAATGTCGCGAGATACGGTTCGTTCTCCACTTGCCAGGCCGTGATTGCCGGGTCGGACTTGTAGTGGTTCACGATGGCCGTCAGGTAAGCCAGCAGCGCCTGGCTGTAATCGGCGCCCGAGAGTTTTTGGGCCCACCCCGGAACGTGGCACTCCGGCCAGCGCGGCACCCTTTGGCCGATGGCCAGCACGACACTTTGGCCGTCCTTCTGCGCCAGGCTCGTCTGCCAGTCCAGGTCGGCAAAATCGTATTGCCCCTGATTCGGTTCCAGATATTGCCAATAGGCCATCAGGATGAGTTTCTTCGGCTTCAAATCGGTGAGAATCGCTTCATACGCCTGCTTCCAATCCAGGCCCAAATCTTTCGCGTAAAGTTCGCTGAAGGAGAGGCCGGTTTCCGGAGCGCCGTTTCCGAAGCTCAAGGTAAAGCTTAAAAGATAAACGGCGGCGATGACGCCGATTATCGTTCCAACGATTTTCAATATCCGTTTCATTTAAATAAAGAGCGCGAAGACGCCGGCGGTGATGAGGACGATGCTCCATATTTTTTGGCGCACGACCGGCGGCTGAAGCGGCTCTTTGAGTATCGCCGGATGCCGCTTGGAGAGGAAGACGATGAAGCCGAAGAGAAAGGCGTACTGCACGCCCGAGAGGGCGTTCACGAGGGAAACCGGCCCGAGGGAGAAGGCGTAGTTCACGAGCACGAAGCTCGCGAGAGCCGCAATTTGGCCGACGACGAAAATTGATTCGGTCTTTATTGAAGGATGGCGGAAGGAGCCGAAGATTCTTTGCCGGGGTTTTGCGGGCAGGAGTAAAAGAGCCGCGCCGAGCACCGCTCCGAAGCCGCGCCAAATGAAGCCGTTCAGGAACGGGCCATTGTCAAAAACGAATTTCATAAGCACTTGCGATGCGCCGAAAAGGACCGCCGCCAGAGCGGCGCCCCAGAACACCTTTGCCTCCATGTTCCATATCCGTTTCCGCCAGGAGCCCTCGTGGGCGACGATGAATCCGCCCAGGACGATGAGGATAAACCCGACAATCTGATTGGCCGTGAGCAATTCGCCCAAAAATATGGAGGCCATTATAAAAACGAAGAGCGGCGTCATTCCGCCGGTCAAAGGCACGATTTGGGATGCCTCCTCGCGGCGGAGGAGCTTATAGAATAAAAGGAGGGCGAAGACATAAGTGACGCCCGAAGCGAAGCTCGCCGCGATGACCGCGGGGGAGGGCACGAAAAATCCAAAGGGAATCAGAAAGACCGTAAGGGCGCCCACGATGTTCACGTAGAAGGTGTAGGTCCATGCGTCGGGGATCAATTCCGTGAGCATGGCCTTGGAAACGACGAAGGATACGGCGTTCAAGAAATAAGCCGCCAGGCCGATGTAGAGCCAATTCATTTAATTGAATTATAGTGCAGTTCGCGCCATAAATAAAAACGCCCCCGACGCGAAGTCGGGGGTGTTTTTATTTTCGGGTTAGACCCGCGACACGTTCGTCGCGGCTGGGCCCTTCTCGCTATCAACGACATCAAAGGTGACGGCATCACCGACCTTCAAGTCATCAAACGCGACACCCTTGAGCTCCTTGGAGTGGAAGAAAAGGTCCTTCGCTTCGCCTTCGCGAGCGATAAAACCGAATCCACGATCCGTGAGCTTTTTGATAGTTCCGTTCATGATATTTATTGTTTCTGCAGGAATTCGACCACGTTTCCTATGCTTTAAGCTCCATATTAGCAGATAGGCGCTAATTTGTCAACAAGGACGAAAAACCCCGCCTTCGGGCGGGGTTTTTGCCGAGTTCAATCCTTATCTCTGGAATTTGCGTCCGAGGACGGCAAGGAGTCCGCCGAAAGAGGCGAGCCAGACGATAAAGCAGGCAATCCAGCCGATGAAGGGAATGAGAGCCGCTATCTGGAGCACTACGGCGCCGAGCAGAATGTGGTACCACTTAAGCTCCGCGCGGCGCTTCAAGATGAGCGAAGAGACGACGAGGATGGTCGCCGGGAGTGCGAGCATGGCAAGTGCGGCGAAGATGACGCCGACGATGCCGCCGAGGCCCGCGCCGATTATCGTGACGAAGGCGATGATGGCCGCGATCGGCACCGCGACGAGGAAGATGAATCCCCGGAGGAGCGACTTGCCGAAGTGCGTTATGGACTCTTCAAGCAGAGCGAGAGCGTCCTTGCGGAAGATGTACCAGATGAGATAGGCGAGAAGGAGCGTCATCAGGAACTTGAGTAGCAGTCCCAAGGTAAAAATTCCGGCGAGCCAGCCCACGGCGGCCTTGGAGGCGGCCGCTTCATGGAAGGTCGTCGTGCCTAAGACCTGCGCGCCGCTCTCTACGCTCGCTTCTTTAGGAGCGGTGTATTCCAAATTGCCCTTGATGACCGCGCCCGAGGCGATTGTGACGTCCTTCGTGGCCGTTATCTTCAAATTGCCGTCCACCGTGCCTCCGATGATGACCGAGCCGCCCGCGATGTTCAAATTGCCTGATTCATGGCCGTTGAATGTCACCGCACCGCCCGCGAGGTACGCGTCTTTGGCGATTGTCGTGTCCGGCGTAATCGTAAAATTGCCGGCCGCCCCGACGAGCTCGCCGTTTATGATGCTCCCGATGGTCACGTTGCCGCCCGCGACCCTAAAATTCTGCGCCGAGGAGCCCGAAACGATGACCGTGCCGCCAATCATCATAACGTCCTGGCTGACCTTGCTGGAAACGAAGATGGTGCCTCCGGCGGCGAAAAGATCGCCCGAGACCGGCGCTGCAATCGTAACGGCGCCGCCCGCGACATAGGCGTTGTCGTTTACCCCCTGCGCGGCGATATTGACCGCCTTCCCGGCCTGGAAGTACGCCGCGGAAGAAATGAGCGGCAATACTATCGCGACCAGGCCTACCCCCCAACCTAAAGTGGCTCTTTTCATACCCTCATTATAACAAACGCCTACTTCAGTTCTCCGAGGTCCAAAACCTGGGTGATTTTTATCTGTTTTACGAAATCGGGCACGTGGCTCACCAGGACCATCGCGCCTTCGTACCGGTCCAGCGCCTGGGCGATGACGGGTATGTGGCGGAAGTTAATGTGGTTCGTCGGTTCGTCCAATATCAGCAGTCCGGGCTTTTCCAGGGCGATCTTCGCGAAAGCGGTCAGGCCCTTCTGGCCTTCGGAGAGCGCGCCCACTTTTGTTTTTAATATCTCGCTGTCTAAAAGGAATCCGGCGGCGAGCGACCGCAGGCCTTCTTCCGTCCGGTCCTCGGCGGCCTCCACGAGCGTTTGGTACACGGTCTTTTCAAAATCCAAGGTGGAGAAATCCTGGCGGTAGTAGCTCACGCGCGTGCCGGGGGCGATGTGTTCGCCCTTCACGTGGCCGGAGGCGAGGCGCTCCAGGAGCGTCGTCTTGCCGATGCCGTTCGGTCCCGAAAGAAGCAGGCGTTCCTTTTTCTTGAGGACGACGTTCACTTTCTTGGCTGTCGGCTTGTGTCCCTTCATCACGGAAACCGAATCCAGTTTCAATATCGCGCCGACCAAATCTTCCTGGCAGGGGATGGCAAAGCTCCGGATGGTCTTGTCGTCCTGGCGCGTCTCCACTATCTCTTCGCTTAACTCGTCTATCTTCGCGTTCATCTTCTTCGCGACATCCCGCATGTGACCGCCCTTCTGGCCGAAGAAGTTGGCTTGCTCTTTTCGGTTCTCAATGTCCTTAAGGAGCCGGGCGTTCTTCATCCGCTCGCGTTCCAGCCGCGCCTTAATATCCTCCACCACCTTGAAGTAGTCGCCGGTGTACTGTTCCACCTGGTGGGTAAAGACGTCCAGATAAAGGACGCCGTGGGTGAACGAGTTCAAAAAATCGGCGTCGTGGGAAATAACGATGCAGGTCTTTTTGTAGTCAATCAAAAACTGCGTGATGTGGCTGATGCCCTGCTTGTCCAGGTTATTCGTCGGCTCGTCCAGAAGGAGGATGTCCGGGTCCTGGATGAGCGCCTGGGCGAGGAGGAGCCGCGCCTGCTCACCGCCCGAAAATGTTTTGAGGAGCTTGTCCTGGGGCGCGTCCAGATGGACCACTTCCAGGATTTTTTCTATCCGTGGCTCTATGTCATAGACCTTTGCCGGGAAGGCCTTTTCAAAGAACTCCCGGACGGTGAGTTCCATCTCGCTGCGGGGGATGACCTGCTTGGCCGTCGCGATCGTGAGGCCTTCTCCGATGCTTATCGTGCCCGATTCGGGCTTCAGTTCGCCCGTGATGAGCTTAAAAATGGTTGTCTTGCCGGCGCCGTTCTGGCCCATCAAAGTCACCTTGGAGCCGCGGCGCACGGAAAAATCAGCATCCTTAAGGATGGGTTTGTTGCCGAATTCAAAGAAAACCTTATTAAACCGGAGTATGACTTCGTCCTGGGCCATAAGCCATCATCTTACACGAGATTATGCGTAAAAAGAAAGGCCCGCAGTGATTTTAGATGGAAAAAACCGAGAAATCGGTTATCATTAACCTAAATCGAGCTAATCCTCACATGGGCAAAATTATCCATATTCTCACAAATGAGGTCAGCATCATCTTAAGCAACCCGATTTGGGGAACTCATTCCTCATATAATTTAGGTGTCGCAATCACAGCTCTCGCCATAGTCGTTGCATTTATTGAATTTATATCAAATAGGGGAGAATTAAGGTTCAGCTTAAATTACAGGAAAAGAAGGTTAGCTCTTTTGCTCGCTGCTGCGAGTATAGTCTCGGCATTTCTAGGAGAACTGGATGGGCTTTTTCTTGGATACCCATTCATTTTTGAAATTACTGGTGCAATTTTCATGGGTGTAGCAATAGGGATCTATCTATGGGTTATTCTTAGTCGGCTCAAACAACTCAATAAAAATCAAATTGCTATTTTTCAGGATATTTTAGCCGGAACATTATTTAACCCTCACTTAGATAAAGCGCAAATTATTCGTGGCTCCATAGAATTGTTTGAAAATTTGCTCGATCTTTCATTGAGCAATAAAGAGGTACAAAAGATATTCAGGAATGACTTTGCTAGCGATATTTTCCTTAAATATTTCTCTGAATCCTATTTTGTCTTTGGGCGTGCTATAGACTTTTATAGAGACAAGGAAAAGAAAGGAGGGCAGGATTTGTCTCATATAGAATTTTTCCTAAAGCGGCTAATGGTTAAGTCCTTAGAGAATAGTGACTCGTTTCTAAATATGTTTATCGGAGAAAAGATTTACCCAAATGGTTTGTTTTGTCTTGATGACGTAATGATTAAAGATAGGGACAGTCCACTATTGCGAGTTTTGTTTGGAGAGTACAGATTTAATGGCTTAGCCAATATTGGTCAGTTAAACTATATTTCTCTAGTCACAAGATATTTTAGGCTGGTATATCAGGAGAATAACCATGTTAGCTTGAAAGAGGGCTATCAGAAAAACTACGAACTTAACGATGAGTTGATCGATATTTTCTTTAAAGAAATCGGGGGGTTTATTGAATCATGTTATGATCAGAAGCAATTAGAACTGCTTATAGATCGCGTCAAAGAATTTGGTTGGTATTACGCATGGGGCGTAAGAACGAGAGATAAAAGCGAAAACATAAGAAAAAATACCGGAAAGTTTCTGTACGATCTCTTCTATAATTCTATCAGCAAATATAAAATCGAAAATGAAGAGATATTTAGATTGAAAGTGTATCAGCTATATGATTATTTTCTGGAAATCCAAGAAAATGGGTTTGCGAATAATATTGCATATAGTGTTTTTGTAGCAAAATTAAAAGAGAAAATATTAGGCGAAGGAAAAGATGGATATATGCCTAACTACCAAGGTTATTTCCCTGCGATGATTTTGGTTTATTTCTTCATGTTCGGTTTTTACGCTTTCTCTGAAAAACAGAATGAGGCACAGGCAAAAGATTTGCATATACCCATCCTTTCTAAATTGGCTGAGGCATTTCCTAAATTGTATCAAGGTTTTAAACAAGAATTTTATGATGTGGAGACATTACCAGAAGGCAAGAAAGAATTACTTGAAAAGCAGGGGCGTGAGATCTTGGATCAGTTTTTGAAAAAGAACATGGTCTACAACTTTGAGGAAAATTCATTATCGTATTACTATAGCGGGAATATACATAGTTCAAAGATATTTTTGAATGACGTTAAAGAGAATAAGAAAATAGAGCCAAAACAATTGTAGTTTTTCCAAATTTTTTTTTCCAAGGCGCCGAAGCAAAGGTGTGGCGATATCTACGCTGACTGGCGCTTGGAACAGAAGACCGAACATCATCCCACGAGGCGGCGTTTGATACAATAACCTCATGCCTAAAAAAAGAATTTCTGACGGCGTCCCACGAAGCGAACCTAATTTGACATATACCACCTCTCGGTGGTATTTTATTTTTGAGTTCTTTTCATAAACCAAACAAGGAAGGAGGCTATCGTGCCTAGACCGGGTTGCGTATGCGATGAAATAGAATGGAGCTGTAGCAAACGTCCTTTCCGCGGCGATGGTACTAAAACTTACACATGTGTGTGCGGCCGGAAGTGGTGGTGTTACAACGACTACTATATGCTCTGGGCGGAGATTAAGGACAATTCAACTTGGGCTAACGTTCAGGCCGGATGTCCGGAACCAGTGCAGGTCGGCGGATCACTCGCGGTGAACCTTGATGTCATGGACAGAGAACGCGTAGAACTTTGGGGTCCCGAAGGGAAACATTTCACCGATGGCATCCTGGGAAAAGCATCTCAAAATATGTTTGCGTTAAGCGAACTGCAGCGAGAGGCTTTTGAAGACCACCTGAAGAAGTGCGGCCAATGCCATGACCGATGGCAGAAAACGCTCAAGCTCAAGAAATCTGAAGCAGTGCCGCCCGGCGAAAGATAGGCGGCCTTTTTATTTTACTGTCCCATCGCCATAACGAACGGATTCATGCCCCTTGGAACCGCGATTTGACGGATACCGCCGCGAGGTGGTATTTTATTTTTGAGTTCTTTTCATAAACTAAAAATGGAGAAGCTGATAATGGATATATCCAATTTCGAGATGAGTTACAGAGATTTCCTTCAGCTAACGGAGGAAGAAAGATCTGCTTTCACGAAGAAGGGATTTGAAGCGTGCAAACCACTGGCCAATGACTACTTGAAACAACACCCCCACGCAAGTTATGTTGTTTATTCCTTTGAGAAAGGAGAGTTTAGGGTCGTTGAGGACGGAAAGACCGACGAAATAGTCATAACCGGCAGCTATAGCCCGCTTGATGATCACATTAGAGAGATGATGAAGGGTAGGGACAAGGTCCTGTTTGGATTTAGCTCGCCCCTCATGATAGAGAGGATATACGACCCGATATTCACTAAGGAGTTTGAGGGTTACTACTGATTCTTGTCGTTTCTATCTTGGCCGCCTCAGAAATTAGGTGGCCTTTTTTATTTCAACTCTCTCGCGATCACGAACGAGCTCCTGCTCTTTGGGCCATCGCGCGGAGGTTTGATACAATAACCTCATGCCTAAAAAAAGAATTTCTGACGGCGTGGCGCACAAATTGCCGGCAGATTTACAAAAAGCCCTCATGGCCGACCCGAAGGCGCTCGCGCTTTGGGAAGATATAACACCTCTCGCCAGGAACGAGTGGATTTGCTGGACCATATCCGTAAAGCAGGAGGAGACAAGAAAAGAACACGTGAAGCGCGTTGTCTCGGAACTTAAAGAAGGGATGCGGCGCCCGTGTTGCTGGGCGGGGTGCATTCATCGCTCGGATAAGAAGATGAGCCCTTCGCAAAAATTCGTGCTTGGCAGGCGAGCCAAGAAAAAATAATACGGGTGCTATACTTTTGATATGAGTAAAAAAACCGAAGGTGTGTTGGAAATTGCGGCGGCTCTGCTCGTTTTATTTTCGGCCATGGTTGACCCGAGGGTATCCATGATTATTGCCGTTTTGGCGCTTGTCGGTTTCGGCATATACAGTTTTATAAAGAAATAGACAGGGAATCAAACGTCGCTCCGACATCGCGTCGGAGCTCCTTCAAAACCCTCGGTTTTGAATTCGCTGCGCTCATTATTTATTAATCAAAGCCAACTTTTTCTCCCTGCGCCAACCTTTGATCTCGGTTTCTCTCCGCCGTGCCTCAATGAGCGTTCTGAACTCTTCCGAGTGTATAAGCACGACAGGCCGACGAATTTTGGTGTAATGAGCGCCCCACTTGGAATTATTGTGCTGCTTAACCCTCCTGTCTAAATCGTTGGTACAGCCCACATATAGCGATTGGTCGGCGCATCGGAGAATGTAGACGAAGTGGCTCACAAACTGATTTTATCACTTCCACTTCACTGCGTTCAGTGTCTTCGTCGCTTTATTATAAGCGGGCCGAAGGCTCTGAGGAGCGAAAGCGACGAAGAGCTGGGGGACAGGGAATCAAACGTCGCTCCGACATTGCGTCGGAGCTCCTTCAAAACCCTCGGTTTTGAATCCGTCCGCCAGCTGGCGGACTCATTCCTACACGGGAGACCAACATGTTCTCCCGACCCCACTCTTGTTCGAATCCCTGTCTCGGCAAAAGAAAAACCACCCATGAAGGGTGATTTTTCTTCTGTGCTGGGGGACAGGGATTCGAACCCCGATACCATCCTCCAAAGGGATGTGTCCTACCGTTAGACGATCCCCCAATATGGTACTTCTGCTATTCTTTATAATATACCTTAAGCCTGCGGGCAAACCTATGCTCAATACCTTCAACTTCATCGCGATTTGGCTGCCGAGAATATTCTTCGGCGGCGTTTTCGTCCTCGCCTTGCTGGCCTATTGGAAGATCAGAAAGGGGAGCGAGTTCAAGAAATTCACCCTCCGCGGGCTCGTCATCATTTCCGTCATATTCAAATTCTTCTACGCCGCACTTCTTACGATCGGCCAATATTTCATCTGGAAGGCCGACCCGTTCGCTCACCTGCTTTTAAGCGACTCATTGAGCGCATTGCCGAAGCAGGTCACGGGCGGCTTGCCGCTCTTTAACGGCCAGTTCGGCTACTTCATCTATTATTCTTTGAGCCACTTTTGGCTGGACGCCGTCTGGTCCGTCATCCTCGCCTTCGTCTTCTGGTTCATCCTGAAAGGGCTCCAAAAATACCAGTCCCGATTTTTCTACCAGGGCGAAACGGAAATCGGCCTCATCGCCGCGCTCGTCGTTGGCTGGCCGAATTTGCTCCTTTTCGTTCCGCTCGTCTTTTTGAGCGTCGTCCTCGTCGCCATCTACCGGCTGGTCTTTTTAAAAGAAAGTTACACTACCCTCGGCTGGCCCTTGCTCCTCGCCGTCATTTTGACGTTTCTCGCGGCCCACTTTTTTGGGGCCGCCATCGGACTGCAGAGCTGGAGGATTTACTGAGCGTTCTCGGCAATCGCGACTTCCAAAGGAATAATGGGGAACTGGCTGTAGCGCATTTGGCCGTAAGCGGCGATGAGGCCCTTGAGGAGCGCGAGATGGCGCGGCTCAAAGAGCTTTGCGTGGTTCAATATCTTTTCCAGATGGTCCTCCATTAATTCGGAGGCGAAGGCCGCCTTCATCTCCGGATTTATCTTTAAAACGGCGACGCGGCGGATGTATTCAATGAGGTCTTTGGTGAACTGGGTCAGATTGAAGCCGCCGTCCGCGATTACGGCGAGGGCCGCGAGCGCCTTGCCGGCCTCGTTTTGGATGAGGAACCCGGCGAAGTCGGAAAGCTTGTCAAAACCCACCTTGCCGATCATCTCTTCCACTTCCTTGAGCGAAATGTTCCGGTCGCCGAAGGCGACGAGCTGGTCCAGAAGGGACTCGGCGTCGCGGAAGCTGCCCTCGGCCGAAGAGGCGATGAGGTCCAGGGCCTCGGAAGCGATTTTGATGTTCTCGGCCTGGATTATCCTTTTTAACTTGGAGACGATCTCCTCGCGCGAAGCCCGCTTGAAAAAGAACTTCTGGGTGCGGGAACTGATGGTCGGCGGCACCTTTTCCATCTCGGTCGTCGCAAGGATGATGATGACGTATTGGGGCGGCTCTTCCAGGGTTTTGAGAAGGGCGTTCCAGGCGTCCTTGGTGAGCATGTGGGCCTCGTCCACGATAAAGACCTTGTAGCGGCTGGACGAAGGGGAGACGCGCACGCTTTCCTTGAGGTTCCGAATCTCGTCTATACCGCGGTTGGAGGCCGCGTCTATCTCCACCACGTCCATGGACGAGCCGTCGTCTATGGCGCGGCAGGCGCTGCATTCGTTGCAAGGTTCGCCCTGCGCGCGGAACTTAGCGTCCAGCGCCCGCTTTTCGCAGTTCGCGATCTTCGCGATGAGCCGGGCGGTCGTCGTCTTGCCCGTGCCGCGGGGGCCGGCGAGGAGGTAGGCGTGGGCGAGCTTGTCGCTCTTCGCGGCGCCCTTCAATATCTTCACGACCATCTCCTGGCCCAGCAGGTCCTCAAAAGTGGCCGGCCGGTATTTGCGATAAATGGCTAGTTGAGGCATCGCCTTAAGTATTAAGTATCAAGTAGCAAGTATCAAGTAGCGCGCGATTGATATATACTGGAGACTGAAATCCATGGCCAAGCCCGAACCGATACTCGTCAAAAGCTCCGCCTTCAAAGAGGGCGGCGACGTGCCGTTGAAGCACACCTGCGACGGTGATAACGTCAATCCGCTCCTTGAAGTGCGGAACGCGCCCGCGGGCACTAAGAGTCTGGTCCTTATCATGGACGACCCGGACGCGACGCGGGGCGGCACGTGGTACCACTGGCTCGTCTGGAACATTGACCCGAAGACGCAATACATTGACGAAGACACCATCCCTTACGGTGCCGTTCAGGGAACGGGGAGCGGCGGCCGCGTCCGTTACGAAGGCCCCTGCCCGCCGCGCGGCAATCCGGCGCACCACTATCGCTTCAGCGTTTATGCCTTGGATGTTTTGCTGGAACTCCCGGCCGGTTCGGACGAGGCGGCGCTCAAAGCGGCGATCCAGGGGCACGTTCTCGCCCAGGGAATGCTTGTCGGAATGTACGGGAGAAAATAATGCTCGCGCGGAAAAGACCTCTGCGAAACAAGCCGTCCGGATTTAAAAGGTTCGGCGATTTTTCTCCAAGCGCCGCGAACGACAAATACGTTTGGACGGCACATTCGCAGGTGAAAATGCGCCAGTACGGCCTCTCTGAAAGCCGGGTGAAGCGCATCATCCGTTTTCCGACCCGGTACGAGGAAGGGATAATCCCCAAAGCCATCGCGGTCATGCAGCCCGCCGGCACGCAAAGATACTCGGAGATCTGGGTGATGTATAAACTTGCCGACAAGAAGATCAAAATAATCACCGCCTGGAGGTATCCGGGCGTGAGTCCGCAGCGCGACCCCATTCCGAAGGAGGTTTTGGAAGAGATTAAGGAGTTGTTGTAAATAAAAGCGCCTTTGTAATAGGCGCTTTGCTTGTTGGCTGGATTCAGTCGCCGAACGAGCTTCTCCCCAGTGTTGTCAGTACCGGCTTGCCATCTAAGATGACAAAAGCCGTTGGTATTTCTATCTCTCTTTCGGCGTACTGATTGAAGTGTTTGTCCAAGCAGGTGCACTGAAAGAGAACATACGGAGTTTCCCGATAGATTTTGTTTTCCGGAGAACTGAAATATGTGGCAGACATGTGTGTGACAGTGCTGCCGCATCTCGGACATTTGGGATAGTCGTTCTTTTTCCGACGGCGTTTGATTTCTTTTCCGCACCACTTGAATGCGTCGCGAATTTCAACGCCTGTAGTTGCTTCCCTTATTTCGGCCATACATCCTCCTTATTTAAATGAACTATCAGGGCAATTTTCTACTTAGATGCTAGTATGCTGTACTATGGTAGTCAATACGTATGCGTAAAATCCTTACTCAAAGATTCTTCGCCCGGCCGACGCTTAAAGTGGCCGAGGAGCTTTTAGGCAAGTATCTCGTGCGGCGTTACCGCGGCAAGACGCTCGCCGCGATGATAACCGAGGTGGAGGCCTACGATGGCCCGCACGACAAGGGCTCGCACGCCTCGCGGGGAAAGACGGCGCGCAATCAGGTGATGTTCGGCGCGCCGGGCATCTGGTATCCCTATTTCACATACGGCATGCACTGGCTCATAAATATTGTGACCGGCCCGGCCGATTACCCGGCGGCCATTTTAATTCGCGGCGTGGAGGGAATAAATGGGCCTGCCCGCGTGACGAAGTTTTTTAAAATAGACGGCAAGGTTTACGCAAAATCCGCCAGTAGGCGGACCGGCCTTTGGATAGAGGACCGGCCTGCCCGCCAAAGCCTCGGCGCAGGCGGGGGAGTGAAATTTAAGATAAAAAAAGGCCCGCGAATTGGAATTGATTACGCGGGTCAAACTTGGGCCGGAAAGCCATTTAGGTTCTGGCTCCGGCGTGATGGTGGTGATGATGGCGGAGTTTTAAATAATCTCCAACAAGCAAAGATATCATCCCACCGCCGATGAGCAGGGCCGTGATCCAGCGGTGCTTCCGACGATTGTCGGTGTGATTGCTCCGCCAATATCCGAAAGCCGCCAATCCGCCGAAGAGAAGCCACACCCCCGCGAAAACGACCAGATATAAATGATCCGCCATAACTCCATCCTTCCTTTGTTTTTAAATGACAACTAACTTTTATGAGATGTTACCAGATAAATCATATTTTGTCAAATCAACGCTTTGGCGGCATCCTAAGGTTGCAATCCCGCAATTCTATTGCAGATATCTTTATTCCTCTTATGTGCTATGATTAACTTGCAATGAAAAGCAATAAAAAAGTGACCAGTAAGAAGGCAAAGTCGTTCGCTAAAGGCGTACTGAAGAAAACGGAGTCATTCGCTAAGCAAGCCAACAAAAAAGCTGGCAAAATGGTGAAAGAGATCCAGAAGGCAGAAAAGAAAGGACGGCCTCAACGTGAAAAATACAAGCGGGAAGCTAAGAAGGTTGGGGAGAAAATCAACAAGATAAGCAATGATGTCATTGGAACCATAAAGAAAGATTTGAACGGATAAAAATTATCCAATATCATTCGCTTGTGGTCGATTGGATAATTAGATGCAAATAAAAATATGCAAAAAAATACACTCTTAATAATAGGCATTATCTTGCTGGTACTCGGGCTGATAGGTCTTGTATCCAGTTTTTCTACATTCCTGATGTGGGCTCTCGTGATTTTAGGCATCGTCGGCGTGGCCCTGGGCTGGTTAGCCAGGGGTAAGGACAAAGAGAATGGCGGAACAAATAAATAAACAGAGTAGGTAGATTAAAAGCACCCAATGACATTGGGTGCTTTTTGTTAAAGCTACTGACGCATTTGCTAACTTAGCATCGGGCGGGTAAAATTGCCGAAAGGAACACATGAAGCTCTCTATCGGTATCGTGGGTCTTCCGAACGTGGGGAAAAGCACGCTCTTCAAGCTCATCACCAAGCAGGAGGTGCACATCGCAAACTATCCTTTCGCGACGATAGATCCGAACGTGGGCGTGGTCGCCGTGCCGGACGAACGGGTGGATAAGCTCGCCGACCTCACGCATTCAAAAAAGAAGATACCGGCCGTCGTGGAATTTTTTGACATTGCCGGTCTCGTGAAGGGCGCCAACAAGGGCGAGGGATTGGGGAACCAATTCCTGGCGAACATCCGGAGCGTTCAGGCCATCGTCCACATTGTCCGCTGTTTCAAACAGGGAGACATCGTCCACGTGGACGGCGAGGTGGACCCGGTCCGCGACATTGAGACCATAGAAACGGAACTTATCTTCAAGGACTTGGATACTCTTGAGCGGGCGATGGGCAAAGCCGAAGGAGAGGCCAGGAGCGGCAACAAGGAGGCCATCGCCAATTTGGAGACGCTGAAGCGCGCCAAAGAGGTTTTGGAATCGGAGGCGCTACTCGCGCTTGAGGGCCACGCCGACATTTTGGACAATCCGAAAGTGAACGAGCTCCAGCTCCTCACGGCCAAGCCCCAGCTTTTCCTTTTGAACGGTTCGCCGGACGAGGTGCCGGATGCAGTGAAGGAGAAGATAAAAGGAATGGGATTTGAATATGTCGTCGCGAACCTGGCGGACGAGACGGCCGTGCCGGACCTGATCCGGGCCGCCTACGCCATTTTGAACCTCATCAGTTTCTTTACGACCGGCGAAGACGAGACGCGGGCCTGGACGATAGAAAAGGGGACCAAGGCGCCGCAGGCCGCGGGCGTCATCCACACCGATTTTGAACATAAATTCATCCGGGCCGAAGTGGTGAACTGGCAAAAGCTCATTGAAGCTAGCAGCTGGTCATCGGCCAAGCAGAAAGGATGGCTGCGCCTGGAAGGCAAGGACTATGTTGTCCAAGATGGCGACGTCATAGAGGTCCGCCACGGATAATTTGCTCGTCCTGACGACGCTAAAAAGTGAGCGCTCCGGGCCGCTTGGCCAAGTCTTACGCACTTTTTAGCGTGTCAGGACTCGCTTGTGTTTTCAACTGCTTGGCGACGCGATTTGCTCGGCTATTTTGAAACCGTCTCCGATATACTCATTCGAATAAGATTTGTTCTGTCGATATATGCCTTTTTCGGTAGGCCAAACATAGCTGTGTTAAACTAAACTTATGAAAATAGGAACGCTGAATCTTAGGAATTTTCTTGAAGCGGGGGAATACACGAATTACGATGGCAAAAAATACTCTTACACCCAAGAGTTTGTTGATAAGCGAATAGACTATTTTGCGCGGATAATCACCAAAAATAAATTAGGTGCCATATTTTTGCAGGAAGTTGGGTCTGAAAAGCTTTTATCTTCGCTCGCCGGTAAGATCGGCTTTAAATATTTTATGGGCCACGGGGATTTCAGGGGAACAGGTAATGCTGTTCTATACAATCTGCCCAATTGTATTTGCTCGCCGTTTCATCCAACCGGGGATTTGCCGGTCTTCGTGAATGGCGATAAAGATACTTATGCTGGTCGCATAAACTCTAATAGAGAGTTTATCTTACTTGAAACGGAGTATAACGGTTCGCCATTACGTATCATTGGACTTCATATAAAAAGCTCGATTGGCATACCGGAAAAGGACCAAAGCGGGAAACCTAAACCGATTGTCACGCAATTGGATGCGGCCGACGGCCTTATAAGGTCCTCACTGTTTAGAATGTCGGAGGCAAGGAAGTTGAGGGGGTTCGCCGATGACTTGTTTTCCAGAGATAAAAACGCGCAAATCATCATCCTTGGCGATTTCAATTCGCTTAACAACGACTATATTATGAGGATGATAATCGGAGAGCTGAAAGGTGGCGGTGGAACTTTAGCCGATCTATGCGAAATGGTGCCAAAGCGCAAGCGTTTCACTTTTATAAAGGATGGCGATAAGCGTTTCGTTGACCATGTTTTAGCGTCCTATAGCGTCAGGCGGCAAGTTAAACAAGTGAAGATTTTGAATCAGGGATTGAAAAGACAGGGGACGAGCGATGAGGCCCTGATGAAAATTGAAAGCGATCACGCACCGATCATAGTGGAGCTAATGTAGCTAAGCCCCATCCTGCTTGCGTACGCAAAATTAGTGGGTGGTATAATTAATTATACCACCATAAATACCCCTCATTTGTTGGGGTTTTGTTGTGTTTAGTTAGTTCAACAAGTAAGTGCGACACTTTGAGATAATCAAAGTGTATGGCA
>VFSW01001271.1_pt1 | contig 38411 bp, 30 predicted proteins | sample 5358111 | NCBI WGS metagenome assembly VFSW01 (sample SAMN11554181, study PRJNA540505) | mine drainage metagenome | isolation source: sediment from site ElyBrook_90M | place: USA: Ely Copper Mine, Vershire, VT | collected 2017
CGAACACACGGCGGCGGAAGTGACGCCGTTCGAGCTGGAGGAAGTGACGGGTGGCGATCTCCCGGCGGGGGTGAAGTCGGGGAAGTTCACGGCGCGGTCTCTGGCGGAAAAATATCTGGAGCGGATCGCCGAGATCGACCAGCGCGGCCCGGCGCTCAACTCCATCATCGAACTGAACCCCGACGCGCTCGCAATCGCCGACGCGCTCGATGCCGAGCGAAAGGCGCAGGGACCGCGAGGGCCGCTGCACGGGATTCCGGTGCTGATCAAGGACAACATCGGCACGGCCGACCGCATGATGACCACGGCCGGCTCGCTGGCGCTGCTCGGGTTTACGCCCGCGAAGGATTCCGGCGTGGCGCGGCGCCTTCGCCAGGCGGGGGCGGTGATTCTGGGGAAGACCAACCTGAGCGAGTGGGCCAATCTGCGGTCGTCGCACTCTTCGAGCGGCTGGAGCGGGCGCGGCGGGCAGACGCGCAATCCCTATGCGCTGGACCGCAATCCGTGCGGATCGAGCTCGGGCTCGGGCGCGGCAGCCTCGGCAAACTTGTGCGCGGTAGCGGTGGGCACGGAGACGGACGGGTCAATCGTCTGCCCGTCTTCGGCCAACGGGATTGTGGGCATCAAGCCGACCGTCGGGCTGGTGAGCCGCGCGGGAATCATTCCCATCGCGCACAGCCAGGACACGGCCGGGCCGATGTGCCGCAGCGTGGCCGACGCGGCCATCCTGCTGGGGGCGCTGGCGGGCGCGGACCCCGACGATCCGGCCACCGAAGCTTCTGGCGGCAAAGCGCCGGCGGATTACACGGCGTTTCTGGATCGCGCCGGGTTGCGCGGGGCGAGGATCGGCGTGGTGCGGAAGACGTTCGAGTTCGCCGAGGGCGTGGGCCGGGTGCTGGACGCGGCGCTGGAGTCCATGAAGAGCGAAGGCGCGGTGGTTATCGACCCGGTGGAAATCGCGTCGCTGGGGAAATTCGACGATTCCGAAATGGAAGTGCTGCTCTATGAATTCAAGGCGGACCTGAATGCGTATCTGGCCGCGCAGGCGCCCAAGGCGCCCGTGCATTCGCTCGAGGAGATCATCGCATTCAACGAGCGGAATCGCGATCAGGAGATGCCCTATTTCGGGCAGGACCTGTTCGTCAAGGCGGAAGCGAAAGGCCCGCTTACCGAGAAGAATTACCGGGACGCGCTGGAAAAAAATCACCGGCTGACGCGTGCGGAAGGAATTGACGCGGTGATGGAGCAGCACCGGCTGGATGCCTTGGTCGCGCCGACCGCCGGTCCCATGTGGCTGACCGATTTGATCACCGGGGATCACGATACGGGCGGCAGCTCGTCGCTGGCGGCCGTGGCGGGCTACCCCAACATTCACGTGCCGGCGGGATATGTGTTTGGCTTGCCGGTGGGGATCTCGTTTTTCGGGCGCGCCTGGAGCGAGCCGAAGCTGATCGGGATAGCGTACGCGTTCGAGCAGGCCACGCGCGCGCGCAAGCCGCCGCGTTTTCTTCCCACGGCGGATGTGCGCCCGCCCGCGTGATCCGGTGGTCGGGTGCGCCGGCCGTGTGTAGCGCGATGCCACCTTGGGCCACCACGGCGCTGGAATCCTTTTTCCGGGCTTGGGCATCCCTTCAATGGAGGACGTAAACATGACGAAGTCTCTCAAGTTCGTTACGGGCCTGCTTTTTCCCTCTTGGGTTTGTTTCGCGCTGGTTCTATTTATGGCGCTGCCTGCCGCCGCGCAGCAGAAGACAGCTTCCGCGAAAATTCCGGTGACGACGGTGGTGGCGGTTCTCGGGCCGAGTTATACGGCGCCGCCCGCGATCGGCAAGGAAGACGTGATGGTGCACACCGGCAGCGCGCGCGAGGATGTGACCGGATGGGTTGCGGCACAGGGCGACCGGGCCGCTCTGGACTTGGCCATCCTGATCGACGACGCCACCGATAGCAAAATCGGCAACCAGCTCGACGATCTGCGCAAGTTCATTCAAGCGCAATCGAGGACCACGCGCGTCGGCGTCTTCTACGCCAACCAGGGCCGGGCGGAGCAGGCGTCCGGGTTCAGCGCCGATCACGCCGCGGTATCGAAGAAGTTGCGCGTTACATACGGCGATCCTTCCATGTCAACCAGCCTTTACTTTTCGCTGATGGACCTGATGTCGAAATGGCCGGCGACAGACGGGCGCCGCGAGATTCTCGTAATTGGCGACGGCATCGACCGCTACCGCGGCGATCCCTTCAGCCCCGATGTGATCTCGACGATTGAGAAGGCCCAGAAGGCGGGCATCATCATTCACACGCTGTACGCGCGGGGCGCGGGCCGCGCCGCCCAAAACCTGTTTCGCACCAACTACGGCCAGGTCAACCTCGCGCAGATGACTGACGCCACCGGCGGCGAATCGTTCTTCCAGGGCCTGAGCACTCCCATTTCCTTTGCGCCGTTTCTCGACCAATTGGACATGGTGCTGCACAACCAGTATTACCTCACGTTCACGACGGCGCGCAGCACGAAGAAGAAAGGCGAATTGCGCGGCTTCCGGGTGACGACCGAGCAGCGCCACGTGGAAATCGCGGCCGCCAGGGAAATTCTCGTTCCCGGGCCGTAGTAGGGGTACGAAAGGCTGCCCGGTCCGGAATTCGCGGACCGGCCGCTACAGAAGCGCTCTTCTCTGCGGACTCTGCATCTCTGCGATGAGGTTTTGAGGCGGCGGCGCGAGAGGCCCAACGCGCGGGCAAACGGCTGGACGGCCACCGGAAAAGATGTTACACCTGACCCGCAAAACCACGGAATGGCTTTGGGGGATGCATGAGAAAACCATCTTTGCAGCTTTTCGATTGGAAAGTGGCGGCGTTTGTGTGCGTGCTGGTGCTGGGAGCGGCGACGGTGGGATTTTCGCAGGGGCCGGGCGAGGCGGCGGCCTTCGTGAACAGCGGGCCGGGGCACGTGATCGGCATCGCGTTTGACGGCCGCATCGTCGGGAATCTGGACAAGTCCGTGGCGTTTTACAAGGCGCTGGGATTCGTGCCCGTGGTGGAGGGAGTCAATTCGTCGTGGCGCAACGATGAGGTGATGAACCGCATCCACGGCACCAAGGGCGTCGAGTCGCGCATGGCGAAGTTCACGCTCAACAGCAACATTTCGGGGAAGCCGTTCACGCTGTATCTGCGCGAATTCCGGGGGATCAAGCGCCGGAACGCAGCGAGCGGGAACGCCTGGGACCCCGGCATGTGCCACATTGACCTGACGGTTCCCGACGTCGATCTGCTGTGGGCACAGCTGAAGTCCGCCGGGATGCTCCGGCCGCGGTCCTGGGGCGGGAATCTGGTTCCGCTTCCTGGGGAAACCAAGGGCAGCATGGCTTACATTCAGGACCCCGACGGGATGGACGTGGAAATCGTCAACCAGCGCGCCGCCGCGCCGGCGACGGGCACGCGGCCGGCGCGGCCCGCCGATCCGCCCGGATTCAACCACGTCGGCCTGGTGATCGGGGATGCGGAAAAGGCCAAGGCGTTTTACGGAGGCTTGCTCGGGGAGCGATTGCCCGCCAATACGATGCCGTGGGCCAGCGGCGATTTTCTGGACTCCGCGATCGGGGGCCACGGCAATATTCTGCGCATGTTCAACGGAACATTTCCGGAGGCGGCCGACACGAACGCGCGCATGCGCTTTGAACTGGTCGAGTTTCAAAACCGCAAGAAGGCGGTGGCGCCGCACAGCATTACCGATATCGGCGCGAGCTACGTGGGATTCGAGGTGAGCGGCCTGGATGCGCTGTTCGCGCGGCTGAAAGGCGCAGGGGTCACCATCGTGTCCGACGGAATCGTGACGATGACCGGCGGCTACCGCGTTGTGCTGGTCCGCGACCTGGATACCGGCGCGTTTGTCGAGCTCTTTGAAAGGCCCGCGAAGTAAGCAGCCCCGCAGGAGCTCCGGTGTTAGTTCCTGCGCGGCACAGCAACGAAAAGCCCCACCCTTTGCAAAATGCGCAAAGGATGGGCCACCCAAAAGTTCAAAGGCGAATGCCTGGCCCACCCGCCATGACGGCAGCTGCTAGCAAGATTCCGCTACTTAAGCCTTGGGCCGAGACAATCGGAGATTTGGCGTCGCAAGGGGCCGATTTGGCCCTTAAGACAAAGGAGGCATGCAAGTGACCATGTCTCAGAAGATCCCCAGAAAGAGGTACGGCCTATTCGTGTTGGCTATCCTTATGCTGCTGTCTGGGGGCGTGGCTTTCGCTATGGGATCGAACAGCTTTACGGTTCGAACTTTGGGCGCTCTCGCGTGCATGGCCAGTGTTTATCTTGTTCGGATTTCGAATGTTCATACCCGATCTGTCTCAGTTCTCACGAGTGATTCAAAGGCGACCAAGCGCCCAGGCCTTCTAATGTGGAGTATCGGCGCAGTTTTGTTGGGGGCGGCCGTAGTTTCGTACCTGTATGTATATACTCATCGCGAAATACCGGCCCTTTATGCATTTGCTGGAGTTGCGGCCGTTTGCATTTTATTTTGGTCTTATCTGATTTCGACGATCCTCCGATGACGGGCCAGAAATGGTTGCTGCGGGCGGGTGGGCCAGGCTTTGAGCGACTTTGAATTTCGGGGTGGCGCACTCTTTGCGTTGTCGGCAAAGGGTGCGTTGTTCTGTGACCCGCCCCGTGTTTCCGTACGATTCATGATACGCGACCCGGATGTCGGCGCCTTCGTCGAGCTTTTTGAAAGGCCCAAGAAGTAAGCGATCAAGCGGGCACGCCGCTGTTCGTTCACGCGCGCCACAGCAAGGCGAAAAGCCCCACCCTTCGCAAAAAACGCGAAGGATGGGCCACCCGCCATTGCAGCGCCGCGACATCCCATAGCAGCATCTGCGCATCTCAAGGTCAGAATTGATAAGTAATCGTGCCGTAGACGGTTCGTGGGGCCCCCGGATACGCGTTTACGTACCCGCTCGTGGTCGTGCCGAAGTAGCCGCCACTGGAGATGTACTCCCATTCGTTGTACTGCGAGTTGAAGAGATTCATCATATCCACCCTCAGATTGACCGACTGTTTTTCATGGATTGTCAGCGGCACGGTAAAGGAAAGGTTCGCCGTCGTGTAGGACGGCATGGTCTGGGTGCTGGGCGCCCCGGTAAGATTCGAGAAAAGGTGTTGCGAGCCGATATGCTCGAACCAGAAGCGCGGCTCGACAAGCACGCGTCCGTTGCGCTCGATTCCGTAATAGAGCCCGGCATTGAGCGTGACATTGGGCACGTAGGAAACGGGGAGATTGTTGTACGACGTGCACGTGAGTCCCTGCGCGGCGCACTCCGCAAGGCTAGGACCTCCCACGACGTAATTTGAAAAATTCGCCGCTTCGCCGGCGAAGTTAAAGAAAATGTGGACATTGCGATATGGGTCGTCGTCGAAGAAGGCATCCACGCCGTGGTAGGCGGAGTTGCCGCCGCCGGAAACCTCTAAGCCGGACGCCGTTTCGAAATCGATCTCCTGGTTGGTGTAGTCCAAATGAAAGTAATTGACTCCCAAGATGAAATTCTTGAGCACTGGGGCGTTCTGGAAATGCACCTTGACGCCGCCTTGACTGTACGCGCCCTTCGCGAGTGTATAGAAGGCCGGGTCCACACTCTGGAACATTCCGCCGCCGCCGCCGAGGGCGGGAGAACGATACGTCGCATCATAGCCGCCGTAGATGGTCAGCCACGGAAACGGCATGACGGCTATATTGATGGACGGTTCCAGCCGCGACCGGCTCTCATGCGCCCCGCACAGAGATCCCTGGTCGTTTAGGTTAGGGACGCCGAAAAGGTTGAAGTAGGGATCAATTTGCTGACCCTGAGCGGGCGTATCTCCACTTGGCGGGATTGGGTACAGCGAACAATGCGTGCGCAACACTACGCCAGGGGCGAACGTAAAGTCGCGTTGAGCCTGGTCGCTATAGCTGGTGGAGAACCCAACCTCGCGCAAGCCAGGGGTGATATGAATTTGCGGTATTGGATGAAAATCGTCCTGCGCGAAAAAAGAAACGTCATCCTGCTGGAAGTAACCGGATCGAATCTTCCCACCGATGTTCGCCAAGCCGATAGAGCCGTTCCCCCCCTGCGAGTAATCAAAGAAATTGTTGCGGCTATTGTAGATCTCATGAAGGAGATAGCCGCCGATTGTGACGGTGTTCAGAGGCAGGACTTTGGACAGACTCAAAGCATCTCCGAAGATGTTGCTGTGAGGATTGTTATACTCGTTAACCTGTCCGGTGCCCCCGCTGCTGGGGAGAAAGTCGTTGTTGCGCCGGTGCAACCGGCGGATATGGACAAACCAAGTCGTGTTCTGGAGGGTGGTGGTATCGCTCAACAGAAGATGCTCACGCCCGTAGACCATGGCCAATTCATTCGTGTCGTACTTGTTATAAGCGTCGAAAGGCAAGGCGCTATAGAAACCGGTGGTCGCCTGGCTGAAATGCGTGCCGTTCGGTTCGAGGACGCCCTGGTCGGTAATCGGAATCACCGTTGGACGGTAGCCGCCCCCCTTGGCGTAGTAGGCGCCAAATGCGAAGCTCCCGGCGGCAAACGATTTGACGGTCTTGCCGTACGCTGACCCGTCCCTGGTGGAGTTGGCAAAACCGTCCGGCGCTACCCGATAATCGTCCCCGTCACCGACGCCGCCGCCAACCACCGTCGACCAGCCGTGGAAGCTGCCCGTGCTCATGACGAAGGCTATGTTTCTCTGGTTGAACTCGCCATACGTGGCGGCAACGCTGGCGTGCATAGTCTCCGTGGGCTGGACGGGAGTGAATTCCACTCGTCCGCCGACGTCGGTGTACCAGCGACTATCCGGCGTGCCGGGCCCGTACGTGACATCCAGGTTTTGCATCAAGAGGTTCTGAGGCACCGTCGCTGATTGCCACAAGCCGGTGGCCGGGTCAGCCACCGGAACGCCGTCATAGGTGATGCCGAGAGAGCCGGGAGCCGTGAAGCTGGTGGCCTCGCCCGCCCAACCTTGCTGGATTCCATTTAATAGGATCGAATATTTCGTGGCGCCGGTCTCTCCGTAGCCGATCACGTTGGCTCCCGGCGTGGACTGAATCATCTGCGCTCCACCTGCCACCGGTCCGGCGGCATCCAATTGTTTCCGATCAAGCACCCGAACCGTCTGGTCAGACATCATTACGTCTTCCCTGGTAGGCACCGGCTCGGCCTCGGGTACAACCGTCCCGCGGACCACCACGCTCTCCTCCAGCGTCGCCACGGTCAGGGTGGCATTAACGGCTAATGACGCCTGCGTAACCAGCGAGACTCTTTGGGTGAACGACTGGAAACCCGACTTCTCAATCACGACGAGCTGCGGATTGGAAAGCAGGCCACGGAGGGTGTATCGACCGTCTTGGCCAGTCGTCGTTTGGACTACTTTTTGCGTTGCCATATCCGTCAGGGAAACGGCTGCGTCGGGAATCACGGCTCCTGCGGAATCCACGACCTTCCCTGTAATGACGCCGGTGCCTTGAGCGGCACAGATCGTGCAGATGGTCAGGGCACAGCCCAGAACGAAAACGCTGAATACGGCCAAGCTTCCTCTCAAAGGTGCCTCCTTCTCTCGCGATCGGATTCATTAATGTGGTTCATAAACAAAAAGTGCTTTCAGCGTTGACCTTGTGAGAACTTCCCCAAGGAAGCGGGGATGTTCTCACAAGGAAATGTCGTTCGGATTAACGGAAGAAAAACTGCATGTTACAAACCGTCGGGCGGGTAGCACAGCCTTAACGGACGAAAAGGTTCTGAGGGTGCCGTCGATAGGAACGAAGGCGTTGTCAAGGCGCAGTTTTCCCGAGCAAAAGTTTTCGCACTGCGTAGTTACCAGAGGGGTTGAGGACCGAAGCTATGAAACTCGCACGGTGAATCAGCTCGCGGCGGATTGCTCCGCCTGATCGGTCCCCTTTTCCTGTATCACCCGGAGAGTGAGTGTCCGGCAGTTCACCCATCCTTCCGGCGAGGTCCTCTTCACCCTGGTGCCGCCTCGCCCTGAGTGCGCTTGAGAAGGGCCCGGTCAACATCGCATGCCGACCTCAACTGTCGGACTGGCGCTTACGACGATTCGGCAGGGCAGGGGCACCTTTTGATGATGTTGGACAGTCGGGGAGCATCGTGCCCCCAGGTGGTTGAGGAGGTAATGCAAAAACGCAGCTGGGGCAAGGGTTCGATGAACTGCCGAGAGCCGAGATCGCCTTTGTTGGAGTTGGGCCGCACGCGATTGAAGTGGAGCCAATCGGTGTGCGCGGCCAGTGGGATGCGCCCATGCGGGCGAAGGCGCGTTCCAGCGGGAAAGCCCGCCGACGTCTCATCATCGACGGGCGTGGGCAGCACCAGCGCCTGAACTCGCTACATCCACTTATCTATCGAGATGCTCTTCCCGTAGCTGAAATTTCCAACTTGAGAGACAGGATCTGTCTGGCCGCCAATCACGACGACGCTGATGCGGTCGGGGTGCGGAAATTTTGGAATGACCGTGTCGTCCGGCAGCTTGTACCAGGTCGCAAATGGCTCGACACCCTTTAATGCCTGTCCGTACTCGAACAGATAGGACCAGTCCCTATCCCGGTATTCCTTCGCCGTTTGCGTCGCATTCTTATAGAAATAGTCGATCAGCTTTTCCTTCGTGTCGTAGCCCTGCTCTTTCAGACTCGCGGCGCAGATTGGTTCGCACAGCACCAAAGCGCCAAAGAAGCCGGTGAAAGTGTAAAAGAGATCCGTGTATTGCTGGTCGAAATGCGGTGTCCCGCCGATACCGCTGCCCTTTCCGACCTGCCCGGCGGAGACGCTCAGGCCGACGAACACGCTCACCACATTTTCCTCGGGCTTAAAGCCCTTCTGCACGTGGAACGGCACCCACGGGCTGGCCTCTTCGTTCTCCACCATGATGAGGTTGATGTAATTGAGCATATTGCCCATCGTTCCCATGTACGTGTCACCGGGAATGCCGCCGTTGCCCAGGTTCTTGGAAATCAGCGTCCAAGCGCGGCCGATGACGGCGTTCGCGTGAGCAAATGGTCCCAGCGCGCCGATGCCGGAATTCATATCGAGCTTGTTACGGATCGGGCCGTTGATGAGCGCGCCGTATGCGAGATCGTTGGTCGAGCTGATCAGCGAAACCCATCCCGATGACGCGATGGCCAAAATCACGGGCAGGTGCTCGGGCTTCGCGCCGGCCATCACCGCGTTGATCGCCACATGCCGCACGGTGAACGTCCACGGATCGAATGCGCCTGCCGCCAATTTGCCGACCACTTCATCGGGATGGTGGCTCGTTCCCGTCAGCATTTCGTCCACAGCTTCTTTGGGATGAATGATGATGGGGAGGAAATCCGTATAGCCGTTATGCCTGTAAAAGTCCTGCAAATTCTGGGCCGTGTCCGGCTGGAAGGTTGGAGGCCCGACCGAGGGCGTCTCCGTTCCGGTCTTTTCGTCGGCTGCGGTGAGCGGATTCGTCAGGGCGCCGGTAACCTCCTGCATCATCGGCTTGCCGGTGGCGGGATCGGGACCGTTCATGTAGGCCCAGAGTTGTTCGGGAGATTTTCCCCACACCGGGTGCGGACTGAATACCAGGCGCAGGCGCGGCATTCCCCGTTTGGCCGCGTTCAAAATGCATGTTTGTTTGAATGCCACCGTGACCACGGGGCAGGTCGGAACTCCCATTTTCTCAAGCGTTACGCAGTGACCGACGGTCGCTGGGGCGCAGGTGCTTCAATGGCCTACACCCATGATCACGGCGGCCCCCGCTGCCTTAATTTCCGCCCACAGTTTGGGATCATCCTGCGGATAGGCGCCGATCTTTCTTCTGTAGATTGTCTTGACGCTGGGCATGTGTTCGTGGAACCAACGCTGCATCTGCTGGAAAAACACATCGCCGTTATTGAAACCAATGTCCACCATATAAATGGTCTTGCCATCGAGAGAGCTGAAGCGTGGCGCCAAGGGACGGAGCGTGATGGCAGGTGGCATGCCCTTGGGATTGAGCCCGACGAGTTGAGCTTCCGCTGCGCTCCCAGCCTTCCTAGCTGCCTTCTGTTGCGCGTCGGCAGGCGATCCCGCCAAAAGCGCCGGGGACATCCCCAGAGCCTGCAACAGCTTCCTTCTATTGATTTTCATCGCTTCTCCTAGGAGCTAGCAGAGTTCTGAAAAATCCGGCAGCGGGCTTCAGGGGTCAAAACCCCTGAAGGAAGCACACGACCTGCGGTGGGGTTCCCGCGTTGTAGGACAGGCTCCACTCCGCCCTTCCATCCTGCATCATTTTCCAGCATCGTGCTAGTGCCCTGAATCAGAAGTTCCTTGGATAATCCGGCGGAGTCTCAGGGGCTAAAGCCCGTTGAACACAAGGGCCTTGACGCCGGGGTCCCGACTGCTGTCCGGGACGCAAACGGCGCGCTGAAGCCCCGGCCTCCTAAAAGCAGTGCAACGAACGCAGGACTCCGGACACTAGAGCGCGATCGAACCAGTGAACCGCGCTACTGGTTCCAGCCGGAGGGCATGCCGAACGGCATGGGCCACGACAGCCCCTCGATCTCGCGGATTTTGCCGTTCTCAATCTTGAACAACTGCGGAGCCAAATTGGAGACGGGCCGCAGAAACTCGGCGGGCACAGCTACCTTGCCAACTCCGGGAACCGCGACGGATTCTACGTTACCTTCCGTGTCGAAGAAACTGCGTACGAGAACCAAACCCTGCTTCCGATCGACGACCAACGGGCGCACGTCTCGAACCTTGTTGAGAGCACTGAAGAACCCCCGGTCGAGTTCTCCTGCGCACCCCTGGCTGAAGATGCGAAATCCGGGCTGGGCCGGATCGACGATCGGGCCTTGGGCGTTGTTCGTGGCCGCGATGCCGTTTTCCCGGCGCGAGCACTCCGCGGCGAACGGCGCGACAGAGCCTTTGCTCTGCGCGAACGCGTCAAAATAACCCTTCGTCGCGGCCACCAACTGATCGCGCGTTTCCGCCGCGCCGATCGGTTCGAGCAGTTCAGGATTCGGCGAAACGAAGCCTCTGGGGTCGAGCTCGTTCGGCAAGCGAGGCGTCATGACCCCTGCCGTGTTCAGTCCGAGGCCGCCCTTGGGCCGCTTCTGCTCGCGCACGGTGATCGTTTCGAGCTCGGTGACGCGATGGTCCTTCACCTTCAGTCTCAGCGCAATCACCCCTTGGAGCAGGCCGTTGTCTTCGGTGATATCGCCGTAATATCCCGCTTCGCCGCTCGCCGGATCGGCGAGGTAGATGCGATACGTCCCGCGCCCGGAGAATGTCTTCCACATGCCTTCGCCCAGCTTCACAGCGATTTCATTTTCCGTATACTTCGCGCCCGGCGCCAACGCGATGTTGCACGCGCAGCGCGAGAGCATCGCATCGAAAACTTTGTCGACAAAGGCGTACAGGCAATCGCGATTGCATTCGCCGGGCGTTCCGGCCGCCAACGGATTGGCTGCACGCGTGAGGTTGGCACCTTCGTCCGGCGCGGCGTTCGCGCGAAGGGCGATACAGCAAACTGCCGCAAGCATCAGAGCAAGCGTCGAAGTGCGAATCAGCGTTTTCATTGTTGTCATTTTTGTCATGGTCTGTTCTCGCCCTGCCTAAAACGGGGGTTCCATGTTGAAGGGCACTTCGTACATGGTCATTTCAATCAGGCGTATGCTTCCCTTCTCGATCCGGTAGGCTTCGTTGGACTGATTCGTGCGCGGCGTCATGAAATAGGGCGGGACTTTCCAGACGCGCCCGTCGGTCAAGTGCGCTTCGGTGATCGTGCCGTCGAAATCCAGATACGCCGAAGCGAGCACGGCACCGCGCTCCACATCGGTCACCAGAAACCGGCGGTGCCGGCAGCCGGTCGTGAAACCGAGGAATCCCAGTTTGTACTGGTCCGTGCAATTCATGGTGACGAAGTCGCTGATGTCCAGATCCGAGTGCCCGTAACCCTGCGGGCGCGGCTGATTCGTTGTGCGAACCGCGTCCTCGATGCGATTGCAATCCGGCGTGAAGGCGTAGATGCCCTTGCCGTCGTTGAGCTGCAAGCCCTCGTAATACATGTACGCGGCCTGGTCGAGGGCCTCGCGCGTTTCGCGCTGGTCCATGGGAATCGGCGTCAACCAGCCCGGATCGGGTTTAGCAAGCTTTTCATATGCGGCAGCGCCATGGGGATCGTGGGCCACGAACTGCTCCGCTTCGGTGATCTGCCCGCCTACGACTTTGAGCCGCGCGATCAGGATGGCACCCACGCCGTGTTCATACACATTGGCGATTACGCCTACGTCCCCCCGCTCGGCGTCTGCGAAGAAATGTTTGTACTTACCCAGCCCGCTGGCGGTGGCCCACAGGGCCTGCCCGATCTTCAGCGGGACGTTGTCCTGCGCATATTTTACGTCCGGTGCGAGAGGCGCCCGCGACGGATCGTGGGCGACCATCGCATCGAGATACCGGTTCATCACCCCTTCCAAACAGGCTCGATCGCATGGGGATTTTGCAGAACCCTTTGCGATTGCCGACTGTGCATGGAGGGAGGGCGCCATCGCTGCGAAGAGAATAGCTGCGCAGAACAGCAGCGCCATTGCGGCCGACCGAGAGCTAGGCTTTGTCAATTTCATGACTCCTCTTTGAAGGCGTTCAACGGAGCTTGGCATCCCAGCCTGCCCCGACCAATGAGCACGAAGGACGATACTTTCCAGTGTAATTCGGCGTCCGGCTCTATCTCTTTCTCAAAGGCGAACAAAGGAATTTCTTGAGAGGGAACTGATTATGCTCGTAGAGCAATAACCCCTTTCGATGTACCGTTTGCGCCTTCAGGTGTACGGAGAACGGATCATGCAAAATGGGCACTCAACCAGGGCGCGTGCGGTGATGATCCTTCGCCCCCACAGCCATGCGCTCAACAGGCTATTCAGGATCAGTAGAGCGAGGTTGCATCTGGTCGAAGCCATCAGTCTTGCGAACCAGTCGTAAGGCGCACAGGCCAGCCGGCAGGAACGATGGCGTGAGCGTTGCGGACAGGAGTGAACGAGTGAACCACCTGATTTTGGTTTTCGGCGCGATAGTTACTGGGAGGAATTCCAAACCTTTGTTTGAATGCCGTGCTAAAGTGCGCGGAGCTGCTGAAACCCCAGGAGAATGCAATGTCCGTGACCGACCGGGCCTCGTGTTTCGCGTCGACGAGTTCATCCCGGCAACGATCCAGCCTCGATTGCCATATGTAATCCGAAAGTGAAACTCCTTCCGGCTCAAAGACTTTGTGCAGATAGCGTTTCGTACAATGAAGTGCGGTGGCGATTCGGTCGATGCTGAGCTCCGGGTTTCGCAGATCGCCCAGAATGTATGTTTTGATGCGCTCGGTAAGGAATTCTCTGTGCGAGTTTCCCTCGCGGCCGCCTAAACATTCGAGGATTGCGAGGCGCAGTAAATGGCAAACGGTGTCGGCCATATCGGCCTCGGTACGCCGGCCCAATTTCGGCAGCTCGCTTACGACGGAAAACACAAAATCGCAAAGCACTCTTCCAATTCCGTAAGCTTTCGAAAACGGGCGCAGGAGCAAATCATCGAGATGGTGGCAACTGGCAAGGAGCCTCTCTCTGGGAAGCGTCAAGATCAGGGTCTCCGACCCCTGAGGCGCCAGGATGGTGGACGGCCTCGCCGCGTCGAAAATGGTCCATTGGCCTGGTGGTTGGACAAGTTTCCGGCCGGCGTGGGAGAAATGTGCCGTTCCCGCCAGTTCGATCGATATCTCCAAGCATCCGTCGCCGCCGCTAGCACTGGTTAGCTCGCAGCCGTACCCGCTTCCTTTGAGCTTACAGAAACGGATATCTCCAATGTTTCCATATTCGAAATTAGCGACCGCGGGCGATTGTGTGCTGACGAATTGCGACCCGCGCCGGCCAAAAACGCTCCAAAGAGTATCCCGAATCAGATCCGCGCGTTCAGACGGGATAACGTTCTCAGTGGAGACAAGTTGCAGAGAACCCATACGCCCTGCCCTCCGGCCCTGTTTTCAGGGTCGCGCGCTTCCCGCTAACGTGCCCATCAATTCCGACGATCGGGATTTTTGACAAAACGGGCGTGCGTCCGGACTACTTGCCGTCCTCCATGACCGGATGCACATTACAGTTACATCGCTGCGGTGACGGAGGCGGCCGCCAGTCTGCTCTCTCACCCAGTAGAGCACTGGCATCCGGGGCGGAATCTAGTACATAACGGTATTGACTGTCAATAGCGGCGGCGCAGCTCCCCGCCCGCCAGAAAGGGGCGTAAGACGCTGGCGCAGTAGCCATCCCCTGAGCTGTTCTCTTTAGTTAAAGGTGTTCGTTCGCTACGAGAAAAGACTTGCTCCGGCGTCCGGGCCAGACTTTAGGGCAACTCCGGTTGTCCCGATCTCGCGGCTGGGTGGGATTCCGGTAAGGTGCGAAAACTCAATAACCGGGGGTAGAATCATGACATCCAAGATGTTCCGCAATGTGCGACTCGCTGCCATCCTTTTGGTGTCGTTCGTGGCTGCACTGGCCGCTGGCGGTCCCGTATCGGCTCAGTCGGCGGGTACCGGTTCGCTCACCGGCACTGTCACCGACGCTTCTGGCGGCGTAGTGCCGAATGTGACGGTTGAGGCTACCAGTGTCGACACGGGCCAATCCCACAGCGCCACAACGGGCACCGATGGAGCCTACCGGTTTTCGCTTTTGCCGCCCGGCAAGTACAACGTCACGTTCCGCGCAGAGCATTTCAAGCCCGTCCAGATACCGGCAGTAGTAGTCAACGTAACCGAAACGGCGGTGCTCAACTGGACGCTGGAGGTTGGCGGGGAGGTACAAGTTGTCACCGTTGAGGGGGCGGCATCCGCAGTCGATACAGCTACATCGACGCTCGGCACCCTAGTGGGGTCCAACACCATAACCGCGTTGCCGCTTACGAACCGCAACTATACGCAAATTCTCGACTTATCCGCTGGCGCCAGCGCCTCGGTGAACAACGCCGCTGTCCTAGGGAAAGGCACGCAACTGATGAGCGTAAATGGCGCCAATCCCAGCCAGAACAATTTTCAGATGGATGGAGTGGCGATCAACAACGCGGGCAACCTCGGGAACGCAAACGACCAAAGCGTGGCAGCCGGGATCGGAATTCCCAGTCCAGACGCCATCGAAGAATTCAAGGTGCAGACTTCCACCTACGATGCCAGTTATGGCCGAAACCCGGGCGCGAATGTAAACGTCGTCACCAAATCCGGAGGCAACCAATTTCACGGAGATGCGTTCGAGTTCTTGCGAAATACCTCCCTCAACGCGAATGACTTCTTCATCAAGAGGAAAGAACTTAAAAATGGTCAGCCAAATAAGCCGGGAGTCCTGAACCAAAACCAGTTCGGGGGTGTGTTGGGCGGCCCGATCAAAAAAGACAAGCTCTTCTTTTTTGGCAGTTATCAAGGAACCCGGTCGAAGAACGGAATCGCGAGTCAGGGCCTGACATCGGGGGTCACGCTTCCGAATATTCCGAACGAGGCCCGAAACACATCGCAATTCGCAACTGATTTGGCAAACGCAACGTGCTTCACATTCCCGTTCTTCACGTTCGGCCCGCCCGTCCACGGTCCCGCGGCTGGCTGCGGCGCCAATCAAGGGCCCGAAAACATCAGCCCGGCGGCATTGGCGATCTTGAATCTGGCGGGGCCCGGCGGCAAGGGCTATTACATTCCCACCCCTTCGGTTGATCCCAACTGCGCCCCCAACGGGCTCGGCGCATATGCGTGCCAGTTCAGCGTTCCCGCCCTATACACCGAGGATCAGTTTCTCGTGAATGGCGATTATCTGATCAATTCCAAAAACACTCTGCAAACGCGATATTTCTATACGCGGAATCCGAACGTGGTTACGCTCGGAGGATATTTGCCTGGGGAGCCCCAAACCAATCTCTATATAAACCACAACGCTGTCCTGAAGCTAACCTCGATTCTGAGCAATTCGTTCACAAACGAGGCGCACATCTCGCTTCAACGAAACGTCGGGACCAACACCGATACCCCTGTGGACAACACAACACCCGCAGCTCTGGGCATGACTCCCGCGTTCGCCGGAGGGCAATACCCCCCGGGGATGTGGACTCTGGTGGATGGGGTTCACCTATTTGACTCCTTCAGTCCAGCGCACTCAGTGACCAACCAATTCCAGTATGCGGACCAGATTGCGTGGTCACACGGAAGCCATACAATTCGGGCGGGGTTTGAGTATGAGAGGGTGCAGTACACAGTGACCGCAGGCGCCGCACGGGGATTTCTCCTCATCGGGACTTTCGAAGATTTCCTGGTGGGAGGGCCCGGTAACATCTACCTCAATCTGAGCAACAAGGGAACCGCTGGGAATGGAGAACAGCTGCACGCCTACCGCCTGAATGACTTGAGTTCGTTTGTCCAGGACGACTGGAAGCTGAACTCGCGGTTGACTCTAAACCTCGGGTTGCGGTGGGAGTTCGACGGGAACCTGCACGATATTTACGGTAACCTCACTAACATCTGGCCCAGCCTTCTTGCCTCCGTTGCGCCTCCGGCTGCGCCCACGGGATCATCCGGCAACTACGTCGGGTACGTGGTTCCCAATAACTACACAACCCGTTTCGGAAATCCAACCTTGCCGTCTGGCGTTCTAGAAACCGGGAGCGGCTACTCCCTTGCCAATCATCCACCTTATTCGAACTTTGCTCCCCGAGTTGGATTTGCATGGCAGCCGACACACAGTGCAAAACTTGCGGTTCGGGGGGGATTTGGCCTGTTTTACGATCGCGTATGGTTTGACGCTTTCGTACACGGGTTCCAGGGCAACTCTCCCTACGGAGTTTCGCAGAACTACGGCCCGGGGAATACATTCACACTGCAAAACCCCTTCCCGAATCTCAGCACCGGCACGTTTCTACAACGCTACAGCAGTTTGGCGTGTGCGCCGGACGGAACAGGTTGCACGGGGGCCAGCTCCGCGCTGAACACCAATTTCATTAGCCCGACCATCCACACTCCGTTGGTCAGGCAGTACAATCTCAACGTGCAATACGAATTTGCTCCCAAATGGGTGCTGGAAGTCGGCTACGTGGGATCAAGCGGTATCAACCTGATGGACATCTACCGCAACTACAACACGGCGCAGTTGGCAACAGCCGCCAATCCGGTCAACGGGCAGACCGCGAACACGCTGGCGAATGTCACCCTCCGCGTGCCGTATCTTGGATATCAGCCGGGCGGTTTGCAGGGCACGGACTTTGTGGGCATCTCGAATTACAACAGCCTTCAGGCCACGTTGCGGAAGCAGTTCTCCCACGGGTTGACGATGCAAGCTTCTTACACGTGGAGCAAGTCGCTCAGCGATTTGTCCGTCAATTCGTTTTATTTGAACGCAAACAGCAACAATCCACAGGATTTGCGGCAGCAGTACGGTCCCTCAGGCTACAATCGGCCACAACGCCTGAGCGTGAATTATCAGTACGATCTGCCCTTCGGTCAACGGGAAGGAATTGCCGGCAAGTTGGCAAGTGGTTGGAGTGTGGCGGGCGTCACAACCATTCAGGATGGCGACGCTCTGACGATCACCGATGCCAGGGGAGGCTCAATCTACGGGGCTGGCAATTCCAGAGCGCAGCTGTGTGGAAACGGTCAACCTCTCCTGACATCCGGTCCGACCACATCGCGTCTGAATGGCTATATCAACTCCGCGGCATTCTGTGCCCCGCCGACGGGGGGAATATACGGGAACGGCACGGGGTTCGGCAATTCCGGAGTCGGAACCGTGCTCGGCCCCGGACAGTTCAACTGGGACATCGCGCTCATCAAACAGACAAAACTGACGGAAGGCCAATCGTTGGTGTTCCGAACGGAGTTTTATAACGCCTTCAATCACCCGCAATTTGCCGATCCCAGTACGGCGGTCGGCTCGGGATTTACCATTACGAGCATGAGCGTTAACCCTCGACTCATTCAGTTTGGGCTGAAGTATATTTTCTAGCCGAGGCAGAAGTAACGGACGGAGCATCTTCACCCCCTGCGGCGGCACTGGCCCGCGCCGTAGGGGCGTGTTGCTGGTAAGAAGAGCCTGCTCGCTGAATCGACTCTGAAAAGCTCCGGTGCAATTTACGCCCCGGCTGAATCATGCCGATATTTTGCAACTTCTCTGAGTCCCAAAATCTGGTTTGGAACGGGGAAAGGCGCTGATTTGAACGCCGCGGGGGAGCTATCAGCAGGGCTCAGCGCGGCTTATTAGAGGGTAAAGGTTACCTTTACCCGGCTACTACATTCTAGTGCGCGCGAAGCGAATCCGGCATGCCGGGCCAGACGTGGACGCGCGACTTGAAGCGCCAACCCTTTGCGGTCTTGACATAGACATCGTCGTACCCGCCCCACGCATAAGCTCTGACAGGTTGCTTCGCGGATTCCTTCGCCAATGGATCTCCGAAGCCGACAACCAGGAGATAACTTTTCCCGGTGGCGCCTTCCGGCGTCGGAGTGATTACAAGGTTGGCAACAATATGACTCATGCTGTACCGATCGGGCACGGTTTTTGGATCTACGCAGCCGCCCTTACCTCCTCCGGCAGCCTCAGCCAATCGCTCGCGTCCTTCGAACTTGGCAGTGCCGGGTACGCCGTTTTCATCCGCGACGCTGAAGACACCATCCGGCGTGTACAGGTCGGCGTAGTCGTAGCCGCTGTTCGTGCACTTGTCGATCGCGTAAGCGTAGCGGGCCGCTAATTGTTCAATCTCGATGTAGTCCTGAGCCGTGAGCACCATCGCTTTGGTCGATGAGCGGGCGGCTTTCCGTTGCGCCTGCACGATAACCAGCGTTAGCATCCCCGCGCACATCGTCGCCACCACTTTCTTCCACATCAAATCGATCTCCTTTCTCAGAACAGACTGACCGAGCCGAGAGTTGGCACCGAGTTTATCGAGAGGGTTCTTATACCACAGCCATCGGCTGCTGACTAACGTTCCACCCAATGCGCGGTACGTTTGTGGATCAGCGTGGCCCGTTAATTGTAATCTCTCGGCGGGGTTACGTTGCTCCTGTAACGGAAAACAACGGTATCTCCCGATGCTAGGCGTCAGGCATGAAAGACAGTTCGACAAAGGGCCGCATTCCTATCGAAAGGAGAAAATCGATAATCCGATCGGCATTGAAGAAGGAATAAAGGAGCCGGTCTTCCTCGCATATAAGCGTCCCCATCTCGTCGGAAAGCAGCGCGTGAAAACGCACGTGCTGAAAGCCCAGTTCGTTGTGGCAACGCAGCATTTGCAGTTGCCAATCAGCCCGCAAAGCCAGAGGGGCATGCCCACTCCCGATGGTGTGCTCCCAAAAATGCGGGAACGGCTTGGGGATCTGTGAAAAGCTGCACGTGAAGTCCGGCACTTTGTCTGCTCTCTGGATTCCGGCATCGTGCCGTTGAATTCAGGCGTGCTGAACCGTCGTGGCCCACTCGACGACTTCCTTGATGGCATCGGGCGGATGTTGGCTGACCGATTCCGCGAACTGGGTGTACGGATAACGATTCGTAATCAAGGCGGCGATGTGCGCGCCCCCGCGAAGCTGAGCTTGAGACAAATCCGCGACGGCCATTGGAAAATGCCCGCGCGCGGCGTTGACGCTGCCCAGCATTACCTGATTATCGAGGACCAACTGTCGAATGAGCTCCGCACCAGCAATTTGCAACGGATGATCGCCGCTGGGAATACCTGTGATCACATAGGTCCCGTTCCGGGCTAATGCGTCAAGCAGGTTAAATTCGAGGGAAGGAATACCACTCGCGTCCAGGATCAAATCCATTGGACCAACTGTTTTCTCGACTTGATCCGCGGGTACCACTCGCCCGTCCAGGTAACGCCCTCCAATGTCACTCAGCCACTTTGGGCGGGCGCTCGTGGAATCGACAACATCCAGGCCGTAGACGTCGGCGCCTCGAAGTTGCAGGACCATGGAAGCCAGCAAACCCACGGGCCCCAAACCGGCCACGAGGCAGCGGCGTCCGACAATCCAGTCGGGAGTAATGGCGGCTTCGGGACAACGCACGACCTGTAAGCGAATGGCTTCATCGATGGCTTTCTCGACGATGGAAAGCGGTTCCATCAACACGCCGACGGCTTCGAGTTCGGCCGGCACGCGCACGACGTACTGCTCCTTATCAACCACGAATTCCGTCTGATAGCCATCCAATCCATGGATGCCTCTCTCCCGGTACTTTCCGGTCTGGCACATATCTGCGCGGCCCATCAGGCAGGGCTGGCACTGGCCGCATCCTCGCCTGACGGAGAATACGGCGAAATCTCCCGTTTTCACGCGAGTGACCGACGAGCCCAGTCCGACGACTTGGCCAAACATTTCGTGGCCGATGACGAGTTCTTTCTGACCATCGGGAGCATCCGCACGTCCACCGGATATTTCTGTCCGGTCGGTGCCGCAGATGCCCACGCGGATGACCTTTACCTTTACCTCATCCGGTGTGGTGATAGAGGGCTCGGGCCGGTCCACCATGCGCGAGCCGGCCGCGCCTGGAACGATTGCGATCGCTTTCATCAGTGTTTCCCTCTTTCGACCTTTGTTTTTTCCGTTACGCAGAGGCAAGTTGAATTGTTTGCTGTTATCCCAGCCGTTCCAGCAAGTGGTCTCCCACTCGCAGCGCATTGGCGATGATGGTGAGGCTGGGATTCACGGCTGCAATGGACACAAAGAAACTCGCGTCCACGACATAAAGATTGTCCAAATCGTGGGCCTTGCAGTTCAGATCGAGCGCCGAGGTCTTGGGATCGCGGCCGAACCGAACTGTTCCGGCCTGATGAGCGGTGCCGCCGATCGGGATATTCTTTCCGAGATACAACGATCGCGACATCAAGTGGTCGTGAAGGCCGAGGTCGTTGAGCATACGCTTGAGTTTTGCGATCAAGCGATGGTGTCCTTCCACATTGGTCTCCTGAAGGCTCAGCGTGATCTCTCCCTTCGCGTTGACGCTGACACGGTTATCGGCGTGCGGCAGATCTTCGGACTGCACCCAGAAATCAATCGAGTGCTCGGCCATGTAATCCAGAGCAAACTCCGGTTTCCAAACGGCCCAGCCCGGCGCTTCTCCCTTCAGCATTTCGCCGTCGGTCTTTCCAAGCATCTGGATGCAGCCCAACGGGTATTCCCAATCATCCGAGCGGAAGTAGAAATCGTTCAGGCCCAGCGTTTTCTGGAATACGGTCGGATTCGGCTGTTTGGAAATGGCCATGAAGGCGGAGTTGTTGTGCCGCATGTAATGGCGCCCCACCGCGTCCGAAGCATTCGCGAGCCCGTTGGGATGTTTGTCATTGGCAGAGCGCAGCAGGAGCACTGCGGAGTTGACCGCTCCGCATGAGACGACCACGATGTCCGCTGAATATTCCTCCGGTTGCCCGTCGCGTTCGACCAGGACTTTTGTTACCACGCGGCCGGACGCATCTGTGTCGAGGCGCTTGACGTACGCTCCCGTGAGAAGCTGGACGTTCGGGTGTACGAGCGCCGGGTCGACGCAAATGACCTGCGCGTCTGCTTTGCCGTTGACCAAGCATGGAAATCCGTCGAATGCCGCACACCGCACGCAAGCGCTCGTGTGAAGCACCTTGCCATCTTTTTCATCGAGCAAGATGCCGAGGGGCAAAGGGAATGGATGATGGCCGCCACGCTGCAAATCGTCGTACAGCTCCTGAATGCGCGGTTCGTGGCTTACCGGCGGATGGCGATAAGGAGCGCTCGACGGACCTTCGGTGGGATCTATCCCGTGCTCTCCGTGGACGTGATACAAATGCTCCGCTTTGGTGTAATAAGGCTCGAAATCTTCATAGCTGAGAGGCCACGCGGGCGAGATGCCGCCATAATGCCGGACTTCCGCGAAATCCTCCTTGCGAAATCGCAACAATGCCGCTCCGTAAACCTTCGTATTTCCGCCGACGTAATACTGAATGCCCGGGTGAAACGTATTTCCGTCCTTGTCGTGCCACGTTTCCTTGGCCTGGTATTTCGATTCGAGAAAGACGGCGCGGGAGTCCCAGTTGTCCTTCTCCCTCGGCAGGTATCCGCCTCGTTCCAGAAGCAAAATTCGTTTACCCGAGGGAGCAAGATGGTAGGCGAGCGTCCCGCCACCGGCTCCTGTGCCGATGATGATGATGTCAAAATGATTCTCCTGCGGCATCTTCATCCTCACTTCCTGGCATTTCCATTGTCATGGTCCTACCTCGACCAGATAGTCGCGGCCTTCCCAGGAGTTGCTCTTCGGCCAGAAAAAAGTGAACCGAATCGGGGCTTTCTGCCCGGCGGCGATGGGAATATCGACAAATTCAATTCCGAAAGTGGTTGTCGCCGATGGAGTATCCTTGACCGTATGCCACTCGTCGTTTGTCCAATGAAGCTGGAAAGGAGCGGGAACCTGGAGCCGGAGCGTGCAGCCTCTTTTGACAGCACGCACCTGCCGATTTGGTTTCCAGATCTCGAGTAGTTGACAAGCTTTCCGATCTCCGAGGTAGCGGCTCGCAACTTCGGGAATCAGATCGAAAACGTGACCATCGGATGCGGACCTGAGTAGCTTGACGTACTCCGCATGTGCCCACATCAGCGGCATGGCAGAACCCGTGGGCCGGCCCAGGAACATATACTGATCGGGCTTGTCCTGCTCATCCCAGACTTGTTCCGGTAGCAGACCTGTGGGCGAGGCCAAGCGCTCCATTGCGCGGATGAACGGTTTGACATCTCGTCCCGCAGCGAGTTCAAAGTGCGCCCGTTCTCCGGTCAGAAGCGGCCATGCGCGGCCTTGGCCCCATCCGGCGTAAGGGCCTCCATCTTCCCGCTGGCCGTAACCATCGTGATTGTAACGGTGCCAAACCGGTCCCAGCGGAGTGTCCACTTTCAAAACCGCATCGACCACCTGCAATGAATTCAGAATCACCGGGTCGTCCGGTCTTCTTATGCCGTAACGCACCAGTTCCAGAAAACCGGCATCGACGATCTCCTTGGCGGGAAATGAATTGGGGGCGCCGAACGCAAGGTTTGCGATTTGTAGCGTTCCGGAGTTCGGGTCTTCCGCCGGGCTAGGGTTATCCACATCGTCGGGCAATATGCGTATGTAGTGGCGTCGAATGCCTGGGACCAGAGTCCCTTGCGTTGTGACTGTCCACGCTTCGACGTGCGATTCCAGAAAGTCGGCGTATTGCTCAAGAAACTCCGCAGCCGCTTGATCAGCTCGTTGCCTGCAAAGACAAGCCGCACAAATCAGGGCGGCGATATTAGAGGCCAAAGTGGACGGGGAATAGCCGCTGGCTTCCTCCCATCGTTCCTGTGGGGTCACCGGTCCATGGCGAAGCAAGTAACTCGCGGCTTTCAGGACCATGGGGTAGGGATCAAAATCCTGGAGGGCATTGTATTGGCTGAGGCGCAAGGCCAGCAATATGGGGAAGGCGACCTCGTCCAACTGGATTCCCCGCCAGTAGGGATTCCCATTGACCCAGAAGTTCTGTGAGAAACCACCGTCTTCTTGCTGAGAAACCGCAAGATAGATGAGTGCCCGCAGAGGCGTGGCATTTTCACCGGCGGCGAGCAGGGCGGAAGCGCTGCTAACCATGTCTCGAGTCCAAACCAAGTGATATCCGCCCTGGTCTCGGTCTCCTCTTGCTTCTCCCCAAGGAATCGAGAGAGAGGCGATCAAAGCGCCAGGATAGGACTTGTCTTCGTGGGCGAGAAGCAAACTAAAACTGCTGTGGTACAGGTTGCCCCTGTCACCGGAAACCTTCTCTAGGGGAAGCTGGTGCGCGCAAGTACGGTCCCATTGCTCCGTGTATCGTTTGTGATGTTGGTCGAACGGGATGCCCAGCGCCTGAAGAAGTGTTGTGATCGCGTGATGCTGGGTGTCTCCAAAAGCAAGTCCAAGAGTGAACTCGCGGTGACCACTCAGGGCCAGTTCTCCGGTAAGCGCGATGTTGCCGTCCGTCGCGTGGTCGAATTGCCAGTCCAATTGAAAGTTGTCAGCCAGATCGGTCCAGCCGTCGCTGCGGCCAACATAGCCGCATGAAACACGAGTAAAGGGCACCGTCGCCGCCAGTGCCAGCCACGTTCCTTGTTTCTGCGCCATGAGAATCTTGCGGCCATCGAGGTCGGCAACATAGCCGTTGTTGCCCCATCCTCCGACTTCCAGGTGAGGAGCGCAGAGAGCGTAGAGCTTCAACTGCGATAGGAACAGCTCATCGCCGGTCAACCTTGTGCGCTGGAGAACGCAGGGCAGATGAGGGTCGGTGATAATTTCCTTAACGACGGAGTAGCGGCCTTCGGGATCGGAGTTCGTGCAGCGGTATCCCAGCGCGTGATCGGATAGGCGCTCGAATTGGGATTTGAGGTGGCGCTTCTCCTCATGGAAGAAGCTCTTACCATCGGTAATCAAGTACTGAAGATCCCGGAGTTGCGGCCGATCCACGGTTGGATAATAGACTTCCGTGACGATGCCATTCCAAAGCGTAAACCAGATTTGGCTGGAAGCCGCGTATGCGGTTCCCACCCCGTCTTTACCTCCATGGGTCCATCGAGGATGAATCCCAGGGCGTCCAAACGCTCCATTCTGATCACCTGACTTCGTCATTCCGCCTCCCGTGTCCCAGCGTTGTCCGTTTTTCGCGTTCCTAGTGGATTACTGGCGCGAGCGCGATGCAGCTCAGACCCAATAGAAAGAACAGAAACATAATCGCGAGGAGACACTTGACGCGGACTCCCGCGCCCTGAAACTCGTGCCACACAAAGATGCCCCAAATGGCCGAGATCATCGTGTTGCCCTCGCCAAGAGAGAACGAAGTCGCGGGTCCAATCATCGGGACGTAGGAAGCCACGAAGTTGGAGATCGTGCCGATGCTCCAAATCGCTCCGCCTAAGATTCCCCACGCGTGCAAACTTGCTCGTCCCTTGGAGTAGTCTTTCATTCGAAGGGGTTGCCCACGGATGGGGCGCCGCATCAATCCATAGTTCATTGGGAAATTGGAAACAACGGCTCCCAACGCAAAAACGAAATATACGGTGTAAGGTCCCAAATGGTTCGGACCCGTCAGTGCCTTGGCGACAAATGGATAGAAGAGCCCCACGGCAACACCGCAGGCCAGGCTCAATCCAACTCCTTTCGTGGTCGCATTCGCGCGTGCGGAGAGGCCCCGATACGCCATGGCATCGAGAATGATGGCGATGCAAATCAGCGCAATTCCGCCAAACAGAAGGATAGGATTTCCTTTTGGGGAAATGATGTAGTTGATGACGGCGCCGATCACCAACGCCAGGCCAGCGCCGATCGGGAACGCTACGGCCATGCCTGCCACGGATATCGCGGCCACCAGGAGCAGGTTCCCGAGGTTGAAGATCACACCACCGAAGAAAGCCTCCAAGAGACTGCGAGGACTTGCTGCGCCCAAATTGTCAAAGAAGCTGTCCGACGATGCGGGGTTCCTGTTTCCGAGTGTCAGTCCAAACAGCAGCGCGCACGCGAAAAGGCCCCAAGTGTAGTCCCAGTAGAAAAGTTCAAATCGCCACCGCTTGTCGATCTTCTGCGTATTCGCCCAACTGCCCCAACAGAGCATGCTGAACAGCATGAGCGCTAACGCCGTCGCGTAGGTATGTGGGATCAACAATCGTCACCAACCCTGAACCGTCCGTTGTCATACATATCCAGTCGCGTCTTTTTCAGGGCGTCCTCCCCCGGGCCTGCCGGATCGCGGGGGTTGGGCCGTCAAATCGGAGGATCGTTCAGTACCCTGCGAATTCTTCCGCGTGAATGTCGGTGCCATCCACCCCCGCCTCGCTCAACATCTCGTGCAAAGCTTTCACCATATCGGGTGGACCGGCTACGTAGTAGACGGGCGACTGTGTATTCTCCAAATGCCTCGCTAACATCTCTTGATTAATGAAGCCGGTTTCACCATTCCAAGTTCGATGGGATTTCTCCATTTCAGTCATGCTGCCAATGAAATTGTACTTCGGATTGTCTCTTTCCAAGTTCTGAAGCTCCGCGAAAAACGGCGCATCTTCGGGCCGCCTGTTGGAATAGAAAAGGACAATGCGATGCGGCAACTTCTCTTTCGCTGCCCAATGGACGATGCTTCGAAACGGCGTGATGCCAATCCCGCCAGCGAGGAATACGGCCGTTCGCGTAGAATCCTTCTGAAGAATCAAATTCCCGAAGGGCCCTTCGATCTTCACAGCGGTTCCAAGCGGCATCGTCCTCAGCGTGCGCTTGAACGCCGTATCGCGCATTCGCGTGGCAACCATCAAGGCCTCTTCGTGAGGGGCGCTCGCGATCGAAAAACTGCGCGCATTTCCTTCCGAATCCGTCTCCGAAGGGTTTAGCAAGGTCATGTCGAGATACTGGCCGGCCTTGAATGCCCATCCTGACGGCTTTTCGAACCGGAAGGCCATGGTGCCTTCCGCAACTTCCTTGCGATCTTTCAGTTTGCATGTGAAGCCCGGTGACATCGCAGCCGTGCTCATCATTGTCTCCTTCCGATGCGTGCCTCGGTCCAGTAAAGTCTCGGATGCGCGCTCAAAATTGCGAGACCGCTCTGAACGAGGAGCGACAGGAGTAGAAAAGTGAAAAAGTGCGCCCAGATTCAATCAGGGCTCTCCACTAACTATGGCGGTGTGCGAACCGGGAAACTGTGCCATATGGGACAGTGTGCGCTGAAGAGCCATGAAGTAGCCCTAGGCATAAAGGAAGTGAGAGTTGTCGCTTAGTGGACAGACTTGAGTTTTCTCAGCGCCCAAGATGCGCTGTGGGAGACAGTGGTTGGTGCGCACACACTGGCTGCAAGGACAGAACGTGGTCAACAAGGAAAAGGGCGCCCTCTTGGTCGGACAGAGTTTTCGTGGTGCTCAAGCCCTGGCGGGCTGGCTCGAGCGGTGCGGATTCCGATGTCATTTTGCCGACAATATGCGAGAGGCCTCCGATCTGTTGCCCTCGCGTCCCGTAGACCTAGCGCTCAGCGATGCGCACCTGTCCGATGGGAGTGGCCTTCGCCTGCTGGACGCCGAGGCTACCGGTGGAAGGCGATGCCTCTGTCCGTAAAGCCGGTGCGGTCGATGACGCTGGCAGCGCACCCGTTGTCACTGTAACCCACGAAGAGGGCGTCAGGGTTCGTGCAGCGTCATCGAGGGGATAGTGCATCGGCGCGCGCCGAGGAAGGGAACTTGCGATCTGGGTGATCGAATGAAGCCTTGGAGGCCTCCCCATCGTTTGCGACAGAGGCTGAGGCAAAATTGAAAAACTCTAGAGCAGCTATCCGCGGCAAGTCCACTTAAGGAGAAAGGCGATGCCAGAAATGAAAGCCGAAACGCCAGAAGTGGTCCCACAAAGTGAAACCGTCGACGGTAAAATCGAAAACCCACAGAATCAAAATCTCGCGACAGGTGAAGAGTCGATAAGCAAACCCGCAACGGGGAGGTTGCCGGCACGCGCGACACGCGTCTAGCTGGGAGATCCTTGAAAGTGGATCAATCCTAGGGATCATTTCGATCGCTCTGGGGATCGTCTTGCTTGCATACTTTGAAGACCCTATTAAGACGAATGCTTCGGGACTTCGAACCGCATAATCCGATTGGGGGCACTCAAACATCGTTGTGGGCTCGCGTCGCGCCGGCTTTGGCGATGGCTGGCTTGAGAATACTCAGGTCTAAACCGGAGAACTGGCCTTGCAATCGTGGATTGATGAAAATATGCTCGCAGGCTGGCGAGACGACACGATCGAGAATGAGAGCGGCGATAGCCCAGCATGTCTGAACTGCTATCCAACACGCCACCAGCGCCCGGCGACGCTATACCCTCCACGCTCGCACGCCCGGGTGCCACACGCTTCTGGCTCGCTGTACTTCTTACCGGTGTTGGAACGGGGATAGGAGCGGCTGCGCTGACGCGGCTGCTCGAACTGGTGCAACATCTTGTCTGGAATGGCTCCGGCACCAACATATTGGACGCAGTCGAGCATGCCGGTGCGTGGAGGCACGTGCTTGTACTGGTCGGCGCCGGGCTGGTGACTGGCGCGGGCCAACTCATCCTGAAGCAACTATCAAGCGGTAACGGTATCGACACGACGGCTGCGATTTGGTTCCACGCCGGGCGGATGCCAGCGGTGCGCACGCTGGGCAGCGCTGTGCTGTCCGTACTTGACGTCGGCATGGGCGCATCCCTTGGTCGCGAGGGCGCACCGAAGCAAGCCGGGGCGGTGATCGCCAACTTCTTCTCAGACCGGGAACGCTTGTCAGACGAGCAACGCCGACTCCTGGTGGCCTGTGGCGCAGGGGCTGGGATGGGAGCTGCCTACGGCGTTCCGTTGGGTGGTGCGCTTTTCGCGCTAGAGGTAATGCGTGGGAGGCTGGCGCTTCGGTACGTGCTGCCTGCAATCTTTGCCTCTGTGGTTGCCACTGCGGTGTCATGGCTTGCGCTACCCGACGCGCCGACCTACATCATTCCCGCCTATTCCAGCTCAGCATCGTGTGTCGTATGGGCGCTGCTGGTGGGCCCGATCGCGGGGATCGTTTCGGTCGGTTATGTTCGAATCATCAGCTGGGCCGATCGCAATAGGCCCAAGAGTTGGCGGCGATTCGCGGCGCCAATTCTCGGACTGGGCCTGCTTGGGGTCGTCTCAATCTGGTTCCCGCAAGTGCTCGGCAATGGCAAGGACATCTCCCAGTTGGCGTTCGCCAACCAAGTAGCGCCGATGCTGCTGTTGACGTTGCTTCTGCTGAAGCCCGCCGCCACCGTGTTGTGCATGCGCAGCGGCGCGCCCGGAGGATTGTTCACACCTTCGCTAACGGTGGGCGCGTTGCTGGGCGCCGTTCTCGGCCATGCTTGGACGTGGTTCTGGCCCGGGGTTCCCCCTGGCCTGTTCGCGGTACTCGGAGCCGGAGCGGTTCTTGCAGCAACCACGCAAGGCCCTATCTCAACCGTGGTTCTGATGATGGAATTGACGGGGCGTTACCGGTCGTTCATCTTGCCGTTGCTCCTGGTAGTTGGCATCGCAACGATTGTGGCGCGCACCATCGAACCTCGATCGATTTACGACGCGCGTCTCACCGATGAGGAGGTCCAGGCCCGCCAGAAGTTGCGCGAAGCAACTTCTGAATGATCCGAAGTTCCAACGGTCCCACCGCCAAAGCGGCGAAGCCCCGTTCTGCGACGATGGCAGGAAGGGAAAAGCCGAACGCCGGCCTTGGGCGCGTCCTATCCGACGCCACGGCGCGCATTTCGCGGGGTTTTCTGAACTGCGCTCGCAGTTTCCACGGGCCGCGACCACGCGTGGCGAGGCTATGCCCTCGTAATTGCTCGCTCATACGGCGGTCCAAACTATCGGTCGAGCTGACTGGCAGCGTTTCGTACTGCCGCTCTGGAGGATGTAGACGAAGGCCATCGTTGGTTGCGCGGAAATGGTAGGCCCGTGCGGGCTCGAACCGCAGACCTCCACCGTGTCAACCTATCACCCACACAAGAACGAACTACTTGCGCCGTGTAGAGGATCGTCTTCCAGCTTCTTTGCCGTCAATACAGGTAGGAATCACAGCTAGGAATTGCAGGTATGGTTCGGGTAGGAGGAATGATGGTCAGTTGCGACAACTCAGGCGAGAAAACAAGCGAGATCCACATGACCATTTGGCCTGAAGGAGGGTCGATTACGACGAGCACGGTCTACAGCAACCACCGGGCCGTCATGCAGCACATCACGACGCGAGATAGGCAGGGCAACGTCAACACTCGGGAAGGCTTCGGAGGGAAGCTTATCCCATGGCCAGGCGCGCGGCGACAGTCCGCGTCCCCACCCTTCGGCTCAATCGAAAAGTGAGCCACCTGGTTTCGTCAGTCGTCGTCACGCTCTTCATCACGCTCCTGGGGCACGGAAACAATGGCGGTTGCCGTGGTGGCGTTGCCGGAATGATCCAAGGCTCGGTAGGTGACTGTATAAACCCGGGCCGCGCCTTTGTCCGCTCGCCGCGCACGGAGCTGGAACGTCCGGTCGTCCGTGCCCAATACAGCACCCTGGATGTCTTTCGGATCGTCGTCCGGGTCGTTGCTGCCGATCGAAACGAGCATGACGGTCGGATTGGGGTCGCACAAGTCGCTCACTTGGATCGTTGCCGTAATCGGGATGAGCTTCTTGTTCGGTGGCCAGAGGATCTGCGGAGAAAGCGTAACGTGGAGGACCGGCGGCGTCGTGTCGCGCACGGTGATGGTGAAGGTTCCCGTCGCGGAGTTGCCGTGCAAGTCGGTTGCCGTGCAGTGGACGGTGGTTGCGCCGAGCGGGAATGTCGAGCCCGACGCGGGTGAACAGACTACGGGGCGCGGTCCATCCACAAGGTCGGTAGCGCTTGCACTGAACACTGCCGTCGCACCCGCCGGCCCGGTTGCTTCGAGAGTCTGATTCGCAGGTAACGTGAGCGCGGGCGGGGTGGTGTCCTGCACGGTAATCACAGTCGTCGAAGTTGCGATTGCGCCGCGGCCATCATCGGCGGTGAACGTGATGGTATGAACTCCGATGGACAGGGTGATGCTGATTTGTGCACCCGTGCCAAGCGTGACTCCGCTCTCGCTCCACGTGAACGTCAACGGATCGTTGTCGGGATCGCTGCCCGAACCGCTGAGCGTCACAAGGGCGCCCGCAGGCGAGGTCGCCTCGATCACTTGGGGTGGTCCTGCTTGTGCGCTGGGCGGCAGGTTGGTCGGCGCAAAGATCGCGAATGGGGAGAGAGAAGAGACGCTCCCACAGATGATGTGATGAACTGTGTCCACGGAGGTCGTAACGTCAACCCAGGCGCCGTTTACGAAATGGAAGAGGCGCGGCGGACCGTTGAAGGAGATTCCCGAGTAGCCGAGGCAAACCACGATTGTCCCAGAGTAAGAGGCGCTGGTCGAAATGTCGTAATAGACCGGTGGATTTCCGATCTGGAAACCCGCCGGCGCGGCATTGCCGGTCGCACTGGAGGAGACTCCTGTCCCGCCGGCCTGCGTCACATTGCTGAAGGTCACTGTGGCAGGGCTCGTGTTGCTGCTCCGGCACACCGGGGCGACCGAAACATTGGAGCCCGCGGGCGTGTTCGGCGCGCACGTGGGATCGTTGGCGATCACGATGGTTTGCTGAGGGTTTACGATTTTCGCCACTTCCTGGTCCAGAGTTGAACTCAGGGTGACTTGCTGAAGGGGAAACGAGGTCTCACCAAGGTGCTTCCCGTCCCGGGTGCTGAATAGGTCCACCTGCTCCTCGTTTGAGAATGGTTGGTTGACGAAGGCGACGATATTGCCGCACGTATTGAATTGCCAGTAGGCAGCCTGGGCGGTGGAGGATTGGGAAATCACCTGCTTTCCTGTCGCCAGGTTCACGACATTCCACTGGAAGGTGTTCTGGCCTGAGACCCAGGCATACAAGAAAGCGGCTTCCGGTTCTCCATAAGGATTCTTGTTAAAGCCCCAAGCGGCCACGTTGCTCTCAATCGACGTAGATGCGGGGAATTCCCCCGAATGTACCAGCACGGCGGAGGACACACCGGCAACCCGGTAAACGGAAATAGCCGCTTTGGCTTGGTAAGGTATCATCTCCGCGTACATGAAGTAGGCGCCGGAGGGGCTGAACGCCACGTAGGAGCTGTAGGTATTCATGGAGAGATTCAACAGCACCGTGGGCGGCGAAGTGGTCAAGTCCACCACCGTAATTTGGTCCTGAAGGGTATAGCCATTCAGGACGTGATACATGAAACGGGTGGAATCGGGACTGAACTGCCAACTAGCGTAGTAGTAAACTGTGAGTTGGACACTGTAGACGACTGAGCCGTTGGCGCGAACGACCGACACTTGGATTTGCGGGAAGGTGAGGTGCTGTATGGACACCGCGAACTGGCCATCGGGGGAGGTCTTCGAATTGATTGTGTCGTTGAAGACCGGATTGGAGTAGTCCCCGACGAGGTTGCAGCTGCAAAATGTGACCAACCAGGTTGTTGAAGCCGCCGGTCCGATGTTCCCTGCAAAATCCACCGCCTCCACCGAAAACGTGTGGTAGCCGGGGGTTGTGATTAACTGGGTGAACGGAGACGCACAAGGCGAGAACGCCGCTCCGTCAACACTGCACAGGTATTCCGCAATGTCCGGTGACCAGCCATGGAAATAGAAGGTGGAGGGAGCCGGGATCACAACCCGGCCCAACGCGCCGGTGATACTTACACTCGGAGGGGTCGTATCCACCGTCCAGGAGTAAGTTGCCGCTGCGCTCGATCTTCCGGAGACCGGATCGCTCACGATGACCGAGAAGGTATGGGGGCCGTCTGGCACACCGACATAGGTGATAGGCGAGGCGCAGGGAGAGAACCCGAGCGCGTCGAGCTGGCAGAGGAAATTGAGTCCAGCCTGGGCGTCGGAAAAGCTGAAGGCTGCGACATTCTGGTTCCACAGCGCGGGAGGCGCCGAGTCAATGTGCGGCGCTGGTGGAATCGTCGTGTGAATCGTCCAGGTGAAGCTGGTCGAGCTGTGATTTCCCGCGGCGTCGCTGGCAATCACCGAAAACGTGTGAGCGCCGTCAGGCAGCCCCGCGTACACGACCGGGCTTGAACAGGGCGCAACTGAGCCATCGAGGTTGCAGGCCAGGCTGACCCCAGCCTCCGCGTCGGAAAACGTAAAGGTGGCAGTCGCGGTGCCGCTCGGGTCCGAAGGATGGGAATCAATGGAGGGCGCTGGAGGAGGAACCGTATCCACAACCCATGTGAAGGATATCGGGTTGCTGGGTGTTCCGTTCGCTTGCTGCCCCACGACCGAAAAAGTGTGCGAGCCATCGCTCAAATTCGGATAGGTAACTCCGCTGGCGCAGGGACTTGACGCCTGATCCAGAGTGCATACGAATGAGACTACGGTGGGATCGCTGTCGGCGAATGAGAAGACTGCCGTCGCCTGATTCGTCGGATTGGCGGGGTGCGATGTCAACGCCGGGGGCGCCGGTCCAGATGACACCATGCGGATGACGTTGTTTCCCGTATCGGCGATGAAAAGATTGCCCGCGTCGTCCACCGCCATGCCGGAAGGACCGTGAAAGCTGGCAGCCAGAGGCGGACCGCCATCGCCGGTGTAACCGACGATCCCGTTCCCCGCATAGTGGGAAATTAGGGAACCAGAGTCTATGACGCCGTTTGGGCCGGGAGTGGCCTGGTAAATAGCCAAATCGCAGACCGAGTCGGCGGGGCACGGAGAATCAAGAAAGAAAAGATTGCCCGCCTTGTCGAATGCCTTGGGGAGAGGACTCGATGCGCTCAGCGCTTGCACGCAGCTTTCATTCCCTGTAAGGAACTGGCCGGTGGCGGGAGAACAGAGTTCAATTTCGGTGTAGATTGACACCAAGAGGTCACCCAGATTATCGAACGCCATGGAATTACTGCCCGGTGTGGAACTGAGCTGATAAACCGCGGTCGAAATAAGGCCTGTAGCGGCATCCACGCGCCGGATGATGTCAAAGCAGTTGCTCTCAAGTATGAAGACGTTTCCGCCCTGGTCTACAGTGACTTCATAAGGAGAGTCCACCGAAGTCTGGTTGGCGGGGACACCGTTCGACCAATTGCAAGCGTCGCGAGTGCCATTTCCGGCAAACGTGGAGATGATTTCGTCGCTCGCACCGGTGATCACCAGGTCCGCGCCGGGCACTACCTTGCGCACGACGTTCTGGCATGGCTCCGCAATGTATAGATTCCCTGCCGGGTCGAACGCCAAACCTGACGGGCAACTCAGCTGCGCCTGGGTTGCGGGGCCTCCATCTCCCGTGTGTCCGGCAGTTCCCGTCCCCGCGATCGTAGTAACGGCCCGGGTCTGTGAGTCAATGCGCTGCACGCGGTGATTGCCTGTGTCCGACACAAACAAGTTCCCGGACTTGTCGAATACGATGTTTGTTGGGTCAAGGAACGGGTCGCCCGGCGCGCCTTTGGAGAACGTCGAAACGACCTGCTGGGCCGAGGCCGGCGCTGAAAGAAGTCCGCTCAAGGCAAGAACAAAAAGGGATGTGGCAATCCAATATTGCATCCTGCGGCTAATGTGCTGGGTGATTGGACGTAGCATGATTTCCTCGTTGTTCTACCTTGGATTACATTCGCGGAAAAGCGCCCACTGGTGTGAAGCTGAACACAGGCCTGTGGTTTGGCTTTTGGGGGGTCAGCTGGGCCAGTGTGGGAGCGCCAGCCATGGTGACGCCAACCAGCCGTGCAATCATGGCGATCAAACGCAGTGCAGGAATCGAAAGATTCGTAGTTTCGTTTGTCATGAATGCCCCCTCTTTACGTGATGTATCCGAAAGAAAATCTGCGGCACTCGAGTCTCGCAGAAAGCCATTTGGCAACCAGAAAGCGAAGGGAAACGCCATCGTTGGTACTGGCAGTCCTTTTCGTTCTGACCGTGCCAAGCGTGACAACGTCGTGGTAACGACCACACAACAGGACCTACGCCAGCCACGACCGTCCTCAATAACCGTCCCCTGCGATCCGCACATACTGCGTGCCCACTGTGGCGCGGAAAGCTGGCCCGCTCCGGCCTCTTTGCCCTGTACATGCGGAAAAACAGGGGCAATTAGCTCAGGGAAGGGCGAAATTAATGGAGAACCAACGGAGGCGGTTGTAAGTCATGACGTTTCAAGCGGATTGACAACCCGTTGGCGATTTCCTATGATGCGCCGCGAGCACTCTTCCCTACGGCCGGAGACACACGTGCAGAACGGATCCCCCAGGCAGGTCACCGATCTCCTGGTTCAGTGGCGCGCGGGAGACCGCGGAGCGCTGGATGCCCTCATGCCGCTGGTCTACGAGGAACTCCGCCGCTTGGCGCGGCACTACCTCCGCCAAGAACGCCCCGATCACACCCTGCAAAGCACGGCGTTGGTGCATGAAGCCTACGTGCGGCTGGTAGGGCAGAATCCTCCCGAATGGAAAAGCCGGGCCCATTTTTTCGGAGTGGCCGCGCGGCTCATGCGCCAGATCCTGGTGGATCACGCCCGAACGAACCGGGCCGCCAAGCGCGGCGGCAACTCGCTCACGCTGTCTCTGAACGAAGCCGTGGCCGGGTCCCAGGAGAAGAACATCGACATCCTGGCGCTGGATAGCGCGTTGAACAGTCTGGCGAAGCTCAATCCACAGCAGAGCGAAATTGTCGAACTCCGTTTTTTTTCGGGCCTTTCGATTGAAGATACGTCGGAAGCGCTGGGAGTCTCCCCCGCCACGGTTAAGCGCAGTTGGACCACGGCGCGTGCCTGGCTCTTCCGCGAGATGAACCGGAGCGAGCAACCGTGACCCCGGAACGATGGGAACGGATCAGCGAAGTCCTGGAAAAGGCGCTTTCGCTGGCCACCACGCAACGCGACCAGTACCTCACCGTGACCTGTGCCGGGGATTTCGAACTGCGCCGCGAAGTGGAGTCTCTGATCGCCTCCCACCACGAAGCTGGCAGCCAATTCCTGAACGTCGCGGGCGCAGTGGCCCAGGGAGCAGCGGACACCACACCGCGCGCCGATGTCCGCGCCGGCCGCCGAATCGGCCCCTATCTGGTTGAAGATGAAATCGGACATGGGGGGATGGGCGAGGTTTTCGCGGCCCTCCGCGCCGATGGAACGTATGAGAAGAAGGTCGCTCTCAAATTGGTCCGCAGCGGCTATGACACGGCCTTGCTCCTGGAACGATTTCGCAACGAGCGCCAGATTCTCGCCAGCCTGGACCATCCGAACATTGCCCGACTGCTCGATGGCGGCACGACCGACGACGGCATCCCCTATCTCGTGATGGAACTGGTGGAAGGGCAGCCCATCGATGCCTATTGCGACGCGCGGAAACTGACCGTGACCGAGCGTGTGCAGTTGTTCGGCCAGGTCTGCGGGGCCGTGCAATATGCGCATCAGCATCTAGTAATTCATCGGGATATAAAACCCAGCAACATTCTCGTCACGCAGGAGGGAACGCCGAAACTGCTGGACTTCGGCATCGCCAAGCTCCTGGATGCTTCCGGCGCCACCGAGGCCACGGTGCTCCGGCCCATGACGCCCGAATATGCGAGCCCGGAGCAGCTTCGCGGCGAGCCGATCACCACCGCGACCGATGTCTATTCCCTCGGAGTCGTGCTGTATCAACTGCTAACCGGCCGCTCTCCCTACCGCGTCGATAAGCGGACCGCGGGAAAACTAGCGGAAGCCATCACCCAAGACGAGCCCGAGCGGCCCAGCGCTTCCGTGGAACGCACCGAAAGTGTTTTGCAGGACGGAGCGTTGCGCGAGCTGACGGCTGAAACCGTCAGCCGTACGCGAGAAGTGTCGCCCCTTGGGTTACAGCGCCGTCTTCGAGGTGACCTCGACTTTGTCCTGTTGAAGGCGCTACGGAAGGAACCCGCGCTGCGTTATGCCTCGGTGGAACACTTCGCGGGAGACCTGCGCAACCACCTGGAGGGGATTCCAGTCTCCGCAAGAAAAGGGACATGGATCTATCGCACCGTAAAGTTCACAAGAAGGCACAAAGCAGGTGTCGCCGCTGCGGCGCTGGTTCTGATTACATTGGTCACCGGCGTCGCCATAACCGTGCGCGAAGCGCGCATCGCGGAGGCCAACCGGCGGCGCGCGGAAGCGCGATTTAACGATGTGCGCAAGCTGGCCAACTCTCTTATTTTTGAAGTGCACGACTCGATTGCAAACCTGCCGGGCGCTACCCAGGCCCTGCAACTCATTCTGCAGAGATCCTTGGAATATTTGGATCGCCTCTCTACGGAATCGGGAAACGAACCCAGCCTGCTTCGTGAGCTGGCCACCGCGTACAGCCGCATTGGGTCCCTTCAGGGAAATCCTCAGGACCCGAACCTCGGCGACACGAAGTCTGCACTTGCCAGCTATCGCAAGTCGCTCGAGTTGCGAGAGTCGTTGGCGCGCTTAAATCTGAAGAACAGCACCGACCAGGTGGAACTGGCCGCCGCCTATCTGGACTACTCTGACTTTCAGAGAGCCGCCGCCGGCAACGTGGCGGCGGCCTTTGACTACTGCAAAAAGGCGCTCGCCATCTTGGATCAAGAAGCCGTTGGCAGCCCCGACGATGTCCGGATCGTTGTGCAGTCCATGCGCGGACATGTAAATCTAGGAATGATACAGGTCGGCGAAGGCGCCATGGGGAGCATCGGCACAGCATCCGGAGGCGTGTCTGACCTTCAGAAGGCCCTTCTTCTCCAACAGCGTGCTGTTCAGCTCGCTCCCTCCAATCTAAGTTATCAAGCGCAAGGAGCTGTAATAAATGGGGTCCTGGGCGATGCCGTATTCAAACTTGGGAATCGTGCTGCCGCCTTGAACTACTACCGCAGTGGCATCGAAATCTTGGATGCGTTGAATCCCAAGGGAGACAATATCCGCTTCGCCTCGAACGCAACGATCCTGACTTCGAAGATCGGCGACGTCTACTTATTGGATGGCCAGAACACGGAAGCGGTCCGTTATTACGCGGAGGCCCAGCAAGAGGCCGCGCGGCTGAAGGCTATGGATCCAAAGAATGAATTCCTGCGCCGAACGGAAATAACAAGCAGCGCGGAACTCGGCCTGGCATTGATAGAAGCCGGCCGAGTGGAAGAAGGCGTCCGCTACCTGCGCACAACTCTCGAGGCAGTTGCAGGCGAGCCATCACAAACGCCGCTCATGCGCACTCTTCAGGGTGTCTTCCATATGTGGATGGGTGAAGCGCTTGAACATCAAGGCAGGATTCGCGCTGCGTCGCTCGAGTATGCCAGGGGCCAGGGGTTTCTGAGTACGGTACGCGCGGGAGGCTCGAACGACTTGGAGACGCAGTTCTATTTCTGTTCCGTCACGGAGCGTCTGGCTGGATCTCTTCTCAAGCTCGGTCAAACGCAAGGAGCCAGGCAACAGTACGAGCAGTCGTTGGCGCTGCTCAGCCCTCTTTCCCATGCCAGTCCGGACGATCAAGATGTTCTATATGCGTTGGCGGAATCTTACACCGGAGAAGGCATGCTCGCCGAACATCTCGCTGAGAGCAGTCACCTCGGGAAAGAAAAGGTGTCCGAGTTGCAGGCGGCGAGCGAGTGGTTCCAGAGAAGCCTCAATGCTTGGAACAAGATCTCCAACCCTGCACGGATTAACAGCATTGGGGCCGAAACGACGCTTCCTCCGGAAGTCTCGCGCCACCTCGCCCAGTGCAACCTGGAACTGTCGTCCTCGACGGTTTCGGACCGCCAACTTCGTTAGGGCCGTTGCTGTTGGGCGTGCCGATACGGCGCCTGCCGCGGGCGTCCTTCCTAGTCCAGCAAATAAACAGAACACAGGTAGCGAATCACAGGTAGGAAATCACGCGGAGAAGTGCGAGTGCGGCCTAAGTCATTGAAACAAATGGTAGGCCCGTGCGGGCTCGAACCGCAGACCTCCACCGTGTCAAGGTGGCGC
>VFSW01001272.1_pt1 | contig 38361 bp, 35 predicted proteins | sample 5358111 | NCBI WGS metagenome assembly VFSW01 (sample SAMN11554181, study PRJNA540505) | mine drainage metagenome | isolation source: sediment from site ElyBrook_90M | place: USA: Ely Copper Mine, Vershire, VT | collected 2017
CCCCCCCAAAATATAACACTTCCCGGCCCCCCCCCAAAAAATCCCCCCCCCGCCCCCCCCCAAAAAAAAACCCCCCCCCCCCCCCCCCGGGGCCCGGCCCCGCCACGAGTCACTGCGGTTTTTGCGACTGCCGGCGCTGTCGCGCCGATTGCGCGGCGAGTGTCGCCTTGCTGGGACCGGTGTGGCGGTACATCAGCGTCACACCGCAGATGACGATCAGCGCTAGTCCGATCAGCTGCGCGGTAGGGATGCCGCTGATGAGCCACGCGTCGGGACGCTGGAACTCGACGAGGAAGCGTCCGAGTCCGTACAACATTCCCCACAGCAACATAAGATCGCCGGACTTGGCTTTGGACCAGTGTCGCGCGATGTAGAGCACCAGAATCGCCGAGCCGAGATCCCACAACGATTCGTAGAGGAAGGTCGGATGGAAACGCGTCGTCGCGACCGGGTACGTGGTCAAGTCGGAAAAGATCGGCAGCCGATGCGCCGCGTCGATCGGAATGCCCCACGGCAGCGTCGTCGGATAGCCGTACAGTTCCTGGTTGAAGAAATTTCCCCAGCGCCCGATGGCTTGACCGAGCAACAGACCGGGGATGGCGATATCGACCATCGTCCAGAAATTTAGTTTGACGCGCCGCGTGTAGATATAGATCGCCACCAGTCCGCCGGCGACTGCGCCGTAGATGCCCAAGCCGCCCTGCCGGAAGTTCAGAATCTCCATCGGGTTTTGCACATAGTACGCAAATCCGATGTTCGTCCCGGTGGGACTGGAAATGACGTGGTACAAGCGTGCGCCGATGACGCCGAAGATCAGCGCGAGCAGCAAGCCGTTCCAGACGTGATCGGGATCGATGCCGCGCCGTTTGGCTTCGAGCGTAGCCACGTACGCGCCGACGAGCGCGCCGGTGACGATGAGGATGCCGTACCAGTAGATCGGAAATGATCCCCCATTGAACCAGGGGATGCTGAATGCCACTCCGTTCGGTAAGAAATTCACGGCGACTCCTTTGATCGAAAAGTTCGAGCCCGATTATACCACAGGTCAGCCGGATGCAAAAGTAGGAGCGCGCCTTCGCGAGAATCAGATGAGGCGCACGCGCCGTCTCTGCCGCAATTGTGATATAATGTCCTCGCATCGGTTTCTGGCGTAGACGTTGCGCGCTTCGAGCGGTTCTACCTTCTATGGAGGAAACGCGATGACGCTCCAGCTCGGTCTCGTCGGTCTGCCGAACGCCGGCAAATCGACGCTCTTTAACGCGCTCACCCGCGCGCACTCGGCGGTTGCGCCGTACCCCTTTACCACCATCGATCCGCATGTCGGCGTGGTCGCCGTGCCCGATCCGCGCCTGGACGCGCTCGCCAAATTGATCCACCCCGAAAAAGTCACGCCGACGACGCTGGAGGTGGTCGACATCGCCGGCTTGGTGAAGGACGCGCACAAAGGCGAGGGCTTGGGCAACCAGTTCCTCGGGCACATCCGCAACGTCGATGCCATCGCGCTGGTGGCGCGCTGTTTTCGCAACGACGACGTGCCGCACGTCGCCGGCGAACTCGATCCGCGCGACGACCTTGCGGTGTTGGAACTTGAACTCGCGCTGGCGGATTTGGCGACGCTGGAAACGCAACGCGAGAAAACCCGCAACGCCGCGAAAGCCGGCGAAAAGAAATTTGCCGCCGAATTGGAATTGCTCGACCGCGCGCACGCGCATCTTGCCGCCGGACAGCCGGCGCGGACGCTCGGACTGAGCGACGCGGAAGCGACGCTGCTGCGCCCGCTGCAACTGCTGACCGCCAAGCCGCTCATCTTCATCGCGAACGTGGGCGAGAGCGATCTGCCAAGCGGCGGCGCGCTTGCCGCGCGCGTCGCGTCGGTCGCGCAGCGCGCAAAAGCAGAATCGATGATCATCTGCGCGGCGTGCGAGATGGATCTGGCGGACTGGTCGAGCGAGGACGCGGCGCAGTATCGTCAAGAGATGGGGCTGGAAGAATCGAGTGTGGAGCGAGTTATTCGCGCCGCGTACAGGTTGCTCGACCTCATCACGTTCTTTACCGCGACTGGCGGCAAGGAGCTGCGGGCATGGACGCTGACGCGCGGCGCGACCGCGCTTGATGCGGCGGGGAAGGTGCACACCGATATGGCGCGCGGCTTTATTCGCGCGGAGGTGATCGACAGCGCAACGCTGCTGGCGACTGGCTCGCTGGCGACCGCGCGCGAAAAGGGTTTGCTGCGCCTGGAAGGACGCGAGTACGTGGTACAAGACGGCGACCTCATTCATTTTCGATTTTCGGTTTGAGAGAGACATAGACGCCGGGCGTTTCAAACGCCCGTCTAACGTAGGTGGAAACCCGATGAATCGGGTTGGCGCGCTCAATCGGCTTGAGCCGATTTCAACCTGAATGAGCCGTCGATTTCCAATCGACGGTGGAGGATGATTGAGCCGTGGAGTTTCTAATCGACAGCGGAAAGGAGCCGTATGTCCTATTGGCGTTTGCATTATCATTTGGTGTGGGCAACGTATCAGCGCGCGCCATTATTAGACGAGTCTCTTGAGCGTCAAGTTTACGGTACGATCCTCGGCAAGGCAAAAGAACTCGGCGTTATCATTCATGCCATTGGAAATATCGAAGATCATATTCATGTCGCCGCTTCGATTCCACCAAAGCTCGCAGTCGCGGATTGCATCAAGCATTTCAAAGGTGCAAGCTCACACTACGCCAACCATCAACCCGGCGCGTCAGGAGGATTTGGCTGGCAGGACGGCTACGGCGCACTCACGTTTGGCGAACGCACTATGCAAGATGTGGTCATATTGTCCGCAATCAAAAGGAACATCATCGCCAAAAGACAACCCGCGCGCCATTCGAGCGGATAACCGAGGAAGATGATGGCGTGCGTGTTGCTGCGGAATGAGCGCAACGCCCAGCCCGTTTTTATCGGGCTTTTACCTATGTTAGGCGGGCGTTTCAAACGCCCAACGGAACCCCCCATGAAACCCTACCTCATCGTCAACCCGGCGGCAGCGCACGGCACAATGGCGAAACGCTGGCTCGCTGTCCAGCAAACGCTGCGCGCGGAAAATTTCAAATACGAGTTTGTGCTCACTAAACGCCGCGGACACGCGACAGAACTCGCGCGCGCCGCGCTCGCCGCCGGCTTTGATTTGCTCGTCGCGGTCGGCGGCGACGGCACGCTGAACGAAGTGGTGAACGGAATGATCGCCGACGGCAAAGCGATCAGCCCCAACGCGGCGGTCGGCGTCATCGCCACGGGCACTGGCGCGGATTTCGTTCGCACCGCCGGCTTGCCGCGCGATCCACTTGTCGCCGCGCGGCGACTCGCGCACGCGACTGAATCGCGCGCGATCGATATCGGCGAGATCGTCTACCGCGTCGACGGCAAAGACGCGCGTCGCTATTTCGCCAACGTCGTCGGCATGGGATTCGACGGCGAAGTGATCGAGCGGACCGAGCGCGGCGGCAAACGCGCCGGCGGAACAATTCCGTACTTGACGACGCTTGTCACGACGATCTTCATTTACCAGAACAAGGACGTGACGCTGCGGGTGGACGATCAAACGCGGCAAGGCAGAATGAACTCGGTCATCGCGTGCAACGGACAATATTTCGGCGGCGGGATGCGCGTGGGACCGCACGCGACTTTGGACGACGGGAAACTCGACGTGATCGTGCTGGGCGATTTTAGCGCGTTCGAAGTCTTGATGAACACGCCCAAGATTTACAACGGCACACATCTCACGCACCCCAAGGTGTCAGAGTATCGCGGCGCAATCGTCACGGTCGAATCGAAGCAGCGAATGTTGATCGAGGCGGACGGCGAGTTGATCGGCGCAGGACCAGCGACATTTCGCGTATTGCCTGCCGCGCTAAAACTCCTAGTTTGACAGAGGATGGATGACCGTCGTCCCTCTTCCCCGTCATACGAACAGCCAATGAGTTCACGCATCCTTTTCCTAACCGGCGCTACCGGCTTGCTCGGCGGCGAGATTCTGCGGTGCTATCTGGGAACGCCGGACGATATACAAATCAGGATTTTGCTTCATGGCACGGCAGCGGAAAATCAAAACAAATTCTTGGGGCTGGTCGCGGACGCGGACGAGGTGACGCGCGCCCGGTTTGCCGCGCGCGCACAGCCGGTCTGGGGCGATGTTGCCCAGCCGCGTCTCGGCTTGAACGAGCGCGATTACCGCGCGTTGGTGGATAGTGTCACCGACATCATCCACTCTGCCGCATCGATCGATTTCGCGCTGCCGCTCGACGCGGCGCGCGCGGTAAACTATCAGGGCGCGGTGAACCTCGCCGAGTTGGCGCGTGCGTGCCGCAACTTGCGTGCGTTCGCGCACGTCAGTACCGCGCATGTCGCCGGCAGGCGCACCGGGCGGATCGCTGAAGACGAGCTGGAGCACCGCGCCGGCTTTGTCAATGCGTACGAGCAATCCAAGTACGAGGCGGAACAATTTCTGCGCGCGCGGATGCCCGAACTGCCCATCGCGGTCTATCGCTCCACGACGATCATTGGCGATTCGCGCAGCGGCATCGTGCGGCAGTTTAATTTTTTTCACCACGCGATGCGTCTGGCGTACCACGGGCTGGTGCCCGCGCTGCCTGGCGACCCCAACGGTCCCATCGATTTCATCCCGGTCGATTACGCCGCGCGCGCGATCCAGTACCTGGTCGATCAAAACTTTCAGCCCGGCACGACTTATCACATCAGCGCTGAACCGCCGCGCTCGTTCACGCTTCAGGAATTGGTGGACGTTACCTTCGACCTGATGATATCCAGCCCAGCCGCGCGGAAGAAAAAATTAGACCGCTTCCCCATCCTCGATCCCGCGGCGTTCGATCAGCTTTTGCGAAATGCCAAGAACAATGGTCAGGCGCGCTTGTCGCAGGCGCTGGTCCCATTATCTTATTTTATGCCGCACCTCGCGCTGCCTAAAATTTTCGATGCAACTCACACGCGGCGGGATTTGCGGGGCAGTGGATTGCAAGTACCCGACGTTCGCAGTTATTATCCGCAAGTCGTCGATTATTGCTTGAGGACCGACTGGGGACGCCGCGAATAACATATCGCTTGACAGGAGAAAAGACATGATTACGAACGACCAAATATCGAACGTGTTGGGTTCGCAAGACCTGGGGAGCGCGCGCCATCAGAATCTCACGCGGCTCGCCGTGTCGACGCTCGGCAGTCACTGGCACGTCAACGATCTGCCCTGGGATTCGCTGCCGCTCTTTCCATTTCCGGAGAAACTTTCCGACCGCCGGCTCAAATCGTTCGTCGAGTTTGGCAAACACGCGGTCAAGGTGCAGCTGGCGGCGGAGCACGTCGCGACGACCGCGGCGCGCGCGCTGCTCCTGCGCGCCGAGAAAGACCGGCTCGATTATTCCGTGCGGCGCGCGATTGCTGCGGTGTTGAATGACGAGGCGTCGCACGTCGCGGTGATGACGGAGATGGACGCGCGCGCCGAGGCGCAGTATCCCGATATTCCATTGGATATGGCGGCGAGTCCGCTCTTCGCGCCGTTCATGGACGCCATTCCTTCGCTGCATCCCGGCTTGACCGCGATGTTCATGGGCGCGTACGAGGCAATGATCGCGATTCGCGGCTACGCGGAACAAGCCAGCTACGGACGTCCGTCGATCCTCGGCGAGATGGCGGGGCACGCGGCGGAAGACGACGGGCGGCATGCCAAGGTGATGCGCCTTGCCGCGCACGAGTGGCTCGACCGTTTCCGCGCCGGCTTTGCCGATGCGGATGCGCGGTTCCAGGAAACGCGCCGCGTCATCCTCGATCCGATCCGGCATTTCTGGCAGTTGTTGATGGAACACGAATTTTATTTGCTGCACTACGATGCGCGCCACCGCGACGAATGGCTCAAGCGCGCTCGCGGCGACCTGGCGCTGGCAGAACGCATCATGCAGCTGCTCGGTTTTTCCGATGCGGAACTGGCGGTTGCCGATTTGCGCGGGTTGACCGAAGACGCGCATCGACAGCTGGCGGCGCGATGAACCCGCGCATCGTCCTCAAGCGCGGCAAAGAAAAAGCCATCCTCGCGCATCATCCGTGGATTTTCTCCGGCGCGATTGCGCGCGCCGACGACGCGCTCGACGGCGGTACGGTCGATGTCTTTGATTCGGCGGAACGCTGGCTCGCGCGCGGCTATTACAACGCGCGCTCGCAGATCGCGGCGCGCGTGTGGACCTGGAACGACGAACCGATCGACCGCGCGTTTCTACACGCGCGGCTCCAGCGCGCCATCGCCGCGCGCGACGCGCTGATCGACCGCGCGGCAACGGACGCGTACCGCCTCGTCAATGCCGAAAGCGACGGGCTGCCCGGCTTGGTCGTGGATCGTTACGCGGATTTCGTCGTCGTGCAGTTCCTGACGCTGGGGATTGAAGAACGCAAAGACGAAGTTGTCGGACTGTTGCAGGAATTGTTGGAACCCGGCGGGATGTACGAACGCAGCGACGTGGATGTGCGCGAGAAGGAAGGGCTCGCGCCCGCAGTCGGCGTCCTACGCGGCGCAGAGCCGCCCAACCTGATCGAGATTTGCGAGAACAATCTGCATTTTCTGGTGGACGTCAAACGCGGGCACAAGACCGGCTTTTACCTCGACCAGCGCGAAAATCGAAAGCGTGTCGCGGAATTTCTTCGCCCCGCGCCTCACGCCCCCGAAATCCTCAACGTCTTTTCCTACACCGGCGCATTCGCGGTGTACGCGTGCGCGGCAAATTCAAACGCTCGCGTTGTCAACCTCGATGCGTCGCGGGACGCACTGGACTTGGCGCGCAAGAATATGCGGCTGAACGATTGCGACGCGCGCGGAGAATTTGTCGAAGGCGATGCGTTCCAGGTACTGCGTCGCTGCCGCGACGCAAGTAGGACGTTCGATGCGATCATTCTCGATCCGCCCAAATTCGTGCACTCGCAGTCGCAGCTCCAGTCCGGCTTGCGCGGCTACAAGGACATCAACCTGCTCGCGCTCAAGCTGTTGAAACCCGGCGGAACGCTCGCGACCTTTTCGTGCTCGGGGCAGGTGAGCGCGGAATTATTCCAGAAGGTCGTTTTCGAAGCGGCGACCGACGCGAAACGCGACGTGCAGATCATCGCCAAGCTTTCGCAGTCGCCCGATCATCGGATTCTGCTGTCATTCCCCGAATCGGAGTACCTCAAGGGACTTGTTTGTCAGATAGTCGCGTAGTCAAATAGTCCAGCGGTCCGAGCGCGACCACGCGACCAGGTGACTAGGAGACGCCTCGACGTCTTCTTCTCCACCGCGCGACTAGAATCCCGATCCCCACGATCTCGATCCCCGCGACGATCAGCGCGACGCGCAATGGAAGAAACGTCGATGCAGTAAGCTCCACCGCGCGCGCGGCGCACGGCTCCACGCGCGTTGTATTCGCGCCGACGTGGTACGTCACGCTGCCCTGCGCGAGCGCGGCTTGCCAGCCGCTCTGCGCGTACTGAAGCAGCGCGCGCTGCAACTGCGCCGCGCCATCGCTTGCCGGCGCGTTGGCAAGCGGCGCAAGACTCGAAGACAACGCATCGACCTGCACGGTGAACGCGCCGCACGCCGGCGACAGGTCGATGTCTTCGTGCAAGTGCGTCGCGTGCGTGACCGCTTGGTCCGTATCTTCCCACGCGATGTTCTTCGGCGATAGCACGGCGCGGACGAACGACCATTCCGCGCTGCTGGGCAGCGCCTGCGCGAGCGCGGCGAGTTTATCGGTCAGGTCGGACGCGCTGGCAAAGGGGACGGTGATGCCAAACCGCGACGCGTCGAACGTGACCCCTGCGCCGGCAGCGCGCAGCGATGCGGCGACGCCGCTCAGCACGTTCTGCGTTTCAGCGGGCGTTTCGGCAAACGGTGTTAGCGCGAATACCATCGCGCGAGAAGTAGATGACATCGTTACGTCGGCGCGCGTGACGTAGAACGGCGGCGGATGATACGACGCCATGAACTTGTCGCCGAGCGCGGCGCGTGCCTTGGTGGCGGCGTCCGCCGCGTCGCTCTGATCGATCAGTGCGCGCGCCCACGCGATGTTCGACGACCGCCGCTGCGCGGCGAGCCGGTCGAGCGTGAAGAGTGGACCCGCGCCGCCCGGCGCGAGCGACTGGGCTTGATCGAAATACGTTTGCGCGTCCGCGAACTGCTGCCGCGTCTGCGCGTCGAGTCCAAGGTAGAAATCATCTTCCGCGAGTTGTTTGCGCGCCGCCGCGCTAGCGGGCGCGAGCGCCTGCCATTGCGCGGCAGCCAATTGGACGTACGCCAGCTGGCGCGGACCGGTCGCCGGTCCGGCGCGCGATTCGTACAGCGATGCCAACGCTTGGCGCGCGGCGCGTTGGTTCGGATCGAGGCGCACCGCGGTTTCCAATTCGGCGACGGCTTGCCCGTAGAAACTGTCGCGGCGCGGCGAATCGATCAGCGCGAGCTGGCTGAGTAAGCCGCCGAGCGCGGCGTGCGCGTTCGCATCGTTGGGGTTTTGCTGGACGGCGCCGCGTTTGGCGTTCAGATCGTCCCATGCGGATGGGCGCAATATCGTGAGCGATGGATTCGTCGTCGGCTCGTGGCTGAGCAGCAGCCAGGTCACACTCGCGCCGTCGAAGGTTGGGTTGGGCGGGTCTACCGCGACGATTTGGTCGAGCGTCGTCATTGCCGGGAAACGAAAAGTGAGCCGCGCGCTGCCGATAGCGCCCTTCCAGCCGGTCGCCGGGAGTAATCCGTACGTGAATCGCGGCAGCGCGCTGTCGCCCAAGTCTTGCGAAAAGTCGAACCGCACGGTTTTTTTCTCGTCGCCGGCAAGCTTGAGCGTGAAGGTGTACCAATCCACGTTCCGCACGGTACTGCCGATCTTCAGATCCGCGCGCGATGGCGTGAGCGTTCTAATTTTTTGTCCATCGACGCTGACCGTGAACGACGATAGTTGCGCCGGATCGAACGCGTATGGATCGCCCGCCCAGCCCGGAAAACCCACCGGCACTTGGAGATCGTTGAGCTGATCGGTGTTGTGAAGTTTGAACGTGGAATAACCCGAAATGATCGTGTGACCGTTGCTCTCGCTGATGTCGGCGTCCAGCGTGAGCGCGACGAGTTCAATCGGCGTGTCGGATTGGAGCGGGGCAAGCGCGATGGGAACGATGATGGGCGCGGGCGTTTGGGCGCGCGCCGGCGGCGCGCCGTAACGCGCAAGCGCGATCACGGAGATCGCGAGCGCGATGATGGAGGCGCGGAAGAATCGGCGCATCCGTTTTGTTTTTTCAATTTGGTGGCTCAATCGTCTCCCAAAAAACAAGGGGGTTGGCGACGCGCTCCAAACCCCCTTTGGTTCTCGTGGCTGCCTGAATTTATTGCGCTGGCTCTAGTCCCAGCGTCAAGGTGACGGTCGTCCCCTTGCCGGGTTTGGATTCGATCGCCAGTTTAGCATTCGCGATCTCGGCGCGCTCTTTCATATTCAGCAATCCAAGGTTGCCGCGCTGCGCGTACGCTTCCTCCACTTGCGCCAGATCGAATCCGCGCCCGTCGTCCTGAACAGTGATGACGACGGTTTCCTCGACGGGGCGCAGACTGATCCAAATATTTTTCGCCTGCGCGTGCTTCTCGGCGTTGCCGACGGCTTCCTGAACAATCGAAAAGACGGCGGCTTCCACTTTGGGCGCAAAGCGCGAACTGAACGAGTGCGTATCGAGATGAAAGTCCAGGTTTCTGCTTTCGCCCTGTCGCTCGACGTACACTTGCAGCGCGGCGGCGAGTCCTTGCGTTTCCAGCGCGACCGGGCGCAGGTCGAACAGCATATCGCGCACCTGATGCAGCGCGAGGTTTGCCTGCCGTTCCAATTCCCCCAGTTCTTGGTTCATGCGCTCCGGTTCGCGCAGCATCAACTGGCGGAAAAACTTCAAGCCCATAATCATCGACGCCAAAATCTGCGAGGGACCATCGTGCAGTTCGCGCGCCAGTTCGCGGCGTACTTGGTCTTCGACGGCGAGGATGCGGTCGCGCTCGGCGACCACTTGCTGGTACAACCGCGCCTCTTCGATCACGACCGCCGACTGCGACGCGAACGCCATCAATAGTTCTTGGTCGTAGGCGCTAAAGTGCTCGCCGGATTTTTTGTTGAGGATTTCGATAACACCGATGGCGGTGTTCTTGTGCACGAGCGGCGCGGCGATGAGCGAGGAGGTGTGAAAGCGCGAGTTCTCGTCGAATTTCGTGAGATGACGCTCGTCGGCTTCGGCGTCGTGGACGATGGTCGGCTTGCGCTGCGTAAATACCCAGCCCGCTAGTCCTTGATCGGCGCGGATGCGTTTATGGCGCAGTGTTTTGCCGCTGCCGCCCTGCACCACTTCGAAAACCAGTTCGTCCGTCGCGGGATCGTGCAGCAGCAGCGAGCCGGCGTCGGCTTTCATCACGTCGACCGCGCTGGAGAGGATGAGCGCGAGCAGCCGATCCAGCCGCAGTTCCGAAGTCACCGTCGTCGCCACCTGTTGCAGCGCTTCCAGCGCGGCGATGCGCTGCTCGAGACGGGCGATCTGTGTTTTCAGGTCGTGCGTGGAATTTTCGCGTGGTCGGTTTGCTGACGTCATCGATGGTTATTCCGCCGAGCGCCTCGGCTTGCGCGGGTGCGGCGCGAGCAGCTGCTTGATCGCGGAAATCTGAGTCTGCGCGGCTTCTTCGCCGCGGCGAATGATTTCGCGCACTTTTTCGTATTCGAGCGTACCGTAGCGCGCAATGTCCGGCTGGATCAAGACGTCGACGGGACCCATCCGCGTCTTGATGATCTCGCTCTCCATAATTTCCATCGCGCCCATCAGAATGCCGGCGACGTTCGGCAGGCGTCCCTCGCGTCGCAGCTCGCGCCGGTGGATGCGGTCTTCAAGACTAGGAATCGTGTTGCTCGCCAGGATGATGCGAATGCCCTTGTCTGCCAGCAATTGCGTGGGCACCGGATTGACCGAACCGCCGTCGATCAGAAAGCGGCCGGACACGTACGCCGGTTCGAGAATACCGATGACGCTCATGCTCGCGCGCACCGCATCCGCGATCGGTCCGCGGTCGAACACGATCTCTTCGCCGGAGATCAAGTCGGTGGCGACAATATACAACGGGATGGGCAAATCGTCAAAGGTTTTGTCGGACAACCACTTGCGAAAATAGTTCAAGACCATATTGCCTTTGATCAAGCCCGAGCGCGGCGGCAGGCGGAAATCCCAATACCGAAAACCGGTCAGGAAATTGTACTGACGCTGGACATTCACGGCAAAGTCGATCAGGTCGGCAATCGAGTGACCCGCGACGTACATCGAACCAACGACCGCGCCCGCGCTCGTCGCCGCCATCATATCGATCGGGATGCCGTTTTCTTCCAATACTTTCAGCACGCCGATATGGGCGAATCCGCGCGCGTTGCCGCTGGAGAGCGCCAGCCCGACCAGTCGCTGCGCGATTCGCCGCGCCATCCGGCGAACGGCTGAGTCGCTCTCGTCGCCGCGCCAAAAGATTTTGGACGTGATTTGCTGGGTCCATGATTGTTCTGCCGCGCCGATCTGCACAGTCACGTCCGCGAGTTCCATCGCCTTGAGCGTCAGCGGCGTTTCGTACGGCGCGATGCAGAGGAGCACCCAGTAATACTGCTCGACGAGATTGCCGAGACGTTCCGGCAAGTCTTCCGGTCCCAGCGGCGCGGCATCGCGCACCAGCGCTACGCCGGCTTGGGCAAGCGGCGCCGGGTAGAGCGTAATGTTTGCCAGTCCCCCTAAATCGAAGAGGCACACCTCTTCGCCGGTCAACTGCGCCAGGTAGCGCGCCAGCGTCGCCGAAGAGTTACCCATCACCGCGACGATGTTGAATGCTTCTTTCTCTTCCTTTTCCTTGTTGGAGCGTCCCAAACGGCGACCCAGTTCGCGCGTCATCATCACCGCGATGCTGGGATGCTGGCTCAACAGCTCTTCCAGGTCGTACTGGCGGAGCACCAGCAAATCCGCGTCGATCACCACGCGCGCGGTCGCAGAACGCTTGTCGCCGAGCAGCAGCGCCATCTCGCCGAAGAAGTTTCCCGGTCCCAGATAGCCGAAGATTTTCTCGCGCCCGTCCTTTTCGGAAATGACCTTGACCTGACCGCTCTCGATGATGTACATACAGTCGCCCGGCTCATCTTCCAGAAAGATGTTGGCGTTTTTGTGATAGTGCTCGCGCTGGAGCCGACGGGAAATGGCGTCCAGAACCGTTTCGTCCAGATCGCTGAAGAAAGGAATGTTGCGAAGGTTATGTTTCATAGACATTCAAAAGGGTCGTGGCGGACGCGCCCCGTCGAAGGGAATGGCGTCTCTGCCTCATGGGTCTGTCAGCGTAGACGCAGTGGGTCCGCTCAATCGCTGCAATTCGGCGCTGGCTTGCTGATACTCGGCGCGTGCGCCCAGCCGGTCAAAAACGCGCGTGGCTTGCTCGAGCGTGGCGCGGGCTTGCGCCGCTTGACCGAGGTCGCGCTGGAGCAGCGCGAGTTGGAATTCCGTTTTAGCCAGTTCGGACGGATTCTTGAGATCGCTCAAAATCGTCAGCGCGCGCCGGATGGCGTCCTCTGCCGCGTTCAGGTCGCCCCGTTCGCGCGCGATCTTAGCGAGGGTACGCCGCGCTTGACCCTGAATCAACCGGCTGTCGATTTCTGCCGCCAGCGTTGCAGCTTGCTGCGCCAGTTGATTCGACTGGTCGAATTGCCTTTGCCCAAGCCGCGCTTCGGCAAGCAGCCACTGTGCCTCCGCCATATCTTCTTTCGAACCCATTTCGATCGCGATGCTCTGACTACGCAGCAAATACAGAACCGCCTCATTAAATTTCTGCTGACGAATATAGACATCCGCAAGGTTGTTCAGCGCGAGGCAGGTTACGTTGCCATTCTTGATTTTCTCAGCCGTTTCCAACGCTTTCTGACAATACTGCGCGGCGCGCGCGTAATCGCCTTTTTCTAGATAGAGGAAACCGAGATTGTTGTTCAAGCGCGAGATGCCGCCCACATCGCCGATGCGCTGCTTGATTTCCAGCGCCTGCTCGAAATGCCGGAGCGCACCGTCCCAATCGCACTGCTCGCCGGCAATCGCTCCCAAGCTCGTGTGCGATTGCGAAACGCCGAACGTATCGCCAATCGTCTCGCGCAGCCGCAATCCTTTTTCACCGTACGCCAGCGCGCGCGCCCAATCGCCCTTGCGCGTAAAGAGCGCGACCAGTCCGGCGTACGCCGACGCCATCTCGCTGTAATGATCCGTGCCTTCTACCATCTGCAGACTACGCATCCGCCATTGGTACGCCTCGTCAAATTGGCCGCGGGAATAACAGACCCAGCCGATGTCGTTCAGGGTGCGCGCCCGTTCTTCGGAGCGTGCGGTGCCGGGATCGCGGTCGAGTTCGGCGAGCGATTCGTCCAACCAGCGTTGCGCTTCGGTATACTCGCCGCGGCGTTCGTAGACACGCCCAATTCGACGCAGCATCTCCGCGACATTGCGCGCCGGCAGCGGCTGAGGCGACGTACGCGCCAATTCCAACGCGGCGCGGTACGAGTTGATCGCGCCGTCATAGTCAGCCACAAAATTCTGGACCGATCCCAGCGCGCTGTACAATTGAATGCGCTGCTCAAGCGGCGCATTCGTCTTGAGTAAGGAATCGACCGCCAGCCGATAATAACGCAATGCTTCATCATTGGCAAATCGGTCCGCGGCGCGCTGACCGGCGCGAATGAGGTACGGCAACGCGCGATCGATGTCCTTGCTCTCCGTATAGTGAAACGCGAGCCGCTCGACGTGTTCCTCGATCCGATCACGAAAAACCGTCTCCATTCGTTCTGCGATCTTATGGTGTAGTCGCTCGCGCCGCCGCGCTAGCAGCGAGTTGTAGACCGTCTCCTGAATCAGCACGTGATGGAACCGAAATTCGAGATCGACGGATGCGGCGCGGCGGTGGACCAGTTCGCGTTCTTCCAGCTCGCGCACGTCTTCGTCCAGATTCGGCGCGCCATCGACCACTGCGCTCAGCAAGCGGTACGTAAAGTCGCGTCCGATCACTGCGGCGTACTGGATAGCTTGCCGCGCGCCTTCACTCAGATGATCGACGCGCGTCATGATCAATCCTTGCAGCGTGCGCGGCACCTCCAAATCCGTCAGGTTCGCGTCTGGGTCGACCTCCCAGCGGTCGCCGCGACGGCGGATGATCCCGCGGTCGATCAGCATCCGAATGATCTCTTCGAGATAAAAGGGATTGCCCTCAGCGCGCTGCGGAATGATCTGTTTCAGACTCTCGGGTAGATCGGAAATCGTCAATAGCAAGTCGATCAGCGCGACGCTATCTGCCTGCGACAGCGGCGCGAGGGGAACGGGCAAGAAATTCGCCGCGTAAAGATCGGCACCGATGCGTTGAATCTGGGATGCGCCTTGCCCTTCCGTTGGGCGCGAGTTGCAGTAGATCAGCAGCGGCGCGTGCTCGACCGCGCCGAGGAGAAACGTCAGCAGGTCGAGCGAGAGCTGATCGATCCAATGGATGTCTTCAAAAATAAGAACGAGCGGTTTGTGCCGGGCTTGAGCGACCAGCAGATCGCGGATCGCCAGAAACGTTTGCTGCTGCAACTGCGGCGGCGTCAAGTGCCGGATACGCGCCGCCATCTCTTTCTCAAAGATGCGGATCGAGAAGAGGTGCTCAAGGTAGGGCAGAATGCTATTGATCGATGATTCATCGAGCCGCGCGTGCGCAGTCTGTTCGATCTTCTCGCGAACGCTTTCTTCCGGATCGTCGTCCGCGATCTCGAAGAGCGTCTTGAGCAGCCGCACGAAAACGCCATACGCCGGCTGTCCGTAGGCAAGGCAGGCGCCTTCGAGGACGGTTACGGGCTGGTCAGCCAGATAGCTCTCGAATTCCGCGGTGAGGCGTGATTTGCCGATGCCCGCGTTGCCGGTGACGAGAACGATTTGTCCGTGCTGCCGCGCAGTCAGCTCATCGACCGCGCGCCGCAGGCGCGCCAGTTCTTCGGTGCGACCGACCATCGGCGCGGCGAGTCCCGGGATGCCGCGCACGCGTCCGGCTTTTTGTCGCGGCGCGACGACTTCGTAGATTTCTACCGGCTCCACTCGGTTCTTGACGCGGATGGAGCCAAGTTCATGAAATTCAAACAGCGGTTGCGTCTGTTCGTACACCGAGCGGCTGACGAGAATGGTACCCGGCTCAGCGACACTCTGTAAGCGCGACGCGACGTTGACTGTGTCGCCGAGTGCGGTATACTCCATTCGCAAATCGGAGCCGATGCTGCCCACCGCGACCGGTCCTGAATTCAATCCGATGCGTACCTTGAGCGTAATGCCAAGGCGATCTTCCAAGTCTACGTTGATACGGCGCAGCGCGTCCTGCATGCCCAGCGCCGCGCGTACCGCGCGCGCCGGGTCGTCTTCGTGCGCGATCGGCGCGCCGAACAGCGCCATCAGCCCATCGCCCATCACCTTGTCCAGCGTCCCTTCATGCTTGTAAACCTCGTCCGTGAACGCTTTTAGCGTGCTGTCGATGAAATCGTAGACTTGCTCAGGGTCGAGTTTCTCGGCGATTGCCGTGAATCCGCTGATGTCGGAAAAGAGGACGGTCACGGCGCGCCGTTCGCCTTCGATCTGTTTGCCGGCGCGGGTGATCTTTTCCGCCAGCGGCGCAGGGATTGGCACAGCCGCGTGCAACCGGGTCTCGCCGCCTGGCGTGCGGGGCGTCGCGGTATCCAGACTGATGCCGCAATTACCGCAGAATTTGAAATTACCTGGATTTTCAAACCCGCAATTCGGGCAAACCCGAACCAGCGGCGACGCGCAATTTCCGCAGACGTTCACGCTGCTGGGATTTTCAAAACCGCACTTGCGGCATTGGATTGCCATAGGATTGTCTTGAAGAAAATCGACCGGCGAGGATCAGTCGAAATTATACTACAGGCGCACAGGTCGCGCAACATGCCGAATAGCAAAAAGGCAACTCGCGTCTCGTCGAGTTGCCTGAAGACAATAGATTACGCGGCTGTTCGATTGCGAGACGGACCGCGCGCTAGTCGCCGCCGCCCGGCAGAGCGAACCGGAAGTTGAGTCTGCCTTTTCCGTTGTTGTCTTTGACCTGCACCGCGTCGCCGTACGTGACTTTGACGGACGGGGTCGATGCCAGTTTCCCATTCACCTGAAGGCGCATCGAGTTATTTTCGCCGCGTTCCTTGACGACCTGGAGCAAGGGCACGTTGGGTCCCGGCGTCTTACAGCCACCGGCTTGTTGATTGCCGTACGGCGTGTCTTCCGGCACAAATACCGTGACCGCGGATTGCTGCGCCGCATCGACAATCAGCCACTTGCCGGCAACGCAGAGCGCCGGGTCTTCGTAGCCGTACCTTGCGCTTGCAACGCCGATCGTCAGTGTCAGCATTAACACGGCGAGCGGTAGAACGAAGAGTAGTTTTTTCATTCTAATCTCCTCCGCCTGTCGAAACGAATGTCCAACAGGCACTTGCGTTGATAAACAAAAAGTCTGTCGATGCCGCAGAGTACGGAATAGACAGACCGGGATGATCTCTAATCCACTTCGGCGGCTTGGCGATCATAGCGCAGATGGTCGCGCGCTTTAGACCCATTGGCTTTGCGTCCCCGTCTTTCGGCGGGTTTGCCTTTTTTCGGTGCGGATGGATTCAATTCGTTCGCCCCTATGTTACCCGATTCTCTTCGCCGGGTCAATAGGATGCCAGTACCGATTCGCAAAAGCCGCTTGCGTTCCGTTCGATGCTCAGTGTATAATTCGCCGGCTGGGCAGCCGAAATCTCAACTCGCCGGAAACTCGTAACTTGGTCCGGGCTGCCGATGCATTTTCTAGAAAGGTCGTCCAATGTCCCGAAGAACAGCCCTTTTGCTCGCCGGCAGCGCGGCGGGATGCAGCATTCTGCTGTTGTGCGCTTGCGTCGCCGCGATTGCTGGCTATACGTACTTGAATCCCATCGTTGGCGCAACCGACCGGATCGCTTACATCGACGACAACAACAATGTCCAAGTCGTCGATGCGCGCGGCGAGAACCGCGTCGCGTTGACGACCGATGCGTCGGACACGCTGCCGCGCGCCTACCTCTTCCCAACCTGGTCGCCGAACAGCCAGCGCGTCGCCTTCGTCGGCGTCAGCGGCGACAGCGCGACGCGCCAAGCGGCACTCTACACCGCGCCTGCCGCGGGCGGCAAGCCGGTCGCGGTGTTTCAGAGCGCGACGCAAACGCCGTTTTATCTTTACTGGTCGCCCAATAGCCAGTGGATTGGCTTTCTCGCCCAGAACGATACCCAGATGGCGTTGATGCTCGCGCGCTCCGATGGATCAGCCGGCGCGCGCCAACTCGATACTGGCTCGCCGTTTTACTGGGCGTGGTCGCCGGACAGCCGCTCTTTGCTGCTACACGTGGGCGGCAGCGCGCGCGATTCGGACTCGGCGCGGCTCGCGCTCCTGCCGCGCGACAGCACCGGCTCGGCGCAAATGCTCAAGTCCGCACCCGCGAATTTCGAGGCGCCGCATTATTCGCCAGACGGGTCGGTAATGCTCTTCGCGGCGACTAGTGGTTCGCTGGACGATGCGCTCTACCTTGCCAACGCGCAGGGCGGCAACCCGCGCTCCATCGTCACCTATCGCGGCACGATCGCATTCGCCTGGTCGCCCGATGGGAAAAAGATCGCGTCGCTCGTGACGCCGGAAAACTCCAACTTGCCGGACCTCGGTCCGATCTGGGTCAGCGACGCGGACGGCAACAACCGGCAACAACTGACGCATGACGACGCACTCGCGTTTTACTGGTCGCCGGACAGCCAACAGATTGCGTACTTGACCATCGCGCCATCAGGAGGCGCGACGTCCCAGAACTGCGCTAATTGCCGGACGCGCGTGCTCGCCGTGCCGATGCCGCAAACACCGCACGTGAGTTTCCAATGGCGCGCCGTAAACGTGGCGACTCAATCCATCAAGACTATCGCGACGTTTGCGCCTACGGACGATTTTCTCTCGGTGCTTCCGTACTTCGATCAATACGCGCGGTCACTCACGTTTTGGTCGCCGGACAGCCGCCAGTTCGTCTATACCCAGGACGAAGGCAACGGCGCCGGCAGCGTTTGGGTAGCGACGGTGACAGGCAGCGCGCAACCGCGCCACATTGGCGATGGAACCATCGCCGTGTGGTCGTGGAGATAATCGAGCGTGAACGCGCGGCTGATCTACAATCCGTCCGCCGGAATGCGCGAAGAGCGCGCGGAGATTCAGCGCGCGATGGAGACGCTGCGCGAGCGCGGTTGGCGGATCGATATGGTCGAGACGACGCACGGCGGCGATGCGACCCGGTTCGCGCGCGCCGCGGCGGAAGAACGCCTCGACGCGTTGATTGTCGTCGGCGGCGATGGTACGGTGAACGAAGCCGCGAACGGCTTGGTCGATTCTGCCACCGCGCTCGGCGCGCTGCCAAGCGGCACGGCGAACGTGTGGGCGAAGGAAATGGGATTGCCGCTGGGCGATCTGCCAGCCGCCGCGCGGCGATTGGCAGGCGCGGACGTGCGCGCCATCGACGTGGGTGAGGTGCGCGGTCCGACGATTGCGCCGCGCGTTTTTATTTTATGGTGCGGCGTTGGTTTAGACGCCGCCATTACGCGCGATGTGGAGCCGCAGCGGGAGATGAAGCGGCGATTGGGCGCGTTGACGTTCTGGCTGGTAGGAATCCGTACAGCGTGGAATTATCGCGGCACGCGCGCGACGCTCGTCGTGGGGGAAAGGCGAACGCGCCGGCGAGTGATCCTGGCGCTTGCCGCGAACGCGCAACTCTACGGCGGCATCGTCAAGATTGCGCCGAACGCGCGCGTCGACGATGGGTTGTTGGATTTCGTCGTGTTCAAAGGAACTGGCTTTTGGGCGACGGCGTGGCACATCGTCCGCGTTTTCTTTGGCGCGCACGCGCACGATCCGCAAGTCGAGATCCACTCGGCTTCATCGATCAGTGTGAGCGGAAAGGACCTGCCCGTGCACGTCGATGCCGAACCGATCGGGTTTGCGCCGATTGAAATTCGCGTTCGCCCGCGCGCGCTGCGCGTCCTGGTACCGAAGACGGCGAATCAGAGTTTGTTTGTGCGGTAGAGGCAGGACGACCCTGCCGCTACACCTTCTGACAATGCGGGCAGAAATGCGTGCCGCGCTGACCAACGACGATCTTTTGAATCGGCGTGCCGCAGCGCCGGCAGGGACGCTTTTCGCGGTCGAAGACGCGCAGACTGTTCTGAAACCCGCCGCTCGCGCCGTTCACACGCCGGTACATCACGTCGATGCTTGTTCCGCCTACCGCAATCGCGCGTGTCAGCACGCGCTGAATCGCACGATGCAACCGGGCGCGCTCCGCGCGCGTGAGCGTTTCCGCGGCGCGCAGCGGATGCAGCCGCGCGTACCACAGCGATTCGTCCACGTAGATGTTGCCCAGCCCCGCCAAAAAAGTCTGATCGAGCAGCAACGGCTTCAAATGCCCGCGTCGGCGCTCGAACCGCGCGGCAAATTCTTTCGCCGAGATTTCGAGCGGCTCGGGACCCAGCTTGCCCGTGACGCGCGTCGGATCGTCCACCAGCCACATGCGCCCGAATTTGCGGGTGTCGCGGAACCGCAATTCGCGTCCGTCGTCCAAGCGCAGACAAACGTGCACATGTTTGTCGCGCGGCGCGTCAGGCGGATCGATGCGGAAACCGCCGGTCATCCGCAGGTGAACCAGCCAATATTGATCCGGCGAGTCGTTGCGCGCAACGCCGTGACGGCTCAGGCGGAACACCAGAAATTTTCCGCGCCGCGTGATGGCGGCAATCTTGCAGCCGCGAATCTGCCGCGCGAATTCGTGCGCGCTGGGCGCGGCAATCGTCCGTCGCCAGCGCACGGCGGCGTCAGTGATCGTCCTGCCGACGACGCGCGGTCTCAAATCGCGGACTACCGTTTCAACTTCAGGTAATTCAGGCATCGACCAGAGTATAACCGCGCGTCGCGCAAACTGCAAGCCCCAGTGTTGCCAAAGCGCAGCATCGCGCGTACAATGCGACGCCAGAGGTGAAGGAATGCAGCCCAAGTTTTGCGCGCGGTGCGGACACGCCCTGGAGATGCGCGCGGTGGAAGACCATCGCCTGCGCCCGGCGTGCCCGGCGTGCGGCTATATCGTCTATCAGAATCCGCTGATTGCCGCTGGCGTGATCGCGGAGCGCGGCGACGGCAAGATCGTTTTGGTGTTGCGCGGCGAAAATCCGGGCAAAGGGTTGTGGGGGTTTCCGTCCGGTTTTATGGAGATCGACGAAACCGTGCAAGCCGCCGCCCAGCGTGAATGTCTGGAAGAAACCGGCTTGACGATTGAGCTTGGCGATTTGTTGGGCGTGTGGTCGTACCACCACGAGTACAAACAAAGTTCCGGCGTGCTGGTGTTGTACGCCGCGCGCGTCGTCGGCGGCGAACCGCGCCCCGGCAGCGACTCGGTGGCGGCAAAATTTTTTGCGCTCGACGAAATTCCGATCGAGCAGTTGGCGTTCACGACGCATCGCGAGGCGCTGGCGCGCTGGGCGAAAGCGCGCGGACGCTGAACGTTCAATCCGGCGCGCAGCCCGCGCGCGGCGCGATGCCGGTTGACGGAGCGCGCTGCACCTGAAAGATCATAATGCCATCCTGATCGTAGAGGCGCATGTACCGGTCGGGCTGGCATACGAAATCGGATCGCTTCAAGACGCCGCGGCGGCTGCCTAGATAGATCAAGTCGATCTGCCGCGAGTCGATCCAGCGCGAAAGAGTGTCCGCGTCGGCGGAAATGGGTTGATCGATAAAATAGATTGAGCGCCCGGTGAGATAGGGAATCCACCAGCCGCCGTCGGTGGGGCTGTACCCCGGACCGAACCAAGCAGCGGAATCGATCAGAAATTTTGAATGGGCGGGCGTGTGTTTCTCGATCCAATTCATCGCCGTTTGGTCCGCGTTCGTAAAAAGAATCGTCGCAGGATTGACGATTGAGATCATTTCCCGCGCGCCCAGTACGCTGACAATGAGAACCGTCGCGCTCCACACTACGGCTGCCTGTTTTGAATCGGCAGCCGTTTTTGTGTACAGAAGATCCGCCAAATCGCCAACCAGAATCGAAACCGGGACAAAGCCGATCAACACGACGAGCGGCGCGGGCAAATACTTGTCGCCGACGACGGGCAACGCGGAGATCGCAAGCAGCGCGAGAAACCACGCCAGCAGCATCAGCGCGCCGCGGCGTCGCGCGAGCGCGGCGACCGCGCCAATAGCCGCGAGAGCCAGGAGCAATGGTCCGTGCTGCGTCAGCGAAACAGCGATTGCCGTGGAAAGATCGAGCGCGTAGGTGGTCAACTCTTGCGGCGAAACTTGCTGCGGCAAACCGGCGTCGTGCGCGGACAGCGAGGAGAGCCAGATCGCGACGATCAGCACACCGGCGGCTGAGGCAAGCGCGGCGCGTAGTACCAGCGACCATCGTGTGCGCGTGTCGCGAGCGCGCCACAACAGATACGCCAGATCGATCGCCGCAAAGACCAGGGCGAATGCCGCCAGGCGAACGTGCGCGAACGCAAGCCCCGCCGAAGCAATCACCAACAGCGAGTACGCCCGCGCGTCAAATCGCGCCGCCGTTAGGTAGTCGACGATGAAGAGAAGTGTGAGCGGCAAGATCGCGCCGCCGAGCAGCAGTGGGTAACGTCCCCAGGTGATCCAGTACGCCGGCGTGGGCGACAGAAACCAAACGCAGGCGGCGCTGGCGAGCGCGGCAGCGTCGCTGCCGGTCAGCCGCTGGCTCAAAAGAAAAACGCTCAGCCCGGTTTGCGTGAGCAGCAACTGACCGATCACCAGCATCGCGGCGGGAATCGTCGCGCCCGACGATTGAACTAGCAGCGCGGCGATGCTGTGGAAACCAAAGTGGTAAAAAGAATCGGTGGCGATGTGCCCCTGCGCCAGGATTGCCGCGATGTGCCCGGCGTGAACTGGCGAGTCCTTCCACAGCGGCACCGTCGTATCGCGAATCTGGAGGAATCCAACGGCAAGCGAAAGCAACGCGAGCGCGGCGAGCAAATACAAAACGCGGCGGGCTGGGCGCGGCGACTGCCGCGATTTCAATCGTCTCAGCTTGCGTCCGCCGATGACGAGCGCCGTCACGAACGCCGCCGCGATGCCAACGCCGAGCCACGCGACTGGCGCGCCGAGCGCGAGCAGCAGGATCGATGCGGCGGAGAGCGCGGCGAGACCCAGTCCGCCGGCAAGCGCGATGATTTCTACTGGATGGCGCGCGGCAAAAATTCCAGTGAGCAGGACCAGCGCGAGACCGGGAAGAAAAAAGATGCCTAGCGCGAACACGCCGGCAGTCGAATAACGCGCGACGGCGCGGCGCAACGCCTCCAGCGCCAGCGGCAAATCAGGTTCGTAGTACGCGCGGAAAGCAAGGTCGGCATGCGCGGCGACTCCATCGACGTACAATTGTCCGTCGGGATAATCGCGCTCATCGCTTGCCCATAGCCCGACGTAGCCGCGCATGATTTTGGCGCGCGAGGCATCGAGAAAGAAATAGAACGACTGGTCTTGCGAAGCGGTGATCGGGGGAAAAGAAAATTTGACGAACGCGCCATTGTGGAGATCGCTCAATGCGACGCTAGCCGTCGCCAGATCGACGGAGTCATCGACGCGGCGACGCAGGTGCAGGACGATGCGGCTCTGGTTCGCGTACTCCAGATCGGCGGAGACGATCCACTGCACCGCAATCGCATCCAGGCGCGGCGCGTGGAACACGAACGTCTGACCGAGCGTGTGCGCCGCGTCGAGCGCGCCTGCCGGAATCGCCGCGTTTTCCTGAACGTTCCGCGGGTCAACCGCGTCCGCATCGCCGGTCAGCGCGACGAGGAGAATCAGTCCGATGCCCGCCGCAAGACTGGCGATCAGTCTCCACTGCATCAAGGGTACGGATAGGGTTGCGGTGTGGGCGGCGCGGCAGGAGGATTAGCGGGCGGCGCGCCGCCTGCCTCGACGACCGGGAGAGATTCCACCGGACCGTTGGCACTGGCAAAGGTCGCAAAGATCCAGCCGCGCGCGGACGGGTTGTTGGGAAGGATGATTTGCCACCAATCGTTCGCGGCATTGCGACCGACGACCTGCACGCTCTCGCCTTTGGTCAGCGCGCCGACTTGCGGCGACGCGGTCGACGGCGCGGCGCGCACGCGCAGGTTATCTTTGGCGGTCGCCATGATGACGGTGGTGGGTGGACCGTTGGGAGGAAGCGACGCCGGCGGCGCAGCAGTTGCTTCCGGCGCAGTCGGCGCGGCGGTCGGCTCAACGGTCGATGCTGGCGTTAGCGTGGCGCGCGGTCCCGCAGACGGCGTGGGAGTTGGAAAGATGTTCTGCAACTGACACGCCAGCAAGACGAACGCCGCCACGATCAGAATGAAACTCCGCTTCATAAAATCGCCTCCCGCGCGAGCGATCAATCGGCTCGCCATCCGAACAATTACCCGCCGCCCAACTATAGCAAGGTTTTCATTGGTTTGCAAATTTTGTGTCTGCAGCGCAATCGCGATATAATTGAGTCGATGGCGACGCGCGCAGATGATATTTCGAACTGGCAGATCGTCGGACACGACTGGGCGGTCCACGCGCTCGCGCGCGGTCTCGCCGCCGACCGCGTCGCGCACGCGTACCTGTTCACCGGTCCCCACGGAATCGGCAAGACGACGCTGGCGCGCGCGCTGGCGCAGGCGCTGGAATGCACCGGCGCGAATCGACCGTGCGGCGAGTGCGCTGCTTGCCAGAAAATCGCGCGTAACCGGCATCCCGACGTGCAGATCATCGACGGCGTGCCGGTCGGTTACAAGTTCGACGACAAAACCTTGCCACCGCCGCGCTTGAACGAGTCCGAGCGGCGCATTTTGAAGATCGATCAGATCCGCGCGGTGCAGCACGATGTATCGCGCGCGCCGTTTGAAGGTCGCTGGCGAATCATCCTTCTGCGCCGCTTTGAAGAGGCGAATGAAGAAGCCGCGAACGCGTTTCTGAAAACGCTCGAAGAGCCGCCGTCACACACGCGCCTGATTCTCACCGCGCGCGACGCCAGTCTGCTCCTGCCGACGATTGCGTCGCGTTGCCAGGTCATGGCGCTGCGTCCGTTGTCGCTGGCGCAAGTCGAAGCTGCGTTGATCGAACGTTGGCGCGTCGAGCCGGCGACCGCGCGGCTTTTGGCGCATCTCTCCGGCGGTCGTCTGGGCTGGGCGGTACGCGCCAGCAGCGACAGTACGCGGCTTGATGCGCGGCGCGCGTATCTCGACGCGCTGAACGCTGCTCTCATTGAGGGACGCGCCGAACGCCTGGCGCGCGCCGGCGATCTCGCGAAAGAGACCGACGCGTTGCCGGAACTGCTCGAGCAGTGGATCGGCTGGTGGCGCGACGTGCTGTTGGTTCAGAATGGCGAGAGCGCGCGAGTTGCGAACGTCGATCGTGAAGAAAACTTGCGCGAGCACGCGGCGCGGTTTCGATTGGACGAGGCGCAGGGCGCGTTGAAAGCGCTGCGCGCGACCTCGCGTTATCTGACCCAGAACGTCAACACGCGCCTCGCGATGGAAGTGTTGCTGCTGAATTTACCGGGAAGTTAGTCTGGTAGTCTCATGGTCACGTGGTCATGTAGTCAACCACGCGTTGACTGCGACCACCCGACTATCTGACCAGGTGACCACTTTCCCGCCTATATAGGAGTGGAGATATGTCATCCCAAGCTATCGCCGGCGTGCGCTTGAAGCGCCTGCCGCAAATCGTCTACTACGACGCGACCGGGTTTGAAGACCTGGAAGTCAACGAATACGTCATCATCGATACCGACAAGTGCCGCGAAGCCGCGCGCATCGTCGTCTCGCCCCGGCAATTGCAGCCCGCCGCGCTCAACGCTCCGCTGCGTCCGATCATCCGCCGCGCAACTGCGTTCGATCTCTCGCAGTGGCAGCAGTTCAAGCTGCACGAAGACGAATCGCTCGCGCAGTGCCGAGGGCAGGTTGAGAAACACAAATTGCCGATGAAGCTGCTGGAAGCCGAGTACAACTTTGACGGCAGCCACCTGACGTTTTATTTTGTCGCGGATGGTCGCGTCGATTTCCGCGGGCTTGTCAAAGACCTTGCCGTCGTTTTCCCGGCGCGGGTCGAGTTGTGGCAGATCGGTCCGCGCGATCGCGCCAAATTGGTCGGCGGACTCGCGCCGTGCGGTCAGGAATTGTGCTGCGGCAAATTCCTCTCCGATTTTCCCAAAGCGACGATCAAGATGGCAAAGGATCAGGACATGCCGCTCGGTCCGAACGCGGCGACCGGCTTTTGCGGTCGTCCGCTCTGCTGCCTGGCGTTCGAGCAGCCGGTGTACCAGGAAGCGAAAGGACGCGTGCCGCGAGTCGGTGAAATGGTGACGTGCGAGCGCGGCGCGGGGCGCGTGGTGGCGCGGAACGTCTTGAAAGAGAATGTCACCGTGCAATTCGAGGACGGTGCTAACGCGACGCTGCCGATTGCCGAGGTCGCACGCGCCGGACGCGGCGCGTCACCGGAGAATGAGAGCGACGAGGAATAAATCAAATGCGATGCGCCTCATAGGCGCATCGCATGCTTCCCAGCATACAAGTGCCAGAGCGACGTGCCTCAAAAGGCGCGTCGCTATTTAGTTATCCCGCGTTTTCTTGTTTAACCGCGTCGGCTTTCTTCCGCAACTGGTCGACGACTTCCGGTGGGACAGCGTTTCCGCCCAACCCGCTCATGTGTCCCATCTTGTTCAAGCCGTGAAAATCGCTGCCGCCGGTCGCGATCAAACCGTACTGCTTCGCCAGCCGCGCGAGTGCCGCGCGCGTCGCGTCGTCGTACAATCCATAATGCACTTCAAGCCCCAGCAGTCCGGCTTTGACGAGCGGAAAAATCCAGTCCGTCACCTCGCGCGGATGCGCGAGCACTGGCACGCCGCCCGCGCGCAAGATCAACGCGACCGCGTCCTCCGGTGTCAGGCGAAAACGTTCGACGTACGCCGGTCCGTTGCGCCCGATGTACTTGTCGAACGCTTCCGTCACCGTGGCGACGTGACCGGCTTCGAGGAGCGCCTGCGCGACGTGCGGACGCCCAATCGCTGCGTCGCCGGCGATCTCCTTCACGCGCTCGAATGAAATGGGCGCGCCGAGCGCGGTGAGCTTCTGCGTCATTTTCTCCGCGCGTCCGTAGCGTCCGTCGCGGAACTGGACCAGCATCGCCAAAAAGTCCGCCGCGTGCCAATCGACGAAATAGCCGAGCACGTGCACTTCGCCTTGCGGCACGTCGGCGGAAAGTTCCACGCCGGGAATCACCTCCAGCGCCGTGCCGCGCGCCGCGCCGATCGCCGCGTCGATCCCGGCAATCGAGTCGTGATCGGTGAGCGCGATCGTCGTCAATCCCCGTTCGAGTGCGAGGCGCACCAGGTCCGGCGGCGCGAGTTCGCCATCGGACGCGGTGGAATGCGTATGCAGATCGACCCGCAAATTGGAATTTGGCATATGAGTATAACCCTCCCGCCGGTGCACGACCGGCGGGAGAGCGAATTCGATTTACTCCGGGAGAGCCGGCGGTGTTTCTGGAACCGGCGGCGCGACCGGGGTGAAGGTGCGACTCACTTCCACTGCGAACTTGACGGCGGTTCGCTCCTCACCGCTTACGTCCACCTCGACAAACGCCGGAATGCAGACGATGTCCAAGCCATCGCGTTCCAGGTAGCCCCGCGCGATAGCAATGGCTTTGACGGCTTGATTGACCGCGCCCGCGCCAATCGCCTGGACGTCAGCGCGCTTGTGTTCACGGATCACGCCGGCGATCGCGCCCGCCACCGATGTGGAACGAGACTTGGCAGAGACTTTGATGGTGTCCACCATGAGAACCCTCCTTGGTGCGCGCGCGTGAGGATTGTGTTCCAGTGCGGTTCACCACGCGGGCGCACAACCATGTTGCTGCCGATGAAATCAACGGAACAGAATGATGTCAGATTCTCCGACAGGAATCGATGTGCCTGGGTGGCTCCCTTGCGATGCCGCCGCGGCGCGGCGCCGATCTATTTGGCGTACTCGACTGAGCGCGTCTCACGAACAACCGTGACCTTGATCTGGCCCGGGTATTCCAGATTATCTTCTACCTTGCGCGCGATCTGTTTGCACAGATTGATCGCGCCCAAGTCGTCGATTTCTTCGGGCTTGACTATAATACGAATTTCGCGCCCCGCCTGGATTGCGTAGGACTGCTGCACGCCGGCGAAGGCGTTCGCCATCGTTTCTAGCGCGTCGACGCGCTTCAAATATTGCTCCAGCGATTCACGCCGCGCGCCGGGGCGCGCGCCGCTGATCGCGTCTGCCGCCGCCACGATGACCGCTTCCAGCGAATGAGATTCCTCTTCGCCGTGGTGCGACGCGATGATGTTGGCGACCTTCTCCGGCACGCCGTACTTGCGCGCGAACTCCGCGCCGATCAGCGCGTGCGCTCCGCCGACCTCGTGCGTCACTGCTTTGCCGATGTCGTGCAGCAGCGCGCCGGCTTTGGCGGAATAGACGTCCGCTTTCAATTCCGACGCCATCATCCCTGCCAGGTGCGCGCACTCGATCACGTGGTTCAGCACGTTCTGTCCGTACGACGTGCGGTATTTCAGCTGCCCCAACAACTTGACGATTTCGGGATGCAAGCCGGTCACGCCCACTTCCAGCGCGGCTTGCTCGCCGGCTTCCGCAATCGCCGCGTTGACTTCCTCTTCCGCCTTCTCGACGATCTTTTCGATGCGCCCCGGATGAATACGCCCGTCGTTGATCAGTTTGTTCAGCGCAACCCGCGCGATCTCGCGCCGCACTGGGTTGTGGCTGGAGAGGATCACCGCCTCCGGCGTATCGTCCACCACCAGGTCCACGCCGGTCGCGACTTCAATCGCGCGGATGTTGCGACCCTGGCGTCCGATGATGCGTCCTTTCATCTCGTCGTTCGGCAGCGGCACCAGCGAGACCGTCGTCTCCGCGACCTGATCGGACGCCACGCGCTCAATCGCCGTCGTGATGATTTCGCGCGCACGCTGGTCACCTTCCTCGCGCGCTTGCTGCTCGATCTCGCGGATCAGGCGCGCCGCATCCTGGCGGGTGTCGTGTTCGACTTGCTGCAAGAGAATGGCTTTGGCTTCTTCCGTGGTCAAACCGGAAATCCGCTGCAATTCCTGCAGCTGCTTCGCCTCGTTCGCTTCCAGCGATTCACGGATCCGGTCCAGGTCTTTTTCTTTCTTTTCGAGTTTCTTTTCGCGTTGCTCCTGCATTTCTTGCCGCCGGTCGATGCTCTCGCGGCGGTGGCGCAGACGCTCGTCCTCGCGTTGCAAATCGACGCGCTTTTTCTTTAGCTCGTTTTCGGCGTCGTCGCGGTACTTGAGCGATTCATCTTTGGCTTTCAGGATGATGTCTTTGGCGCGCGCTTCCGCTTCTGCCAGTTGTTTTTGCGCCTCGGCGGCTTGCGCTTTGATCTGCGCGCTCACAAAATTCTTCTGGACAATGTATCCAGCGATAAACGAACCTACGCCGACAACGACAGCTATGATTAAACCAATCACCAATTCCATACCCATCTAACCTGTCCTCCCCACATCCCCAATTTCAAATTTAGGATTGAATCTCGTCCCACCAGCGCTTGGCGGCGTCTTTGGCGACCGCGTACGCAAAGCCGCGCCGGACGAGAAACGCGACCAGTTTTTCCATAAACTCGCGGCGCTCCAAGCCGCGCCATCGCTCGGCGCGCGCGGCGCCGGCGTGATACGCGCTCTCGCTTTCGTCGATCGCGCCGATGGCTTGCTTGATCGCCTCATCTGAAAGCCCTTTGCGTTTCAATTCAAACCGAAGCGCGCGCCCGGCGCGGGGTCGGAACGTCTCGCGGTTCTCGACCCAGTACTTGGCGAACGCGTGGTCGTTGATCAGTCCGGCTTCAGTGAGCCGCGCGATCACCTGATCGATCACGTCGTCCGCGACTTGTTTCTTGCGCAGCTGCTGCTTCAATTCAGAACTGCTGCGCGGGCGCGGCTCCAGAAATCGCAGCGCCTGCTCGTGCGCGGTCTCGTACGCCTCCGCGCGTTCGAGCGCGGCAAGTTCCGCGGCGCTCAGCGTCTGCCCCACGCGCACTTGCGCGGCGACGAGGGCGGACAGTCCCAGCGCAAAGCGATCGTCCACATATAGATTGAAGCGATTCGCGTGCCGCGCTTGCGGCTCGATCGCGGTGATGCGTCCAGCCATGTTGGTTCGTTTTGCCGCTAAATACAAAATCGCCGTGGTACTTGACCACAGCGATCCATCGAACCCGCGTGAGAACACGCGCGTCCCTCGGCTGCCGGGATTATTCGATTCTCCGACGAGAACACTCGCGCCGTCGCGCGTCGCGCTTACGGCGCTAACGTTCTGATAATGCGCTGCAATGAAAATGGAATGCCATAACCAGGCGGATGGTTCGCGAACCGTGTTCCGCCTGAAACCGCACGTGCTCTCTGGCGAAGGGCATTCGCCCAACGATGGGTATCTTCCACCGTACCTGTCTTCAAATCCATTGCGCGTTTCGGAATCGGAGATCGCCCGCCTGCGCGGGGATCCTCCCGGTCACAGATCATCGCTCGCCGTAAAGCGCGCTGCGACAACCTGCAGGATGTTTGCCGTGGAACCTCTTTTTGATCGCCGTGGAAGCCCGCCGCGCCAAGAACATTTGTGCGGAGCGGGCAAGTATGACGATGCGCCCGCCGGAGGCGAGCGCATCGGAATCGGTCAGTGTCTATTCTGGTTCGTCGTCTTCTTCGTCCGCTTCAGTATCGGCGTCCCGATCCTTGTCTTCAAGAATCGGCGGCACAGCGCCGCTGCCCAGCCCGGCTTTCTCGCGGATCGTCTGGTCCAACCGCGTCATGATGTCGGGATTTGTCTTCAAGTACTCGCGCGCGTTCTCGCGTCCTTGTCCCATTCGCGTGCCTTCAAACGAGTAGAACGCGCCTTTCTTGTCGATCAACTCCATCTCGACGCCAAGGTCGAGAATGTCGCCTTCGCGCGAGATGCCTTGATTGTGCAGAATATCGAATTCGGCTTTGCGAAACGGCGGCGCGACTTTGTTCTTCTTCACGCGCACGCGCGTGCGGTTGCCGATGACTTCGTCGCCGCTCTTGATCGCATCGGTCGGGCGCACGTCCAGTCGCACCGAGGCGTAGAATTTCAGCGCCATTCCGCCGGTCGTGGTTTCCGGGTTGCCAAACATCACGCCGATTTTTTGGCGCAGTTGATTCGTGAAGATGACCGCGGTATTCGATTTTTTAATCGCCCCGGAGAGTTTGCGGAGTGCCTGACTCATCAAGCGCGCCTGCAAGCCCATATGCGAGTCGCCCATCTCGCCTTCGATTTCGGCGCGCGGCACCAGCGCGGCGACCGAATCGACGACGATGATGTCGACTGCGCCGGAGCGCACCAGCGCCTCGGCGATTTCGAGCGCCTGCTCGCCGGTATCCGGCTGCGAGATCAGCAGTTCATCGACATTGACGCCGCACTTCGCCGCATACGCCGGATCGAGCGCGTGCTCCACGTCGATAAATGCGGCGACGCCGCCCATCTTCTGCGCTTCCGCGATGATGTGCTGGCACAGCGTCGTCTTGCCGGAGGCTTCGGGACCGTATATTTCGGTGACGCGCCCGCGCGGGATGCCGCCGACGCCGAGCGCCAGATCAAGCGAAATCGAGCCGGTCGGGATGGCATCGACTTTCATGCCGGTGGCTTCGCCCAGCTTCATGATCGCCCCTTCGCCAAAGCGTTTTTTAAGGGACGCGAGAGTGGTTTCGAGCGATTTGGTCTTGCCCGAGTCTGCCATGGTGTTGCTCCTTTGCTGCCACTCTACCAGAAACCCTGTGGAACTTAGTTTACATCAACTGGGCGCAAAACGCAAGCCCACAACCGTCGGTTGCCGCGCCGTTCGTCGTTTATTCGGAAGAGTGGCAAATCAGTTTTTAGATTCGGATGGTGCGCGGCACGCGTCGACGGATGTAGCGATATTATAACAGAACGGGTGTTCGTCGTCAAGTACCCCCTATTGAGAAAAATTGAATAGTGGCGTATAATGGCTTGTGTAACCGTGCAACGAGACGCCAGGTTCGTCTGCGCAAGATGAGCATAAACCCGAAAGGAGGAACGATGAGGAAGGTTCTGATCGTCGGTCTGGTTGTGTTTGCCGCAGTGCTGCTCTCTGCCGCAAGCCCCAGTCACGCACTGGCGGCAGGTCCGGCGTACTATGTGGTTCAACCTGGCCAGACCCTGAGCGGCATTGCCGCAATGTACGGCGTTAGCCCGTGGTCGTTGGCGCGCGCGAACGGAATCGCGAACTGGAACTATGTCTATGTGGGTCAAGTTCTGGTGATTCCCTACTCGGGCTATCGGTATCAGTACCAGTATTACTACGCCAACTACCACTACACTCCGTACAATGCGTATTATCCGCGCGCCACGTACGGCTGTGTCTACTGGGTGCAGTACGGCGATACGATGACCGGCATCGCGGCGCGTTACGGGACTGACCCGTGGGTGCTTGCCCGCGCGAACGGCATCTACAACCTGAACTGGATCTGGGCGGGGCAGCGTCTGTCCATTCCCGGCTGCAACTAGATTCTGGCGGAAAAGCAACGCGGACTCGTCCATCGAGTCCGCGTTTTATTTTGTTCCTCTCATTTTGTGTTCTCCTGGCGACGCGTTGTCAAGCGCGTCAAGTCGCGCGTTCCACACCGTCAGTAGGATCGCCAATCCCAGAAACGCCGCGGCAGCTTGAAACGGCGCGTACACGCCCACCCGTGCCCACAGCGCGCCGCCCAGCGATGGTCCGGCTGCCAAACCAATTCCCTGCGCGGTTGCCACCGCGCCCAGAAACAATCCGCGCGCGCTGACCGGAATCCAATCCATCACCAGCGCGTTCCACGCCGGCACGAGCAGCGCGTACCCCACTCCCGCCAGCGTCGCGCCCGCCGAAACGATGATCGGGTTGATGCTCAGCGGCGCGCCGGCAAACGGAATCGCGATCAGAATCAAACCGAGGATGAGCGGCGTATGCCGACCACGCCGGTCCGCCCAATGTCCTGCCGGGACGATCAGCGCAGCGGTGACAATGCCCGGCGGAATGAGCATTAGCGCGAACACATCGGGCGAGACGCGCACTACATCGCGGCCGAACAGCGAGATCAGCGGCAGCATCATGCCGATGGCAAGCGTCAGCAGCAAGCCGATGACGAGCAGCCGCGCTAATGTCGCATTCATTTGTTGCGCGAGCGTGCGCCACGGCGGCGCATCGGATCGCGACAGATCGGTGCCACGCGCCGCGCGCGGTTCGCGCACCATCGCGACAACGAGGACGAAGACGAACGCGGCAATCGCAAAGCAGACGAGAAACGCCGCGCTGTACGTGACGCGGCTCAGCAAGAATCCGCCGGCGATCGGTCCCAGCGCGATGCCGCCCAGCATGACCATGTTGATAATGCCGAGCACGAGCCCGTAACGCTCGCGTCCGTACGCGTCGGCGACCGCAGCGTAGATCGCGGGCCAGATGCAGCCCGCGCCGACGCCGTTCACCGCGTTGAGCGCGAGAAAGAGCGTAGGCGAATCGACGCGTGGCATCAGCAGGAGCGGCAGCGCGGAGAATAGAACACCGAGGAGGAGCAGCGGCTTGCGTCCGAATCGGTCGGCGCTCCAGCCCGCCGGCGTCCGCGTCAGAATATCCGCGACGAGGTACGTCGACAGCGTAACGCCGATGACATCCGCGCCTTCGCGCATCGTGCTGCTGAGGTACAGCGGGAAGAGCGCGATCAGCTCGATGCCGTGCGCGAGTTCCATCAGCACGACGGTGGCAAGGAGGATGGTGAAGGTTCTGTGAGTTGAGAGAGTCTGCATAGCATTGTTGGGTGGTTGGGTAGTTGGGTCGTTAGGTTGTTCGGTAGTTCGTCCAACCACCCAACAACCCACCTACCTAACCACCGAAGTTCTTCCGTTTCTCAATATCTCCGCGATGAAACCGGTCATGGATGACGAGGATGCGGAACATTCCGCGCACCGATTGGTTGCCCCACACCGCGTGCTCGCCGCTGCGTTCCAGTTGCGCGGACGATAACGTCTCCAGCCATGCCAGCGTCTCCTGGCGCGTCTGGTTCAACGCGGCAAGCACTTGATCGAGCGATTTGGCGCGCCAGCGTTCCGTCATCCACGCGTTGAACTTGTCCAACTCGAACTCGCCGGGGAAATCCGGATATTCAGCGGCGAACTCTTTCAGTTGCAGCGGCGTGCCTTTGGCAATCATCATCTTGGCGAACGCGACGTTCACCGATTCCGCCATCGCGACGTGCGCGAGCACATCTTTGATCGACCAGCCGCCGTCGCCGAAGGGGCGCAGCATCGTTTCGCGCGGCGCCTGTGCGAACGACTCGAGCAGCTTGGCGCGTTCGACGTTCAGTTTTTCTTTAATGCCGGTAACGTCGTCAGGTGTGGACATCTCTCCTCCGTCGCGGACTAGTTGCGACGGCATTATACATTTTCAAACTGCATTGCGCAAGATGTTGATTGAGAGTATAATCGCGTCATGTCTCGCGTTCAGTGGTATGCGCTCATCGTCGCCGCCGCGATTCTCGGCGGCGGATGGATCTATCTGACGCGCGTGCCGGACAATGCCGCTATCGCTGCCAGCGTCGCGGCGCACGTCAATTTTCGCGCGCCAGAGTTTACGCTGACCACGCTCGATGGCACGTCCGTGGCGTCGAACGATCTGCGCGGCAAGGCGGTCTTGGTGAATTTCTGGGCGACGTGGTGCTCACCGTGCCGTTCCGAAATGCCGGACATTGAATCGGCGTACCAGGCGCACCGCGATCAATTCGTCGTCCTCGCGATCAACGACGCGGAAGATGGTGGCACGGTCAAACAGTTTGTCGATCAGTTTCACTTTACTTTTCCGATTCTGCTCGATCACGATGGCGCGGTGGCTAAACGCTTTCAAGTGCAAGCGCTGCCGACCTCCTTTTTCATCGACCAAAACGGCGTGATCCGCGCGGCGAACGTGGGGCAGATGGATCGCGCGTACATCGAAACACAAATCGCCGCGCTCACGACGCACTGATGGCTCCCGTCGTTCAAATCGGTCCAGCGACGATTCAGTCGTCCATCCTCGCGCTCATCGTCGCACTCTGGCTTGGCACGGCTATCGCCGAACGCGAAGGCAAGCGGCGCGGGTTGAGCGGCGACGATGCGTGGAACGCGGTCGCGATCGCGGGGGCGGTCACGCTGATCGCCGCGCGGCTCGTCTACGTTCTGCAAAACATTACCGTGTACGCGAACGACTGGCGCGGCATATTTTCGCTCACGCCGGCGACGCTGTCGCTTGACTATGGCGCGCTTTTCGGATTGGCGGCGGCGCTGGCGTACGTGCAGCATCGCAAAATTCCGCTCGCGCGTTTTGCCGATGCCTTTGCGCCGGGCGCGCTCATCGCCATCGCGATCATCGCGTGCGGGCAATTTCTGAGCGGCGATGCCTACGGCGCGCGGAGCGACCTACCGTGGGCGGTCCAGTTGTACGGCGATCCGCGTCAGCCGGTCCAGCTCTACGACGCGCTTGCCGCGCTCATCGGTTTCGTCATCGTGTGGCGCGCGGCGCGGCGGCAATGGGTGGACGGTTCGATCGCGCTGATCGCTGCGGCGTGGTACAGCGCGGCGCGCGTGGTGATCGACGCGTATCGCGGCGATGCGACGCTCTTGCCGGGCGGATATGGCGCGACCCAAGTCGTCGCGCTCGGCGTGTTGCTCGTCGCGCTGCTCGCGCTGGCGCGGCTAGAAACGAGGAAGGTATGAGGGATTTGATTTCGACGATCGATGCGTGGCGCGCGCGCGGCGACGGCGTCGCGCTGGCGACCGTCGTCAAAACCGGCGGTTCGACGCCGCGACCGCTTGGCGCGAAGATGATCGTCAATTCGCGCGGTGAGTTTGCCGGTTCGGTCAGTGGTGGCTGCGTCGAAGGCGCGGTGATCGATGAGGGGCGGCAGGTGCTCAAGACCGGCAAGCCCAAGTTGCTCAAGTACGGCATTGCCGACGAAACCGCATGGGACGTGGGTTTGTCGTGCGGCGGAATGATCGAAGTGTTTGTGGAACAGATTCAATGAGCCAATGAACCAATTACCAATCCTGAACGTTTGGCTCATTGGCTCATTGGCAATTGGCTCATTATGAATATCTACGACGAACTCAAACACAATCTCGCTGACGAAACGCTCTGCGCGGTCGCGACGATTGTGAGCGGCGCGGCGAACCTCGGCGCGAAGGTGCTGGTGTATCCCGATGGGCGCGTGCGCGGCGATTTGGGCAACGCATCGCTGAACGCGGAGGTGATGCGCGACGCGCAGCGCCTGATGCAAGTGGAGAAATCCGTGAACCGCGTTTATGGCGACGCGGAAATTTTTATCGAGGTGTTCGCGCCCAAACCGAAATTGATCATCTTCGGCGGCGTACACACGGCGATTCCACTGACGCAGTTCGCGCAGGCGCTGGGTTTTCGCGTGACGATCGTGGACGGGCGCGGACGCTTTGCCACGCGCGAGCGTTTTCCCAGCGCGGACGAAATCATCGTCGCGTGGCCCGACGAAGCCATCGCGCAGATCAAGATCGACGCGTCTACGTACGTCGCGATCCTCACGCACGACCCCAAGTTCGATATTCCCGCGCTGAAAGCGTTGTCGGCAACGCACCCGCGCTACATCGGCTCGATGGGCTCGCGCGAGACGCGCAAGCAGCACTTTGCGGAACTGCGCGCCGCGGGCGTGACGGACGAATTCCTCGCCACCGTTCACGGTCCGATTGGCTTGGACATTGGCGCGCGCACGCCGGAGGAAATGGCGCTGGCGATCATCGCGGAGATCGTCGCGGTGAGGTATGGGCGGAGCGGTAGCTTTTTGAGCGAAAGATCAGAGTAGGCAGTTAGCACTCGGCAGTTGGCAGAAAGCGACTTACGGAGCAAATCGTTCCGGGTGAATGATCATCGCTTGAAGCATTCTGCCAATTTCTTCGTAGCCGCTGAGCAACGCGTCACGCTTGTCTTTCGGCAAATAGCCGCAGTCTAACGCAAAATCGAGCCAGGTCTGCGTTTCAGTCGCTTCGGCATCAGCATCTGCAAGTTTTGAGACGAACGCGTTCGGATACTGCCGCTTTCGATAACTTTCCGCGATATTGGCGACCACACTGCGAGAGGATCTTCTGATTTGATCCGTCAAGGAATAGCGTTCTTCTTTGGGGAATACTTTGGACTCGTTGAAGATTTCCATTGCCAGCCGATAAGCCAACTGGTAAACTTTCAAATCTCTGAACCCACCCATCCTTCAACTCCCTTGTTGAAATGATGCTCTCTGCCAACTGCAGACTGCAGACTGCCGACTAGAGTCCCAGTGTCTCCGCACTCCCCTTTAGCGCCTCCAGCACATTCCCAATGTGCTCGTCCAGCGGCACGCCGAGTTCCTCCACGCCCTTGACGATCTGCTCGCGGTGCACGCCGCGCGCGAACGCCTTGTCCTTCCACTTGCGTTTGACCGCCGCGACATCCACGTCTGCGATCTTCTTCGACGGACGTACGAGCGCGACCGCGATCACCAGCCCCGTCAACTCGTCCACCGCGTAGAGCGTCTTTTCGATCAACTCGGTGCGCTGAATATTCAGGTGGTCGCCGTGGGACATCACCGCGCGGACGAGATTCTCGGGCCAACCGTTCTCGCGGAGCAGTTCGCCGCCCTTCTGCGGATGCTGGTCGGGATATTTTTCGTACTCAAAGTCGTGGATGAGACCAACGTTGCCCCACAGATTTTCGTCCTGCCCGTACTTGCGCGCGTACCATTTCATCGCGGCTTCGACCGCGAGGTGGTGCTTGCGGAGATAGTCCGCTTGCGTGTACTCGCACAGCAGCTGCCAGACTTCAGCACGGTTGCGATAGTCCATCATACCCCTCGAATTGAAAGATGTTTGCATTATCGCCCAATCCCCTCCTCACGTCAATGTGCGAAGAAAGGCAGCCCGTGTTGCTGCCCAGCTCGGGCGACCACGAGGGTCGCCCCGACAAATCGCGATTGACTTGCACCGCGCCGTTTGCTATACTCACAGGCAAGGAGCAAGCGTATGCCGCTTTTCGCGCCGAACATTGCCGCGATGAAAGAGAAACGCGACCTCGCCGGGCTGCTGATGGTGCTCAAAGGCAAGGAGGCTCGCGCGCGCGCCCAAGCCGCCCAAGCCCTCGGCGAACTCGGCGCGCGGTCCACAATTCCGGCGATTGTCGAGTTGCTGCAATCGCCGCGCACCGCGCTCATGGAGAAAATCACCGCCGCCGAAGCGCTCGGGTGGATCAAAGATGAAACGGCGATTGACGCGCTGGTGGATGCGATGGCGCAGAGCCGCGAGCGCGAACGCGCTTCCATCGATGCAGCAACGTCTGCACCCAATCGCAGGTATCGAGACAACTTTTACGTGAATCGTATCGCGGCGAACGAGTACACGCTGCGAAGCGCGATCGCCATCGCGCTTGGAAACATCGGCGGCGAGCGCGCCGTCCGCGTTCTGTTCGACATGCTGGCGACCGAAACGGGGCGGATGGAGAGCAGCGTCAAGAGCGATGTGAAGACAGCGATCAGCCGCGTGCTGGAAGAAGATGGACAACGATTCGCGCCGTTGCTGTGCGAAGAACTCAAGCGCGCGTCGGTCGACGTGCGGCAATGGGCGGCGCACTGCCTCGGCGATCTGGGTGGCGAGCAAGCGATGCACGCGCTCATCGCCGCGGCGTACGACGAGCAAGAAAATTTCGATGTGCGCGAAGCTGCGCTGCTCAGTCTAGCCGCTACCGGCGACCGCCGCGCGATTCCTTATCTGGAAGACTTGCTCCATTCTGGGAATCGATCAGTCGTCCGCGACGCGCAAGCCGCGCTCACCGGCATTCGACAGCGCCATCCACTGCCGCGAGACGATCATTAGCGCGGCGTGGCTCTATCCTCTCCACGCAAACCTTCCTCGCACTCGTCGCCGGATCGCGTCTAAACGCTCTCCGCACCGCGCCTTTTGGCGCTCCCTTCCCTTTGTGCTATAATCGAATTGCGACAAGCGCCTCAATCTTGATTTGGAGTTTGTTTTCCCACAATGGCAAATTATGTTGGCGAAATCGCGCCGCACGGCGGCGTGTTGGTGGATCGATTGCTACATGGCGCGGCCGGCGCCCCCCCGCTAGAGCGCCCCCCCCGCGCCCCACCCAAAAAAAAGAAACCCGG